>Ga0193961_1000004_pt1 | contig 120504 bp, 108 predicted proteins | sample FB_4_MG_FD_140371 | JGI IMG/M metagenome (GOLD analysis project Ga0193961, IMG submission 140371) | Microbial mat bacterial communities from the Broadkill River, Lewes, Delaware, United States - FB_4_MG | ecosystem: Environmental > Aquatic > Freshwater > River > Microbial mats | place: USA...
AGTAACAGACAGCGCTATAGCAACATTTTCGTTTAACTTTCACAGTATTATTGTGCTGTTTGGCGGTATTTTTATTCTCTATACCGCGACCAAAGAAATTCTTCATATGATGACTCTTGATGATGGCGAGCAGCAACAGCAGCAGCCTAAATCGGTGGCCAGCATTGTGTTCTGGATTGTCTTGATGAACTTGGTGTTCTCATTTGATTCTATTTTGAGTGCGATGGCTTTGAGCGATGTATTCTGGGTAATGGCCACCGCTATTATTTTCAGTGGTTTACTGATGATTTTGTTAGCTGATAAGGTCTCTGACTTTTTACAAAAAAACCGTATGTACGAAGTGCTGGGGCTTTTTATTCTCTTTATTGTGGGGATCTTATTGATCAGTGAGGGTGGGCACTTAGCGCATCTGCATTTATTTGGCCACGAAATCACACCAATGAGTAAAGCCACTTTCTACTTTGTGATTGCCATTTTAGTGTTGACTGATATCGTACAAGGCCGCTACCAGAAAAAACTCATGCAAGCGATAAAACATAGAAAAGTGCAGCAGTAGCATCTGGCTGAGCTACTGTGTCTCAAATGCTACGGCTTTTGTTTGCGCGCGACTGCCGCGTGAATAAAGTCGTAGGTTTGCTCGATTGATTGTTTCACATGAAAGTGCTGGTTGATGCGCGCACGCGCGTTGTCACCTAGGCGCTTTGCCTCTCGCGGGTGTTCGTATAAGAAGTGGATGCTGTTGGCAATCGCTTTTGAGTCACCCGGTGCCACCACCAGACCTGAGTGTTCATGCTCTACTAATTCTGCATTGCCACCACTGTCGGTCACAATCGGTGCTACGGCATAGACCATCGACTCAATCACTGTTTTAGGCAAGCCTTCACGTTTGAGTGAAGGTAATACGGATGCTTGGCAGGCGGCAATCAATGCGGGGGCATTTTTGCGAAACCCGGCGATATGAATATTATCTTTCAGCGGGCTTGCGCTAATGGCTTCTTGAATCGCGGGGTCATCTAATCCGCCGCCAATCAGTAGTAGATGAATAGGCGCATTTTGGGGTAGGTAGTGGGTTGCTGCAATTAACGAGGGCAGGCCCTTGCGGGGGCGGTTGTTGGCAATACAACCCACGACAAAATCATTTTGAGTAAGCCCAAATTCACTTAAGTCAGCCGGGGTGTCTTGGTACCAATCCAGATTGTGGCCTTTGTATACGGTCTGGATTTTTTCACGGTGACGGTGCTCTTTACGCACGCTATCGCGCACGGCATTGGCAACACATAAAATCAAATCTACCCGTGGGTGCAGATGGGTGAGATACGCTGCTGGGTCAAATCGGTTGATATTGCCTGTTTGTCCTCGATAGTTAACAACCGTTACTGGTAGCCCGATGGCCGCGAGATTCGTGTTGGCAATGGCTTTATTGTTAAAGCTGTAAACTGCGTCGATTTTGTGCTCAATAAGGTAGCGGCGAATGTAGCCAATAGCACTGAGTGAGAGCTTTTTTTCTGGAACAAAGTCAATACAGCGAATACCTGCCGCTTCAAGTGCGGGTCGATAGAGTGAGTCACCTTGGGTCATTACACTGAGTTCAACACCGCGTTGTTGTAGACCAATAAATAGTTCAGCCTCAGGGCGAATGCTGTTGAGAGTATCGGCGTGGGAGGTAATGCACAGTAACTTCATAATTGTGGGCTTTGCATGCAAGTGGTGGTTGGGCCGCGGCTATTTATTGTCGTATTAGTCACTCATCAATCGTGCTATGTATAGGGCGCTGGCATCTAGTGTATCGCTATAGTTAGTATAAAAGTCTCGTTTTGTGAAAGCTACTGTTATTGTTGTTATTGCCGCTTCTGTGTCTGGGCATCGCTAAGATGTGCTGATCGGTTGACGCGTCGTCTAAAAATGCGTATCTTGCGCGCACGTTTTAGGTGCCTACTGCCTCAATCGCAGTACTGTCTGTTGGTACACCCCTCGCTATGTTTATAGGGTGTGCTGCGAGGTTCGTTACACAGTACTGGACATTGTGCAATAGGGTAAATGGGAAGAGTGGTCAGGTGCGAAAGTACTGATGCCAACGCTGCCCCCGCAACGGTGATGATTCTGTCTAAGCCCGATACCAGCCTAGTGATGAGCCCAATTCCGGGCAGACGATGCAGCGGAGGGCTCATCGGTGATTTTCGCTGACAATCACTAACCGTGGTGTTGATAGCCATTGTTGCATAGTGTTTGTGGTGCTTTTCTCCTGAGTGTTAGGTATTAATTATACCGTCACTTGGTCCCTCCCTCATTCGACGACAGTGATATTATCGAATTGAGGATCTTATGAGTAAATCATGGTTTTATCGTGCGATGACACTAGTGTGTCTATCATCGCTTTCTATGGCGCCCACCAGCTATGCCAATACCGCCAACGAGGGCGAATTAATCGTTACTGCCACACGCACGCCTTTGCCTAAATGGGATATTAATGCGACCACTATTGTGATTGACCGAGACCGTATTCAGGCATCACAGGCGAAAGATGTGGTTGAGCTATTGCGTTTTGAAGCAGGGCTTGATGTGGGGCGCAATGGCGGCTACGGTTCAACTACGTCACTGTTTATTCGCGGCGCCAATAGTAATCAAACATTGGTATTAGTCGATGGTGTGAAAATAAATCCGGGTACTATTGGTGGGGCGGCTATTCAAAATATTCATCCCTCTCATATTGATCGCATTGAAATTGTGAAAGGCCCTCGCTCTAGTTTATATGGCTCAGAGGCGATTGGTGGTGTTGTGCACATTTTTACACGCCGTGCGAGTGCAGCGAATCAATTAACGCTTGATATCGGTGGCGGCTCTGACAATACCCGTGATCTCGCACTGGCCTATCACCATAAAGTGGGCGCGTTTCGCCATGGCTTTTCATTGAGTCACTTTAGTACTGATGGTTATGAGACGAAAAAAAACGGTGGCGAAGACCGTGGCTTTGAAAGTACTAGCGGCCAGTTTTATGTGGGGTGGCAAGGGGCTTCTACTGACATTGAATTTAGTCACTGGCAGGTTGATGGCAAAGTAGAATACTTTGATTTTTTTCTCAATGCGGTCGATCAAGATGCGGCGAATTCGGTAAGCTCATTAAAAATAAAACAACAGCTGTCATCGATGGCGGTTGTTAATGCCAATTTTAGCCATGTGATTGATGATGTGGATCAAAACCAAAGCGATGATTTTGCGCACACCGAGCGCAATGGTGTTGACCTTAATGTGGATCTCACCATAAGCCCTCAAGATCAGTTGATTGTTGGCGCACAAGTCAGTAAAGAAAATGTACGTGCGCTGTCATTTTTTTCGCATTTAGCGCCAGATAAACAGCCGACAACCCGTATGCGGGAGGGGTATGTTCAATACTTATGGCAACGTGCTGATTTTAATGGCGTAGTCGCTTTTCGCCATTCCGATCATGAAGATTTTGGCCACTACTTAACCCGAGAATACTCACTAGGGTATGCGATTAACGAGCAGGCAAAAGCCTATATTGCCTATGCAACCGGGTTTAGAGCAGCCGATAACAGTAGTCGTTTTGGTTTTGGCGGCAACCCTGACCTCGACCCTGAGCGGGCAAAAAATATTGAGCTGGGGCTAGATATCAATACCAGCGATAACGCGACAATGGGGTTGCGCTTATTTAATTCACGCATTGATGATCTGATTGTGTACAACGGTAGTATTAATCTAAATCAAAATATTGATAAGGTCACTGTGCGTGGTGCTGAATTTGATTATACGGTTGATCTGCCTACATGGTCGTGGGATTTATCGCTCGTGGTGCAAGACCCGTTTAATCGCGCAACCGGTGAGCAGCTAGCGCGGCGTGCGCGGCGCTCACTGTCGAATACGATTCGCTATAAGTTGCCCCGCGGTAATATTGGCTTGCAGTGGCTGCTCAGTGATACGCGCCCAGACTCTGATTTTAGCGATACGATTAATGCAGGCTATGGTTTATTAAATCTTATTGGGCAGTGGTCGCTCAGTCATGAGTTAACACTAAAAGCACGCATTGAGAATGCGACAGATCGAGATTATGTATTGGCCGATGGTTTTATCAGCCAGCCTCGAACCGTTTTGTTTCAGCTGTCGTATGCACTAAACTAGTATATGAATTCCTATTCACTAACCTTGTGTAATGATCCCTATGAGTGACGATAATCGACAACAGCGCCATAAAAAATCTATGCAAAAACAAAAAGAGGCTGTCGATGCCAGTATCGCTGCGGCAGATAGAGAGCAGGGCGTTGTGGTATTGCTAACGGGTAACGGCAAAGGCAAAACCAGCTCGGGTTTTGGTATGGTGATGCGTGCGCTGGGGTATCAGCAGCAAGTGGGGGTGGTGCAGTTTATTAAAGGCGTACAATTATCAGGTGAAGAATTGCTGTTGCGTGAACGCTTTCCTGAGGTGGCATTTTATCAAATGGGAACAGGGTTCACTTGGGATACCCAAGATCGGGAGAGCGATCGTCAAGCTGCTGAGACGACGTGGGCATTTGCGCAAACTCTCCTAGCTGACCCCTCGGTTGATCTTGTGTTGCTTGATGAATTGACCTATATGATTGCCTATAATTATCTCGATGAAGATGCAGTGCTAGCTGCAATTGCCCAGCGCCCGCAGACACAAAGTGTGATTGTGACCGGGCGCGGTGGTGGGCGTAAGCTACAGGAATTGGCCGATACAGTATCGGAGGTGAAAGAACTTAAACATGCGTTTAACAACGGGATTAAAGCGCGCAAAGGGGTGGATGTCTAACACGCTTTCGGGGTGTTTTTATTCCGTGCCTTTGATGATTAAAACCTATCGAGTGTTAAAACTCATAGGCCAGTATTAACTGTGTACTCAGTTGTGTATCTTCGCCTTTTTCTGTTAGCGGTGAATCGGTGATTTCATCGGGAATACTACGGTAAAGCAGATTGTGTGTAATCGATAAATGACTCGTTAGTTGGTGTTGATAAATATAGCCAATATACGATGATGAGGCGCGATCTCCTTTGTAGGCCTGCCGCTGGGCATTGACTTCATCGGTGCGTACGCCGTAGTAGTAATCGACATAGTCGCTACTGTAGTAATCTATGCCGGTTGTCAGCATAAGAGCGGAATTATCACTGCCATAAACGGGTAGTTGATAATACAAGCTGGCGGTTTGGCCTTCGTGCGCACTGCCGATATCCTTGGCAATATCAGCACCGACAAGGCCAATTGGTGTTGTTACATCAACACTCAGTGTTATGTCTGAGGCTTCTTTGCGCTCATCCATGCCGTCAAAGATAGAGGAATTTTCATCGCGCTTTTGTCCGTAACTGGGTGAAAACGACGTGCTGATTTCAAGCCCCCAATCGCCTTCTTCTACGCTGTAAATATCAGCGCTCAATTCAAATAGTGAAATACTGTACCAGCTACCTCGGTATTCGATGATTGGTAAAAAGAAACCATGGCTGTCATCATCATCAAATTTAAACAGTGACTTTTCATAACCGTAGCCTGCTGCCGCACCCAGGTGCCAGCCGGTCTCATCCTCATTGGCCAATGCCGTGGCTGAGACCACCAACCCTGATACCATTGCTGTTGCCCATTGCGAGAGTGTTTTCATAGCGTTTTCTCTAATTGTTAACTGTATTGTTGATATGAATAAGATATTCACTATGCTAACAAATGGTTTTCAACGCGTTGTTTATAAACTGTAATGGTTTATCGCTGCAATTGTATCGAGGTGTAAATGATTGTAGTACGCTAGTATTGTGAGGCAGGCAGATGCACAGTAAGCCCTTCCATGTCGGCACTCACTGTGATTTGACAGCTTAGTCGGCTGGTTTCTTTGGGCTCACTAACTGCCGCGACCATATCGGCTTCTACACCGGTTGCCGGGCCGATGCGCTCAGCCCAGGCTTCATCGACATAACAATGGCAAGTAGAACACACGCAGCTACCACCACACTCGGCCACGATGCCATCGATCATTGTATTGACGGCCCCCTGCATAACGGTATCACCAATGGCAACATCGGCTTCGTATTGATTGCCGTCGTGGGTCACATAAAAAATCAAAGGCATGGGTAGGCTCCTGAGTAGATGGTTAAAATAGGCGTGTCAGTGTATCAAAATCGGTTACAATATTCATACGCTGCGCATATGTGTGCTTGTTGTTTATTGTTTTAAGGTATTTGTTATGTCTTCCCAATTGACCCCGGGTCGCTATCGCCACTACAAGGGGCGTGATTACCAAGTGATGACTACTGCCTCTCACAGTGAGACAGAAGAGTTACTAGTGGTGTACCAATGTTTGTACGGCGATTATTCATGGTGGGTGAGGCCGTTGAGTTTATTTACACAAACCGTCGAGGTTAATGGAGCTACTGTAGCGCGGTTTCAATTAATTGAAGCCTGCGAGCCCGCAGGTCAGTAAGTGATGACAACACCATTGCCACCATCGCTCTCGATTGATAAGCACTGGATGCAGCAAGCGCTGCTGTTAGCCAAAGAGGCCGCCTATTTAGGCGAGGTGCCCGTCGGTGCTATTGTGGTTTACAACGAGCGTATTGTCGGGCGTGGTTACAACCAGCCTATTACGCGTTGTGACCCCAGTGCGCACGCCGAAATTCAAGCGTTGCGTGCAGCGGCAATTACAATGCACAATTACCGTTTAACGGGGTGCACGCTGTATGTCACCATAGAACCTTGTACGATGTGTGTCGGCGCATTGATTCACAGCCGTATTGAACGGTTGGTGTACGGTGCTTGCGAGCCTAAAGCCGGTGCTGTTGAAAGCCAATCGAGATTGTTAGAGGCCCCTTATTTTAATCATCACATTAATGTTAGCAGTGGTGTGTGTGCCGATGAGTGTTCTCGTCAGGTGACGCAGTTTTTTGCCGAAAAGCGCCGGGTGCAAAAACAAATTAAAAAGACGCTTAAATAGTTAGATTGACGGGGGGCATGTGCTGCTAGCAAGTGCTGCCTTGAGCAATAATGACTGCGTTTTTATAGCTTCGAGGTAACATTGTCGACAATGCGCGAATAGATTACCGGCTGTAAATTCTGATCTTGGTTTTGCTCGGCAATGCGTTTTTCTTGCAGTTGGTTATGCCACACTAAAATATTGTGAAAGCTGCGAATATTGTCGACATAGCGCACAGGCTCCCAGCCGCGTGCATACCCGTGTTTTGTTTGTCGATAATATTTGCGCTTAGCCAGCAGTGGCAGGCGTTGGCGTACATCGTCCCAAAGGTTGGGGTTACCTTGTTGTTGTTCTGTTAACTTACGGGCATCTTCTAGATGACCTAAGCCTACATTGTAAGCAGCCAGTGCCATCCACGTTCGGTCAGGCTCTAGAATATTATCAGATAGACGTCGCATAACGGCTTTAAAATACTTAGCGCCACCTTCAATACTTTGTATGGGGTCAGTGCGATCTTCTACTCCCATATCAGAGGCTGTGCGCAGGGTTAGCATCATCATACCGCGTACACCGGTGGGTGATTTTGCATCGGGGTTCCAATGGGATTCCTGGTAGCTGATAGCGGCTAAAAATAACCAGTCAATACCGTATTCTTTACCGGCTTTTTGAAAGTTCTTTTTCCATTTTGGCAGCCGTTGTTCGATGCGTTTCGATAATACTAACGCGCCACTTTCATCGACACTGTCATCGTCAGAAAAATGTTTTTGCTGAAGCTCAGCTAATTGCCCGCCCACTGCCATGCTGTTTAAAAAAGCATTGGCTGCACGGTATAGTGTGCCGTCATGCTGGATGGGAAAGGCCCAAGCCAGTTGCTGTGGGCTGGATATATCAAAGGCAACGCGCGCACGTGGGTAAATCGAGCGATTAGCGGTGAAGGCATTGGAGTCGACAATAGCGATATCGATACTGCCGCTGTGTACCATCTCTAGCAGGTCAAGCATTTCGACATCGGGCTGTTCGCGCCAGCTCAGCTGAGGGTACTGCTGTTGTAGCTGCCGTAGGTGCTCAGCGTGCGAGCTATCGCTAATCACGAGGATATCTTTACCGATTAAATCATCAACCGTTTTAGGCTTGTCGCTCCCGCGGCGATAGATAACTTGCTGGGTGACGGTCATATAGTCCTGTGTAAAACGCAGGGATTTTTTACGCTCGGCAGTAATGGTGAGACCAGCAGCGGCAAATTCAGCGACGGGCGTGCCGACGGCGTTGAGCATTTCGCCGAGGTCTTCATCTTCATGTATAACAAGCTCTACCCCTAGGCTGTCGGCAAATGCCGTTGCTAGTTCGTACTCAAACCCCGCAAAGCCGTAGGTGCCTTCATAGTAGGTCGTAGGACCATTGCGAGAAATAATCGGTAAATAGCCGTTTTGTTTGATTCGATCAAGTAGGGTTGGCGCTTGGCTTCCTGAGAGAAAGACGGGAAGGCCACACAGCAATAGCGTCGCAATAAGATGCAGTAACGATACACGCAGTGCCTGCATGCCGTATCCGGTCTTATCTTGTGTTGGTGTATTGCTGTTTGTCATGGTTTAATCGCTATCCTTAAAAGGTATTTTAACGCCATTTATCAATTTGACCAAATGGCGTGGTAAACGATCCCCTAGCGTTGACATTATCAACGAAAATAGAGTGGATGATTGATATATACTGCGGCTAACGGTGATTTAACGACCGGACCTTCCTGTCTCTGATGGTTTTATGATCAGTGAAAAGCTATTGTAGCGCATTTTATGATCAAAAACGTGCCATTTGTGCCCGTTTGCCCCGTTTTTAGAATGAGCGGTCGATCTATCTCGTATACCGTGGATCAAAACCCTGTCTATGGTCACAGATTATCATAGGGTGAGGAGGGGTTGCTGTTACACTCTTCACGCACACTAGGCGATGGGATTCGCTAATGGGGGAATCGGTTAGAAAACCGTGGTTCAACTACTGCGATAACGACCGATATCAAGTACAATAGCCGCCTTTCGGGGATTCGTTGTTAATATAAGGCACTTTGCACTATCTGGCAAAGCCTCTATTGCCAAGTAAAATAGGCTCCCCTACGATAATTTCTTTATAGGATTTGCATCCTATCGCTACAGACAAAGGCTATCGAATGTCACTGTTGATTCTTCCTGGTGCAGGTGCACTTCCGCGATTTCGCTCAGAAAAACTACTGCTTACTTTACAGGCTATATCGCCGACTATAACCGGTATTGAGGCGCGTTTTATTCACTTTGTAGATGTTGATACCCCCCTGAGTGAAGAGCAGCATCATGTGCTTGAGCAACTGCTGCAATACGGTGCTATTGATGAAGGCGCTACAGATGATCACCCAGACGGCAGTGTCTATGGTGTCGAGCTGGTGGTTGTACCAAGACCGGGTACTATTTCACCTTGGTCATCTAAGGCGACGGATATTGCCCATAATGCAGGGCTTGCATCAATAAGACGTGTTGAGCGAGGCCTGTTTTATCAGGTGTCTTCAAATGCGGATGTCAGCGATAGCGACTATAAAGCACTTATTGGCTGCCTGCATGATCGAATGGTGGAATCTGTGTTGGCCAGTGTCGATGAAGCCGAGCGCCTTTTTTCGACCGGAGCGCCTAAACCCCAGCAATCTATCAATATTATTGATGGCGGGCGCGAGGCGTTAGTAGCGGCTAACGAGGCTTTAGGGCTGGCGTTGGCCGATGATGAGATCGATTATCTAATCGAGAGCTTTCTGGGCCTTGAGCGCAACCCAAGTGATGTTGAGCTTATGATGTTTGCACAGGCTAACTCTGAGCATTGCCGCCATAAAATTTTTAATGCCTCTTGGAGCATCGATGGCGAAGAGCAATCCCATTCGCTGTTTAAGATGATCAAAAATACCTACGAGTTAGGGGGCGAAGATGTATTGTCGGCTTATTCTGATAACGCCGCTGTGATCACCGGTTCTGTGGGGGGGCGGTTTTACCCCGATGCTGAAGATCTTACCTATCGCTACCATCGCGAACCTGTACAGATACTCATGAAAGTCGAAACGCATAATCACCCCACTGCCATTGCTCCCTTTCCCGGTGCCGGTACAGGTGCTGGTGGCGAGATTCGTGATGAAGGTGCTGTGGGGCGTGGATCAAAGCCGAAAGTAGGCTTAACTGGATTTACAGTATCTAACCTGCGTATCCCTGAATTCGAGCAACCCTGGGAATCAGATTACGGCAAACCCGATCGTATAGTATCTGCTTTGGATATTATGCTTGAGGGCCCCATTGGTGGTGCTGCTTTTAATAATGAATTTGGCCGCCCGAATATTTGCGGTTATTTTCGCACCTTTGAAGACGAGTGCGATGGCGAGCGCCGCGGTTACCATAAACCGATTATGTTGGCCGGTGGTTATGGCAATATTAAAACAGAGCATATCGATAAACCTCCCTTTGAACCCGGTGCAAAACTGATTGTTTTAGGTGGCCCGGCCATGTTGATTGGCCTTGGCGGTGGTGCGGCATCATCGATGACCTCAGGGCGCTCTTCTGAGGATTTGGATTTTGCCTCTGTACAGCGCCAAAACCCTGAAATAGAGCGCCGCTGTCAAGAAGTGATTGATCAGTGTTGGCAGCGCGGCGGCAATAACCCTATCGCATTTATTCACGATGTGGGCGCCGGTGGGTTATCCAATGCATTTCCTGAATTAGTAAAAGACGGTGGCTGTGGTGGGCGCTTTGATTTGCGTGCAGTGCCCAATGACGAGCCGAGCATGAGCCCGCTGGCGATTTGGTGCAATGAATCTCAAGAGCGCTATGTAATGGCGGTAATGCCTGAGCAGTTGGCAGAATTCGAAGCGATTTGCGCCCGTGAACGTTGCCCTTATGCTGTAGTCGGCGAGGCGACAAAAGAGCAACACCTATACGTTAACGATACGTTGCTCGATAGCGTACCGGTGGATTTACCAATGTCTATTTTATTTGGTAAGCCACCTAAAATGCACCGCGATGCACGTTCTTATAGCCCGACACACATGACCTTTAAAGCGGCCGATGTCGATATCTATGATGCGGCTGAGAGAGTACTAAAACACCCAGCAGTGGCGAGTAAGCAGTTTTTAATTACCATTGGTGATCGCACAGTAACAGGGCAGGTTGCTCGTGATCAAATGGTAGGGCCGTGGCAAATTCCGGTGGCTGATTGTGCAATGACAACAGCCACCTACGATAGCTATGCCGGTGAAGCAATGGCGATGGGTGAGCGAACACCATTGGCACTGCTTAATGCACCTGCATCTGGCCGCATGGCTATTGGCGAGGCGATTACCAATATTGCCGCTGCACCGATTAAACAGCTTCGTGATATTAAATTATCGGCTAACTGGATGTGTGCTGCCGGCCACCGTGGTGAAGATGAAAAACTGTTTCGTACTGTGCAGGCTGTCGGTATGGAATTAGCCCCGGCACTGGGTATTACTATACCGGTTGGCAAAGATTCGATGTCGATGCACACCGCGTGGAGGGACGCTCACGGCAATGATAAATCTGTGACTGCACCTATGTCAGTGGTGATCTCGGCGTTTGCGCCGGTGGTTGATGTGCGCCTAGGTATTACGCCTCAATTACAGTGCTCTGCTGTGGGTGAAAGTGCGGCCTTGTTATTGATTGATTTAGGGCGCGCCCAGCATCGCCTCGGTGGGTCTATCTTGACACAGGTCTATAATAATCTCGGTGTTAGCGTCCCCGATGTTGATGACCCTGCATTGTTGCGAGGCTTTTTTGAGGTCATTCAGGCATCACTGGCCGCCGGTGAGCTATTGGCTTATCACGATCGCAGTGATGGCGGTTTATTTGCAACTCTGTGTGAAATGGCCTTTGCCGGTCACTGTGGGGTTGATATTGATATTAGCCGTTGTGGTGAAGAGGCGGTAGCGGCATTATTTAATGAAGAGCTAGGTGCGGTTGTACAAGTAGCCACTCAGCATATAGAGCGTGTTATGCAGCGTTTCCACGAGGTGGGCATGGGCGATTGTGTTCACCGTATTGGTGCTATTAACAGCGACGATTGCATACGTATTAGCTCAAATGGCGAGACTCTTTTTGATCAATCTCGCGCTTACTTGCAAGTACTTTGGAGTGAAACCAGTTATCGTTTACAAGCATTGCGCGATAACCCTGAGTGTGCACAAGAAGAGTTTGATTCGATCCTAAAGGATAATCCAGGTTTGAGTGTCTCTCTGAGCTATGAGCCCGCCGATGATATAGCTGCACCTTATATTGCAACGGGCGTGCGCCCACCGGTGGCTATTTTACGCGAGCAAGGTGTTAACGGGCATGCGGAAATGGCAGCTGCGTTTGACCGTGCAGGTTTTCAAGCGGTCGATATTCATATGAGTGATATTATTTCAGGTCGGCGCTCGCTAGAGGGTATGAAAGGCCTTGCGGCATGTGGTGGTTTTTCTTACGGAGATGTTCTAGGTGCAGGTGAGGGCTGGGCAAAAACTATTTTGTTTAACGCCCAAGCTCGCGATCAATTTGAGCAGTTTTTTCATCGCGATGATACCTTTAGTTTAGGGGTGTGCAATGGCTGCCAGATGATGTCAAATTTAAAATCTTTGATACCCGGTGCGCAACACTGGCCACACTTTGTACGTAATGTATCTGAGCAATTTGAGGCGCGCTTTAGTCTTGTAAAAATAGAACAGACCCCATCGGTATTAATGGCGGGCATGGCTGGATCTCACCTGCCTGTTGCCATTGCCCATGGTGAAGGCCGGGCAGAGTTTGCCGATGCGCAGACACTGGATCACTGCGATAGCAGTCACTTGGTAGGCCTGCGTTATCTCTCTAATGATCTAACGGTGGCTGATAGCTATCCGGCGAACCCCAACGGTTCTGTTAAGGGTATTTCAGGTGTCACCAGTACCGATGGTCGCGTTACGATTATGATGCCTCATCCTGAGCGGGTAATTCGCACAGTCACTAACTCTTGGCATCCTGATGATTGGCGTGAAGATGGTGGCTGGCTGCGCCTATTTCGCAATGCGCGGGTATTTGTGGATTAACATAGACTATCTCTGGGGTGCCGCGATGATAGTGCGGCAACCCAGGTCTCACGTCTATTTATGTCTTGTGTGTTAATACCCGCAGGGCAATTCGGCTAAATGAATATTTGCCTTATAGTAAAACGATCATTTATTGTCTCTTCCTCTTCCTAAATCATCTAAACCCGACACGCGTCAAGCGTGCAAGTTTTGCTAGGCTTAACACAGAAGAAAAAGTTCTTGTCTTAAGTGTGATTACTTAATGACTTGTGCTGTTGTTGATCCGTGAGGCTATTCTGTGTCGTTGTTCACTCCCTTATGGGCGGTAGGTGCATTGTTGGTACTGTGCGCATGTGCCAGTACAGTAAGCCCCCCTGTGGCCCGCACTGACACAACGCCCACCGTCTTGGCTCCACTTGCGCTAAAGGTTGAGCCAGAGCCCTTAGCTTCAGCCTCTCGGACAGAGCCCTTAGCCTCTCGGATAGAGCCCTTAGCGACGATAAAAAAGCCCTCAGCGATAAGGGAGAAGTCTTTAGCGACGAGGCAAGAGCCCTCAGCAGTGAAGCAAAAGCCTTTAGTGACGATAAAACAAACCTTCAGCGACGAAGGAAAAACCTCAGCGGCACAACCCCCCCCGTCAACGGTTACATCAACCGTTCCGTTAAGCGTAGTCAAAGAGACACCGCCGTTTAATAGGCACAGCACCCGTGCGATTAAGCCCATAGTTGCTGAACCGCGCATTACCCCTGTGACGTCTAATAAAAAGGTTCAATACACGCCCGTATCGAGACATACTCGCTCTAAGACTATCTCAGTGCGCGATAATCGTGTTGATCACGATGTTAACCAGGATGTGATGCCCCATGAAGTATCGAGTACACACACACAGCTTGCTCAAAAAGCGTCGGTTAAAAAAGAAATTAAGCTCACTCAAAAAAAGGCGCTCTCGCAACAAAAAATAGCGCTGCCGAGCCGGCAATCTCTCTCATCTGAGTACACCGAAAAAGCAACACCCTTATCGGATAAAAACACTATCATATTAAATTCCATTGAACCGATTAGTGTTGTGATTGAACATATCGATACCAGCTCAACTGTTATTGTTGATCAGCCTCGCAATACACACGAGCACCTAAGTGATGAAAGCGTAAAGGCACTGCCAGTATCAAATATTGAGCGTGAGGCTTCCCACCGTGAGCACACAAGTGTGCAGCCATCAAAGGTTAGATCTGCTGAACAAACGGTTAACAATCTCCATGATAATCAATCTAGTGATACCCCGATTAAGCCTATTAAAAAGCACACGGTAAGTATTAGCACAACAATACCTGCACCGCTTAAACACACTAACCAAAAAGCGACAGTAACAGAGCGCATAGCGTCTACGGTGTTTGATACTACTGAAAACACCCAAAAAACAGAGGCTGAATTGATCAGCCATCAATCTGATCTTTCAATACAGTCAGATCGTCAAAAACAGTTGCAAGAGCATCGAGTGTCATTGATATATCCGGTAAAAAATACGCTGAAGATTGAAAAAAAACAGGCGAGAGAAAAGAAGAGTAGACCTGTACCATTGGTGGTGAACTCTGTGGTAATGCCTGCTATCGATAATAAACCCGCAGTGAATGCCGAGGTAAAAGCCGAAACAAAAACGACAGTAAAACCAACAGTAAAAACTGAAATAAAACCGCCACTTGCTGAGCAGTCAAAAATCTATACTGCACAGGTTGATTCTTATCGATTGCAGTCTGGTACGGTGAGCGCTTATGGTAATGCCGATGAAATTGTTGAGGCAGAGACTGTCACCAAGCAAACAGTAGATCACTTACTAGTTGATGATAAGAGTACATTCAAACAGACCATAGGCAATCGCCCAGCGGATCAGTACGGATCAGCACCAGCACCAGTAACAACACCAGTAACAACACCAGTAACAACACCAGAGATAACACCGATAACGACACGGCCAACGGTAATTGCTGATGTGCCGGCAGCGACATTACCGGTTACAACATTGACACAGGTGAGTATTACCCAAGGGCGTGAAACAACGGTTGTTGTTGCTGAAAAAATTGCACAACATCATTTATGGCAAGAAATCAGGCAATACCTTAAACGGCAATGGCAGATGGTAGCACCATTAACCGATCAGCAATATCAATTGCCCTTTAAACATTGTGCGCAAGTCTTGCCGAGTTTAACCGGTGCCGACACCATAGATGTTATCGAGCCTTATGAGCTTGCCCGTGATGCTTACCCTTCGTGGCGGCAGCGTTTTGGCAAAATTGCGTTGCAGCAATCACCGGGAGCGTCACTAAGGTTATATACGATCAAACAAGCGAGTCGCGATTTACACGTTGTCTCTACGGTATTTTCTGTTGATCAAGCGTTAGCGACACTCTTGCCCGGTGGTGATCGTACGCAGCGTTACTTTTATGGTTTGATCGCTTTTGGTAAAAATACTCACCATGGCCAAGGTGGTGTTGGTCGGTTTGCACAACACTTAGATGAGCGTGCATTTGCATCGTATCTTGTAAGCTGGAATGCCCGTTATTATGTATTGCGCTTTGCTTTACAAAAGGGGATTGCACAAGAGGCTGAATTTGCACCACTTTTAGATTTGCAACAAAGCAAGCAGCGCAACTGTCGCTGGATTGCCTCTTGAGTCTGTGTGTAAACCTCTCTTTATCTGATCTGTTTATTGGTATCTCGCGTATAGTTCAGGCTACATTGTTATTGAGTGTAAACCGAGATATCCATTATGTTTTTAGACGAAATTCTGCTTCATCCCGATACTGTTATCGACGCACTTTCTATCTATTCTCTCGATGGTGGTTTCTATACCGTTGAAGCTACTATGGCCGGCCGTAAAGAGTATATTGTGAACGCACACACAGGCTATGCTAAACATTTTCGCAGTGTGACACATGTGCGCCAAACACTTGAGAATGTTGTTATTAATAATGCAGTGTTAGTACATGCTTCTTCTTACAGTGAGATGGTAGGGCTAGATGAGCGCTATAGTAACGAACCTATGGTTCTGCCGTTGAATTGGTAGTGTTGGCCTATTTATAAAGGCATCTGGCGGGTAGTGTGCTGCGTATAAACCCAGAGTTAGTTGATGATGGAAAATCTTAATGAAAATACTTTTATGGGTAATGCTGATGAGTACGATTATTGGTTGTGCTAGTCCCTGTGTTGATGATTATCAAGGCACATCGCCGGTTATTAATTTACAGACTTTTTTTCAAGGTGATTTAGTCGCTTATGGCATCGTGAGAAATCGCTCGGGAAAAGTGACAAGACATTTTCAGGCGGCGCTAAGCGGGCACTGGCAACAAGGCGCTGACGGCACGATGGTTGGCATTCTTGATGAAACCTTTTGGTTTAATGATGGCGAAGAGCAACAGCGTGTCTGGAGGCTAACACCGAATGGTCCCGATAGATATATCGGGACAGCGGGTGATGTTAACGATACGGCAAAAATCACTGTGAAAGGTCAGGCGATGAATGTGTTGTATCAGCTAGTGATCCCCTGGAATGACAGTAAAGTTGCGTTGAATGTTGATGATTGGATGTATGCAGTAACGCCCAATGTAGTCATTAATGAAACGCGTATGACTAAATGGGGGTTTCAAGTAGGTAAGGTAACGTTGGTTATTATGAAAGCCGGTGTCAGTGATGATATTCCGGCACTGTTAAATAAAGTATTGGTAACCACCGATGCTGGGTTGCGCTCAATTGCGAGTCATTAGCCTACAAGTGTAACCCCAAAGTATCCGGCACAGTAAATACCACCTCAGTGGCATTTACAGGGCATGCAAAACTAATTTTTTGAGCGCACAGTTGTAGATTCTGTGTGGGGTGTGCTTGGCCATATAGGCGATCCCCTTCGATTGGAAAACCAATGCTGGATAGGTGGTGCCGAATTTGATGTTTACGCCCGGTATCGATAGTGACTTCAACCAAGGTGCGTTCTCGGTTTGTATCACTGGCCAATGCTCGCACGTGACTACAGGCTGGTTTATTATCGATAGCCGTGTCGATGCGCAAAGCATTGGTGTGTGGAAATTCGCCTACAACAATAGCGTGGTATTGTTTGGTAATCTGTCGCTGCTGAAACAACCCTGCAAGATAGGCCGCATGGCGTTTATCGTGAGCCACTAATATAAGCCCCGTAGCCGCTCGATCGAGTCGATGAACTAGAAAACACGTACGTTGTGTTTGCGTATTGCCTGGTCGATAATATTGTTCAACCCAGCGTGTAATAGTACAGTGGTCGCCCCATTTTGACCCTTGTGAATATAGCCCGTAGGGTTTATACCAGACACTGTAGGCATGTTTGTCCGCTATTAATGTCGGTGTTGGTGGTATTGTATCGAGTACCTTTTTGTCATAATACAAAAATAATTGGTCATCAATTTTTAATGGTTTTGTCCCTCTGCGCAGCCGTTGAATGTGTTTTTTACGTTGTAACCAGACCGCGCCTTTTGTCATGGCGTGTTTAAGTTGCTGTTTTGATAATAACGTAGATTGATGCAACCATTGCAATGCGCTCACCTCATGTTTATCGACAGTGATGGCGACACTCACCGGTGGTGGTGCCAGTGGGGGCTGCGTTGTTTCAGGTTGTGGCTGGCTCTCGGATTCCATTGGCGCATTGTCCTTGTAATGGCCATAAGAGGCAAGTGATTGCGCAATAAATGCCAGCAGTGTATGAATAGTGGTTCATATGGCAGTGTTTAATGGTGTTTATGTATTGTTTATATGGTAGAGAGTTTATTAGCAGGTATTGCCATTATCGCTCAAGAACTTTGCCAAAGAAAAGTAATGCCTTGCAGGACGTTGCTACTAACGGCCATAAACTATCGATAGCTCAGTAGATATGCTGGCCTGTTGTGCTAAATTATCATTCGCTTACATCGCAATAAGTGCACCAGAACGGCGATATTGTGCATATCTATAGGTGTCTAGAGCACTTTTATGGATGCCATATAATAGATGTCATATATGGCTCTTACACGTTTTAATAACCTATTTTTGTTGTAAACGTCGCCAATAGCGCGTTATTACCTCCAAATTCTGCCATTTTTACTAACGGGCAATTCCATCGCGAGCAATTCAAAGGGTCTTAACTATCGACAAGTGCTATCGATAGGATCAAAATAGCAGTGATAAAGTATTTTTATCACTGTTAATACGGGCTTTTTGATTGTATTTACCGACAATATTAAACGATGAGGAATGTTAAATGAGCCAAGTAGCACTCGTGACAGGAGCCGCCAGCGGTATTGGTTATGCTATCGCAGAACACCTTGCTAACACGGGTTATCGCGTTATCGTTAGCGATATTTCACTCGAAGCCGCACAACAAGCAGCACAAACTCTTGTTGAAAAAGGCGCTATTGCCGAACCTTGTGAATTGAATGTCACATCCGAGGATCACATTGAAGCCGCTATGGTACAGGCCGGTAAGGTCGATGTACTCGTCAATAATGCGGGTATACAGTATGTGAGCCGCCTAGAAGAGTTTCCTATGGATCGCTGGAAGTTAATTACCGATGTATTGCTCGTTGGCCCGGCAATGGTCACTAAGGCGGCACTGCCATTAATGCGTGCTAATCACTTTGGCCGCATTGTGAATATAGGCTCTATCCACTCTGTTATTGCCTCACCGTTTAAAAGTGCGTATGTGGCTGCTAAACACGGTTTGCTGGGGTTTTCTAAAGTGATTGCGCTTGAGACTGCCGATGACGATATTACGATTAATACAATTTGTCCGGCCTATGTTAAAACCCCGCTAGTTGAAAAGCAAATTGCCGATCAAGCAAAACAACATGGCATTTCACCAGAAGAGGTTGTTGAAAATATAATGTTGGCACCTATGCCTAAAAAATCCTTTATTGGCACAGAAGAAATTACCGGGACACTGAGTTATTTAATATCGCCTGCTGCACGCAATATGACAGGTCAAACAATGATTTTAGATGGTGCCTGGACTGTTCGTTAAGTCGCTAGCATTATATGGCTGAATGACTAATTAATGATATAGATCATGAGAGAGACCCATATGAAAATTAATATTGAGTTAGAATTATCACCCCAGGAGGCGCGCGAAATGTTCGGTATGATGCCAACTGCTATGCAGCCTTTTTATATGATGTTTATGGATAATATGAAACAGCAGTGGGAATCCGATGGTAAGCCTGCATCAGAGTTCTGGACAACCTATACCCAGCAAGGGCAAGAGGCGATGTCAAAGTACTGGCAAATGATGAATATGTCAGGGGCGGATGCAAAAAAAGATAGTTAATTATTATAACGATGTTATTTAGCGGGGGTGGTTTATGATCGGGGAAGAGCAAGTACAGGCGATGGAATACCTGCAAAAATACAGTGGTATGTTTAATGAAATGGCTAAAGAATCTATTGCTCGTATGGTTGGTGGGCAGTCAGATGAGGGTAAGCCATCGCTGCCTAATACAGAACAGATAATGTCGCTGGTGTCACAAAGTGTAACGCTCAATCCTAAAAATTTTATGCGAGAGCATATGAACTATATGGATAAGCACTCACAGCTATTACAAGCAGCCGCTAAGGCGATATCCGGTGAATCCTTTGATGAAGTGGCGAAGGGGACCTCAAACGACCGGCGTTTTCGTGATAATGAATGGACTGAAAACCCCTTTTTTAACTATGTTCGACAGTCCTATCTTATTAATGCAAACTTTTTTAAAAATGTTGTCGATAGTTTAGAGTTTGAAAATGCGAAAGATGCACAACAGGCACGATTTTTTACACGACAATACATCAATTCTCTCTCTCCTACCAATTATGTATTAACCAACCCCGAAGTATGCCGCGAGATTATCGATACTAAAGGCGATAGTATTGTTCGCGGTATGGATAAGTTTTTTAAGGATCTCGATAATAGCCCCGCAGAAGCGTTTAAAATTAACCAGGTAGATATTGATGCGTACGAGCTAGGCGAGGATCTTGCAACAACACCGGGTAAGGTTATTTTTAAAAATGACTTAATAGAGTTGATTCAGTACCAGGCTACAACCGAGACTGTGCATGCTACTCCGCTGTTAATTGTGCCGCCCTTTATCAACAAGTACTACATCTTGGATCTCGATGAAAAAAAATCAATTATACGCTGGTTGGTTAATGAAGGCTTTAGTGTATTTGTCGTGTCGTGGATCAACCCCGATGCTTCACTCGCTCAAAAGGGCCTTTCTCATTATATTCATGAAGGGGTTATTAAAGCGATTGATGTTGCTTGTGAAAAAACAAAGCAGCCAAAAGTGCATGTGGCGGGTTATTGTATTGGCGGTACGCTACTGTCGATTACCCAATCGTATTTAGCGGCTAACGATCAAGATAAGGTGGCAAGTCTGACATTTCTGACGACATTGTTTGATTTTTCAGACCCAGGTGAGGTAGGTAATTATCTCTCGGAGAACTCTTTTCCTTTACTTGAGCAAAGTGCACAACAAAAAGGGTATTTCGATGGCCGGGTGATGGCTATGAGCTTTAGTTTACTGCGTGAAAACAACTTGTTCTGGTCATTTTTTGTTGAGAATTATTTAAAAGGAAAGGATCAGACACCCTTTGATATCCTCTACTGGAACGGTGATTCAACCAATATTGCTGCACAGTGTTTTATCGAGTTTGTTAAGAATATGTATGTTGAAAACAACCTGATTAAACCCGGTGTGGTGATGATTGATGATACCCCCATTGACCTTTCTAACATTGATGTGCCTGTTTATTGTCTTGCCACAATACAAGACCATATTGTTCCGTGGCAATCTGCCTATAATAGCGCTAAGGTTCTTGGTGGTTCAGTGCGCTTTGTCGTTGCCGGCTCAGGACATGTCGCGGGTGTTATTAACCCCGTAGAGGGTGGTAAATATCCGCACTGGGTTAATAATGAAACACCATTGCCTGCCAGTGAGCAGCAGTGGATGGATGGCGCGATAGAGCAGGAGGGTTCTTGGTGGTCGGACTGGAAGACATGGCTGGTACCTTTATCCGGTAAGTCAGTTAAAGCGCGGCAAGTGGCGACTAAAGGTTATCCGGGATTGGCCAATGCCCCGGGTGATTACGTTAAAGTGCGCCTAGAACAGATGAATAGTCGCTTGTAATATAACCTAAGTTATATGTATTGAGTGTTTTTCAAGGCGTACCTGCTATCTTCTGCCTGCCACTTAATACCGCTATTGCCGTTTCATCACGACGATTCAATTAGTGTGAACAGCCCCTAGTCAACAGACCTGTTCCCCAGTTATACTGGGGCGAACAGGGGGCCTTTCACGCTCCCATTTCGCGCAGTTATCTAGCCGTTTGGCTAACGGTGTTTTCTTCATGGGCAAATACATGAGGGCAGGCTGCCGTACAGTGCAGCCAAATACGGGAGCATACCTTGATCACTATTAAAAAATATCCTAATCGCCGCCTCTATGACACATCGCAGAGTCAGTATATTAACCTTGAGGATATTAAGCAGTTGGTACTTGAACATCACGAATTCAGAGTGATTGATTCAAAGTCAGAAGATGATTTAACAAAGCATATCCTTCTGCAAATTATCAGTGAACAAGAAAATAATGATCAAGAGTCACTGTTAACCAAGTCGGTATTAAAACAACTCATTCGCTTTTATGGCAGTAATATGCAGCCATTGATTAGGCCTTATCTAGAACAAAGCATTGCCACATTTCTCGAGCGTCAAGACAGTATGCAATCGGTGATGAAAAATATGGTCGAGGCATCTCCTGTTGGAATGTTTAGTCAGGTAATGGAGCAAAATATTGAGATGTGGAAGAATATGACCCAATTCAATGACACGGAAGATAAGTCTTCTAATGATGCTGCCCCTCCGCCTTCTGATGAGCCACCTAAAGAGTAGTTTTCATAAAAAGCTATAGTCTTATAGCCAATCAATATAGCTAATAAAGTGATTTTGTTGCGCTGCAACAAAAATTAGCTTGACCATTCTTACCCATTGCGACTAGAATATCAACAAGTCTGCTGCACCGCACAATTATTTAGGTGACAGTCTTCGAGCGAGGTAATTGCTCGTGCAGTGCTAATCCATGTAACGGCTATACGCTATCTACGATCTACGGTAGTTAACGTTATGTTTTGGGTGTTCAGGCAGAGAATATGATCGGAATTGTTAAACCGTGTAATAGATACCACCACGCTAGAAATAGCTTTTTACTATAGAGCCGAACAGGAGGCTAGTTGAATGTACGAAAAATTAATCGAGCAAGCACAAAACGCCGCTAAACCAATGAGCGAACTTTTCACTATTAATACTAAAGCTTTTGAGGCTCTTGCTGAGAAGCAAACTAACCTTGTTAAAGATATTATGAACGAAAGTGTGTCATATGTTAAAGATGTGTCTTCACAAAAAGATTTTGCTGGTATATATGAAAAGCAAAAGACTTTTGCCGAAGGCATGCAAGAGAAACTGGTTGGCGCTTCTAAAGACGCTTATGCTGTTATCTCTGGTGCGCAAGAAGAAGCAACAGCACTTTATCAAGATGTAGTAAAAGACATACAGGCACCTGTTGCTAAAGCAGCAAAAGCAACTGCAAAAGCGTAATTAGTGTCATAGCATCAATTCTATATTAAGAATTGATGTTGTTGAGAAAATGCCTGGATTTCCCAGGCATTTTTTTTGCCTGTCGCAAACGTGCTATTATGCTTATTGATTGTGGTTTGTGTTAGTTGAGCCTAGCTCATATGCTGGCCGCCATTAATAGAAAGTGTAGATCCGGTAATAAAACCTGCTTCATCCGCGACAAGAAACTCAACCGTGCGTGCGATTTCATCGGCTTCGCCCAAGCGGCCAACAGGTATTTTAGCAATAATTTTTTCCAGCACCTTTTCAGGCACCGCCTTAACCATTTCTGTTGCAATGTAACCAGGAGCAATGGCATTTACGGTAATACCTTTTGCCGCTCCCTCTTGAGCGAGTGCTTTGGTAAAACCCAGCATGCCGGCTTTTGCTGCTGAATAGTTTGTTTGACCAAATTGGCCTGCTTCTGCATTAATTGAGCTGATGTTAATAATACGACCGAACTTGCGTTCACGCATACTGGCAATCACACACCGGCTTAGGTTAAAACAGGAATCTAAGTCGACGTTAATGACATCTTTCCATTGTTCTATATCCATTTTATGCAGTGCGCTGTCGCGAGTAATCCCCGCATTGTTGATCAATATATCAATAGGTCCTGCACTATTTTCAATTTCCTTAACTGCGATATCGCATGATTGATAATCGGCGACATTAAATTTATAAACTTGAATGTTGTGTGCTGCACTAAATTGATTGGCTGCCTCATCATTACCTGCATAGTTGGCAATAACATGATAGCCCGTTTGTTTTAGCCGTAGAGAGATGGCAGCGCCAATGCCTCGTGTACCACCAGTAACCAGTGCAACTCTACCCATTATATGAATCCTCCAACGAAATTACTGTTATAAAACTGCGCGCAAATTTAACATAAGCGCTTTATCGGTGCGTCTTTGATCTAAAAAACAATAGAAAGATGCTTACTGTGTCGTTGCGAACCACTTTGGTTCATTTTTTATTTTGTCTGTACCATTATGCATCTTGTTTATTGTTAAATATAGTAAGAGCAATAATTCGGCCAATAAATATTCATTATGCTTTATTCATTGTTTGCCTTGTATGTATATAGCATTAAAATTAAGGTTTGTGTCAAATAAAAATGACACTTTGGGGGTTTTTGAGGTCTGTAGTGTCAGGTTGATTTTTAATTCTACTAAGTAATAGCGGCGGTTATAGCTATTTTTTCTTTGATTACTTACTTTGTGTATTTATAGGTCACTGTGAGTTATGTGCTTAATACAACAAAATAATCCGTGAAAATGGCTAGCGATTTTGGTTGTTCAAATAATGATCGTTGAGAGGGCGATTCTAGCGTGGGTGTTACTCTAAAGTGTTACTGCCGGTAGCGATTGGTACGCTGCAACCGTGTGCTAATTTGGTGCTTTATCAGCACTATCGTACTCGTTGTCATCTGCACTTTTTGGTACACTGTTGCCTTTATTAAGGTTGCAATAGGTATGATTTGCAACCGGTTACGTATAGCGTAAGCCCTGCAATTATTTTGGTGTCAGTTGGAGACAGTTTGTGAGTGAATACATTATCGATATAACCCCGGAAAATGCCCAGCAAGTGGTCATCGATGGTTCTTTTGAACAATTAGTCGTCGTGGATTTTTGGGCTGATTGGTGTGCGCCCTGTAAGGCCTTAATGCCCATATTAGAAAAGTTAGCAACAGAGTATCAAGGGCAGTTTGTACTGGCAAAAGTCAATGCTGATGAGCAGCAAGCGCTAGCGGGGCAATTTGGTGTTCGCAGTCTGCCAACGGTTATGTTTATCAAAGAGGGTAAGCCTGTCGATGGTTTTACTGGCGCACAAACTGAGCCTCAAGTAAGAGAAATTCTAGCCAAGCATTTACCGAGCCCATGGGCTGGATTGATTGAACAGGCGACAGAACATCAACAACAAGGTGAGCACGATCAGGCGTTGCCGCTGCTGCGCGATGCTTATCAGCAATCCAGCCAGCAAGTCGATATCGCCAAAATGTTGATTGCGAATCTTATCGAACTCAATCGCTGCGATGAGGCACAGGCATTATTGGATACGATCACGATGGTTGATCAAGATGCCGTTTATCAGCAATTGGTGTCTCAGTTAGAGCTAAAGCGCGAAGCCGCCCGCAGCCCAGAAATAGAGGCCTTAGAAAAGCAGTGGGGTGCCGAGCCCAACAATGTTGCAGTCGCCTGCCAGCTAGCCGTTAAATTGAGTGAAGTAGGGCAGCATAACGATGCTTTGGCACTACTCTTAACTCTATTAAAACGCGATATTAATATCGGTGAGGGCGAGGCGAAAAAAATCTTTCTAGATGTTATTGCAACACTAGGCAAAGGTGATCCGTTGGCTATTGAATATCAACGTAAATTCTTTACACTGCTGTACTAGCGACTGCTGCACTCGACGCTGTTTGCTAGAGACCGGTACTTAGCTATCGGGCTAACAGACACTAGAGTGTAGTACTTATCCAATGCAAATACAGAACTGTTTTCCCTTCCATATTCGCCAGTGCTAATTTAATACGTGTGTTCACTGGTGAGATTCAACTGTTGTGATCGATCAACGAGGATATTATGTCAACCAAAGATAAACCCCAGATCAAACCGCAAAATCCGCATTTTTCATCGGGGCCTTGTAGCAAAAGGCCGGGCTATGCCGTCACTGAACTCGATATCAGCACTTTAGGTCGTTCGCATCGCGCAGCTATTGGTAAAGCCGCACTTAAACGTGCTTGTGATGATACTGCTGAATTGTTGGGGCTGCCTGAGGGGTATCGTGTCGGTGTAGTCCCGGCCTCAGATACCGGCGCTATGGAAATGGCGATGTGGTCGCTACTGGGGGCTAGAGGCGTCGATGTGCTGGCTTGGGAGTCCTTTGGTAGTGGTTGGGTGAGTGATATTAATCAACAATTAAAATTGGATGATGTGCGTTCACTTGTCGCTGATTACGGCCAATTACCGGATTTAAACAGTGTCGATTTTAACCGGGATGTTGTTTTTACCTGGAATGGAACCACCTCTGGCGTTAAGGTGCCCAATGGTGATTGGATCGCCGATGATCGCGAAGGCCTGACAATTTGCGATGCGACCTCAGCCGTATTTGCTATGCCCCTGCCGTGGGAAAAACTCGATGTAATTACCTACTCCTGGCAAAAAGTGCTAGGCGGAGAGGGCGCCCATGGTATGTTGATTTTAAGCCCGCGTGCAGTTGAGCGTTTGGAGAGCTATACCCCGCCATGGCCGCTGCCTAAAATTTTTCGTATGACTAAAGGGGGCAAACTAATTGAAGGCATTTTTCAAGGCGCTACCATCAATACACCTTCAATGCTGTGTGTTGCTGACTACCTTGATGCTCTCGATTGGGTAAGACGTATCGGTGGTGTATCGGCGGCGATTGAAAAGTCGATGAACAATGTTGCAGTGATTAAAGCGTTTGTTGAATCTAATGATTGGGTTGACTTTCTTGCCGACACGGCTGACACATGTTCTAACACCAGTGTTTGTCTTTCGTTAAAAGCTAACGATGAGCAGATAAAAGCAATGGTTAAATTGCTGGCCGGTGAACAGGTTGCTTATGATATTGGCGCTTATCGCGATGCACCATCGGGATTGCGTATCTGGTGTGGTGCCACGATTGAAGAGGCAGATTTAGCCGCATTGATGCCCTGGTTAGCCTGGGCTTACCGACAAGTTACTTAATGGGTGTATTCACTGTAAGGTAGACGAATTAAGAGGCGTGCATGTATAAAATTAAAACCTATAATCAAATTTCTACAAAAGGCCTAGAACGTTTCTCGCGCGATCACTATGAGGTGGCCAGTGATATTGGTCACCCCGATGCTTTTTTGTTGCGCAGCCATAAATTACACCATGAAATATTGCCCGATACTGTGAAGGCAGTTGCGCGTGCGGGGGCTGGCGTTAACAATATTCCTGTTGAGACTTATACCCAACAGGGTGTCGTTGTGTTTAATACTCCCGGTGCTAATGCCAATGCAGTTAAAGAATTAGTACTAGCCGGTTTATTACTGGGCTCAAGAGGTATACTCTCGGGTATGAACTATGCCCAAAGTTTAGCGCCCACCGATGATGCCGCTGTTATGCATAAGCAATTAGAGGCTGAAAAAAAGCGCTTTGCAGGGTTTGAGTTACGCGGTAAAACATTGGGTGTTGTTGGGCTAGGTGCAATCGGTTCTATGGTTGCAGATATGGCACTGGCATTGGGAATGAATGTGTTAGGTTATGACCCGGCATTGTCTGTTGATGCCGCATGGCGCTTGCCAAGTCAAGTACAGCGTATGGAGAACTTACAGTCGCTGTTATCACATGCTGATTTTATTAGTCTGCATGTACCAGCTATCGAACAAACTCATCACCTGATTAATAAAGATACCTTAGCCAGTGTCAAACCTGAAGCGGTATTGCTTAATTTTGCGCGCGATAGCATCGTTGACCCTTTGGCTATTGTCGCTAGCATTAACAATCATCACTTAGGACAATATATTTGTGATTTTCCTGAGCCCTGTTTACTGAATCACGAACGCATTATTGCAATGCCACACATTGGCGCCAGTACACGCGAGGCAGAAGAAAACTGTGCAGTCATGGCCGCTGATCAACTGATTGATTATCTCGATAATGGCAACATTAAAAATGCAGTCAACTTTCCGGCTATTGCGATGGCAAGAGCCGGCAGATGCCGATTAACCTTTTCTAATCGCAATGTTGCAGGTGTGCTTGGGCAGGTGTTATCCGTGTTTACTGAGTATCAAGTGAATGTTGTTGATATGGTCAATAAAAGCCGTAATGATATCGCTTACAATATTATTGATTTAGAACAACTACCCAGCGACAAGGCGCTAGCTGAAATTGACCGCTTAGCACCCGTAATTCGTGCGCGATTACTTGTTGTGTAATGTTCATTATCAATGACATAGGCATTTACTGTGTATAAGCTTGCCTTTTTTGTACCCGAGTCTCACCTTGAGCCTGTTAAGCAAGCTGTATTTGCGGCGGGTGCCGGGCGCTTAGGCAATTATGAACACTGCTGCTGGCAGACTCTGGGGCAGGGACAGTTTCGGGCATTAAAAAATGCTGAGCCTTTTTTAGGGGAGTGCGGTAAGTGTGAGCTTGTGGCTGAATATCGTGTTGAGCTAGTGTGTGAGGATAATCTTGTGAGACAAGCTGTCGCTGCATTAAAAGCCGCCCATCCCTATGAAACGTCAGCGTTTGACCTCTGGCGGTTGGAGTCTGTCGAATAGTTGGTTTGAGCGTTAATGATGGCGGCGGTCAATCGATTCTGTTCTGAATATCATCTCGCCTTGCTTTTTATCAGCAAAATAATAGCGCAGCGTTCGCTCAACCACCGGGAAGGCAAGTTGATCCCAAGGAATCTCTTCTTGCGAAAATAATTCTACCTCTAGTGATTCGGTGCCGGGGGCATATTCAGGCTCTGGCATTGAGGCGTAATAAAATAGGTATAGCTGGTTGATATAGGGTAAGTTAAACAGTGTATAGAGGTGGTGAACCTCAAGTTTTACTTGGGCTTCTTCCCAGGATTCACGCAGAGCACCTTGTTCTGAGGTTTCGCCATTCTCCATAAAGCCGGCCGGTAGTGTCCATAAACCGTGGCGTGGTTCAATCGCGCGTTTGCACAATAAAACCTTATTTTCATATACGGGTAGACAGCCTGTAATGATGCGTGGATTTTGATAGTGGATGGTATTGCACTGCTCACAGACAAAGCGCTCACGATCTTCGCCTGGCGGAATTAGCCAGCTGACAGCGTGCCCACATTCACTACAAAAATTCATATGCTCAAGTCCATATACTGTATTGGTGTGAAGCCACAGTATAAGCGATCACAAGCCTAAAGCTAATCATTTTATTGCCACACTGTGTGCTATTTGAAACCTGTGCGCTATGTCGATATTTATTTGATCCCGGTCTGGCACTTTGTATTAATAACGCTAAGGTATTAGCTAAAACAGGCGTGTAGCCGATACTGTACTAGGCTGTATAGAGGTGATGTGTATCGATAGTGTAGACTAGGTATCGCGCATCGAGCCAGAAGCACCGTATGGAGGTATAGCTTACTGCTGCCTGTGATATATACTGGCAGCAGTACTTGGCACTATCTTCACCCTCTTAGTTTGAGGGAAAAGCCATCACTTTAGCGCTGGGTGCATCAGGGTTATGTGCAATAGGCGCGTCTAACGCCGGGTTGCCTTCACCACTGATCGTATTGAGCCATGTTCGCAATTCAGCAAAAGATGCATGCATCATTTCACTGATCTTTAAGCTCGCGCCCATGGGCGAGTTTGCATGGATGTCACGCTGGGCATCAATTTGAAACTGCAAGCCGCGCAGGCGTTGTTGTTTATGCGCAGGAACACTGTTAATCAGTGCTTCAATATGGTCACGGCGGATACGCTCGAGCTCTTGTGGGTTTTCCTGTGCGAGTGACATTAATGTATCAAAATCGGGTAGGGTTTTCATTGCATACTCCTCTATTCGCTGCTCTGTGTTTTAAGGCCCCCACCTCAAACAACAACAGCAGAACGGCGAATTGGTAAAACTACAATCAGTTAAACAATATCAATATAAGGCTTGGACAATAATGATGAGAAAACGATCTACATTAAAATTGTCTAAAAACTAAACAATTACAGTGTACAAAAAAAACTTCGCTATGTAGATAGGCGTTATTAGATTAAATAGTAATTAAAAGGCAGGTGCGGGTAGTAAAAAAGATGTTTTTTGCGACATTCTGTCAAGTTATTCCTGACTTTTTCGCCTATTCTAGCCGTAAAATCCTCGATCTAGGGGTTATATCGAGGTTTAAATGCCCCTTTTTCTGTTATAACCACTTTTGACATACAACATGATAAATATTTATGGAAACGTTAATCAAGCAGCTGCACAATAATCTACTGGACTTCTCACATCATGAGGGTACTGAGACTTTTAAAGGCGAGGCCGCCGTAATGGTTGCACTTTTTCGTGGCGAGCAAGGCCCTGAGGTGCTATTAACACGTCGAGCAAAAGTACTTAACCAACATGGCGGTGAGGTAGCCTTTCCTGGCGGTATGTGGGAGCCGGGTGATCATTATCCTATGGATACCGCGCTGCGTGAGTCTGAAGAAGAGGTCGCTCTCGCTGCTGAGCAGGTTGATATCATTGGTCGCTTGCCAACCCAGCAGACTGCCTATGGCATAAAGGTAGCACCGGTGGTGGGGGTACTTGCAAGCAAGCCACAATTGATCGCCAATCCCGATGAGATAGAGTCAATTTTCAGCGTGCCGCTGGCCTTTTTTCTTGCCGATGAGCGGCTGCGGACAGATATTTTTCAGCGTCACCATGAAGGCAGGCAGCCTTCATTAAAGCGCTGGGTGCCGGCGTATCAATACCAGCAATATGAGATATGGGGGTTTACCTCAGGGGTTATTATCAGTTTGCTCAACCGCTGCCTGAATGCCAATATTGGCCGCGCTAATGTTGCTCCTGAGCAAAACTGGTATAATGGCAAAGTGATTGCTGAGCACTAGGTGCTTGTCTCTCCCAATCCCTTGCTAGTTTTTAATTTATGGCCAGTAGCCTCACATTATATGATCAACGACACTTGTGAAAAACCGATAAAGTCACCTTGCATTTCTATTTGCGCATTGGATGATAACGATATCTGTACAGGTTGCTACCGCAGTGGCGATGAAATTACCCGGTGGGGGTTATGTAACAATAAAGAGCGCCGAGAAATACTGGTATACGCCTACGAGCGAGAGAAAAAAGTTAATCCTTTTATGTCATAAACTGTTTTAACGGTAAGGCGACCACTAACGGTTAGTGAATGCGCTTTACTTTCGCTTTTTCTATCATCGTACTTGAGAGTGACTGTGTTTCAAAGCGATAGTGGCCTATTGTAAAGCTAACATGCCCCGTAGGGATAATCTCTAAATACTCCATCATTAAACCATTGAGTGTTTTAGGGCCATCTGTTGGTAGTTCCCATTCGAGTGCCCGGTTGATATCGCGTATTGATACACTGCCTTCAATGATAAAATAACCGTCCTCAATTGATTCAATATCCTGTTGTTGATCCTCAGCGAGGTTAGTTGTAAAGTCACCCACAATCTCTTCGAGCAAGTCTTCCATTGTTACCAGCCCCTGAATCTCACCATACTCATCTACAACGAGAGCAAGGCGATGTTTTTTGTTTTGAAAGTGCAATAGCTGTGTGTGCAGCGGTGTGCCTTCAGGGACAAAGTAGGGGTCGTGCAGATAACGGCGCAGTGATGCATGGGTAACGGTATCATCGTTACCCATAATAAAGCGTGAAGCATTGCGCAGGTGCAAAATACCTACCACATTATTGATATCGCCATCATAGACCGGCATTCGGGTGTAATCGGCCGTGCGAATTTTTTGCAGTAATACCGGCATCTCATCACCGATATCGAGCCCCACCACCTCGTTGCGAGGCACCATAATATCTTCAACCGTGGCCTTTTCGAGGTCGAGAACATTCAACAGCATACCTTGGTGTTGGTCGGGGATTAAATCGCCGGCCTCATCAACGACTGTTCGCAGTTCTTCTGGATTAAGGTGTTCGCTGTTTGAGTGCTCACTGGGATCAACGCCGCACAATCGGGCTAAACCATTGGATATATGGCTCACAACCCACACGAGCGGGTAAAGCAGGGTCAATAATGGTTGTAATATCACACTGAAGGGGAATGCCAGTTTCTCAGGGTGTAGGGCGGCAATGGTTTTTGGGGTAACTTCGGCGAAGATTAAAATGACGAGTGTTAGTACCAGAGTCGCTATGGCGATTCCTGCATCGCCGTAGAGGCGCAGCGCAATAACTGTTGCAATTGATGACGCTAAAATATTGACCAAATTGTTGCCGATCAAAATAACACCAATTAAGCGGTCTGGCCGGCTTAATAGTTTAGCGGCGCGTATAGCGCCTCGGTGCTGTTTTTTTTCTAGATGCCGCAAACGGTAGCGGTTAAGCGCCATCATTGAGGTTTCAGAGCTAGAGAAAAACGCCGACAAGAGTATTAATACGGCGAGCAGGCCAAATAAAAGGCCCAGTGGGATGTCGTTCAAAAAGGGATTAACCTCTGGATCACATTGAAGTATCTATCTTAAAGAGTTTAGCAGTTTTGGCAATACCACAGAGAAAACTTTTAATGTATTCTCTCGGTAATCTAAATAAAGATTTAGCCGCCATTTAGTATAACTTCAAGCACAATCTTACTGCCAAAATACCCCAACATTAAGAGGCAAAACCCGCCAAGCACCCAGCGTACAGCGACATTGCCGCGCCAGCCCAGATGATATCGTCCCCATAATAAGAGTGCAAAAATCAACCAGGCCAGTATGGATAGCACGGTTTTATGAACTAAATGTTGAGCAAAAATATTATCAATAAAAATAGCGCCGGTTACGATAGCCAGTGTTAGTAGTAGCTCGCCCACCCACACCAGTTCAAACATTAGTGACTCCATCGTTTGTAGTGGCGGTAATAATCTTACTAGCCCTGTTAGCTGGTGCTCTTTTAAACGGTGATTCTGCCAGCCCATGGCTACAGCCTGTAAAGCGGCGAGTGTCAGCAAGCTATACGCCAAAATAGATAACAGTACATGCCCGCCAATACCGCCTTGTAAACCTTCCCAGGTAGGGCTTTGGCCAACCAGTGATGTAAAGACGGCCAGTGCAGATAACGGCAATAGCAATGCAAAGAGGCTATGCAGCGGTTTGCGTAGGCCACTTAGCAAGACCAGAGCATTAATTACCCAGAAAATTAATGAGGATATTTTATAAACCCCCAGTGCTAAACCATCAGGTTGCACAATGGCGCCATAAGCGCCTACTCCGTGTAGGGCGATGGCACAGGCTGCCAGTGATAATAACCAAGGCTGATCAATGGGGTGGCGTTTGATCAGTAGTGCAATAGCATAACCACTGCCGAGAACATAAAATAGACAAGCTGCGATATTGGCGGTAAAAGCCAGCATAATAAAATCCAGATACTCAATACGTGCTGTAATATAGTGGTGAGTGTATCACTGTGAATACACCTCAAACAGTGAGGCAGGCTGATAAATAAGCTACCCTTGTACCTCATTGTCCACAAAAGCAGAGTGTCGCATATGGGCCGTTAAATGAGAAGAGGAATAGACACGGGCTTTATTGAGAGCACTGCTGAGCGTGAGTCTATCACCTTAATGTGAGCCCTAATGCGAGCCGTCACCTAAAACCAACGTAAGCACCACTTAAATACCGCTAAAGGTAAGTGCCACTAGTATGGGTAACCCTATCAATACAATGGCATGGCACTTTTTGTGTCATATCTTGGCTGGATAGCAGATCAGCGGTGTACTCCCACTTATATAACACCTGAATACTTCTCTTGCGACCCCCTCGTTGATTATGAATAGTGATGTGGCTTAGTGAGGGGCAATGGTCTTTAGCCCAGTGCTGTTTTTACCCATTTGGAACTATTCTTTACTATCGTCAAATTCTCGCATTCTAAGAATTAAAAGGTATGGCCAATAAAGGTATTGATGGTAATGCCTAGAGCTAATGGGTTTATTAAAAAAGACGTGCATCAAGGAAAATAGAAATAGTGACATCATTAGCAGGCATTATTTTTTTGGGGTATTGTTTTCGCAAAAGGGTTGTTGGGTAGTTTTTCGAATAATAAATAGCGTATTAATTACAGTAGCTTTTAGGTTAGTGATGTGATGTAGCATTAAGAATCGTAGCGGTTACGTTTTTAACGATGATTTTTTGTCTAGGTAAAAATTTATGTATGCGTACAAATACTAGAACTATTTCTTGTTGTATTTAAAGGCGAAAGAAAAATATATTGATATGTCAGCGTGAAATAACAGGCATTAAAAATAGCCATAATTATTTTTTGATAATGATTATCATTTTTTTTGAGCAGCTTAAACGGGCGATAATACAGGTTGTAAATAGCGTAAAAAATTTTATCAGGTTGATATTTCTGCCAATAGTATTGGTGCTGTAATTGATTTCTTTCGCATCTTTATTGATGTTGTCTACACTAAATGCAGTAGTATTTTTTAACACTATATTCAGGGTTTCGACAATGTCTTTTTTTAATGATTTATTCCATTCAAAAAATAATCGCGATGATGATGCTTCACTACAAGACAAGGAGATTGTTGAAGCGTTTGAAAATGCCTCGAAAAGCGAAACTACTTACCAGCAGGTATTAGAGCAGGCGATTCACAGTGTTGTTATTATTGACGCCAAAAATATTGTAACCTTTATTAATCAAGCTGCCCTTGATCTGTGGGGATATTCTCGGCCGGATGAGGTTGTTGGAAATAATGTCAAAATGTTGGTTCCTAGAGAGATTCAGGAAAATCATGATGAGCTGGTAAATGCAAACCGCAGAACTGGCGTTAACAAAATTGTTGGGAAAAGCCGAGAGATTCAGATAGAGCGACGTGACGGCAGTATTATTTGGGCGAGTTTGTCGTTATCGCGATTCGATTTAAAGGGTGAAATAGGTTATGCCGCATTCACTCGTGATATTACTCAGCAAAAAGAAGACCGCGACCGTATTGATCAAGTACTCGTTCAGGCTATTGATGGTGTGGTTTCAATTGATGAAAATAATATAGTTACATTTTTTAATCCTGCTGCTGAAAAAATATGGGGCTATAGTGCCGATGAGGTTATTGGTAATAATGTAAAAATGCTTGTTCCTCCAGAGATACAAAGCAATCACGATAGTCTGGTTAATGCAAATCGACGAACGGGTAATAATAAAATTGTCGGCGCAAGCCGAGACCTTAAAATGGTCAGAAAAGATGGTAAAAAAGTGGATGTTTCTTTTTCTCTGTCAAAGGTTTTGTTTGGCGATAAAATTGGCTATACCGCTTTTGTTAGGGATATTTCGGAGTTTAAGTTTGCACAAGAGTTGATGCAACAAACATTAGAGCAGTGTTTGGATTCTGTAGTGACTATTGATGATAATAATATCATTACTTTCTTTAATGCTTCTGCTGAAGAGTTGTGGGGCTATAAAAAAGAAGAAGTGGTCGGTAAAAATGTAAAAATGCTAGTGCCCATTGAAATACAAAATAATCACGATAACCTTGTGAATGCTAATAGAAATACAGGGGTTGATAAAATTGTGGGTACCAGTAGAGAGGTGCCGATTTTTAGAAATGACGGCACCAAAAAATGGGGCATGTTATCGTTGTCCAAGGTCAATTTTGATGGGCATATTGTGTATACCGCTTTTGTAAAAGATGTAACCGAAGAGGTTGAGCAACGAGAATCAATGAAGATTATCATGGAAAATGTAGCAAGCTCTAGTAATGAAATTGCTAATATTGCGAAAGTGATTGATGGAATATCAAGCCAGACAAACTTACTGGCACTCAATGCAGCTATTGAAGCTGCAAGGGCTGGCGAGCATGGTAGAGGATTTGCGGTTGTTGCTGATGAGGTGCGCACTCTAGCTTCACGCTCTTCGGAATCAACGAATGAAATTAATAAATTGTCAGAAGATACTCGGCGGTTCCTTAATGAACTTGCAGAGAATTTAAAATTACGGGTTAAATCGTAATGCGGTTATGATTTTATGCTCTTTGAGAAATTTAATACAGAATATACCTACTCTAATGCGGCACTTTTAATCCCGTAACGATCTAAAATAGCAGTGATAGTACCTTGCTGATAAAGTGTCTTATAGGTGTGATTAAATTGGTTAATAATATGTTTATCGTTATAGGCCATTGAAAAACCAATAAAGTAGTTTAGTTTTTTGGTTGTGCCCGCATAGCGTAGGTGCTTTAGTTCGTGTGCTTTAATAATAGCATTGCCAACCGCGCGATTAGAAAAAACACTATTGAGACCGCGATTATTACCATCGAGCATTTTAAATACAGGTATATCATCATGCTTCATTGTAATGCTAATGGGATTAAGTGATTGCTGTTTCATCGTGTGTTGAATTTTTTCAAGCGAACGAGAAGTATTGGATGGCCCAAATACGCCGATATTATACCCTTGTATGCTCTCCGGGCTATTGTATGTAAGGGGGTTTGATTGATGCACGAAAAAACCATACTCAGTTTGCATTAAGGGCGGTGAAAAATAAAGCCATTGTGCACGTTTTTTATTCCAGCCGATTACAAACATGGCATTGGCTTTACCCTCGCGAACTTCTTTTTGGCTGCGGCTCCACGGTAATAACCGCAACCGGCATTCAATTGCCATTGCTTGGCATACGCGGTTGATGATCTCGGCAGCAGGGCCTTTGACCACACCTTTTTCCTGATAGCTAAACGGTGGAAATTCTTGAGTGTTAAAAATCAATGTGGTAGTGACGGAGGCATAAGCCCTGAGGCTTATACACAAGCTAAAAGTTAAGGAGGTTAAAGCAATATAGCGGCTGGGGGGCATGCATGATTCCTATTCAGTGGCGTTATATTGTCAGTGGCTCTATTGGTGGTCATATAGCGACTAAATAGACACTGCAACAGGTACGGCAATAGACGCTAAACAAACACTACGCAGGCATTACAATAGCACTACGTTGATGGCGCTATTGTGTGTCGGTGTTGTTATGTCGGTGTTGTTAGTAGGATAGCTGGAATGTGGCGCTTTTCAAACAATATAGCAGCTAATGTTCGTGGTTTTATTGATACACTATGGTATAAACGGATATCCATAGATGATGATCGCCAGATTGCTAGCGTGTGCTAACCGCTCTTGCAGTGCAATTGTGGTAACACCATAGTACTGATCTAATGTGTAGCAATTATTGATTGTATTCGTGTATATCTGAAACTGAACGTTGATAAAAAACCGGGGTCAATATAGAGCCCCTTTGGCTAGGCTATTAAAAGCACATGACTATAGTGTTGTCGTTAATACTTTGTGTATGGAAAATCCGCAGTGGCTGCGTAGCATGCTTACATATCGCTGTAGTGATATATAGATGCTTAGCGTGTGTATTCGTAAAGTAAGGAATTAATAATGTCAGTTGCTTCGTCTAAAAATAGTAGGCTTACTATTTTATTGATTATTTTTGTCTCGGTGCTGATTTTTTATGTCGTATACACTAAGACGTCTCTTTTGGAGAAAAGTGATGCGGGTAGTATCCATAGTGTTGGCGAGGTTGGTGTTGTTAATACTGATTACGATGTGGTTGTTTTAAAGACCGGTGATAAATTCGTGGGTAAAGTGACAGACTACACTCATGATTATATTGTATTGAAGCCGGTTGTAGTGGGTAATATTGACCCTGTTTATCATTTCGAATATAGCAATATTGACGATGTAACAATAGCAAAACCTGACCGTCTCGGTGCTTTTTATCAATCCATCCCCGATAGTTATTTTGATGTTAAAGCATTTAAAGATAATGTGATATTACATTATACGAATAATAATTTTGATGCATTAGAGAATCTATTTGCCGTTGCCTATGACAATAAAAAACGCTTTTCTTCAGGGGAGTGGCAATTTAAAATATTTTACGATGCATTAAATGAGCGTAGCCTGTCGTTTACGCTGGGAGAATTTGATGAGACTTTTGATACATTAGAACAATGGCGCACACAATATCCCGAATCTATAGTGCCTGTGGTGTTACTGGTGCGCACATATATACGCAGGGCGTGGAAATATCGAGGGGGTAGCTTTAATAATGGTGTGTCAAAGAAAGACTGGTCTGGTTTTAGCGATAATCTTATCGCGGCAAGAAAGCTGATTAATTCTGTAGATATTGCCTCTATTGATGACCCTGAATTTCATTCTGCTAGAGTCACGGTTAGCTTAGGTTTAAATAAACTTAAAGAAGAGCTTTCAGCTATTTTAACTCAGGCCGTCAAATATGACTCTACATATTACCCTGTTTACACCGAGGTAGCACCGTATTTGCTGCCTAGATGGCGATTGGGTGTTGATGATGTTGAGATGTTTTCTCAGCGGCTGAGTGAACATACCGGTAGCGATGAGGTGTATGCCCGTATTGCGGATGCAATAAAGAATTATACGCATAAAAGTGAGTATAAGGCCTTTGGCTTTGAATGGAGCAGAATACAAAAAGGGTTTGAAGTTATGGCTGAACAATACCCGGGTAACTTTTACCAAAGACATGCCTATACATGGATGGCCTGTTACTATCAGGATTATAAAACTGTCAAAAGATTAACTGATGTAAATGGTCTTTCATGGAATGAGCAATCTAAAAAGGTGTGGGGGTCTTTTTCAGAGTATTATTCGTGCAAAAAAACATCGACTCTTGAGCATGCGCCGGTGAATCTTCATCGTGAAATACGGGCGGGTAATCTTCCGGCATTTGCACAGCTGTTACAAACCAGCAATGATTTGGATGTTAAAAATGCTGAAGGTGAAACATTATTACTGCATGCAATAAGAAATCGATATATAGAGTTTTCGCGGCTGTTAATCGATACCGGTGCCGATGTCACTATCGCTGATAACAATGGCGTTGAGCCAATACATGAAGCATCGGAAAAAGGCATGGTAACCTTGGTTAAGCTGCTGCTTGCAAAGGGTGCTGATGTCAATTCTCAATCTAATAAGTGGGCTTGGTCTCCACTACATTACGCGGCTAGTTATCGACAGCTATTGACAGTGAGGGCCTTACTCCAGCATAAAGGCATTAATGTCAATACACAGGATAACCTTAAAAAAACACCTCTTCACTTGGTGGCCAAAAAGGGCTTTAATAACGTGGCGGTTGCTCTTCTCGATCAATCTGGCATCGATGTCAATGCACTTGATAGACATAAAAATACCCCCTTAAATATGGCGGTTGAACATAGTTACTCAAAGTTAATCAGGCTGTTAAAGAAAAGTGGTGCAGTATTAAGCGATAGTGGCGTGTCTCAGAAAGCGATGGATGTCGCAACACGTATTTTTAATCAAGCACTAAAAGAACAAAATAGTGGCCATTACAATAAAGCTGAGGCACTGTATCGAAAAGCGCTTGAGGCCAATCCATACAGCACGGGTGTTTATGCCAATATAGCACTGCTTGATATATTTAGACACGATTTTGAATCATGTCTAATCAATACAAAAAAAGCTATCGAAATAGATCCGTTTTATGACCATGCTATTTATAGTGCGGGCCAATGCTTATTTATGTTAAATAAGCCGAAAGAGGAATATCTTGCCTACTATCGGCGTTATCTTGATATCAATCCTGATAATTTCAGGGCTAAAGAGCTATTGCAAAAATACCCGGAACTACGCAAAGCTGAATAGGTAACGTAATAATTTTCTGAATGCCCTGTAATATTGTATGCTCAGCAGACGAACCTATGCAGAATGCTTGTTAGCCAGTTTGATGTACGATAGTCTTTTAATACGCAATAGGTCTGCGGCAGCTTGTTAGGCCCGGATCATTTGGATAGATAGAGTAAGTCAGTATTTTCAGGGGGGTGGGATGAGCGTTAAGTTACTGGTGGGGATATTATTATTCGTGGTGAGCTGTACATCGCTACAGAACCACGATGACCGGAGAGTGCAAGTTAAAGTGCCAGAACGGCTACACTTTAGTGGCAAAGGGGCCGGTGCCGGGATGATGCTTATGTCGTCGTTAGGGGCCGCGGGTATCGCTATTGGTGTTGCGATTGATGAGGGTATTGCCAAAGATATTGCAGCAACATTGAATACGGCATCGGTGAATGTGACCACTGTGTTTGATGAGCAATTACAAGCGGTGCTGGCGACTTACGCCGGTGGGCAACGACATAGTATTATCGATGCTATCGATACCGTTGCGATCACACGTTATGGATTTCTTTTGCAAGCAGGCCGCAATGACCCTGTGGCGGGGTGGTTACATATCGATGTGCTGCTGCATACAGGGGCGTCTTTTGTGGTGCGTTTTCCCGAAGATATAACGCCTTCATCGGCTATGATTAAAACAGCCCCTCTAGCGGTTGTGAAGCGCGATGCCACGACGGGAGAGTCACTATTACGTGATGCCGCACGATTGAGTGCACATCACATAGTGAGCCATATCGTGCGTCAGTGATCTGCTGATAACGCGCAGCTGTAGGTTTACTTTCTTTATGGCGACTGTATTGGTGAGTGTGGCCGCTCATCATAATATGAGTGCTGGTATCATTGATCGATAAGTACGGTGAATCAATGGACGATTTGAACTTTGTGCAATACACCAATAACATTACTCAGTAAATGCGTGCGATAAGCTCGACGTTATGGTGTGTCAATATTGGCTCGTTACTGAACCTATGCGCTCATTACAATACCTGCCTGACACTGGGAACTAACCCGATTACTGTGGCTCTAAACGCGTGTTATCGATTGATATTTGATTAAAATATTCGCTAAATACCACAAGAGTCATTACTGTATGGACCGTCACCTTTTATCCCGTATTAGCATTGTTGTTAGTGTACTGTTGTTTTTGATAGCCAGTGCTGCCAGTCATGGTGCGCCGGCCAAAAAACTATTGCCGCAGTGGCAGGCATATGACGCTAATAGTACTCGCCGTGTTGATCATTCACCTTGGCAACAGCTGCTCGATGCAAGATTAAGTACCCATACAGGGCAGACACTATTTGATTATCAAGCCATATCACCTGCACAGCGTGAAATCCTAGATAGCTATATTACTCAACTCATTAATGCCGCACCGTTGCAATTGCAACGAGCAGAGCAAAAAGCGTACTGGATTAACTTATATAATGCACTCACCGTACAATTAATTCTTAATCATTACCCTACGACGTCTATTACTAAGCTGGGTAAAAAATGGCTCAGTTTTGGCCCTTGGGATGATAAACTAGTACGTATTAATGACCAATCCCTCACGCTCAATAATATCGAGCACGGTATTTTGCGCCCCATTTATAACGATCCACGCATTCATTATGCGGTTAACTGTGCCAGTATTGGTTGTCCTAATTTAATGGCAACAGTCTTTAGTGCCGATAATATCGAGCAACAATTAGAACAGGCGGCAAGGGATTTTATTAACCACCCTCGCGCCGTTCGTATCGATGGAGGTACACTGTATCTCTCATCTATTTATGAATGGTATCAGGTTGATTTTGGTGACGATGAGCGGGCAGTTATTCAACATTTACAGCGCTATGCAAATCCAGCATTGCAACAGCAACTCGCTGCCTTTGCCGCTACAAAAGGTAAATTACGCATTAAATACGACTATGACTGGTCGTTAAATCAATGTTGCCTCGAACCCTGAATCAAGACCGTAGCGGTTTTATAGCCCTATACTGTTGTATGACATAACAGGCTGATTTATCTATCTGCGCGGTTGTAATAAACGTATGATTTTAAACAGCCAGATATAGAATGAATATCTGCTGGCGGGTAAAGTTCTCTTTATGGCCGACATCAAGTAAACTCTAATTTACAGGCACTGTTTTTGTACTGTACGGGCAATAAAAGCGTGATTTTTGCAATGCAGCAATCTTGCTGTATGCCTAGTAATATGTGCCTGCAAACTAAGATATATTCTATGCGTTCCTGTGGGTACGCTTGTATACTAGTGTAGTGCATGTAATAAACGTAACACCCTGACATGAATATAGTACTCCCCCACATAATTTGTAGCGTAATTGTATGAGTGATTTAGATAATATAATTCAACAGATTGGCGATAACTCTGCACCGCCAGTACACCTTTGGAAGCCAGATTTTTGCGGTGATATCAATATTCATATTGACGCTCAAGGGGTTTGGTTTCACGAAGGCACACCCATTGGTCGCGAATCACTCGTCAATTTATTTGCCAGTGTTTTATGGTATGAGGATGATGAATACTATCTGGTAACACCGGTTGAAAAGATGCGTATTACTGTCGATGATGTTCCTTTTATCGTAGTAAATGCTGGGTGCACAGGTGGGCGATGGGTAGCGGCAACTAAGCCTGTTAACTCCATTATGATTAGTGAGGCAAACCCTGTTGAGCTGCGTTGCTACAAAGGTGACTGGGTACCTTATCTGTGTGTGCGCTATAACTTATGGGCAAGAGTTAACCGCAACGTTTACTACCAATGGATCGATGCAGCACTGGCTTTTCAGGGTGAGTGCGATCCTGCGCAAGGTCTTTCATTGACCAGTGGAACTTACCGATTCCCTATTGCAAAAGAGCTTTAAGTTATTCATATGCCGCTATAATATGCTAAAAACAGGGTGGTTTTTAATGTAATTTTTTATAAATAGACTGCGTATTATTCATTGTCGCCTCTAAACTCGTTTCTATCATCGATCGTGTTGTTAAAACGGTATCAAATTTTTTTGATAAAGCCGAAAGAGTATGTTAATTATAGTATTGGCCGGCTAATCTCTGTTTTTATATCTATATAACTATTACAGTGTTCGCCTGTGCAAGCAGCTTATTATTGCTGTATTAAACGCATTTTAGTGTGCAAGAGGATAAGAGTATAATGAAAATATTAGTCGCAGTTAAACGCGTCATTGACTATAACGTCAAAGTGAGAGTGAAAGCGGATCATTCCGATGTAGACTTAGCCAACGTTAAGATGGCAATGAACCCATTTTGTGAGATTGCCGTTGAAGAAGCTATACGTATTAAAGAGCGCGGTGATGCCGATGAAATCGTGGTGGTTTCAATGGGTGAAGATAAGGCGGAAGAACAAATTCGCAACGCGTTAGCGCTTGGCGCTGACCGTGGTATTTTAGTGCAGTCGGCTGAAAAGTTATCGTCGTTGAATGTCGCTAAACTGCTTAAAGTGATTGTGGATAAAGAGCAGCCCGGCTTGGTTATTATGGGAAAGCAATCGATCGATAGTGATAATAATCAAACCGGACAAATGTTAGCTGCACTGGCGGGTATGTCACAAGGTACATTTGCCTCAGCGGTGACATTGAATGATTCTAAGGCACAGGTCACCCGAGAGATTGATGGCGGTTTGCAAACGGTATCGATTACCTTACCAGCTGTCATCACAACGGATCTGCGGTTAAATGAACCACGTTATGCAAAACTGCCTGATATAATGAAAGCCAAGAAAAAGCCACTGGAAAAAATACCCGCAGCAGATTTAGTCGCCGACACTGGCAGTGCGGTTAGTATTGAAAAAGTAGAGGCCCCGGCAAGTCGTGAAGCCGGTATTAAAGTGGCTGATGTTGCCGAATTAATTGATAAATTAAAAAATGAAGCGAAGGTGTTGCCATGAGCGTATTAGTTATTGCTGACCATAATAATACAGCACTGGTTGCTGCAACGTATAATACCGTCGCAGCTGGTTTACAGCTAGGCGATGATGTACATGTATTAGTGGCCGGTGCCAATTGCGAGGCGGCGGCAAATGAGGCAAAGAGCCTGAGCGGCGTTACTAAAGTCCTTGTTGCCGATCACAGTGCTTACGAGTATTTACTCGCTGAAAATATAGCGGCACTGGTGGTCGATATCGCTGCAAGTTATAGCTACATTATTGCCCCGGCTACAACGACAGGTAAGAACTTTCTGCCTCGCGTGGCTGCCTTTTTAGATGTTGATCAAATCTCTGATGTTATTAGCATTGAATCTGCCGATACATTTAAGCGACCCATTTATGCAGGTAATGCAATTGCAACGGTTAAAACGACAGCCGCAGTAAAAGTACTGACTGTACGCTCGACCGCATTTGATGCGGTTGCCACAGATGGCGACGCAGTAGTGGAGGCGATAGACAATGTGCACGACCTTGGGGTGTCATCTTTTGTGGAAGAATCCTTAGCGGTTGGCGACCGGCCAGAGCTGGCCTCGGCAAGTATTGTTATATCTGGCGGGCGAGGCATGCAAAATGGCGATAATTTCAAACTTATTGAGGCCGTTGCCGATAAGTTAGGCGCTGCTATTGGTGCATCGCGTGCCGCTGTGGATGCGGGGTTTGTTCCCAATGATATGCAGGTAGGGCAGACGGGTAAAATCGTTGCCCCAGAGCTATATATTGCCGTTGGTATTTCGGGTGCTATTCAACATTTAGCAGGAATGAAAGATAGCAAAGTGATCGTGGCGATTAACAGTGACGAAGAAGCGCCTATTTTTCAAGTGGCTGATTATGGCCTGGTGGCTGATTTGTTTGACGTGTTACCCGAGCTTTCAGCCGCATTATAATCACAGGGTAAATATCTGGTAATGCCAATGCCGCCAGTGGTATTGGCATTATATGAGCACTGTTCACAATTTAAGCTGCGGCTATAAAATAATAATAGAAAGTGGGAGTGTTGTTTATATTTTAGCTGGTAAATGAACGGTTAGCCGTATTTGTTTGCGAGGTTTTATCCAAAAACAGCCGATAAAAAACGCTTTTTAGTACTGCGTTGTAGTTGCTCGCTCGCTTCTTTTTGTAGGCGTTCATGTTCTTTTAATTGTTGTGCAATGGCACCTTTTGATTTGCCCGCCACGGGTTGATCAATTAATTTACCACGATGGTCAATATAGGCAATATTATCGGTGTTTTCAATTATCATATCGTCTTCTTCAACTGCCATGGCAGGGATATCTAGTGTATGTTTACAGCGCACACACATCAGTGAACCATCTACGTTAGCAGGTGCATTGTGTGTTTTCGAGCAATGACTACATTTGATATAAAACATATGTTTTCACCGCTTATGCTGAATAATTCATAGTAAATTGATGAGATAACACATGCATGCCTACAAATAAAAATTGATTATAAAAGTCATTTTACATTAGCGCTATGGTTAATTATGTATTTTTTTTTACAGAGTTAATAATATTGAATCTAAATCACATCTACGCGGCTTTTGATGACATTTTAATGACAGGTTTATGATCATTGTGAATACATTTTGATCATGACAATAATGATTTTGCTGCTATAACCCAATATTTTTGCGCCAAAAATTGTCATAATATTTATTTTTAGTCGCAAAAGTTGAAACTAACGTCTAGCACAATCGATGTGAGCTTGTCATATAGCGCACAACACAAACCTAATGAAAAAACGGTATAAATAAAATTATTTGCGAATTTTTTTGGTTGTTATCACGCCGTTTATGCGCGACTTGTCACGGTTTAATCGACCAAAGGTAGTCTGGCTTATTCAGGTGGTAATGCGGTGCCAGTGACGGTGATTGATTGATAACCTTGCGCTTCCCCTAAAATTGTATTGACACCATAAGTTTGTTTGAGTGTCTCTTGTGTCAAGGTGCTCGACGGCGGCCCTTGGGCAATAATAGTCCCTTTTTTGAGCAATATCACATGATCGGCAAAACGTGCGGCGAGTGAAATATCATGTAGTGCAATAAGGGCACTATTACCGCGATTAGTGTAGTGTTTTATCAGCGTCATTACTTGCCACTGGTGTAAGGGATCAAGTGCATCGATAGGCTCATCAGCTAAGAGTAATGGCGCTTCGGTCGCAAAGGCTCGAGCGATATGTACACGCGCCAGCTCCCCGCCAGATAGCGTGTCTGTAGAGCGTTCGGCAAGTGCTGTTAGCCCACAGCTAGTCAATGCCCTTTCAATCGCTTGCTGATGGCTTTTGTGATAGGCCGAGCGTTGTTCAGTGTACGCGTATCGCCCTAATGCAACCGCTGCCGATACTGAAATGGGCCAAGCTAATGAACGCATTTGAGGTAAATAAGCGATATGGCGAGCGCGCGCTTCGGGCTTTAATGTCCTAGGATCAACACTTTCACCCAATGTGATATGGCCACTGGCCGTAGGGATAAGCCCCAGTGTGCTACGCAGCAACGTGGTTTTACCTGCACCATTGCTACCCAGCAAGACGACACACTGGCCTGGTTTAACATCGAATGAAATGCCATCGAGCAGTGCTTGTTGTTGCCGCATAACACGAATATCGGTAAATCGAAGAGTACTCATGATGCCTAAGCTCTCATTTTTTGGCTAGTGGCAATAACGATCCATACAAACAAAGGGGCGCCCATCAAGGCCGCTACAACCCCTAGCTGCAATTCATTATTGGTCGGTAGTAGTCGCACAATAATATCGGCAATGACTAACAAACAGCCGGCCAATAAGCTTGAAGGCAGTAGTACCGCTGAAGGAGTTGATGCGACCCAAGGGCGGATGATATGAGGGGCAACAATGCCGACAAAGCCAATCGCACCAGCAAGGGCAACGGCTGCACCGGTCAATAGCCCTGTGCCAAGAATAATACCAATACGCAGCCGGGTGATATCTACCCCAACGCCTATCGCAGCCTCTTCGCCTAGTGTCATCGCATTGAGTCCTCTGTGTTGTGTATACACAATAGCGGCACCTAAGCACATAAACGGGAGTGTTAGCACAAGATCGCGCAGGCTTTTATTGGCGACTGAACCCAGCATCCAATTGACAAGCTCAGCCAGCGAGAAAGGGTTGGGTGCTATATTCATTAAAAGTGCCATCAGTGCGGCAGCAAAGCTTGATAAACCAATGCCGACTAATAGCAGTTGTGCAATGGATGGCGTTCGCCAGCTTACCCAAACGAGAGCCGTGGTCGCCAACAGGGCGCCGCTGATAGCCGCGAGAGGGAGCGTAAAAAACCCTATTGTTACCCAGCCATAATAGAGTACTGTCGTTGCCGCTAATGATGCGCTGGCAGAAACACCCAGCACGCCAGGTTCTGCTAGTGGGTTGCGTAGCAGGCCTTGCAGTGCAGCACCCGACAACCCTAATGCAGCGCCAACACTAAACGCGGCCAGTGCGCGTGGTAGCCGGATCTGCCAAACAATGAGTTGATCTGCCGCACTGCCTTGATACAGCCAAGCACTGGTGACCTGTTTTAGCGATAAAGTGGTTGAGCCCAATAATGTAGCGGCAAACAGACTGATGAAAGCCAGCATGCACAATATGATAATGAGCGCCCGTGTTGATAAGTGTCTATTGCGCATTATGGCTCTCTATTGCTGTGGGGATTCAATGTGTGTGCTCAATCTGTTGGCGCAAGTGACCCAATGCTTGTACGGCATCTGCTAAAAACCATCCTCCGCAGGCAATCCATGCGCTAGAAAGCTCAATAGTGGGTGTTGTGTTTAGCTGTTGTGCAAGTACAGGGTGCTGTGCTGCTGACCAAAAGTGCAGTGCGCTGGCGCCTTGTTCAAAAAATGCAGTAGCGACTGCGTCGGGTTGTTCGCGCACTAAGCGCTCTAGTGGCAGTGGCCGCCAGCCTTTCGCATGGGAGTAATTGCGAAACCCCGTCTTTGTCAGTAGCTCATGTATTAACCCTTGGGTACCAGGGGTGGCCCCAGAGGGTGTTATATACAGTGCACTTAGGGCAGGTGTTGTGGCCGGTGGCACTTGGTTTAAAGCAGATTGTAGTTCATATTGCAATTGTCGTCCCTGCGCTGGCTGTGAGAGCGCTTGCGCGACTTGATCAATTGTACGGTAGATATCTTCGATACTGTCAGTAAAAGGCAGTTGTACTACGACTATTCCCAGCTGGGTTAAAAATTGGCTGATCTGGGGGCCACCGCCATAGCTTCGAATCACAATCGTAGGCTTTAAAGATAGGACATCTTCAAGGCGAGGGCGCACCTGAGGAAAGCGCTCCGCTTGCTGGCGAACATACGAAAAGGGCGCCTGAGAGTGGGGTGATAGAGCGGCGACGGTATTGTGAGCTGCGAGTTTGACCACATATTGATCAGCACAAAAGTCGAGGCTGACGATACGTACCTCATTAGTGGTCTCTGAGGCAGGTGTGCGATGATTGTGCCAAGAGCGCCTTAGCGCTGAATTTTCAGTACTGTTAACGGGGCTTTTCTCGGTGATTTTTTGAGCCGTGTTCTCGGCGCTGCAACTAATGAGTAGGCTAAGTCCTAGCAGCGGCCAGATAAACCCCAGTAGTAACCAGTGAAGGTGCTTAAACTGGTTAAATACAAAGGGAGTGGTCATTGTGCTCATTGAAGGGTTGGTTAATCGGCTCTTTTGCGTGTACCCAAGCTCTGAGTGTACCCAAACTTTGGGTGAATATCACTGACAATTCATCAAAGGTGCTATCGGTTGTCGAAGATAGATTACCTAAGATTGCTTAAATCGTGGGCTCTAGTCTATAGTTTCCCTGCTATTGCCGTTATAATACCGCCTTTATAATTGGGCGCTTGCCCTGATTGACGCTAAACACGGATTAAAGACTTCGCTATGTTTCAGAATTTATCGGATCGGCTTACTAAAACCTTGCGCTCTATTTCTGGTAAGGGGCGGCTTACTCACGACAATATCAAAGACACATTGCGAGAAGTGCGCAAGGCACTGCTTGAGGCAGATGTAGCATTGCCGGTTGTTAAAGACTTTGTTGAGCGGGTTCGCAAGCGTGCGGTAGGCCAGGAAGTGGCTCGCTCATTAAATCCTGCACAGCAGTTTATAAAAATTGTTGAAAATGAACTTATTGCCGTCATGGGTGAGGCCAATGAAACGCTAAATTTAGCCGCCAAGCCCCCGGCTGTTATCTTGATGGCAGGTTTACAAGGTGCAGGTAAAACAACTTCTGTTGCGAAACTGGCTCGCTTTCTAAAAGAGCGCGAAAAGAAAAAAGTGCTAGTAGTTAGTGCTGATGTATACCGCCCTGCGGCAATTCAGCAGCTAGAAACCTTAGCCACCGAGGTTGAGGTGGAGTTTTTTCCGTCCTCAAGCGAACAAAAGCCGATCGCCATTGCCGAGGGTGCTATTGCGCACGCTAAGAAACAGTTTATCGATGTGGTTATTGTCGATACTGCCGGGCGATTGCATATCGATGATGATTTAATGGGTGAGATTCAAGGGCTACAGGAAAGCATTAACCCTGTTGAAACCTTGTTTGTGATTGATGCCATGATTGGTCAAGATGCAGTCAATACAGCTAAAGCGTTCAATGATGCGCTGCCACTGACGGGGATTATCTTAACCAAAGCTGATGGTGATGCGCGTGGTGGTGCAGCACTGTCTGTTCGCCATGTCACTGGCAAGTCCATTAAATTTATGGGGATGGGTGAAAAGGTTGATGCACTCGAACCTTTTTATCCTGAGCGTATCGCATCGCGTATTCTCGGCATGGGTGATGTTATGTCGCTCATTGAAGAGGCCGAGCGCAATATCGATAAAGCGAAAGCAGAAAAACTCGTTGAGAAAGTCAAAAAAGGGACCAAATTTGACTTGAACGATCTGCGTGAGCAACTAGAGCAAATGCAGAATATGGGTGGTATGGGCAATATGCTTGAAAAGCTACCCGGCATGGGAAATATGGCCCAAATGGCCGAGCAGGCCAATATGGGTGGGCAGTTTAAGAAGATGCAGGTGATTATTGATTCAATGACTCTTGCAGAGCGCAGCAACCCCGATATTCTCAGTGGCTCGCGTAAGCGCCGTATCACATTGGGCTCGGGAACCGAAATTCAAGACCTAAACCGTTTGCTAAAACAGCATAAGCAAATGGCCAAGATGATGAAGAAAATGAAAGGCGGCGGTATGAATAAGATGATGCGTGGCCTGGGCAGTATGATGGGTGGCGGTGGTGGAATGCCCCCCGGCGGTGGCATGCCACCCGGATTTGGTCGTTAAGCAGCCTGTTTGGCGAATAACAGGTCAAGCTACGATTGAGTTCATGGATGGGCCGCTTGTTAATCAATTAACGGGGCACGTGTACTGCTAGAGTAGTGTGCCTCGTTATCATTGTATCTTAATATCTAGTAATTTTTATTCTTTGCCCGCATCTAGCCCAGTAGTATGTGGCTTACTACTTAGCTAGTGGGTATTGGGGCGCTCGCCATATTTTAATCTTACATACATCAAGGCTACAGTTAGAGCATCACCAAGGGCTGTGTGGCGCTTGATCATCGGTATATCTAGCCGTGCAGAGATAGTGTCGAAGCGCAGATCAACATCGGCCTCGGCGCAAGGTTTTTTTACCGTTGATTGATAAATTCGCGATAGTTCTATGGCTTTGTTTGGCAGCCCGAAACCGTGGCGTGGCCGAATATACTTATCTAATATGCGAATATCGTAATTGATGTTATAGCCAAGAATCGGGCGGTTGCCAATAAACTCAAGCAGTTGATCAATTGCGTAATCTGCTTCTATGCCATCGGCCAGATCGGTCTCGCGAATCTTATGAATTTTAATGGAATCCCCGGATAGTGATTGAGGGGGCTTGAGCTTAATGTCTAGTCGTTCGCTGTTGAGTAGCTTATTATCGCGAATTTTAACCGCTGCAATTGAGACAATTTCGGCCTTGTTAACATCAAGGCTTGTCGTCTCGCAATCCAGTGAGACAACTTCATCGCCCTCATAAGTGGCGAATAAATGGCTAAATGGCCCTGCGCGGTGGTCATATTTTTCTTTTATAAGTCTTACTGACCTGGGTATGATCATTTGCTAGCCTCCGAGGTGATACCTCAACTCAAGGTGCGTTTTAAATTTCTTAACAATGTGTAGGGCATCTCTTAGTAAATCGCGTTCCATTTTATCGAGCAATTGCAGATCAATAATATTCGGCTTTTGATCGTGCCCGTCCTCGCTGGATTCAGCCCGTTTTATTTGCTGGCGTAGACGCAATTTAATAAATAAGCTCAATGCCTCACACAACTCTTTGCTGTGCTTTTCTTTTAATTGTTTTACCTCAGCGAGCGCTTCTATGCGCGCAAAGGTATTGGTTGCTTTGACACGGTATTCCAGTGCAAGTGCCCTAATGCCATGTACAATGGGGAATATCCCCCCCTTTTTAATATCCAGCTCGCCCTTTTCTTTGAGGTTGCCAAAAAAGGTCAGCGGTGTATCAAACTCTAATGCGGCTTTAGCGAAGTGGGAGAAAAATACCCGGTCATCCCTTAAATAACGCATATACCAGTTTTGTCCCGCCTTATAGATTGCCTGATTACCGGCGACTGGCTTGGCATCAACGGCGATAGCAAGGTTCATTAGTGATGTACCATCGCAACGTATCGTCCACTGGCGTAACATTTCGGTCCAATCCCCTAGGCATTTCACCCAATCGGGATTAGAAACCATAATATTACCCGGACACGGCGGGAAACCAAATGAGACCAAAGTCTGACTAAAGCGATTTAGTGTGTTTTGCATGGCAGGCCAAGCTAGGCCATCGCGGAAAATAAGGGCGTTATCTTGGTCGGTTTTCATGATTTGTTCACCGCGCCCTTCTGAGCCCATCACAATCAGGCAGACATGAGGCTGCATATCCTCAGGGATAATAAAATAAAACAGTTTTGAGATAATGCGCTCATTCATCGCGGCTAGCAAGTCCATGGCAAATCGGGTTTTTACACCGTGAGAGACAAGCGCCTTAATTAAACCTTCAAGGCCTTGTGCGGCCTCGCGTAGATCTTCGATGGATTGCGCACGCTCAATACGTAATCCAATCACATGAGAGTGGCTAGAGAAGTAGCTCAATACATCAGTGAGGTCAACGATGCCGCTCATCTCGCTGCCGTCCATCACGACAACCCGCTCGATATGTTGCTGGGTCATGATGATTAGGGCATTAAACATATAGTCATCAGGTGCTACCGTCACTAGCCGGTAACTAGCGATTTGTGCCACATCGGTATCCATTGGTAAGGTTTTAACAATAACCGCATCAAGCAGGTCTGTGCCTGTTACCATGCCGTAGCGGCTGCCGCGCTTGACCAATAGGCAGTCGGCCTTTTTTTCGCGCATCAGTAGTGTGGATTCTTTAATAGATGTGCCTTCATCGACGATTAAGGGGGTGCGCAAAAAGCCATCTGTTACCTTGGCGAGCATAAATTCGGCCATATCTTGGTCTTTACCGTGCTGTTTTACAATTTCGGCTTTGACTGACAGGCTTTGTTGAAAGTAGTCGTTAAATAATGAGTTCAGCGACATTAAGTCGCGCAGTGTTTTTGTCGGCAGTATGTGGCAAATCGTCTCTTCTTCGGCAATAAAGTTGTGAATAGCTTTGCCGCGAATGGCTGACCAGCCACCAAAGTAGTCCTCATTGGTGTAGTGTACAAACACATGGTCTGCGGTAGAATCATCGTCCTTTTTGATATCGCGCTCACCGACCTTGCCTTTTAAGATGATATAAACCCCTTCTGGCTTTTCGCCGGCGGCGATAATAACCTCACCTTTTTGGTAGTAGCCAATATCAAGGCTTGAGCGCAATAGGTGCTGCTCGTTTTGCGCAAGTAAGCTGAAGGGGAGGTTGCTCATCTTAAAGGTATCTGGCATAGGAAGTACTCGTGCTCGGTCATTTGACAATAAGGCTTACGTGCTAGTCATTAAAGAATAAACGTCATTTAGCGTAAAATCCACTGCTATTAATAGGGCTATTAGTCTACAGGACAGGTTGCGCTATTATTGATTGCAAAAAGTGGAGAGTTTATGTTTTTTGATTTCAAATCAAATAGTTATGTGGTTTTTTTGAGAGAATTTAGTGGGCGTGTGAAGGCAGTTTATACGATTGCCTGTGGGAAATAATATTGCATGCAAGCCCTCAGTAATAAAAAAATGTTAAACGCTATACAATAGTGGTGCTTTCACGTAAAATACGCCGCCTTCGCGCTAGGCATAAGCCTTGCCTGATGATTCTAAACACTACTATTCTTGCCGTGAGGCAATAATTTGACTTGTAAATAGGAAAGACTGAAATGGTCACTATTCGTTTGGCCCGTGGCGGCTCTAAAAAACGCCCATTTTACCACCTGACTGTTACCGATAGTCGTCGCGCACGCGATGGCCGTTATATCGAACGTGTTGGCTTTTTTAACCCTATTGCTCGCGGACAGGAAGAGCGTTTACGCATCGACCAAGACCGCATTGAGTTCTGGGTAGGCCAGGGTGCACAGTTGTCTGATCGAGTGTCTAAGTTACTCAAAGACAGCACCAAAGAAGCCGCTTAATTATACTGTGGACGTCTGATGTCTAATCTATTGAATGTCGGGCGTATTACGGCGGTGTATGGGGTTAAGGGATGGGTGAAAATTCACTCTGAAACCCAACCAAAAGAAAATATATTTAATTATCAGCCATGGTTCTTAAAAACCCGGCACGGTGTTAAATCGATCGAGATAGACACTTGGCGGCCCCATGGCAAAGGTTTTGTTGCAAAGCTAGCCGGTGTTGATGATCGCGATCAAGCAAGTGCACTAACCAGTGTTGTTATCGCTGTAGAGCGTGCACAGCTACCGGCACTCGATGAAGGTGACTTTTATTGGCACCAACTGGAAGGCTTGCGAGTCGTGAGTCAGCATGAAGGTAGCCATTATAATCTAGGCATTGTTAAACAAATGCTGGCGACCGGTGCAAACGATGTGCTTGTTGTTGCTGCTGATGCCCAAAGTATTGATCAGCAAGAGCGCTTGATTCCCTATGTGCTTGAGCAGTTTGTACTGTCGGTTGATCTTGATGGTGGTGAGATTCAGGTTGCTTGGGACCCAGAGTTTTAGGGTGTTATACACTCGTTGATCGCCTAGCGCTGAGTACTATTGTTATGAAGGCCACTACTGAATCTGGGCAAGCCCAGCAGCCAGAACCTGTAGCGCATATATCGATAGTGACATTGTTTCCGGATATGTTTCGTGCATTAACGGATTATGGCATTAGTGGTAGGGCAGTTAAGCAGCGGCGCATTGCTGTTCGCTGTTGGAACCCAAGAGACTATGCGCCTGATCGTCACCAAACAGTTGATGATCGCCCCTATGGTGGTGGTCCCGGTATGGTGATGATGATTGAGCCTTTGCGTCAGGCTATTGTGGCGGCTAAGGCATGGGGTGAGGCTGAAAATGCTAAACCTGCCCAAGTGATCTACCTATCACCACAAGGGCGTGTGTTGGATCAAGCCGGTGTTGTTGAATTAACAACAACCGTACAGGCTGCTAACGTGGTATTGATTGCGGGTCGCTATGAAGGTATTGACGAGCGCTTAATTGAGGCTGAGGTTGATGCTGAATGGTCTATTGGCGATTATGTATTAAGTGGTGGCGAGTTAGCTGCCATGACGCTACTGGATGCGATTATTCGCTTGTTGCCCGGTGTGTTAGGTCACGAGCAATCTGCTGGCGAAGATTCGTTCAGTGGTGAGCTTACGGATTTACTCGACTGCCCTCATTATACTAGGCCAGACGTAGCGGCTGTGTACAATGACAAAACAGTACCGGCGGTATTGCTCTCGGGCGATCATCAACGTATAGCGCGTTGGCGGTTACAACAATCGCTGGGTAGAACATGGCTGCGGCGCCCGGATTTATTAGAAAAGCGGGTGCAGCGCCAAGGATTAACAAAAGAGCAGCAATTGTTGCTTGATGAATTTAAAACTCAGCATACAGCTGATTAATGGTTCTAGCTGTGAAGCTACATACCGTGAACGTGAGGACGTCATAATGACCAATAAAATTATTCAGGAATTAGAAAACGAGCAGCTTAAAAGCGATTTGGCTGAGTTTTCACCGGGTGACACTGTTGTTGTTCAGGTAAAAGTAAAAGAAGGTGATCGCGAGCGTTTACAGGCCTTTGAAGGCGTTGTTATCGGCAAGCGTAACCGTGGGCTTAACTCTGCGTTTACCGTACGTAAAATTTCTCATGGCGTGGGTGTTGAGCGTACCTTTCAAACTCACAGTCCTTTAGTTGATAGTGTTAGTGTGAAGCGTCGCGGTGACGTTCGCCAAGCTAAGTTATATTACTTGCGCGAATTGACCGGTCGAGCAGCTCGCATTAAAGAAAAGCTTGGCTAATACGTTTTGTTAGCATCGATTATCAGCCGGGTTTTGCTTTGCATGCCCGGTTTTTTTTTCGCCTTTGATAAATAGCCTCTGAATACGTCAGGTCTGACACATTATTAATTGAAACCCTCTCGATAGTTTGTTTGGCTATTTGCTATGTAAACACAATGTAAACTTTTTACAGTATTGTTTACCTAACATAGTCTTATAGTCACGCGGTTGTTTTTATATCCTATTGGTTATCGCTCACCCACAGGATAACCACGATGAAAACACTATTTGCACTACCTTCTTCACGTTCTCTGCGTCGCTCTTTACCTATTTTACTTGGCATAGCCTTAAGTGGTGTTACTGTTTCGAGCATCGCTGATGCTAGAATTGCTGTGCCCACTGAGAGTGCTATTGTTGTACAGCAGCAACCCAAAATACAGCTCGCTATATTGCTCGATACCAGCAGTAGTATGGATGGCCTTATCGATCAGGCTAGAAATCAGTTGTGGCAGGTGGTCAATGAGTTTTCTCGCACAGAAAAAAACGGCAAAACGCCCACCCTTGAGGTCGCGGTTTATGAATATGGTAACAGCCACTTGTCTGCAAAAAGTGGCTACATCAGACAAGTGGTGAGTCTTACCTCCGAGCTGGATAAAGTCTCTGAGGCGCTATTTTCTCTCACGACAAGTGGTGGGGATGAGTATTGCGGTTATGCCATTAGAACAGCCTCTACAGATTTACAATGGAGTAGTACAGCCGATGATATTAAGGCTATTTTTATTGCGGGTAACGAGCCGTTTACTCAAGGGCCGGTTGCTTATAAAACCGCAGTCTTAGCAGCAAAAGAAAAGGGTATTACAGTAAATACTATTCACGCTGGTGCCTATGAATTAGGATTGAGTTCTGGCTGGCAGCATGGTGCCAGTTTGGCCGGTGGTAATTATATGAGTATCGATCATAATCATCAGGTTGCACATATTATTACCCCTCAAGATAGCGAGCTGGTGGCACTTAACAACCAGTTAAATAATACGTATATCCCCTATGGTAAACGAGGCCATTCCAGTGCGTTGCGTCAGCGTGAGCAAGACAGCAAAAACAGTAAGGTATCTGTGGGGCTAATGGCAAAGCGTGCGGTATCGAAAGCATCCTCGATGTATAAAAATGAAGGGTGGGATTTAGTCGATGCATGGACATCTAAGCGGGTTAAGTTAAAGGATCTCGATGATAAAGCGTTGCCTGCGAAGATGCAGGCGATGAACTTGCAAGAAAAAAAGGACTATGTGCGCAATAAGCAGCAACAGCGCCAGCAGTTGCAGGAAAAGATTCGCGCGCTTAGCGTCGCTCGTGACCAATATGTCGCCAAGGAAAAAGCCGCAGCACCGACAGCCGAGGCCAGTACAATGCACGACGCACTCAGTGCCTCTATTCGCAAAGAAAGCGAGCAAAAAGGGTTTATTCTAAAGCAAAAGTAGCCCCATAAATTCACCTGATCATTCATAAATGAATGGCAATGCCTACACCATATTGGTTGTAGGTATTGCATGGTTGCAAGTATTGTATTGTTCTACACCAGTGACTGGTGATGTCTCATCGCGATTGCGCACGATAAACCGTATACTGGTTTGCCGCTTGCTCATTCCACTGTGTGCCGGTTGCCTGTCGATTCTGTGTAATGGCAAAGCCATCTTTGATTTCAATCGGGTCTTGTAAAATAGGATTCCACCAGTCTATATATTCTAGCCAATGGCAGGTGGGGGTCAGGTTTAATAGTTGGGCACTGATGTCTGGCCATAGGTGTGAGGATACTAAAATGCCTTTGGCTTGCGCTAAATCAGCGGCTCTTAGCCACCCTGAAACACCGCCTATTTTCATCACATCAGGCATCATATAGCTGGATGCCCCCGCCTCAATGGCGTGTTGCATATCTTGTGTTCCCCACCAGTTTTCACCACACTGAATAGGCGTGGTGCAACGCTGTTGTATCAATGCGTGGCCTGCGTAATCATGTGCGAGTGTGGGTTCTTCTACCCATGAAAGCGCCTCGCCATCGAGTTTGCGCAGCCGCTGTATGGCCTCTTGCGGTTTTAAGCACTGGTTGTAATCGACCATGAGCTCAACATCATCACCAATAGTTTCGCGTATTGCGCGTATAACCGCGAGATCTTCTTTGAGTGTGGGATAGCCGATTTTGGCTTTAACCGCGAGAAACCCTTGATCGACCCATTCACGTGCTTGTCTTGCACTGCCTTCGGCACCTTCATAGCCAATGCCTGCATAGGCCGCTACAGGCTCCTCTTTACCACCGAGTAGTTTGACTAAAGAGGTATTGCAGGCTTTTGTGTGTGCATCCCACAACGCCATATCAAGACCGGCCAGCGCCATACCAACCAGCCCCTGCGTGCCCAATAAGCGAAATTGGTTGCCCAGCAATGATTCTAATGCCCGCGGTGCTAGTGGCTGATTATGCAATAGCTCACCCATTTGGCCAACAAGCTCAGCCACAGACTTTAAAGCGCGGGTGGTATAAGTAAAGAGTAGGCCGTGGCCAACGATACCCTGTTGGGTGGTCACATCAATTAATACCAGCGGGGATTCTGTGATAACACCGCCCGCCGTGCGGTGGGGCGTTTGCATCGGAACGACCACTGCGCGTGCTTCAATATGGCTGATAAGGTCATCTGTTGTGGTTGGGGCGTGCTCTATCTTGGTCATGATATTTCGCGATCTCTGATTATTATTAACGCTGTAATAGCGCTACTGTATATCAACTTAATTAGCCCTTAGCAAAGCTATCGGCACAGTATTTATGAATATCTGGTAGAACCAGTGAGGATATGCACGCTAAGTAGACTATTAGGTGAAAAGGCGCCATTGGTCAGACAATTACCCTGTGTTATTTATTCTGTATATAGGTGATCAGGTCACTGTTTATGTGTGTTTTATCGAGGCTAAATAAAGGCTGCGACATTTTTTTGCGCGCCAGCGATAGGTTGGTCGTTATTTAGAATGGGTATTCACTTGATTTTTATGGAACTTTCACCGGCTGTGTGTTTCCAAGCTCCAATGCTAGAAAATCATTTATACTTAACATAACAATATGGTGATCAGTGGCAAAATGGCCATGATACGGTGAGACACTGTTGGTCTATTGGTAGCCGTAGATGATCTAAACGTAACTAATTAAACAGCGAGTGATAGAAGTATGGACAGTATTAGGCAATACAGTAAGGGCGGTTGTCGCCAGCAGTGGCATGGTCGTTTGCTGTGTGCAGTAGCTGCTATTAGCTTGCTATTTGCAGCTACAACAAGTTGGGCTCAAATGAAATTACCCGTTAGCCCGCAGGTGAAGCAACAGGTGATTTCACAACTTAAAAAAGCGCGCCCTGATCTCGATTTTTCAAATGTGCGACCTTCGCCAATTCCGGGACTTTATCAAGTCGCGCTACAAGGTGATACCGTGTTTGTCAGCGCCGATGGCAGCTTTCTGATTGCCGGTGATATGTATCAGGTAATGGATGGCCATATGGTCAATTTACAAGAGCGCGAACGGCAAGAAGCCGAGGCCGCCTTTGCTCCTGAGCGCGCTAAAATGCTAGACGCTGTTGCCAAAGAAGATATGGTTATTTACCCGGCCATTGGCGAAACCAAACACCACGTGTATGTATTTACCGATATCGACTGCGGTTTTTGCCGAAAACTGCACCGCCAATTGCCTGAAATGCAAGCTCAAGGTATCGAGGTGCGCTACCTTGCATTTCCCCGTGCAGGCATCAGCTCTGCCAGTGCGCAGAAGCTTGTGACAACATGGTGTGGCGATAACCCTCAGGATCTAATGACACGCTTTAAGAAAGGCGAAAAAGTGGCTATCAGCCCGTGTAAAGATAATCCTATTGCCGACCAGTGGATGCTGGGACAGCAAGTGGGTGTTCGTGGTACACCTGCGGTTATACTCCCTCACGGCACTATGATCCCCGGCGCGGTCGGTACATTACAATTGCTCGGTGCGCTTGAAGAAGAGCAAACGCGTATGGCCAAACCTAAAGTAAGTAGCGCTACGGCTGCTCAGCCTCAATCATAAACATACCTTGCGATATAAGCAGGTCAATATCTGCTTATATCGGTTATCTCTTTGCGTTTCACTTCTTAGCTTAATCCTCAATATCACCTTCTATTGGCCGTTTAAATTGACACATTTACGTTGTACGCGTAAGGTGGCCGTTTTGTTTATTTACCCGTTAATCGATGATGAGGATAAAGGTTTGAAACCGGTCAAAATAGGTGTTTGTGGTCTTGGAACAGTGGGCAGTGGTACGGTCAATATACTTACCCGCAATTATGCAGAAATTCAAGCCAAAACCGGTTGTGACATTATTATCGGCCAAATTGGTGCCCGCCGTGATAATCCCAGTTGTGATTTATCGTCGCTATCTGTGAGTCGCGATATTTTTGATGTTGTTAATAACCCGGATATCGATATCGTCGTTGAGCTGATTGGTGGCACTAGTGTCGCCAAAGAACTTGTGCTTAAGGCCATCGACAACGGCAAGCATGTCGTTACTGCCAATAAGGCGTTAATTGCTGAATTTGGCAATGAGATTTTTGCCGCAGCGGCCGCAAAAGGCGTTCAAGTGGCTTATGAAGCCGCTGTTGCTGGTGGTATTCCCATCATTAAAGCCATGCGTGAAGGGCTGTCAGCCAATCGCATCGAATGGCTAGCAGGTATTATTAACGGAACCGGTAACTTTATTCTCACAGAAATGCGCGATAAAGGGCGTGGCTTTGAGGATGTGCTAAAAGAGGCACAAGCACTTGGCTATGCCGAGGCTGACCCTACCTTTGATGTCGAAGGTATCGATGCTGCCCATAAACTGGTAATTCTTGCGTCTATTGCCTTTGGTATGCCATTGCAATTTGATAAAGTGTTTACTGAGGGGATTAGCAAAGTCTCTCCCCAAGATATCGTCTATGCCCAGCAGTTGGGGTACCGTATTAAGCATTTAGGTATCGCTAGACGTGTGGTTGATGACGGCCATGATGCAGTAGAGTTGCGAGTGCACCCTACACTGATTCCTGAAAAACGGTTACTGGCCAATGTTGATGGCGTGATGAATGCTGTGTTGGTTCATGGTGATGCGGTAGGCCCAACACTCTATTATGGTGCCGGTGCGGGTGCCGAGCCTACGGCCTCAGCAGTGGTTGCCGATATTGTTGACCTTGCCCGCAGGCTGCAAGAGTCGCAGGCCAGTGCTGTACCTGCGTTGGGTTTTCATCAAACCCAAGCATTGCCTGTTCTCCCTATGGCAAAAGTCGACACTGCTTATTATGTTCGCCTGTTAGCTGATGATGAGCCCGGTGTTTTGTCACAGATTACGCATATCTTTAGCAATGAAGGTATTAGTATTGAGGCGGTGAATCAAAAAGAACCGGAGAGTAATCAATCGGCTGTTATTGTGTTACTGACTAATCGTACACAAGAACACAAGCTGCTCGATGCGGTTAATACCATAGAAGCGCTAGACTCTGTGCGTGGCTCTGTTGCGCATATTCGAGTAGAAACCCTCGGTTAATTGACACACAATATAGAGTTATCGATAGTAGATAGGCAGGATAATACGTGAAATATATCAGTACACGCGGTGACGCACCCGCGCTCAGCTTTGAAGAAGTCGTCTTAACAGGGCTTGCCAGCGATGGCGGGCTCTATGTGCCTGAAACACTCCCTACCTTTTCCAAAGAAACGATTGCCTCGTGGGCAGGGTTGAGCTATCAAGCGCTTGCGTTTGAAATTATCAGCCCGTTTGTCGATGGTGAGCTTAGCGATAGCGAACTAAAAGGGATTATCGATAAAGCCTATGCAAGCTTTCGCCACGATGCTATTGCACCTTTGGTGCAAACGGGACATAACGAGTGGATTTTGGAGTTGTTTCAAGGGCCAACATTAGCCTTTAAAGATTTTGCGTTACAGTTTTTAGGCCACCTGTTAGATCATATTTTAGAAAAGCGCCAGCAAAAAGTAGTCGTGATGGGGGCGACCTCAGGTGATACGGGTTCAGCGGCGATTGAAGGTTGCCGGCGGTGCGATAATATCGATATCTTTATCTTACACCCGCACCAGCGTGTCTCGGATGTACAGCGCCGACAGATGACAACAGTAGTGACTGACAATGTACATAATATCGCCGTAGAAGGTAACTTTGACGATTGCCAAAATATGGTGAAAGCCAGCTTTCGCGATCAATCTTTTTTACCTGAAAATCGCCAGCTAGTGGCGGTAAATTCTATTAACTGGGCGCGAATTATGGCCCAAATTGTGTACTATTTTTATGCATCACTAGCCTTGGGCGGCCCACATCGGGCGGTTTCTTTCTCTGTGCCTACGGGTAATTTTGGTGACATTTTTGCAGGCTATCTTGCTAAACAGATGGGGTTGCCCATAGAGCAGTTGGTCATTGCGACTAACGCCAATGATATTTTACACCGTTGTATTAGCTCTAATGATCACAGTAAAAAAACACTACTGCATTCGCTGTCACCGAGTATGGATATCATGGTCTCTAGTAATTTTGAGCGCATGTTATTTGATCTGTACGATCGCGATGGCGCCAGTATTGCCGCTCTTATGGATAGCTTTAAATCCGGTACCATGACTCTATCTGATACTGCGCTGGCAAAAGCTCAAGCACTGTTTAGTAGCTATCGCTTAGACGATGATGCCATGACTGCTGTGATTGCCTCTGTTTATGACAATACCGGCTATTTGCTGGATCCGCATACGGCTATTGGTGTGGAAGCCGCGCGGCAAACCCGGCGTGACTCTTCAACGCCGATGGTGTGTTTAGCGACTGCACATCCGGCTAAATTTCCTGAGGCAGTACAAAAGGCTGGGTTGAGTGAAGACCCAGCACTGCCACATCATATGAGCGATTTGTTTGAGCGCGAAGAACGCTATGATGTATTACCTAATGTCATTGGTGATGTGCAGCATTTTATCAAAGAGCATACTCGCTAGATTTTATCTTAGATTGTAGAATCGAGACAGCTCACAGCGTGCTCTGCCCTGTGAGCCGACATTAGCGATTGTGTGTAGAGCGTATCTTGTGTATTGGATGGCATTATGACGACCATTAAACAGCGTACGTTTTCTCTCGATGACTGCCATTTTCAAACGCCATTATCTCCTCTCGTTCAACGCGTACTAGCCGCGAGAGGTGTCACCAGTGATACCGATATTGATTACCGGCTACAAAAACTCACCAACCCTAATCAATTAAAAGGTATTGCCAGTGCTGTGGTGCTGTTATCGGTGGCATTGCAACAACAGCAGCGTGTGTTGATCGTCGGTGACTTTGATGCTGATGGTGCAACCAGCAGTGCGCTTGCCGTATTGGTTTTGCGCGCATTTGGTTTGCAGTATGTCGACTTTCTTGTGCCGAATCGCTTTGAATATGGCTATGGTTTAACACCTGAAATTGTTGAGGTTGCGGCTGCCTCTAACCCTGATCTTATTATTACAGTTGATAATGGCATTGCCAGTATTGAGGGTGTGGCTGCGGCAAAGGCATTAGGGATACAGGTGATTGTCACTGACCACCACTTGCCAGGGCGTACACTACCCGCAGCAGATGCGATTGTGAACCCTAATCAACCTGGTTGCGATTTTCCCAGTAAACAACTTGCCGGTGTTGGGGTGATTTTTTATCTGCTCAGTGCTTTGCGTGGTCATTTACGCACTGAACACTGGTTTGAACAACAAAAGCTTGATGAACCTAAAATGGCTGACTTTTTAGATTTGGTGGCATTGGGTACAGTAGCAGATGTGGTCCCGCTGGATCATCACAACCGCATTTTAGTGCAGCAGGGGTTGCAGCGTATAAGGGCAGGGCACGCTCGCCCCGGTATTATGGCACTGCTGGAGGTTGCGGGGAAAAACTATCAACGCTTAGTGAGTTCAGACCTTGGTTTTATTGTTGGGCCAAGGCTCAATGCCGCTGGCCGGTTAGATGATATAAGCATTGGTATTCAGTGTTTATTAACCGATGCCCCCGATCAGGCGCGAGCACTGGCGATCGAGCTGGACCAGCTCAACCGCGAGCGCCGCGCTATTGAAGCCTCAATGCAGCAAGAAGCACTGGCGAGTCTCGCCAAATTACAACTCGATGACCAACAGCTCCCTTGGGGCGTTTGTCTCTATGATGATACTTGGCATCAAGGGGTTGTCGGTATTCTTGCCTCGCGCATTAAAGAAAAATACCACCGCCCAGTGATTGCGTTTGCCGAAGTAGATGAACACACGATAAAAGGCTCTGCCCGCTCAATAGCGGGTTTGCATATACGCGATACACTAGATCGCATTGCGACTGAACACCCGGCAATACTCAGTAAATTTGGTGGCCATGCAATGGCCGCAGGGCTTAGCCTTGCTAAATGTGATTACCCCGCTTTTTGTACGGCATTTGATCTTGCCGTTAAACAGCAACTCACCCAAGATGACCTCGCTGAGGTACGACTGACCGATGGCGCTTTAGCACCTAGCGAGTTGACCTTAGCCCAAGCCCACCAGCTGCGCCAGCTTGGCCCTTGGGGGCAGGCGTTTCCTGAGCCTGTCTTTGATGGTGAGTTTTATGTCGTCAGCCAGCGTATCGTTGGCTCAAACCATTTAAAAATGGTCCTGTCTACAACGCCGCAACAGCAGCAACTCATCGATGCTATTGCATTTAATATTGATGCTGAATGCTGGCCTGATGAGAGTGTAAATAACGTTCGCATTGTCTACACGTTAGATGTTAACGAATTTCGTGGACGAGAATCAGTACAACTGATTGTCAATTATATTGAAGCAATCAAGGTTGACACTGCTATTACTCTTTAATAATCTCTTTACGATTTTTTAGAAAACCTAACCATTACACCGCCTGAGAGAGCACTTTAGGTGTAACCATTATACGCACAATGCAATCGATGCAGCGGCTATCATCAAAACGGATCAGGAATACTTTCAGCGCACCACTAAAAAAGGCAACATGTTCGCCATCTTGTTGTTACAGCAACGCCTGAATGGCTTAGCTGTGCCGGTATTGGCAATGCACCTCATGTGCGTTTAACTGATAATCATATGGCCTTTCACCGCTGGGCACCAACGCCTCATCTTTGTAACATCATTCAGCAAATGTTTATGGCTTCCGGGTTTTCTTCAATGCTTCATAACCTTCATCTGGAAGGTAAAGCTATTGAAATTATTACAGAATCTCTCTCTTGTATGGCGAAAACTGGCCCTGCTGTCGATAGTACTACCGCGCTAACCCCGCGTGAACTTATGTGCCTGCAGCGCGCTCGCGATATTATTTTAGCCAGATTGAGCCAGCCAATGACGGTAGAGTCAATTGCCCATGAAGCTGGCGCTAGTGCTAGTCGTCTACAGCGATTATTTCGTCGCTCAGAAGGTAGGAGTGTCTTTGAATATATACGCATCATACGCCTTGAACAAGCGCTAAGTGCACTGCGTTCTCATTCGGTCAGTGTTCAAGAAGCCAGTATTCTTGCCGGTTATTCCAGTCCCACAAGCTTTGCGACTGCATTTAAACGACAGTTTGGTGTAACGCCACGTGAAATATCAGTAAAATCCCGTTGTTTCAGTATTTAACATTTCGCAAATATTTCACTACCATTTATGTAAACTCTATTTAGGTTACAGTGACCATCTATGGCTATGTGTATTAACGTCGTATCTATAGGCTCTACTGGTATGTTGTGCCAATATGGGCTAGGGCTTCTATTCTGTTACAATATCACATAAGAAACCTCTGAGCAGCGCGTCTATGAGCCTATGCGTCTATATATTACAGAGTATTATCAATTAAAACGTCATTCCGATTTATTAAGCAGCTTCGTACACTGTAGATTGTAGTGGTAAGGGTACCGAACTAAGGAGACTATGATGGACTATCAATTAGCGCAAGTTAATATTGCAACATTTCGCTTACCTCAAGCGCATCCAGCCAATGCTGATTTTGTGAATAACCTTGATCGCGTAAATGTAATAGCTGAATCTCAGCCGGGCTTTATCTGGCGATTTACAGGCGCCGGTAACGACGCTTTGGATGTGCAAGCATTTAAGGACCCTAATACAGCAGTCAATATGTCCGTTTGGGCCGATATTAAATCGTTGGTCAATTTTGTGTACAGAAATAAAGACCATAAAGCGATTATGCGTCGGCGTAAAGAGTGGTTTGATAAAATCGATTTCTATATGGTGCTTTGGTGGGTTGAAGCAAATCGCAGGCCCACGATAGAAGAAGCTAAAATTCGCCTAGAGCTGCTGCGTTGTAATGGGCCTACCTATAGTGCCTTTACTTTTAAACAACCCTATCCTGCGCCAAGTGGTGAGGCTATAAATCCATTTAAAGATGAATGTGCATAAGTTACTGATTGATACATTATACGGTGAAACCGTGCGGCACGGTTGGTCGCGATAATAGTTAGCAGGTGAAAAGGTATTTATACGATGAAAATTTTGGTGGTTTTCTTTTTTTTGAGTCCGCTCTTTTGTATGGCCGATGTAATGAGTAATCGCTATTGGTCAAATTCTGCCTGCGATGGCTATATCTACCACTTTGATACTAGTGATAATAAGTATGCCATATACTCTCGCCTGAAAGTCAAAGATAAACACAGAGGTTCATATCAGTCCTATCAGCTGACTAATGGGGCTATGCACAAAAGTGGTAACAATCTCATTTACTCATTAACCGGTAACGATTTAGTTGGTCGTCATACGGTAGATTTCTCCAGCGACCATCAAGTAATCTTTGAATCAGCACAATACGGCCGTTCGGTATTAGTTGCGTGCGATCCACAGCAAGCAAAGCGTTTAATTCAAGAAGCAGAAGAACACTTTAAATCTTGTCCTAAAAATGTACTGAATTGTAAAAGCCAGTGACAGCGGCTTATGTGGGCAATAAAAAAAGGCAGGGCCATACATGGCCCTACCCGAAAAGTGGTGAGGGGTAACAGGAGGGGCTAGCCGTTAAGCTGGCACTGCTTTATTGTCGTCCTGAAGCCATTTGATGTTGGGGGTGTAGTAGTGGCCACTGCCAGCGTGAAAAAGCACTATGCCACCTGCGAGTAACGCAAATTCACGTTTAAAACCGTTAAGGTTTGCAATTAGTGATTTATCGGTATTGATCTTTTGCAGCATAAACAACACCATGGCGGCAACAATAGCGGAACCCACTAAGCGTGTTTGCACACCGGCTAGAATTAAAAGCCCCAGTATGGCGGCGATAATAGCCGGCAGTTTGAAGGTTTGAATATGATCAAGGCCATGAAAGAAGCCTGCAATCAGAAAGGGGAGTGCAAGAGATATTCTCAATAACAGGCCCATTTCGTTCCAGCGTTCTGGGCGAGCATTGGGTCTTGTGGATTGGTTGATACCAAAGTTTTGATCGGCACTAAAAGCACCTGAACCGAGGTTATAGAGTAAAAAGAAGAGCCCTGATAATGCAATATCGCGGATTTGTACAAACATAGCCGGTGATGTATAGGTGGTTTGTTCTGGGGTAACGCCCGGTGTTGTGACCACCGGTAGTGAAACGATAAAGCTCCATAGTAAAAATGCCCAAAAAAGCGATAGTGGCCTGACAAGTAACCCAGCTACAAGCATTAAACCACTGACTAGTTCAAACGCTGACAGCAATGTCAGAAATGACCACGGTGTTAATAAACTTCCAAGCGTGCCCGAGAATAAGTAATCCGTGAAAAATTGGTTGATATAACCTGATGAACCTAAATAACTGCTTAAAATAGCATCGGTTAGATTAGGGTTAAGCAATTGGTAGAGTTTGTTCCAGCCACCGATAACAAAGACAAGCCCTAGGCCAATACGTAATACTAATGCCATAGTATCTGGCTGCCAGCTACTGCGGGTTAAAAATGATTTCATTGAGCTCTCCGATTTGCCATATGAATATAAATAGTGATGTGCCTCTAAGACGGTGTATGCTGCTAGATGATTGCCTGTAGTTGCACTTTTTTTCAGAAGTGTGACTTTTGAAGGATATTTGGCAATCAAAACGTTACTTACGGCGTCATATAATGAAGCCCACATACCGCTTGATGAGATCCTTATGCGACGTATTTCAGATGAACAATTACAGCATGCCTACCGCTATGCGATGTCGTTAACGAATGACCATGATGTTGCTATGGATATTGTTCATACGGCGTATACTAATCTACTCAGTAGAGGGGTGGCGGGTATAAAAAATGTTCAGGGTTATTTTTTACGCTGTATCCGCAATACCTTTATCGATAAAAAACGCTTTGATGAGCGCTGGCTTATTGCCAGTGATGATGTTGATGAAACCGCGACAGATATTGGCCTTGCGACACTAGAGTCATCAACGATTGACCAAGATCTCCTTGAAAAAGTCTGGGTTACATTAAAGCCTCTAGAGCGTGAGTTACTCTATTTGTGGGCTATTGAAGAATATACAATTGATGAAATTAGTCACTTAACAGAGACCTCAAGAGGAACGCTGTTGTCACGTATACACCGTGTGCGTAAAAAATTGATTGACAAAAATATAGATGGGGAGGTTCGCTATGAAAAAGCCCATTAAATCGGCGATTGTTGATATGCACAAAGAAACACAGTTGTCGACTGAGGATCTAGCAGGTCTGCGCGCTATTGAGCAACATTACAGTGATAACCAACAGTCCACGGCAGTGTTGACTAAGCGCACCTTTATGGGTTACTTGGCAACGGCTATGTGTACAGCACTAGTGGCTGTATTGTTGTGGGTGGCATGGATGCCCGATGTGGATAAAACAGAGCAGATCTTTGCCGATGTGGCCAACAACCATTTGTCCTATAAAACCTTGAAATACAATACTGAATCGCTGGTTGAGCTGGGCGATAAGTTTTCATATTTGGGCTTTATGTTGTCAAAATCCGGGCCTATGCAGGCGATTAAAGGCGCGTTGTCTGGTGCCAGACCTTGTTTGATATTAAATATCCCTGCTGCTCAGTTACGCTATCAAACAAAAGATAAACGCTGGAGCACTGTCTTTCAAACGCGGTATGAAAAAAGTATTCACGGTATTGTGCCAGATATAAGCCATCAAGCACCGTTGGTTGCCGTTAAAAATGGTATTCGTATTAGCGTGTGGAAAGAGCATGGCTTGTTGTTTGCAATGGCGCAACCCTGATGCGGTGCTAAAAAGCCGCATCCTTATTGTATAGACTCTTAACATATCGTGGTTAAGTATTCTATCGTGGAAAACAAGGATTTGGTTTTTAAATGTTGATTTATATCAATCTATAGTGCAAAATAATTATAGCTTTTACATGATTTTTTATTACCTTAATTAGCATATTTAGTTTCCACTGATTTAAACAATACAGTTAATCAGTGGCGTGTTTTATGAAAGAGTCAACCGTTGTACAAATCAATCCTGTCTTAATTCTTAAAGACAATATTAATGTCACCTTTTGCATTTTTATGTAATATTTTTTTATAACACTTGTTTTTATTTTGACAATTACCTATTACTTAATGAGAATAGTGTAGACAATTATCTAACTGCTATTTTTTTGCACGTGCTTAACGAAGGATGAGTAATGAGTGATTCACGGTTTTTGCAATACCTATTAGCTATAATAACGACCTGCTTTTTTTCTGCGGCTGCCTCTAGCGCAATCATTAATATTCAGCAAGACAGTTTTAGTGTAATCAGCACTATTGCATTTGATAATGATGCCAGTCCTGCACGAGTACAGCAGTACAGTGGATTGGGGCTATTTGCCGACAATGCAGGGCTTGAGCATTTCGAATCCTTTGGTGATGACCCAAACCACGCTGAAAGCCACTTTAATCGCACAAGCCTTAGTCGCCAGTTTGATGGTGTTTATTATAGTGCGGCGGGTGAGTCTGGGCTTGGTAGCCAAGTTGATACAGCTATTAACAGTCGTTGGGATATTTCGTTTACGGTAGACGGCTTTGGTTCTTCACTGAGCCTATTTATGGGGCAGGCTGCATTGACACCGGGTAATGACAATACCGCCTGGGGTAATTTTACACTGCTTGACCTTACAGATAGTGATGTGGTTGCCTCGCGTGTGAACTCTGATTTTGCCTTTGTAGACCTGCTCGATGGGCATGAATATTCACTCAGCGTCGATTTAAATATACGCGGTAACTACGATGTGCCCGCCTTTTTAGCGGCTGACTTTCTGGGGAGCGATTTATCCCTACACTATGTGCCATCGCCAAGTAGTTTATATCTTGTATTTGCAGGCCTGTTTGGTTTGTTACTGATGTATCGCAAGACGGCGCTGTTATAACACAAGTAATTGTTTTAGCTGTAGTATTAACAACCAGATGAAAAATGGCCTGCTGTGCATTACTTAGCACAACAGGCCATTTTTTTTGTGAATTATTTTTGACAGCCCATACTCATGTATAGTGAGTCACATAACTGTCACCTAAGCTTTATAGAATCACGACTTAAATGACACTCTATAAGGTGATAGTAATGAAACAATTAGCAAGGATTGCAGTTACGGGGGTAATTGCTTTTGGTCTGGCTGCGTGTGGTGGTAGCAGTAATAATAACAATGATGACGGTGACCAAGGAGCCGTTGTTCCCGAAAGTGATTTTAAATTGCAGCTATTACATTTTGCCGATGTTGATGGTGGCCGTGATATTATCAACAATGCAGTACGCTTTTCAGCGATTGTTAAACTCTTCGACACGCAATACGATAATACCTTACTATTAAGCTCGGGTGATAACTGGATTCCAGGGCCTGAATATACTGTAGCAAGTGATGATTCTTTTAGTGCGTTATTGGGTATTCCCGATACTGGGCGTGCGCATGTGGCGTATCTCAATGCGCTAGGTGTACAGGCATCGGCGTTGGGCAATCATGAGTTTGATTTAGGTACAGATGATATCGCTGGGCTGCTTGGCTCAGAAACCGAAGACGGCAATCCAAATACATGGAGTGGTGCACAGTTTCCTTACCTTTCCGCTAATCTAGATTTTTCAACCGATGCTGATTTGAGCCCTTTGGTGGGTGTTGATGGTGCTGAGTATACAGACCTTGCGAATAACATTGCGGCAAGTACCGTTATTACTGTGAATGGGCAGCGTATTGGTGTTGTTGGTGCGACTACACCTACATTAAATAATATTTCATCACCGGGTGATATTACAATTACACCTACCGATAGCAGCGATACCGCCGCGTTAGCGGCAGCGATTCAAACCAGTGTCGATGCATTAACCGCTGATGGTATTAATAAAATCATTCTGTTGGCGCACATGCAACAGATCGCTATTGAGCGCGAACTTGCCACATTGCTGCGCGATGTTGATGTTATCGTTGCCGGTGGCTCTAACACTATTTTAGCTGATGCTAATGATCGCCTACGTGATGGTGATAGTGCCGCTGATGAGTACCCGCTTTCTCTTACGAGTGCGAGTGATCAACCTGTATTGGTTGTGAATACCGACGGTGATTACACCTACTTAGGCCGTTTAGTGATGGATTTTGATGCAGACGGCTTATTAATTACTCAACTGCTCGATGATAGTATCAATGGTGCTTATGCGACAGATGAAGCCGGGCTTACTGAAAATGGCCTGGCTACCAGTGATGCAATTACTGAGGTAGCAGCTATCTCTGAGGCACTAACCTCCGCACTATCTGATCGTGCGGGTACGGTGTTTGGTAACACGACTGTATATCTTAATGGTGAGCGTGGCAGTGTGCGTACTGAAGAAACTAATTTAGGTAACTTAACTGCTGAGGCTAACCTCGCCTATGCACAAGAAACGGATGATTTGGTGGCTGTTTCTGTAAAAAATGGTGGCGGTATTCGCGCGCCTATTGGCAGTTGTTCTGTGCCTCCTGGAGCAACAGGGCCCGACGCATTAGTGTGCAACCCACCCGCAGGTATTGCAGGGATTAATAACCCCGGTGACATTTCGCAGCTGGATTTAGAAATTGCTTTGCGTTTTAATAACTCACTCACATTATTGACCTTAACCGGTGAGCAATTAAAGCAGATATTAGAACACGGTGTATCAGCAACTGCTGATGGTGTAACACCGGGTCGTTTCCCGCAGATAGCGGGTATGCGTTTTAGTTTTGATCCGGCACAAACAGCACAAACAGTCGATACGAGTGTAACGCCACCGGTAGTCGATACCGCAGGTAGTCGTATACGTAACCTTGTTGTGCTTGATGATAATGGCTCAGCAGATGGCGGCAGTGAAGTTGTTATTGTTCGCGATGGTGTACTTGATGCTACAGCGGCAACACAAACTTTCCGCATTGTGACATTAGGCTTTTTGGCCGGTGGTGGTGATTCCTACCCATTCCCTGCTGATGGCGCAGCTAATGTGGTTGATTTAGAACAAGAAGATATTCAAACGGGTAATGTGACCTCAGCTGATAATGGTACTGAGCAAGATGCATTGGCGGAGTATCTGTTTGAAAACTTCCCTGCGGATCAAGATGCAACAACACCTACTTATGATGAAGCTGATGTTGATGCCGATGCTGATACTAAGATTCAAAATCTATCGGTTGTGCCAGCTGATACCGTATTGAATTAATAACCAGTAAGCACCTTGAGAGCCTTGCTTGTATCGAGGCTCGTTTTGCCATTAAAAAAGCCCTGTCGATCCGGCAGGGCTTTTTTAATGGAGTGTGATTATGGGGCCAGCCACTATCAACAGGAAATAAACAAGGCTTATAATAAATGTCCTGATAGGCGATATCACTAATAGAAATATTAGGGTTTTAATGTGTGCCTTCAAGAGCTGACACGCTATCGCGTCATTAGGTGTATCACGTTTTAGGCATGCTTTTATGTAACGAGGTTGGTCGGCTTACCTACGATATAGTTATCGATATTATCAATTAATTGATCTGCCTGTTGTTGCATAGCGCTATCGCTTGTCCAAGCAATGTGCGGTGTCAGTATAAAATTGGGTAAATTAATGATAGATAATAGCGGGTTATCATGTTTGATCGGTTCGGTTGATGCAACATCAAAACCCGCACCGGCAATTTGTTGGTGTTGTAGTGCGTAGACAAGATCGTGCTCGTTCACTAAACCACCGCGTGCTGTATTAATTAATAGCGCACTATTTTTCATAGCAGTGAATTCACGGGCACTAATTAAATCTTGTGTTTGCGCATTGAGTGGACAATGTAGTGATATAATATCGCTGGTTTCGATAATCTCATCAAAAGGCAAGTAATTTTCTCGGTTTGAGACAGGCGCTTGTTTGCGCTGTGAAAACACAACCTCCATGCCCACACCGCTTGCTAAAGTGGCAAGGCCTGAGCCAAGGTCACCACCACCTATAATACCTAGGCGGGTTTGGTGTAAATCAATAATAGGGTGTTGGTATGCGTGAAAATTCGACGCACTCGTCCATTTCCCATCGAGCATATCTTGCCGGTAAGCTAATAAGTTGCGACGCAGCGCGAGCATTAGTGCCAGTGCATGTTCCGGCACTGTATGGGAGGCATAGCCTTGAATATTCGATACAGCAATACCGTTATTGCGACAGTAATCTATATCTATAATATTAAACCCTGTGGCAATAACGGCAATCTTTTTTAACTGTGGTAACTGTGAAAGCGTTGCGGCATTAAGTGGTACCTTATTGGTTACAGCGATATGTGTATCCGCCAAGCGCTCGATGATCTGCTCTGTACTTGTTTGTGGGTATTCCTCCCAGTGGTGTGTTGCATTGAGCGCTTTAAACACAATATGCGCAGGAATTGATGCGCGATCCAAAAATGTTATTTTATGTGCCATGCTGATATCCTGTTATCGGGTGTTAACAATAACTACAATAATTGTGCTAAATATTCCCATACCGTTTGAGTCAGTAACGGCTGTGCTTTTGCATTGGGGTGTATGCCATCGGTGAGCATTAGCTCTCGTTTGAGCGCAACGCCTTCCAAGAAGAAAGGCACTAAAGCAACCTCCATTTTTGAGGCAACAGCAGGGTAGACTTGTTTAAACCCTTGGGTATAACGCTTGCCATAGTTGGGCGGAATTTGAATGCCTAGTAACAGTACTTTTGCCTGTGCTTGTTCACTTAATGTCACCATTGTGGTGAGGTTTTGTTGCAGTGTTTTAAGTGGGTAGCCTCGCAACCCATCATTGCCCCCTAGCTCTATGATCACGATATCAGGTTGGTGCAGTGAGAGAAGTTGTGGCAGACGAGCAAGCCCTCCGGCGCTGGTTTCTCCTGAAACGCTGGCATTAACCACATGGTATTGTGTTGAAGAGTTAGTGTTGAGCTGTTGTCTAAGTAAGCTAACCCAGCCTTGTTTTAGCGGTATCTTATAGGCGGCACTTAGGCTATCACCCAAGACAAGGACCGTTGCTTGCTTGCTCGCTGCGAACGCCGGGGTTGTTAGCACTATTGATGTCGTTATGATGACCATTAACATCGATAGCACAGTGGCTGCACGCTTGTGTGGCTGTGAAATAGACAGCCTGTATGCAGCTACAAATCTATGGAGTGGGTAAGTGTTCAGGCTATAAAGCATAGCCACCCATCGTGTGTGCATAGTAAAAACCTCATACGGTTAACGGATATGTATTGAACTTATTACACTAACTGTTATCAATGATTCACAAGTGATGCCTAGTCGCGGTAAGATAATAGGGCTTTGGATTTGTGGTTTTTTAATAACCAACAACCTGCCATCCTATCAATGAGTATCATAGCTCACATATGAATCAGTAGTTTATACGATGATTACAGCAGATAATATCTCTAAAATAGTGACCACCTCAGCTGGGCCATTAACCATACTTGACTCCGTATCCTTAAACATTGATGCCGGTGATAGTTTAGCCATTATTGGTGCTTCGGGGTCTGGAAAGTCAACATTGCTGGGCATTCTGGCAGGCCTCGATACACCGACCTCGGGGCAGGTAATACTGGATCAGCATGTACTCACCGACCTCGATGAGGAGGGTAGAGCCGCTGCACGTGCACGCTCTGTTGGGTTTGTATTTCAATCCTTTCAGCTGCTACCGGGGCTTACAGCCCATGAAAATGTTATGTTGCCTTTGGAGTTACTCAACCAGGGGCATCCGGGAGAGCTTGCACGGGAATGGTTAGAGCGGGTAGGGTTATCCTCACGAGCTGAGCATTACCCCAAACAACTATCTGGCGGTGAGCAACAGCGTGTAGCGATTGCGCGTGCGTTTGCCAGCAACCCTAAAGTGCTATTTGCCGATGAGCCTACGGGTAATCTCGATACCCACACTGGCGCAAAAATCATCGAGCTACTATTCGAACTTAATCTTACCAATCAAACCACGCTTGTACTTGTGACTCACGAAGCCCGCCTTGCCGAGCAGTGTCGCAGGCAGTTGGTACTTGATGGCGGGTGTGTAGTGCCATCAACTGGTACGTCGACAGCCTCGGCCACACATCAATCAACCGCACCGTCTGCCCCTGGTGTTTAACCGCTGTTGGCGTTTCGTTATGGGCTCATCGCTGGATAATTGTGATCAACATTATTGGGTATTGCTATGCTAGTTGTACGTTTACTGTGGCGTCATTGGCGCAGTGGAGAGGTAAAAATTTTGGCGGCTGCTCTAGTGCTGGCCGTGGCTGTGGTAACGGCAATTAATGTATTTGCCGAGCGTTTAGAACTCTCACTAGTGCAACAGAGCCACCGCTTTTTAGCCGCTGACCGTGTGGTTCGCAGTAGCTATCCTATCCCGGAATCCTGGCGGCAACAAGCACAGGCATCTCGTATCGATCAGGCTCAAACCGTCGGTTTCTCATCCATGGTTTTTGCCGGTGATAGTAATCATTTGGCAGCGATAAAGGCCGTATCGTCGCGCTATCCTTTGCGCGGGGAACTGGTAACGAGTCTGCATCCGTTTGCTGTCGATGAGTCGTTACTTGATACTATGCACGAAGGTCCTCCAGCCGGTGAGGCCTGGGTGGACTCACGACTATTGCCACTATTGAATATCGAGCTTGGGGATGATATCGATGTAGGTGAAAAGCGTTTAACAGTGACCCGGGTTATTATTCGTGAACCCGACCGGGGCGGTGGCTTTTCGCTGTTTGGTGCGCGGGTGATGATGCACCTCGATGACCTTGCTGCCACTGAGGTTGTTCAGCCTGGTAGTCGTGTGAACTACCGCTGGTTGTTGCGCAGTGATGCCCGTAAACTCGATCGCCTGTTTGAGTGGGTAACTCCACAGATGACAGAGCACCAGCAACTACAAACAATCGATAACGCACAGCAGGGGCTGTCTAGCAACTTGACACGCGGTCAGCAGTTTATGCGTTTGGCCGCTATTATCGCGGTACTATTAGCCGGTGTGGCGATAGCGATAAGCTCTCGTCAATTTGCCCGGCGACATACCGATCAGGTTGCGTTATTAAAAAGCTTAGGCATTAGCCGTACCCGCATTCGATTATTATACGTGGGACAGCTGAGCTTGCTGGCGTTATTAGCCGGTGGCGTTGGGTTGATTATTGGTGATGTTAGCCAACGTATAATAGTGGCCTTAGTCGAATCGATATTAGCCATTGAGTTTGAGCCTGCACGCGCTGTCACGTATTTATTGGCGTTGATGACCAGTATTGTTTGTCTGTGTGGTTTTTCTCTACCGGCACTGTGGCACCTGCCGTTGATCCCTCCGCTTAAAATACTACGGCGTGAACTTGTCGTGAGCCCATTGCGCAGCAGCTTACAATATGCTGTAGGGTTATTAGCGTTATTGCTTCTCGCGTGGGCTTATAGTCAGAGTTGGTTGATGAGTATCGCATTTGCACTGGGTGCGATTGCAGTTATTGGGGTATCAGTGATCATTGCCGCAGGTTTGCTGTGGGGTGTGCGGCGCCTTAATCAGTGGCTATTGCAGTGGTCGCAACAACGATCAGCAAAGCGTGCCGATGGTGAGTCTTATCATTACAGTTGGCGTTTGGCCTTGTCAAATATTCAGCGTCAGGGTTATCAAGGTATTTTGCATATTGTCATTTTTGCAAGTATTGGTGCTTTGTTGCTGACACTGTTCATTGTGCGCACTAATTTACTGGAAGAATGGCGGGTTCAGCTGCCTGAAAACACACCTAATCATTTTTTACTCAATATTACCGCAACAGAAGTTGAGCCTGTAGAATCACTGCTGGCAGCAGACAGTATCGTGACCAGTGGGTTGTACCCTATTGTACGTGCGCGTTTAACAATGATTAACCAGCAAGTTCCCGATGCACATATACAGGCAAAAGCAGAAGTGTTGAGCCGTGAGGCAAACCTCAGCTGGACACCGCAATTAAGAGAGGATAATCGCTTAGTCGAGGGCGTATGGTGGGATCAATGGCGCCCTTTAAATGCCAGTGATATTGGTGTTTCGATCGAGGCGGGTATTGCCGCGGACCTTAATGTAAAACTCAATGATCAATTGACTTTTAGTGTGGGGGGGTTGGTGCTAGAGGCGCGTGTTATCAGTATTCGCGAGCTTGACTGGGATTCGATGCAACCCAATTTTTATTTTTTGTTTTCACCCAATGCGTTAGATACATTTACACCTATGTATTTAACCAGCGCCTATTTGCCTCCGGCCAAAAAAATATTACTACAACCATTACTCAATGCGTTTCCAACCATTGTGCTGATCGATATGGATGCGGTTATTGAACAAATTCGACAAATTGTCGATCAGGTAACACAAGCAGTTGAGCTGGTATTATGGTTAGTGATGGTGGCGGGTGTGTTAGTGATGCTAGCGGCGATCAATGCCAGTATGGATGAGCGTTGGCAGAGTGCTGCGTTGTTGCGTGCTCTCGGTGCATCTAGTCGACGTTTGTTGTTAAGTTTATGGTTAGAGTTTTTTATTATTGGGTTGTGTGCGGGTATACTGGCGATTGTTGGCGCTGAATCCGTTGTTATAGGGTTGCAAACGATTGTATTCAAAGCACCAATACAACTGCATATTGAATTTTGGTTGTGGGTGCCCTTGTCGTTTGCTTTACTCATCAGTACCATAGGTGTGTATTATTGTCGCCGTGTTGTGACTGTAGCGCCAATGACGGTATTGCGTGAGGTTGCATAGCACCATCTCTTAGTCGCAGCTATTTCCTGATGATAATCAATAAGGCTATTCCGGCCTTATTTTCAATGTCTATTTATTCTTATCCCTTTAAGTCATCTCTTTGTCATAAAGCTGTTCATTTATGTTCTGTGTCACATGAAAAGAGAAAAGTTTATGGTAAAGTCGAGCTTACTAGCGTTTTTTGGGGCTTGAAATGAATTGCTATTAGGATTTGTTTAAGTGGTTGTGGGTTTATTTTTGTGGGTTCGAGTATTGCTGTGATAGTAAAAAATATGAGAAATACTACAGTTAACAGAACATTGTTATTGCTTGTTTTCAATATCTTGGTGGGTGCACTAATGTCAGTCAGTGCTTTCGCTGAGGATGCGCCGGCAGAAAAACCGGTCGTAGCACCTATGCGCCTTGAGGTCATTGACCCTTATATTGAAGTGCATACAGGTCCTGGTCGGGGCTATCCTATCTTCTATGTGATCGAGCAGGGCGAGTCGGTTGATGTATTAAAACGTCGTGCCGGCTGGTATGAAGTGCGCTCTCACAATGGCAAGACGGGCTGGGCGGCTTCGGCGCAAATCTCGCGTACATTGCAAGCGACCGGCGAGCCTGCTGATTTACCCTCAGTCAGTTTTGGCGATTATTTAAAAAATCGCTGGCGCATTGGTTTTACTTCCGGTGAAATGTTTAGTGGCGAATTAGACGGCGCCGATTTATTCAGCGCAACAGCGAGCTACCGCTTTTACAGCTGGTTGGGCACAGAGATTGAGATTGGCAAAATTTTCAACTCAGGCGTAGAGGGTGATTTTTACAATGCCAATATCTTGGTTGAGCCTTTCTCTCGCTGGCGCTTGTCGCCTGAATTGTTATTGGGGCGAGGGGTTATGTCGCTCGATTCCCAGCCAGAATTAACGCCTTTAGATATTGATGATTCAGATTTTACTAACTACGGTTTAGGGCTGAATTATTATCTGGGTCGAAATTTTGTAATTAGAGGCGAGTATCGACGGTACTCGGCATCCACTGACGACGATAAAGTGAAATTAGAATCATGGAAAATAGGCTTCAACACATTCTTTTAATGCTCTCTAGAGCGATATTATTATTGGCGACTGTTGTGGCACCGCTCGCTTTTGCGCAAACGCCATCAGCTACTGATGAAAACGCCACTATTGCTGAACCAGAAAAGGTTTATCGATCGAAAGTACGTGCAGAGTTTGTCGAGTTGGGCGTTACTTTTGGTGTGGTTAATATCGAGAACTTTACCAGTGAATTTTTAGCCGGTGCTAATTTAACCTTTCGTGCTACCGAAGATTTTTTCTTGCAGGTGAATTATGTTCAAGCCAGTGATGCGAGCTTGTCTTCAGCTGAAAAAAGACAGGGGCGCGCCTTTGATGGCGATGACCGGGACTTTACTCACTATGACTTATTGGTTGGCTATAACCTCTTTCAGGGGGAGTTTTTTACTGGGGGGGCAACGGCCAATTTGTCGGCATTGTATGTAGTAGCCGGCGTAGGTGATACCGAATTTGGTGGTGAAAGCCGCTTTACGTATACCGTAGGGCTAGGTTATCAGGTGGCCTTTAATCGCCGCTATATTGTGCGTTTTGACATGCGCGATTACCTTTATGAATCAAGCTTGCTGACTGATGATAACACCACAAATAATATTCAATTATCCGCAGGGATCAGCTATCTGTTTTAATAGCAGGCTGTTTTGAGTTAGATTACCAAAGAGAAATCCACTATGTCATATACCCTTTATGGTCGCAATATTGTTGCTGTCGTCTCGATGCTATTTAGTTTGCACCTTAGTGCTGCGGATAAAATAGGCGATACCAACCCTTCGCCTCAAGGTGATGCGCGTTCATCGGTTAAAATTATTGAGCCTAAAAAAGACGTGCCTGTTGCCAAGTCTGCCTCTATTGATGATGAGCGCTTTGAGCTAGGTATTTATACCGGTATTTTATCTGTCGAAGATTTCAATTCTAATCCCGTAGTGGGGCTTTCCTTTAGCTACCATGTAACTCCTTTATTTATGTTGCAGTTACAGTATGGGCGCTCTGAGGTTGACAAGGCTGCCTTCGAGGAAGATAACAATTTTTTATCCGATAGTGATAGGGATTTTGAATACAAACATCTACTGGCCGGTTATCGCGTTTTACGGGGGCGTTCCTTCTGGGGGAAAAACAGCAAATACAACTCAGATATCTACCTGTTAGGTGGTGTGGGCTCGGTTGATTTTGCCGGAGAGAGCAATACCAGTGTCGTTTTTGGTGCAAGCTATAGGGTTGTAGTTACGGATGCGGTAGTGGTTAACATGGACTTTCGCAGTCACCTTGCTGATCGAGACTTTTTAGATGACGATAAGCGAACCTTGAATACGGAGTTTGGGGTAGGTATTAATCTACTTTTTTAAGCACTCCTCTTGTTTTCTTTTGTGCCAACTGCTTCGCAGCTTTTTGGCTGCCTTTATGTCTATCTGTGATTCTGTTGGCGCGTATTATTGCTTAAATATTCATATAACTATTTCACCTAAAGGGTGAGTACTTATACGCTCGTCTGACAAAAGGTCCAATTGTCATACTAAGGTGTTATCTGGTTCTCAATTTGATAAATCGCGGTATCGTTTTAGCTGGTTTTTCGGTATTTTCAATGGCCACCTGAACAGGCTCTCAATATTTAGGGCGCCTTACATTCATCGTCAGTGGCAATACTATCTCTGGTAAACATAATAAATCAATAATACCTGAGAATTAGAAGCCAGCAAGACGGTATAGCAGTGAGTTGTTGGCTTGAGGTATAAGCAATCATGTGTATGGATATATCTGAATATAAAATGAAGCAGTGGCTAGTCGCTATTGTGATGGTCTTTTTTAGTGCATGGTGCACTGCTGCCGATGAACAAGCCGCGACGACTAATCGCAGTGCCGATGAGGATGCTTTAGCTGAGGTCAAGCGTATTTCAAAAGAAATACAAGGGCTCAAGCAAGAAGTGGTTGCTTTAAATAAAGATTTACGGCTAATGGAAGAAACATTGTTGTTTCCATCCTCGACCGTCTTTTCTGTTTTTGTCTCCGTAAGCTCCGGGCAATTTTTTACCCTGGAAAGCATTAAATTAAAGCTCGATGGTAAATTAATATCGACGCATATCTACAGTGATAAACAGCGCCAAGCATTGCTTCGTGGTGGTGTGCAAAAGCTGCATATCACAAACCTTAATACAGGTAAGCATTCTGCAACGGCTTTTTTTACAGGCGTAGGCCCTAATGGCAGGGACTACAAGCGCGCTGTCAATCTCGATTTTGAAAAAGGCACAGGCAGTGGTTATCTAGAATTGGTTGTCAGTGACGACGGTTCTACTCAAGAGCCCGTTTTTCGTATTAAGCAATGGTAGTGTTATGTTTATAGTGCCATTATATGCTCGCCAACTATTTTTTCGCTGTGTTGCTATCTGCGGTCTTGCAGTTAGTGTCAATACACACACATTGGCAGAGCCGATTGAGTCACATGTTACATCGATTTCTGAGTTGGAATACGGTGTCGTATTGTATGATTATTTTCAGCAAGACTATTTTTCAGCGCTGATTGAATATGAATACACCTACGCAGGTAATAACCCACTAGCACTGGCACCAAAAGGACGCGTGCTAAAAGGCGGCATGATGTTGTCTTACGGTATGCCCGATGAGTCACAGCGTTTGTTTAACGTTTTGCTTAACGAAACGACATCGCTCGATGTTAGTAACCGTGCATGGTATTACTTGTCAAAGCTTTATTATAATAAAGCCGAGTATCAAAGTGCCAATAATGCGTTAAGTCGAATTCGTGGCGATATTCCCCAAGATATATTTTTTGATTATTATTATCTCGGCACCTTAATAGGCAATGCCGATGCCAGTATTAGCGTTAAGGATGCATCGAGTGCCCGGCTGTCGAACTACTTACCCGGTTACCCTTATTTGCTATTTAACTTAGCTATTGGTCAATTACAGGCGGGTAATCTGAACGGTGTTGTCACTCAGCTGTCGCAAGTAGCAAATTATGCGGGTACCAGCGAAGAATTATCGGTATTAGCTGATCGCGCTAAAAATGGTTTGGCCCAGCTTTCTTTAGAGTCAGGTGACCTACCTAAAGCGTGGGAACATTTAAAAGGTATTCGTACCACAGGGCTTTATTCAAACAGAGCACTGCTGGCTTATGCGTGGAGCGCCATTAAAATGGAGCGCTTTAACGACGCAATCCCTGCGCTAAAAATCCTTAATAGCCGCTCTATTACTATTCCTGAAGTGCAGGAAACTAAAGTGCTATTGGCTCACCTATATGAGCAACAAGGTGCGCCGCGAAAAGCATTGAAGAGTAATATTCTCGCAGAAGACCAATTTAAGCTCGGTATGCAAATGATTGTGGATGCCCGCAGTATCATCTCAGGGTTAGATGTGCCGCGTGAGTTTATTAAAAACCTCGAAGCGATCATGCAAGAGTCAGATTGGTACGGTGCGCAGCCGTCAGTTGACTATAAAAAACTCACTCCTTTTTTGATCGACTTAATGTCGAGCAATGCATTTAATGAAGTACTAAAAGAGTTGGCGGATTTGTATGCTATTGAAGATAACTTAAATTATTGGATTGAGCAGTCAGATCAGCATTTAATTGTTTTACAAAACGCCAGAGAAAAAAACTTTGACGCGACTATTCGTGACTCCTTTCTTCAAAGTGCTCAGTTGCATAACCGCTTCGGTGATCAATCGGCAGAGTTGCGTTTGCATACACTCACATTACCTGAAAAAGACCAGGCTCGAATGTCGGCATTACTTGACACTACCGGGCAAGAACTATCATTGCTCGATAATAAAGTATCACTGCTCACTGAGCTTGAATCAGCCTATCGCCAACCTGATTACTATCAGACAATGGTGGTAGATCACCATCAGCGCCTACAGCAACAGCTCGTAAAAACGCAAAAATATATAATGTTGCTGGAGCCTGTAATGCGCAGACTAGTCAATCTAGAACTCGACAAACACGAAAAACGTATGCACTACTATTGGGCTCAATCGCGACTTGCAAAAGCGCGCTTATATGACAAAACACTACTATCGCTGGAGAAGGCGCGCCCTGTTAATTCTGAGGCGGATCAACAAAAAGAGGGGCAACAATGAAACGGTTGAAGCAACAAAGTTGTGTCATTGGCATGCTGCTATCATTGTGGGGGTGTAGTTCTCAACAGACGAATACCCTCGCTGGCTTAAGTTATGAAGCAGAGCAAGAGCCCACTGAGCAGGCGATAGAATTTAAGCAGCTTTCACATGAGCAAGTGCGTGAAGAGTACAAAGAGCTGCTGGGTTTGTTTAAAGAAGATCATCTAAAAGAGCAAATAGAGCGACGCATTGCCGATGTTTATATGATGGAGGGCGTGCATGATCAAAACACGGATAAACCCCGAAATAGTTATTACGCCGATGCCACTGAAGCTTATAAGCAGATTTTAGCAAAGTACCCTGACTCTCCTGATAATGCAGAGGTGCTGTACCAATTGGCTAAAGCATACGATATAGAGGGCAATCAGGAAGAAGCGCTAATCATGTTGACGAAACTGACAGCCAAACATCCCACCTACCCAGGTATTAGTGAAGCTTATTTTCGTAAAGGAGATATTCATTTTAATAATCAGCAGTATCGCGAGGCACAATCAGCGTATCTGGCTGTTATTGAACAAAAAAATGAGAAGCTGGATATTAATGCTTATTATATGCTGGGGTGGGCTCACTATAAACAATATAGCTATCGTGAAGCATTGAATGCATTTGCCTATGTGCTGGATCGTTTGTTGGCCAATAATGTCAGTATTGATGCGTTAGGTAAAAAAGAAAAGCCATTGGTTAACGATACCATTCACTCTATCAGTTTGTCGTTGGATAAGGTCGGTGGTGCCAATGAAATTGCAACGATTCCAGCATTGGCCAAACAAGATTATGTGTGGATGATCTATCAAGACCTAGGGGAATATTATTTACAAAAAGAGCTATTTGAAGCCTCTGCTTCTACCTTTCGACTCTATGTAGAAAACTACAATACCACTGACAAAGCTCCCGACTTACACGGTAGACTTATCGAGACGTACATTACCGGTGGTTTTGCTCGACAAGCACTGTTGGAAAAAGAAAACTATGTCGGTGCTTATGGTATCGATTCAAGTTATACGCGTAATCGATCAGGCTTTAAACCAAGTGTTAAGCAATCGTTAAAAATCTATCTCGATGAGCTGGCAAGTCATTTTCACAGTAAAGGCCAGCTTCACGAAGAGCAGCTTGATGCACTTCGTAAAGAAAAGAAAAAACCACTGGATAAAGAAAAAGACAGCCAACTACAAGCTAGTGCTATTGATTCATTTAATAAAGCGGCTGGCTTTTACCAGCAATTTGTTAAAACTTTTGCTAGCGATGAGCGTATAGACGAAGTCGTTTTCTTAAAGGCTGAAGCACTGTTTTCGGCTTATCGCTATCCAGAGGCCATTACTGATTATGAAACGGTGGCATATGCGCCGGTGGGTGTAAGTGCTAAGCAGCATGCCGAAAACGCAGGTTATGCGGCTATTATTGCCTACCAAAAATATGTTGATGGGCTACTTTCAGGAAATCGATCGCCAAGTGAAACACAAGCCCCGCTGGCGAGTACTCATCGAAAAGTGAAAGGTTGGCAGCAGCGTGCGGTTGAAAGCATGTTAATGTTTGCCAGCGCTTTTCACACTGATACTCGTTCACCTGCGGTATTAACCAGTGCAGCGGAGTATTTGTTTGGTTTGAACCAGTACGAGCGTGCTATCTCGGTATCGGTTGATCTTATTGCTAAAAATGCAGCACTTGATAAAACCTTAAAGAAAACGGCCTATGGTATTATAGGGCACTCGTACTTTAAACTTGAAGACTACCAAAATGCAGAAGATAGTTACTTAAATCAGCGTTTGTTAGTCGATAGTGATGATGATGAGTATCAACAGATCTCTGAGCGGCTAGCGGCATCAATTTATAAAAAATCAGAAAAGATGATAGCCTCAAGTGAACAGGTAGCGGCTATTGACCAGCTATTGAAAATTAAGCGCTTAACACCCGACTCACCTATTCGAGTAACCGCACAGTACGATGCGGCTACACTTCTGTTAGATCTTGAGCGTTGGGACGAGGCGATTAGTGAGCTTGTTGAGCTAAACACGCTTTATCCTGAAAGTGAATTAAGTATTGAGTTTCCTCGTAAGCTAGCCTTTGCCTATGAGAAAAACAACCAGTGGGCAGAAGCTGCTGCTGAGTATCTATTGCTCAATGAAAATGATCCTGATGGCGATGTTCAGCGCGAGGCGCTCTTTCTTGCGGCTACAATGTTCGAGCAAAATTTGAACTATAGCACAGCAATAAACCACTTTACGCGCTACGCTAATACCTATCCGGCTCCCTTTGATTCACATATGGAAGCGCTTTATCATTTGGTGCTCAACCATGAAAAAATAAATGATCAAGAGGGCCGTAATAGTTGGCTAACTCAAATCATTGAGGCCGATAAAACCGGAGGTGCTCAGCGCACTGAACGCAGCCAGTGGCTGGGTGCTTGGGCCAATGCCCAGTACGGCGATTATTTCGCGCAACAGTTTTCATTAACTCAGTTGTCACAGCCTATCGCAAAGAGCGTACCGCAAAAGAATACATGGCTGCAAAATGCATCAGAGCGTTACCAGCTGGCGGCTGAGTATGGGATATTAGAGTTTATCACTCTCTCTAGTTATAAAATTGGCCTGCTTTATCGACAGTTTGCCAATGAATTGCGAACAACCCCCGGTCCTGACGGTTTATCTGAGGGAGATCAGACTATTTACGCGCAGATTATAGAAGAGCAGGCAGCGCCTTTTGATCAATTGGCTGTGGAGTTACACCAAGCAAATATTGAGCGCGCATGGGATGGGGCATTCAATGAATGGATTGATAAAAGTTTTGATGAAATGAAAGTGCTCAGCCCTGAGCGTTTCAATAAAAATGAATTAATTGTGAGCTACGGTGATGGGATACGTTAAATACATAAGTGCAGCAATCGTTGTTGCTTTATCACTGGGAAGTATTAGTTGTACGACAACACAAGTACAAGAACCGGTCGCATCGGCGACCGAGCGTGAAGTCAGTGCTGTATTGATGCCGACCTTAGCATTTATTCCCAGCCCTAAAGTTGATAAAAAGGGTAATGCTGTCCCTTATAAGGCAGTGGCTAACCCGTATTTAAAAGCTCGTGGTTCGATTAAAAAAAGCACTGTTGTACAGTTCATCGAAGCTCGTCGTGCTTATCGGGCCGATAATATTGATGTTGCAGAAAAAATACTTACCGAGTTGCTTGAACATGAAAAGAAGCTCTCTGGTCCGTGGGTCATGTTGGGTGATATTGCGCTTCAGCGAAATGATTTAACACTTGCACATACACAGTTTAAACGTGCGTTACGTGTTAATCGTTTTAATGTGAATGCGCATTTGCGTTTGGCTAAAGTACAACGGATGCAAGGTCAGTTTATTACAGCACAAAACACTTATGCCAACGCCTTATCGATTTGGAAGGATTTTCCTGAAGGGCATCTCAATTTAGCGATATTATATGATGTTTATTTAAACGACGCACAAAAGGCACAGCAGCATATGGAGGCATATCAGTTCCTGACAGGAGGGAGCAATACCGAGGCGACGCTGTGGCTAGAGGAGTTGCAACAACGTACAGGCACAGATGTGCAACTGCCTATTCAACAGGCAACGGCTGCACCAAAGCCTGTGTCTTAACAAGTATGTAATGTTGACCCTATTGATAGTGTTAACGATGAAAGCCTATACGAGTCGCTTGTTGTTCGTATCAGCTATGGCATGGCGCCACTAAAAATGACAATCTACAAATACACGGTGAAAAGGTTAATGTGTCCAAGGTTTTCTACGGATAATAAATACGCAGGCTTAATATAGCCAGCAGATAATGGATGATATTGTGAACAATAAATACGTTATAGAGCAACCGACAAGGGTATACTTGAGCGCATTAACGATAGTGCTTTCAGTTGTGGTGCTATTGCCAGCACAGGGCTGGCCGCAGGAAAGTACCGCTACTGATAAACCCGAGATCGATACCGAAGCGGCTAAGCGGCAACTTGAGGATGCGAAAGCAAAAGTCAAAGCCTCCGCTGATGAGCCTATTCGTTTAGAATCGACGTTTATCGGCGATAAAGAGCAGCCGTCAGTCAGTTATTTTATTCCCTGGAAAGGAACAGAATCACCTGATAAATTGCGCTGGAAAATCGAGCGTAAAAACGATGACACGTTAAATGTTGTTGATCGCGACATAATGTTACGATCAATGACGATTTACAATGAAATGCAACTTGAGAAAATCGACTAATTTATAAGTAAAGAGATATTGCTATGATTGATATATACAGTACGATCACTAAATTTTTTCAAGAAGGGGGACTGTTTCTTTACCCCATTGCATTGGTCTTTGCGATTGGTTTAGCGATCGCGTGCGAGCGCTGGATATTCCTCTCGCGGGAAAAATCAAAAAATGCCAAAGCCTTCAGTGATTTCTTACCGCTGCTGCGCACAACCGATATGGAGAAAATGCAGATTTTTTCTCGTGAAAGTCAAGCGCCTGTTACCCGCATTATCGCCTGTGGTTTAGATATGATGAAAGTCTCTAAACAGCGAGCTGATATTGAGAACTCTATGAGTGAAGGCATGTTAGAAACATTGCCCAGACTGGAAAAACGAACGGGTTACTTAGCTGTATTGGCCAATGTGGCCACCTTGTTGGGACTTTTAGGTACCATTATTGGTTTGATTAGTGCATTTACAGCGGTGGCTAATGTTGATCCTGCGCAAAAATCACAATTGTTGTCGTCATCAATATCAGTGGCGATGAACACGACGGCCTTTGGTTTGATCGCTGCGATTCCACTACTAATATTGCATGCATTATTGCAAAATAAAACCTCGGCTATTGTGACGAGTATTGAGATGTCAGCGGTTAAGTTCCTCAATATTATGACGCTGAATCGATTTATTGAAGCCGGTGCTCCGCGAGCAGCCGTTGATTCACCTGCTCAGCCGCAGGAGTTTGCGGCTGCACCAGCGGGCACATTAGCAGAGAGCTAAGCAATTATGAGCTTTAAATTTAAGTATAAAGGTACCGATGAGGCAGAGCTTGATGTAACGGCTTTCTTAAATCTTATGATTGTATTGGTGCCGGTATTACTACTGAGCATGACATTTACACAGGTGACTGTACTTGAGGTTAAATTGCCTGAGCTAACCGGCGGGCCTGCCAATAGTGAACAATCGCAATCTAAGCTTGAGGTCGTTATTGATGACGAGGGTTTTAGTGTGTTTTACCCCACTAATACAATGGTGCAAAAAATTCCTTTAACGACTGGGTCTGATGGTCAGCCTGCATACGATTTTCTAAGATTGTCACAGGTGATGCAGGCGCTTAAAGAGCAGTTAGACGATAAAAAAGATATTGTATTGCGCTCATCACCTGAAACAGACTATCAAGACTTAGTCTTTACGATGGATGCGGTTAAATCCTACAAGACTGTCGTGGTTTCAAGTTTGGTAGAAGTGGAATTATTCCCTGAGATCTCTCTGGGTGATGCGAGTTAATCGATAATGATAGCGACAACATTTTTATATCAGCGAAAAAAGCCAGCATTTTCAGCCAAGCTAAGCTTGGTGTCACTTATGGATATTTTTACCATTCTGGTTTTTTTCTTGCTGCTGAATTCAGGCGAAAGTGAGAATATTGAGCACGCCAAGTTTGTACAGCTACCCGATTCAAGTGCTGGTACTGCACCACATAAAGAGCTGGTAGTATTGATTGGTAAACAAGAAATATGGTTGGGGGAATCTGTGGTTGCCAATGTGAGCGAGGTGATGGAAGACCCGGACAAATCAATTGCATCGCTCGCGGCTGCTTTAACACAGGATACACAGAAACGTGGTGAGTTATCGGGGTTTGAAAAAAATAATGGTTTTGCGATTACTATTATGGGTGATAAATCCGTTTCGTATACACTATTAAAAAGTGTTATGGCGACCTGCCGCGAATATAACTATCGAAATATTTCGCTGGCAGTCAATCAGGTTATATCTAATAGCTACGGTGGCACAAATGCCGCTGTCAGCGCTACTGGAGTCGGTGGTTGATAATGTCTTCATCTATACCTCACACAATGCAACCGATGGCTTTAGATCTGGTGCTGCCATGGCAGCCCAGTGAAGCACAAGAGGCGTCATTTAAGCGCTTACTTAAACGGATATTGGTGCCACTACTTATATTTTTTATTGTGATCCCTTGGTTACCTATTTTTGAAAAAGAATACGAAGAGCGAGAGCTTGATGTCGCAATTACGAAAGTGCTGCTAAAGCCTTTACCGGTTGAGAAGCCCCCGGTTATAGAAAAGCCTAAAGAAATCATTAAACCTAAGCCTGTAAAAAAGGTGGTTAAACCAAAAGAGCCTGTTAAAGCTAAGCCCAAAGTGGCAACGATTAAGACACCGGCAAAGAAAAAGAACCCCGGCTCTGCACCTAAAACGGCGGTAAAAAGCGATAAAGTCGCTGAGAAAGTATCGGTGCGTAGCTCTCAGGGGCTCAATGAACTTTCCAATCAGCTCAGCGCGCTGCGAGGGTCGCTCGATTTGGCCAAAATGCAAAACAAAAATGTTGCGACAAACACGCGAGGGAGCGTAACACGTAGCTCTCGCGAACGTTTAGGGCAAAGCCATGTGACGCAAAAAAGTGGCGGGATCAATGTCGATGGTAATTTAATGAAAAATGAGTCGACAACATTAGCAAGCCATACTACAACAGCTGTTGACGGTTTGGTTGAAGGCGGCAATGGGCCTAGTGGTTCTCAGTCTTATTTGTCGTCGCAGCAAGGTAAGCGCGATATGGAAAGCATTCGTAAAACCCTTGAGCGCACTAAAAGTAATGTACACACCTTGTACCAGCGGGCGTTATTAAATAACCCCGACCTAGAAGGTAAGTTTGTTTTTAAACTGGTAATTGAACCCAATGGCGCTATTTCACAGCTTAGTTTAGTGTCCAGTGAATTAGGCTTACAAAAGTTGGAGCGTGATATTCTTGCCCGGATTAAACGTGTTAACTTCGGGCCTGAGGATGTATCTCAAACGGCTGTAGAATATAAATTTGTCTTCTTGCCAAGCTAACGATAGTCGTTAGTCGGGCAATAGCTGCAATTGCATGTTGTGATGTACTTTAATTGACAGCAACCTACCTGAGTAAATGCTGTGGGAGGCTAGGTAGGGGGTCGTTGACCAAGTAGTCACTATTGCGAAATACCCGATAGATATCTTGTGTTTGTCGGGGCAGGGGGCGTATTAAAGTACCATACACAGTATAAAAAAGTTGCTTTTTGCGTCATCTGAATAATGGGTAAGTATTAACAGTGTTAACTATTTATCTACTGGATAACACGCTTGTCGCTCTATGTTTCTTTTTGTTCATGCCTATTAATAAATGAGTGTATTTGTCGTCAAAAAAATGTGATTTAGATCTATTTTTGATCATAATTGACAAGTTAAGTCAAAAATTTGAGAGGTTACACCATTTTTTTTCATCAAATAAGTGCGACTATAGCAGCCAGCCCCCTCCCCATAGATCGACTAATAACGGTAATAAGATCAAATGTTGATTAAGCCGTCAGAAGAGAAATCTGCCTTTTTGTTGTGTAAAAAGCGCCGATCACTAGATAGTGAATAATAAATGTACTCGTTTGGCAATAAATCACTGCTGAGCAAGACACTAAACGCCTTTGAAAAATATAGAGTGAATGATGATGTCTATTATGAATAAAGTATCTATGCACTGTATTAACCGTGTGTTCGTCAGCACCGCGGTCATGTTCTTAGCCGCTTGTTCGGGGGGCAGTGGCGGCAGCTCGTCAAAGTCATCAAATGAGCTTACCCTAGCTAAAGACACCCCTATTGCGTTTGTAGAGCGCAGTGTAGGTGAGCGCTCAAGTGCGAGTGAAGATAGTTTTAAGCAAGCTTACGATAACAGCGATCGCACCCCGTTGGAGCTGTATTCACCTTATCAGTACAACCCTGGTGCTCGTTTGCTGGAGCGTTCAGGCTTAGATGTCAGTGCAGATAACGAAGAGTTATTATCTTCATTTTTAAATACAAGTGAATACGACGTTAAAGATCTTAATGTCTCACCCGATGGCAGCCGTATGGTCTTTGCCGCTCACGGGCCTGATAATCATTTGAGTGATAATACGTGGAATATTTATGAGTACAGTTTTGAGTCGCGTACGATTCGCCGTATTATTGAAGACGACTTGCTCGCTAATGCTGGCGAAGATACTAACCCGACTTATGCACTCGATGGCACCATAGTTTTTTCTTCTGATCGCTCAGCGGGTAATCCTAATAGTCCCATTGAGAACGTGGTCGTTGACGATCAAAACTGTTTTAAAATTGGCCCGAGCGAAAAGCCGTCATTATTACACTCGATGACTGAAACGGGCGAAAATATCCTACAGCTGACTTACGGTAATAATCACGACACCAACCCAACGACAATGAAAGACGGCCGCATTGCCTTTATTCGTTGGTCGCGTGGGTATGAGCTACTGACTAATTGCCCGATTGTTAACAGTAATAAATCATCTACTGGTTCGGGACAAAACAGTGTTGCTGAACTACTTTCCTCAAAAGGGCGTTCACCGTCATCATTAGAAAAACCATCTCAGTGGTCTGAAGAGCGTCTATGTGAATATTCGCAAACGACAGAGCTTGGTCAGGTGATTGCCAGTAACAACTATACGCTGCTAAGAATTACACCCGATGGTCAGTCTTTAGAGCAGTTGTATCGAACGGTAACTATTGAAGCTTCTGATGAAGAGTTCATTTCTCTGGAAAAAATTGTACAAACAGAAAACGGTCATTTAACTGCACTAATTAAGCATCAGTTTAACCAGTTTCTGGGTGGTAATTTGCTTGAGCTGCAATCGCCAGAAAACATTGCATCAGGTAAAGTATTCGCTAACATCTCACCTGCATCACTTATTTCTGGTGGTGTAGATTTATACCCCGATCAGTTATCCAAAAATGGTTGGTATAGTGCCGTGTGGCCTTACCGCGATGGTAGTTCTCGATTATTAGTGAGCTGGTCTCAGTGCTTGACGCAAAATAATGGCGTGAATGACTTTTGTGATGAGTCCAGTCAGCTCAGTGATGGGCTCGACAGTAAATACGGTATTTGGGTTTATAACCCCGAGACTAAGAGTCGTCTCCCTATCGTAAGAGCAAGTCGCGACAAGCTGTATAGTGATCTGGTGATGAGTAGACCTCACGTTGGTGTAGAGTTTCCTTTTGCGCCTTATCGCACTGAATTTGTTGATGACTTGGATGAAAGCCGAATTATTTGCGATTATCCCAATGATCCCGATCCGGTCGATCCAGTAGACCCGGTTGATCCAGTAGACCCGGTCGATCCAGTAGACCCGGTCGATCCAGTAGACCCGGTTGATCCAGTAGACCCGGTCGATCCAGTAGACCCGGTTGATCCAGTAGACCCGGTTGATCCAGTAGACCCGGTTGATCCAGTAGACCCGGTCGATCCAGTAGACCCGGTTGATCCAGTAGACCCGGTCGATCCAGTAGATCCGGTCGATCCAGTAGACCCGGTCAATACAGCACCGATAGCGAATGCTGGTAATGATCAAGCCGTCTCTATTAGTGACAATGTGACACTTAATGGTGCAGCTAGTAGTGATGCCGATGGTGATTCTCTGACGTATCAATGGCGTATTCTTAGCCCTTCAGGTGTGGCTCCATCGGCACTGTCTGATCCTGGTGCGGTAATGCCTGAAATCACGATTACTCAGCATGGTGCCTACGTGGTGCAGCTGATTGTGAATGATGGGACCGTTAACAGTGCACCTGATAGCGTAACGCTAGAAGTGGGTAATGTGAAGCCAGTGGCTGATGCCGGTGCTGATCAATCAGCTACGCCAGACAGTGTTGTCACACTTAATGGTTCGGCGAGTACCGATATCGATGGTGACTCACTAAGCTACCGTTGGTCATTGTTAACAAAACCCTCTGCCAGTAATACCGTGTTGGATAATAGTTCTGCGGTTAATCCTTCTCTCACCCCCGATGAGCCAGGCAGTTACACTGTTCAGTTGATTGTCAATGATGGCTTACTCGATAGTGATCCTGACACGGTATTGATTAATACTCTCAATACACCACCCGTTGCCAATGCAGGTAATGATGCCTCTGTACTTGTAGGTAGCTTTGTTAACCTTGACGGTAGTGCTAGTACTGACAGCGATGGTGATACACTCATCTATGCGTGGAGTCTATTAACAGCACCTGATGGCAGTAACGCTAATTTGGCGAATGCTGATCAAGTAGCACCTAGCCTGCAAAATATCGATGTTCCCGGCAACTATGTTGTGCAACTTGTTGTGAATGATGGCCGCGATAACAGCCAGCCAGATACGGTGGTTCTATCGACGCAGAATGTCCGTCCTACGGCAAATGCAGGGCCTGATAGTAGTATTGATATTGGCGGCAGCATTGAATTGGATGGTACCGGTAGTGATGATTCTGATGGTGACACGATTACCTTTAGCTGGAGTCTAATCAGCTCGCCTGATGGCAGTAGTGCCAGCTTGAGTGATACCAACACCGCGACTCCGGGGCTCACTCCTGATAAAGAAGGCCTTTATGTGGCTCAACTTATCGTGAATGATGGCTCGCTCGATAGTGCACCAGATACCGTGACAATCGAATCAAAAGCAGTTGCCTGTGTTATTAACAATAATATCAATGAGCGTACCTTCCCGGTATTAATTCGTGACTTCCAGGCATCGCACCCCGATTTCCAATCAACCAGTGGTTTAGATATCGGTATTGTTCGAGATAGCTTAGGTGCCGATGGCAAGCCTGTTTATGCTCACGGCACTGATGGTACCTTAACGACAAACGGGCCAGACAATTTCAACCAGTGGTATAACAATGTAGAGGGTGTCAATTTACCCGTACCTTTAACGCTTACCATGAATCGCCAATCAAGCACTAGCGTATGGGAATACAGCAATGATGAGTTTTTCCCCATCGATCCAGACCTAGTCCCTGATGGCTATCCAACATGGGGTAATACACCTATGGCGGTGAGTCGAGGCCTTATACATAATTTCCACTTCACACTGGAGACACATCTTGAGTTTGATTACGAAGGTGGTGAAGTCTTTACCTTCCGTGGTGATGATGATCTCTGGGTGTTTATCAATGGTCGTTTAGCGATTGATATTGGTGGTGTGCACATTGTTGAGGAGCGTACAGTTAACCTTGATGAAATAGCACAATATCTAGGTATTGAAAAAGGCCAGCGATACAGCTTTGATTTGTTCTTTGCTGAGCGCCATTTGACGCAATCAAACTTCCATTTCCAAACCAGTATTAATTTGGATTGCATCGAGCCATAATCGAATAAAAGGTGGTTTTAGTCAGCGACCACCTTTTATTGTTCTATTTCTCTTAAAAAGCCAGCATTTACATGCTGGCTTTTTTTTACTTGGCGATAAGCTTGCACAATTAACTGTTTAAATATACAGTATTGGTTGTCTGTAATACCTAGCTAAGGGAGTGATTATAATGGTAATGAGCACTGCAATTGATATGTATGCGCCGAGAGCGGCGAATGAGATAAGCTGCTACAACGATATAGAAGAGGGTATGTATAAGCCTTCTTATCGAAGTGGCCTACAGTTATCTTATCGCGTACCACCCAGTATAGAGTCAAGCATAGGGGGTGATGATATAAAAGGTGACATAAGAAGCGGGAGAAAGAGTTATACGGTGAATGAGCCTACTCCTTTGCACAATATTTATCTGCAACGAGAGTTAGCCAAGCTATATGATGAATGCGATACATTGGCATCTACCCATGAGTTTTATCGCAAATCACTCGAAGCATTAATGGCCGAACCTGCCTACCAAGACAATGAAGCACTACAACACGGTTTATATACGGTGGGTGAGTGGCTTCGCCAGAGAGAGCGGCACTCTCTAGATCATTTAAGTGAAATTCGTGCATGGTTAAAACAGCAAGCGGATGATGTAGCGGGTAATACTCACTAGTGATAGGTATATAGCGATAGCACACGAGAGTCCTAGGCTACTTACCCCCAAGTTATTTGAGCCCAAGCTATTTATACCTAAGCTATTTATACCTAAGCTATTTACACCCAAGTTACCTATACTTAAGTTGCTCACACTACACCTAAACCCATTAAGTGGGTTTAGGTATTCGGGCTATCTCTACCTGCTAAGGTGATTATACCGCTAAGGTGTTGGTGCCTTGCTTGCGAGATTATGCCCGTGCAACCATATTTTTAAATGCATGTTGTAATATGGCTGCGTTGAGTCATTATTTCGACGCTAGGCTTTTTAGTTCTGCCAAGTCGTCAGCCAGTAATTTATCGAGCTTTTCAATAATTGCTGTGTTGCCTTGCTTGGGGTACTGCTGCAAGTTGTGCTCAAATGTTGATAAATTGCCTAAAAACGCGACAATCTTATCGATATCCGTTCCTTTTGCTTGCATGCCATAACCGGCTTCTTGCAACATATGGGCGTTGAGTACTTGTTCGAACTGCCCTTGCATAGGTAGTGCTAAATAGGGTTTGCCCAAATGCAACGATTCGGTCATTAGTGTAAAGCCGGCTGTGGCTATTACAGCTTTTGCTGATGCTAAATCAGTGAGAAAGTGGGTTTTACTAAAGGGCTTAAACTGTATATTGCCTTCTTGTTTATTTTCTTGGGTATGGTCGTAACCATAAACGATAAAATGTTCTTGGGTAAACTGTTTAAGCTGCTGCACTAATGCGTCAAACCCCCATGTGGTGTACACCAGTATATGATCGCACTTTGTCGGTGTTAGCTCGAGTATCTCCTTGCGTAAAATCGGAGGGAATAAAAAACTATGCTGATTTTTAATCTTGCCATAATAGAAGGTAATAATAAGTGATACATCAGGCTTGGGTATCATTGCACGAATTACCATTTTGGTAATCAATGCATCTTTATATTGCCCAGGTGGCGGCGGATACTCCATATAACGCATGCGATGTTGATTATCGAGAGAGATTAATGGCAGCTTATAACGCTTGGCGAGATAGGCACTCATAGGTTCAAAATCGCTAATGACGCAATCGGGCTTAAAGTCGTCAAACAGCTTTTGCCGCAAGGTTTTAAAGGTATGCCGGATGTGTGCCAGCGCTTTTATATTTTTAATGAGGGTCTTAACGATAGAGACTTTATTATTCACACTAACGATCGTTAAGCCCGCGATGGGTAACACGTCAAAATCTTCGTGTAAATTGCGGTAGCCCCTATCGTAGCTTGCAATGCGTACTTGGTGACCAGAGCTGATCAGGTGGGCTGCCATTTCTCGTGCTCTTGAGGAATGCCCAGAGCCTTCACCAGAAACGCCATAAACAATCTTGGCCATTTGTTGTTATCCTTATCTCTACAATGTAATCATTTTATAGGCAATAACGATCAATGGTACACTACATTTATTGACAAATTTATGAAATCGTAAAAATGCCCTTTACTCTAGAGCCTATTGGTTATATCGAAACCTGTTTTTTTGAAAAATTTGGTATTCCCCGACAGCCACAATTAGCTCCCAGTGCCCGTGGCAAGCTGGTGTTGGTGCCGCCGTTTAATGACCCCGATACAGTATTGGGGTTAGAGCAGTGTAGTCATGTTTGGTTAGAGTTTATCTTTCATCAGAACTTATCTAATGGTTGGAAAAAAAAGGTGCGTCCACCTCGTCTAGGAGGAAACCTAAAGCAAGGTGTCTTTGCGACTCGATCGTCCTTTCGGCCCAATGGGCTTGGCCTATCGGTTGTTACTCTTGATTCTATAGAGTATAACCAAGGGGAGTTGGCATTGTGGTTTTCAGGTGTGGATTTACTCAGTGGTACACCCATTGTTGACATTAAACCTTATCTTCCCTATGTCGATTGTATCCCTGCGGCAACTCATTCTCTCGCTGGTGTTGCACCGGCGGCATTATCTGTACGGGCTCAACCGGCATTGGTTGCGTTGTCCCAACACTATCCGCAATTATTGCTTAAGCCTCTTGAGTCCCTATTGACTGAGCTGTTGTCTCAGGACCCTCGGCCTGCTTATCACTCATTTAATTGCGAGCGTCTATATGCAATGACACTGCATTATGAACAAATATTACTGAATGTTCGCTGGCGATACGAATTAGATGAAGATGAACAGCTGATGATTGTTATTGTTGATATAAAAAAAGCCGAGATATAAATCTCGGCTTTTTTATTTATCTAAGTGCACTGATTATTTATTAAAAATAAAGTGATCAATAGATGCTTTGCCGCCGCCATTACGAATAAGATAAAGCAGCATGACAAACCAGAATACATGCACGCTCCACCATGCCTCGGGATAGACAAAAAATTGAATAACAAGCGTCATCCCCATTAAGCCTAGTGCAGCAAAGCGCGTCATAAAGCCAAGTAGAATCATTAATGAGAAAAAGAATTCACCAAAAGTACCTAAATAAGCAGCCAGTGTGGTTGGTATCAGCGGGATACCGTATTCAAAATCAAACAATAAAAAAGTATTATCAGTAACGCTCCAAAAAGCAAAATGTTGACCCGCAATAGTAACGCCCGATATTTTAGTTTGTACAGAAAACCAAAAAATCTTAAATACCACTAAGCGCATAGCGAGATTAACGACCCACTCTGGTATATGTGCCAATAGTGAATTAACTGGGCCTACTACCTTAGATAACAATTGTTTCATTTATTACTCTCCAGAATTTATAATAATATGTGCTAAAAAGCCATGTTGTACTGCGAGGCTAATGGCTGATGATGGGTCAAACCCATCACAACCCAATGCCGTTGTAAGTGCAGCCGAAACACTCGATTGCTGCCTAAGTGCTTCAAAAAATAGATAGGTCCCTTCATCGACACTGAACATGTTTAACTCATACTCAGGTCTGACAATCAAAAGCCACTGAGGTTCATTGATGTCAATAGTCTCCTTTGTTTGCGATAAGCTCTTTTCTTGATTGTCTTGCCATATACTAAAAATAGTATAATCTGAATAGAGCATTTGTACTGAAGAGTGCAGTATCAGGCTGGCGTTTTCCAGTTCTTGCGGTGTGAATCTTGACACCTCTGCGCCTGTTAGCGCAGTCTCATCTGCCGCGTGGTAGGCCAGTTGTCTGGCGACTTCAAGTGCTGCGGTATCGGCCAAAAAAGGCATTGTTTGTGTGTGTTCAAATGAACGTAAAAATTGAGGAAAATCCTGTCCAAAATGTACCATAGCGGCTTGTGATGGCGGGTGTTCTCGTAAATAGATACCGGCTGTTGCCGTAAAAAAATCCTCACCAACCAGTTTTTTTACCGTCGGGTATAAATCGGCGAGTGCATTGCCAAGAGAGTGGAATACATTGTTTTGGTACACCGCAAACCGTTGTTGTTTATGCTTACTACTAAAGGTATCACTAAGTTCTTTGTTAAGTGTGCCCAATAGCGATTGTGTGAATGCATGTTGCCATTGGCTATAGTCCATCAGGCCACTCCTTGATGGCTGTTGTGCGTTAGCAGTAGTTGTTGCGCCAAAGAGGCTTCATGTAGCAAGACATCCAATGCTGGTATGTTAGTGTCCCATTCAATTAACACCGCAGTGGGGCGTTTAAGTTTTTGCAATGTCACTTCATATAATGCCCACACGTCATCGGTAACGGCACTGCCGTGATCATCTATCAGTAAAATATCGCCTTCTACATGTTGTGTTGTATGCCCCGCCAAATGGATTTCACCTACAGCATCTAAGGGTAGCTGCTCAATATAGTGAGTGGGGTCAAAGCCTTGATTGGTCGCTGAAACATACACATTATTAACATCGAGCAATAATCCACAACCTGTTGTCTTAACAATCTCGCTTAGAAAGTGTGGCTCGTCCATATCGTTGTGATTAAAGCCTAAATAAGCTGAAGGGTTTTCAATTAAAATAGGTCTTGCTAATACGTCTTGAACGTGATGAATGTTGCGCGTAATAATAGCAAGACTTTCTCGGGTATAAGGAAGTGGCAGTAAATCGTTGAGATAAATACCTTGATGATGGCTCCACGCTAAATGTTCTGATACTTGCGCAGGTTGATAGCGCTCAACAACATTCTTAAGCGCGTTTAAATGCTCGCTAGCAATACCCTCTGTGCTACCTAATGACATACCAACACCGTGCATTGAAAGAGGGTAGTGTTGAGCAATTTGTGTCAAATATTTATGCGGAAGCCCACCATTACCCATGTAGTTCTCAGGGTGGATTTCAAACCATCCTAAAGTAGGGCGTTGTTCTAGGATACATTGGTAGTGCTGTGCTTTTAAACCAATGCCAACTGTATTGGGGAGTGTGCTCGTTGACAAGTGAGTAACCTCGTATCTAGATAATTGCTATTTGTATTATAATGCGAAACCCGATAGCAAAAAAGGCCGGCAAATGCCGGCCCTTTTATTGTTAATCGCATAAGGTGACGATTGTTAGCCAGGCAAATTGCTTTGTGTTGCTTCTAAGGTGCCACCGACAAGTCGTTCACAGGTGCCTTTAGGGACAAACATCCATGCATTACCTTGTGCATCAACCGTTGATGTACCTGCGCAGCTTGTACCTGGGCCGGCAGCACAATCATTTTTTCCCGCTTTAGAGACGCCGTAACATTTTTCTGCTTTAAACTTGGGCGCGGCAACAGTATCTTGCGCAGCAGCCATAAAAAGTCCAGCGGCGATGGCGGTAGAAAGTGCAATTGTAGATTTAGCTTTGCTCATGGTTGGTTCTCCACTAAGTAGTAATTAACTGAAAAATAGTAATGTGTACTTTACGATAGCAACGATAATAGCACAGTACTTTTTTGTGCTTATTGATTTTCGCCTATTTTTGTCCACATGCTTTAAAGACCATAGTTGGTATTGAAAGTTCAGTTGGTCTTATTTGTGCTGTAAAATATACGCTAGTTTAATGTTGGCACAATTAAGCTTGCTTTGTCTGGTAGCTGTGTCGCTATTTTGTTAAATTGTCCCTGAAAATAGGGCGTTGTTCACTATTATATATATTATTATTCGTGGTATTGTTTTTATCTTTTTTTATAGAATAGATAATCAAATAGGTGGCCAATACTGATGCTGAATGGCCAATATTTATATACCTTAATTATTTTACATGTTGCCATAAACCATATATTACGCGCAAACGGTATTCATCAATAATAATGCAAAATTATCTACTACTTTTACTCGGATTGCTATGGCTTTTACCCTCACCTGTTATGGCGTGGGGTGCGCGTGGCCATACGATTGTGTGTGATATTGCCTTGAATAATGTCAGCGAGCAGACACGTCATTCATTAGAGCAGGCCAGTCGGCGCATGGGCTATAAGCACTTTTCAAAAAGCTGCTCTTGGGCTGACCATATTCGTTCCCAAAAAGCCTATAAGTGGGCCAAATCACTGCATTATATTAATGTGCCACGCTATAGCCAACAGGTTAATCTCGCACGGGATTGCCCTCCGGTGAGTGGTCGCCCGCCTTTAGGGTATACACAAACGGTGGCAGTCTTTCCCGGTTGTGTACTCAGTGCTATTGAGTATTTTCAGGCCCGCTGGCTCGATACTTCACTGACGCGTCGCCAACGAGACGAGGCCTTGTTGTTCTTGGCGCATTTTATTGCTGATGTGCACCAACCATTGCACGTTTCTTACCAGTTTGACCGTGGTGGCAATCGTACATCTATTGATTTTAAGGGGATGCCTGTGCAATCGTTGCATGCTCTTTGGGATAACAGTTTATTGCAGTGTCAACAATTGAGCTCTGCACTTTACACCCATAATGCTGTTGCGCGTGATGCCGGCGCTAAGCTACCGCCAGTGTCAGTGATACAGCAGGCGCCGTTGTTGCAGTGGGCTGATGAGTCGCTCAAAGTGACACAGGATATTTATACACAGTTATCGCGTTCACTTAGCTGGGAGCACTACTGCCAGCGTTTTAGTCCTCACGTTAAACGGCGTTTGTATATGGCTGGTTTACGCTTGGCCCAGCGATTGCAACTGGGGGCACAATAAAGGCGTGTTAGTGGTTTTCACACACTCGCTCTGCTTCCCTCTCACTGGGCTCTAGGGTACAATTCGCGCCTTTATCTTTTAACCTATTTGGTCTGCTCACTTATGGAAATTAACCCCTATATCACAGCCCTTAAAGATCTTCATTCACGCACGGGCGTGCTTCGGGGGTATCTTTGACTATGATCTTAAAAAAGAGCGTTTAACCGAGGTTGAGCTGGATCTCGCCGAGCCCGATGTGTGGAATGAACCCGCGCGCGCGCAAGAACTTGGGCGTGAACGCTCATCGTTAGAGACGGTAGTCAATACCATCGAGAATCTCGACCAAGGTATTGAGGATGCACAGGCGCTACTGGATATGGCCGTTGAAGAAAGCGATGACGATATTCTACTGGAGGTTCAGCAAGAAATAGATGGTTTAACCCGACAGTTAGAAACCTTAGAGTTTCGCCGTATGTTTGCCGGTGATAATGATGCCAATAACGCCTATCTTGATATTCAGTCAGGCTCTGGTGGTACTGAGGCACAAGACTGGGCTGAAATGATGTTGCGCATGTATCTTCGCTGGGGTGAGGCTAAAGGTTTTAAAACAACACTCGAAGAAGCCTCAGCAGGGGATGTGGCCGGCATTAAAAGCGCAACGATACGTTTTGAGGGTGAATATGCCTTTGGTTGGTTGCGCACTGAGACCGGTGTGCACCGCCTCGTGCGCAAATCGCCCTTTGACTCTGGCAATCGTCGACACACATCGTTTAGCTCTGTCTTTGTTTCGCCTGAAATAGACGATGATTTTGAAGTTGAGGCTGATAAATCAGATGTTCGCGAAGATACATACCGCGCCTCTGGCGCTGGTGGACAGCATGTCAATAAAACCGATTCTGCGGTACGCTTAACCCATGAGCCCACGGGTATTGTGGCACAGTGTCAGAGCGAGCGTTCGCAGCATCAAAACCGTGATAAGGCGTGGAAAATGTTGCGAGCTAAACTGTATGAGCAAGAAATGCTCAAGCGCAATGTTGAGAAGCAGGCAATGGAAGACAGTAAGTCTGATATCGGCTGGGGCAGCCAGATTCGCTCCTATGTGTTAGATGACCAGCGTATTAAAGATTTACGTACCCATGTACAAAGTAGTAACTGCCAGGCAGTACTCGATGGCGATCTCGATCTATTTATTGAAGCCAGTTTAAAAGCCGGGCTATAAGTTATCGGCTATTAAACCCAACGGCGACTACCAATTAACCTTTAGTGTATTAAATATTATGAGTGATCAAAACCAGCCCCAAGATGAAAACAAGCTAATTGCCGAGCGACGGGCAAAACTGGCCCATATTAGAGAACAAGGTATTGCGTTCCCCAATCAGGTGACGTGTGAACATAAAGCGGCAGATTTACAGGCCGAATTTGGTGAGCATTCAAAAGAAGCGCTTGAAGAATTAGGGCATAAGGTCTCTGTTGCTGGGCGTGTGATGGCCAAGCGAGGGCCATTTATGGTGCTGCAAGATGTCACGGGCCGGATTCAGCTCTACGCTGACAAAGCCGCACAAAAAGACCTTAAGCAAACCAGTGGTCTTTGGGATATCGGTGATATTGTCAATGTGACAGGGGCTTTGCATAAGTCGGGTAAGGGTGATTTATATGTAAACCTTGAGCAATACCAGTTATTGACGAAGGCACTGCGCCCACTGCCTGATAAATACCATGGTTTAGCAGATCAAGAAATTCGCTATCGTCAGCGCTATGTCGATTTAATGGTTAACCCCGAGGTACGCGAGACATTTAAGCTGCGCTCAGCGGTAATTAGTTTTATTCGTGATTACCTCAATCGCAGTGATTTTATTGAGGTTGAAACCCCGATGCTGCAAAGCATCCCCGGTGGCGCTACAGCGCGGCCATTTATCACCCATCACAATGCACTCGATATGGATATGTATCTGCGTATTGCGCCAGAACTTTATCTGAAGCGCTTGGTGGTCGGTGGTTTTGATCGAGTTTATGAAATCAATCGCAATTTTCGTAACGAGGGCTTGTCGACTCGGCACAATCCTGAATTTACTATGTTGGAATTCTATCAGGCGTATGCTGATTATAATGACCTGATGGATTTAACCGAAGATATGTTACGCGAACTGGCAACCAGTGTTCTAGGCTCAACAACGGTTAAAAACACCCTGACTAATGCCGATGGTGAGGTTGTTGAGCAAAAGGTTTACGACTTCTCTAAGCCGTTTTTGCGGATGAGTGTTTTTGATTCGATCTTGCATTTCAATCCAGATATCAGTGCTGAAGTATTAGCCGATGAACAAGCTGCACGCACGTTGGCAGAAGGCTTGGGTATAGCACTAAAAGAGAGTTGGGGCCTAGGTAAGGTGCAAATAGAAATTTTTGAAAAAACCGTCGAACACCGTTTGGATCACCCAACATTTATTACGCAATACCCAACAGAAGTATCACCATTGGCTCGTCGTAATGACAATAATCCATTTGTGACAGATCGCTTCGAATTTTTTGTTGGCGGCCGTGAAATTGCCAATGGCTTTTCTGAACTGAATGATGCAGAAGATCAAGCTGAGCGCTTTCAGCAGCAGGTTGCTGAAAAAGATGCTGGTGATAATGAGGCAATGCATTACGATGCTGATTATGTGCGTGCGCTAGAGTATGGTTTGCCGCCAACAGCCGGTGAGGGTATAGGTATTGATCGCTTAGTGATGCTATTGACTGATTCTGCATCTATTCGCGATGTACTGTTATTTCCTCATATGCGGGTCGAATCGAATAACTAACCAGTAGTGAGTGGCGATTGTTTATGCGCTACTTAAAAAGAGTATTACGCCATGGCAATTAAAGAGATGATCGAACTGGAACCTTCATGGCTTGAGGCGTTGCGCGGCGAGTTTGATAAGCCCTATATGTCTCAACTTAAGCAGTTTTTAGTCACTGAGAAACAACAAGGCAAGGTCATCTATCCTGCGGGAAATGATTTTTTTAACGCATTTAATTCAACGCCTCTCGATAGTGTCAAAGTGGTGATTCTTGGGCAGGATCCATACCACGGACCAGGACAGGCGCACGGGCTGTGTTTTTCTGTGTTGCCAGGTGTTAAGCCGCCGCCATCGCTGATGAATATTTTTAAAGAGCTTCAGCAGGATGTAGGTATTACACTACCTGAGCATGGTTGTTTGCAGTCTTGGGCGCAGCAGGGTGTCTTGCTGTTAAATGCGACCTTGAGTGTACAGCAGGCCGCCGCAGGCTCTCATCAAGGGAAAGGGTGGGAGAGTTTTACCGATAGTGCTATACAATGTGTTAATGAGCATTGCGATAATATTGTGTTTTTATTGTGGGGCAGTTACGCCCAGAAAAAAGGGCAGTTTATCGATACGCAAAAGCACTGCGTACTAAAATCCCCACACCCCTCGCCACTATCGGCTCATCGAGGGTTTTTGGGCAACCAACACTTTTCTAAAACGAATGAATATTTACAGCACCATGCAATAGCACCAATCGATTGGCGGTTACCGACATTGGCGCAGATCAATGAATTGCTCGATGAGCGCGCGCAGGCTTAGCCTGCGAGCATGGCCATTGCCGCTTCCATTTCTTCCGATACGTCCTCAGCCTCGGCATCAGCATCGACCTCAAGCCCTAGGCGCTTAAAGGCGGTAACCTGTTGGTAGTCGACCTCTGCCATAACATTATTACTCCCCATATAACTCTGTAGCATCGCCACTGTCACTATGTCGGCGTAATCGGCTTCGGGGGCAGTGCGCTCAAATTGTAAATGCTGTGAAGGTACGTGTTGCAGCTCTAGCGGGAACTCCCACTTCTGCAGAATTTTATCGCCGATCATCGGGTGTAATTGCTCAATAATTTGATCGAGTGTCAGACTGTCGTTTAGCAGTGTGCGGTGTTCTTCGGCAAAGGTTAAAATAGGCAGTATACCGATGGGGTGTACTAAGCCTGCCAGTGTTGCCTTATCTGGTTTTAGGTGGGTGCGATGTTTGCACAGTACGTGGCAAATACCGGCAATTTCACTCGACCTTGTCCAGACTTCTCGCAGCCGCTTGTCGACAATATCGGTGGTGGCTTGAAACATTTGCTCCATAGCCAAGCCAGTCGCTAGGTTGGCGGTGTATTCCATACCTAGCCGTGATAGTGCCATTTTCAAATCTTGGATTTCATTGCTGCCACGCAATAACGGGCTATTGGCCACTTTAATGACCCGTGCGGTAATAGCGGCATCATTGCCAATCTCAGCAGCTAGACTATTGAGATCAGAGTTGGGGTTTTCGGCAACATCCCGAACTTTTAATGCGACCTCTGGTAAGGTTGGCAGGCGCAGTTTATCATTATCTATAGCGTCAATAATCTGTGCGCTGACTTGCTCAATTATCGATCCCATGGTGCTAGTCCTATACTGATATATCGCTTATAGGCCCACACTGATGCCACGGTAATGGCGAATGTTTAAGCCTACTCTTCTTTAGTTATAGCATAGGGCAGAGATAACACATGGAGTTTTTTCTGACAGGCTTCATCGATGTAGACTGCGTCTTGTTCTACAGCCGCTACCGTTGCAACCGCGAGTAGGTGGGTTGTATCGCCAGCCACTGCTGCGTAGACGACTGTGCCAATACTCTGCGAGGATGCTGTTGTGTATAGTGCCATCCCTGCGTCCACCACAGAGTGATCATCAAGTGCCAAGTGATACATACGTCGTTTAAGCTTGCCAAGATACTCCATTCTGGCGACGACCTCCTGACCGGTATAGCACCCCTTTGTAAAACTAACACCCCCGCCAATGGCTTGAAAGTTAAGCATCTGCGGGATAAACAGCGATTGCGTCTCAGGCCTTACCTCGCCCAAACCTGCGATAATGTTAAGGTAGTCCCAGTAGGGCTCTGCTAGCCGTTGGCAGTGTGGGTTCAGCTGCTGCCAGTAATCAATGGCTGTAGCTGTTGGCAGCCATAATTCGAACCTATCTGCGCTCAGAGCGATTGCCAGCCCCGGCTCGTCGCTACCGGGGTTGATCAGTGCTGCTTGCTCCGTACCAGGCGTTGCCGATAAAAGGTTGCTCAACTGCCGACAGGCTGTTGTACCCGTTACACCAATAACCTGATAGTGTGTATGTAACTCTATTAATTGTGCTTTTGAAAAGACAATATATTTACCCAGATAGTTAAGTAGTGTTTCTCTCAGGGCTTTGTGTACACGTAGAATAAGTGTATCTGGTGCTAGCATTGCGGCGCGAAAGCTAAATAACATACGACCTTTGTGGGTGCAGTGCGCTCCAATAACACTAGGGCGTATAGGGTTATCGGTAATGAGTGAGTTGATATCACAGGTGACTTGGCCCTGTAAAAACTTAGTCGCATCAGGTCCTTTAACCAGTACCAGCTGCTGTTCGCTAATGTTGACTAATGCATTGTCGTTAGTGCCAGGTTGCTCAAGTGCACCGGGTTGCTGGGTGATAAAATCTTGCCAAATTGTCATAAGCTCATACTGCCCATAGCGCGAGGTTAAGAGGTACTATATGGAGCCGATTATGCCGATTACAATTGCTTTAGTCTGCAATTGTGTGTAATAAACCATTCGAAGTCGACCCAAAAGCATATTATACTAGCGCTATTGTTAATGAGTGAATAAGAGAGTGTTCCATGGATAAAAATCGCCTGTTCTGGGGAAGTCGACGAGGTATGCTGGAGCTTGATCTTATTCTGTTGCCCTTTATTGAAAACGTCTACCCAACGCTGAGCCCAGAAGATCAAGTGCTGTATTGTAAGTTATTGGAAGAGCAGGACCAAGATATGTTTGGTTGGTTTTTAAAACACAGAGACCCCGAAGATCCCGAGCTACTAAGGATAGTGCAAATTGTTCGTGACAATACAGGAATGCAAGCTTAAACAGGCGGTTTATTTAACCCCTTCTCGCTACCTGCTACAGTTTGTGGTGGTGGTACACATAGTGGTTGGGTGCGCCGTTATTGCCAGCCCACTCATGTTTATATGGCAGCTACTATTGCTTGTGGCTGTTTTTATCCACGGTGTTTATGGGGTTTTATCATGGGGGCGCACGCCCACTATGCAGCTTCACTTGCTGTATGATCAGTGGTGGTTGTCCACGGTCGTCGATGCACGTGTACAACCTCTCTATGAAGTCGTTCGATGTTGTTACTGGCAACCATGGTTTGCTGTTATCGTGGTGCGCGATGGTTTTGGGCGCAATCGCTATCTGCCTCTACTGCCTGATAACTGCAATGCGGCTGAATTTCACAGGCTTCAGCTACTACTTACTTTTTCGCTATAGCGAACAACCTCAATGCTAATCGCGCTTATCAACAATTATATTTTGTGCTGCAAAATTAGTTGGCACCAATATAGTGTCGCGTGCAATTCGGCGTTGATCGGGATAATCCAGTGAGTAGTGAAGCCCGCGGCTTTCTCTGCGCTCAAGTGCTGAGCGAATAATAAGCTGTGCGACCATGGCTAAATTGCGTAGCTCAATTAAATCATTTCCCACTTTATAGTTGCTGTAATACTCTGCAATTTCACGTTGTAGCAATTTGATACGATGTTGTGCACGTTCAAGGCGTTTGTGAGTACGTACAATACCGACATAATCCCACATAAATCGTCGCAGCTCATCCCAGTTATGTGAAATAACAACATCTTCGTCCGAGTTTTTAACACGCGATTCGTCCCAAGCCTTGGCCGTTTCGGTATCGTCGATTCCGTGCAGTCGCGTACGGATATGTTCAGCCGCAGAGCGTGCGTAAACAATACACTCCAAGAGTGAGTTACTGGCCATACGATTAGCACCGTGCAGCCCGGTAAACGTTGTTTCCCCAATGGCGTAGAGGTTGAGTAAGTCTGTTTGGCCTGAGGTATCAACAACAATGCCGCCACAGGTATAGTGCGCTGCCGGAACTACAGGGATAGGATCTTTGGTGATATCAATATCATATTTCAAACATTTGCGCTTTAGATTGGGAAAATGTTCATTAATAAATGCGGCGGGTTTATGGGTAATATCTAAATAGAGATGATCACAGCCCAGACGTTTTATTTCATGATCAATCGCTCTGGCAACAATATCCCGCGGTGCCAGCTCTTGGCGCCCATCAAATTTATGCATAAAACGCTCGCCATTGGGTAGTGTCAGATAGGCACCTTCTCCACGCAGTGCCTCAGTTAGCAAGAGTGTTTTTGCATTGGGGTGGTATAGGCAAGTTGGGTGAAACTGGTTAAATTCCATGTTGGCAATGCGGCATCCCGCGCGCCATGCCATAGCGATACCATCGCCACTGGCGCCATCGGGGTTACTGGTATAAAGGTATACCTTGCTTGCTCCACCCGTTGCGAGAATAACGACTTTTGCTTGAAATGTGCGTACGTCATCGCGTTCCAGGTCGTGTACATAAGCACCACTGCAACGAAGTCTAGGGCTATTGCTATCGGCTTGCTGGATTAAATCAATCGCAATGTGACGCTCATAAAGATCGATATTGGGGTGTTGTTTGACCTGTTCTATCAAGGTTTTATGTACGGCTTTACCCGTTGCATCTGCACTGTGAATAATGCGCCGGTGGCTGTGGCCGCCTTCTTTTGTCAGGTGATAATTATCACTGTTGTCTTCTTTTGTAAAACTGACCCCTTGTTCTATTAGCCACTCAATGGCAGCTTTACTATTTTCAACCGTAAAGCGTACTGCTTCAGGGTGGCAAAGCCCGGCACCGGCATCGAGAGTATCTTCAATATGTGCGTTGACGGAATCCTGATTATCCAGCACCGCAGCAATGCCACCTTGTGCGTACCACGTTGAGCCGTCTCGCAGACGATTTTTACTTAATATGGCAATTCTGCCGCTGGCGGATAAATTAAGTGCTAAAGATAATCCGGCGGCACCGCTTCCAATAATAAGAACATCGTGACGATAATGGGTACTCATTGATACAATACTCGATAGTCAGTGAATAAGATAAAGGGCCGTATTATTTAAAGGTGGCCTAAAAAAACGGCTATTATAGCACCGAGGAACTTATTCAGCCTAAATTAGTCATATGGCGGGTAAGTTTGCTTATCGGTCACGTGCTGCTAGGGTGCTTCTATTTGTGTGATGTGTTGCATAAATCCAGCCGTAAGTATGTCTGTCGGCAGGTGAAGCCTTTATTTCATAGGGGCTGCTAGGGGCTGCGCCAATAGTGTTCTATAATAGCGGTGTTCATTGCGCGCGCTCACCCAAGGATATGAATAATTATACTAAACGGATGCACAGTGACGAAATTTAGCATTACAAGCGAGAAAAATACTAAACGCTTGTTAATAAATATAGCAATAAGTAGTGGCAGTTTGGGGAGTCATCAATGACGGCGCAGCCGGCGCAAGCCAGTGATCAACAGTTAGTCGAAAGAGTACAACAAGGCGATAAACGAGCATTTGATTTGTTGGTATTAAAATATCAGCATAAGATTATTGCGGTAGTGAACCGCTATGTACGCGATTCCGCCGACGTGCATGATGTGACACAAGAGGCGTTTATTAAAGCGTATCGCGCACTGGAAAGTTTTCGTGGCGATAGTGCCTTTTACACATGGATGTATCGTATCGCGATCAATACAGCCAAAAATTACCTTGTTTCTAAAGGCCGCCGGCCACCGGCGTCAGATGTTGATATGGATGATGCCGAGCACTACGCAGGCAATGATCACCTGCGCGATGTTGATACCCCAGAGAACAATCTATTTCGCGATGAGCTTCAGGCCGCTGTGCAGCGAGCTATGACTGAGCTGCCTGAGGACTTGAGAACAGCGGTTACTCTACGTGAAATGGAAGGCATGAGTTATGAAGAAATTGCAGAAATTATGGATTGTCCTGTAGGTACCGTTAGATCGCGTATTTTTCGTGCAAGGGAAGCGATAGATAAAGTAATCCGACCTTTAATGGCGTAATTTGATTAATATTTGAACAATGTTGGGCGAGTTTAGTCTTTTTTGTGAACTCGGTGAACTTTTCTGATATAGCCCAGTCAGATCATTGTATATAAGGAAGTGCATTCATACTCAAGTATGGTTTAGAATACGAGAGTGGTGAAAGTGCAAACAATAAATTATTTAAAGCTAACACTTTTGATTATCTAGTAGGATAAAACTATGAGTGATCGCCCATCAACATCAGTAAGTCAAACCTCGACTATCGATGAATCTCTCTCTGCAATGGTTGACGGAGAAGCATCTGAGTTAGAAGTACGTCGACTATTAAAACTGATGGATGAAGACCCAGCATTAAAAGCACGCTGGGAACGTTATCAAATGGCCAGTAACGCCATTAACAATGATATTCCAAATGCGCCCTATTTGGACTTGTCGGCCAGTATTAGTGCGGCTATTGATCAAGAAACTGCATATGAGGCGGGTAAATCCGATACAGTAGATTCAGCTCAAGCGGTAAGTTCACGTAAAACAGGCTTTTGGAGTGGCTTTGGTCGTTTTGCGATAGCGGCCTCTGTGGCAGGTGCTGTTGTGCTTGGTATTCAGTATGGCACAACCGATATTAATAACCCTACTGTCGCTGACTCGACAATAGGTGAGCAGCCTGGTAACAACGTCGTTAGCCTACCACCACAAGGTAGTAGTGTTACAACGGTGAGTGCCGGTGGCAGTTCTACGCCTATTCAACATAATCGCCAGCCTATTGTTATTACTGATAGTGATTTGGAGCGCGCTGAGAATGCACGCAAAAATGCACAGGAAGTTCAGCAGCAGCTCAATCGACTTATGTTAGAACATGTACAAAACACATCACAAAATACTCAGCAAGGTGTGTTGCCCTATGCTCGTGTGCCTGCTGGCGAGGAATGATTGTTATTCATAACGCCTTTCTTTTAGATGAGTAACGCCATTTTTTCATGAACTTATCATACATTATCAAAAAAGCAGTAGTCTTGGTGCTACTGCTTTTACCTCTAGTCTCTCATTTCAGTTTTTCAGCACCTCTTGCCTCAGTATCAACCCCTGCTGAACTATTGTCTGGCGTGGGTAAAGCGAATCGCAATCATAATTTTCGCGGTCTGCTGACTTATGAGGCTAACGGTTATATGCGCTCATTGCGTTTAACCCATGATGTTGAAAACGAAGTATCACACCAACGGTTGGAGTTTCTTGACGGGCCTAAACGCCAAGTGGTGCGCCGGCAGGGCTTGTATCACTGCGACAGCGGTGCTACCCGGTGGGGGTTGTGGCCCAATGAATTTAATACTCGTGAGCTTGCGAAGGCCTACAAGATTACACTAGTGGGTGATGAGCGCGTTGCCGGACGCAATGCAAGCGTTGTCAGTGTATTGCCTCGTGACGAATACCGTTACGGTTACCAATTCAGCATTGATAAAGAAACAGGACTATTGTTAAAAACCCTGCTTATTATTAAAGAAAGTGTTATTGAGCGTTTGCAATTTGTTGATATCTCACTGGCTGATGCAAATACCTTAGGGGATACTGTCTCGAAGTCAGTAACAGAGGTAGACACCGGGTATACATTGCGCGTGCCAGAGGTAGAGCCTTGCCGCCACGATCACTACCAAAGTTCTTGGCGAGTGACTTGGTTGCCCAAAGGGTTTGTGTCGGTTGGTAATCGTGTGACTAATAAAGGTGAGCAGGTATTAATGTACTCCGATGGGTTAGCCACGCTGTCGGTTTTTATTCATGATAAGTCCTATGCTTTCTTACCCAAGGGGACGGCTCGTCGAGGCGCAACGGTTGCAGTTATGTCACCTGTTGAGCATTCAATAGGTAGTTATACAGTTATCGTTGTGGGTGAAGTACCTAAAATCACTGCGCGGCAGGTGGCAGTTTCTGTGCGCAATCGGCCTGTACAATAATGTTGGGAGGCTTATGTTAAGTGAAACCGGCCGCATTGTCGCGGTAGAAGACGATGCTCTCTGGGTTGAAACGATTGCTCAGTCCACCTGCGGATCTTGTGCAGCCAAAAAAGGGTGTGGTCAGTCATTACTGTCACGTTTTGGTGCTCGTGCCAATTATTTGAGAGTCTTATTAGATGGGCGCAATGCACAGCATTATCGAGTCAACGAATCGGTGAATATCGGTATTCCTGAAGATGTGATTGTAAAGGGTTCGCTCTTTGTTTATTTGCTGCCTTTGTTATTTATGCTTGTTTTTGCAGGTATTGGCCACCATTATTTTGAAAAAGAGTGGGTCAGTATCTTGGCATCGCTAGCGGGGCTGGCAATCGGGGGCGGCGTAGTTAAATTACATGCACTCTACCACCGCAATAACCCAAAAATGCAACCCGTTTTATTAGAGCCTATAAGTACCTATTTGGATTAAGTATACGGTTAATCTGCTGCCATAAAGAAACCTTTACACTTATTTCGAGTCTTTAGTAAATAACACTTTATCAATCATAGTGAGGTAATGAATACGATGAAATTAGTCCATTGGCTGGGCGCAGTGCTGTTATTGGTTACGGTATCAGTTCAAAGTCGCTCTCTACCAGAATTTACTCAATTAATTGAAGAGCACTCTCCTGCTGTTGTTAAAATCAATACCATAATTCATGGTAACGCAGGTGCGAGACCTAATATTCAAGTGCCTGATGGTGTGCCGGAAATTTTTCGACACTTCTTTGATCCACGGCAAATGCCCGAGCGTGATGCCCGCTCTATGGGGTCAGGTTTTTTCATATCTGACGATGGGTATATTCTCACTAATAATCACGTAATTGATAAAGCAGATGAAATTCTTGTTCGTTTAATTGATCGCCGCGAATATGAAGCCACTGTGGTGGGTACTGACCCCCAATCAGATTTAGCCTTGCTGAAAATAGACGCAAAAGGTATGCCTTTTTTAAAACTAGCTGACTCTGATAAAACAAAAGTAGGCGAGTGGGTGTTGGCAATTGGTTCACCTTTTGGTCTCGATTATTCTGTTAGTGCAGGTATTATCAGCGCGATTGGTCGCAGTATTCCCTCTGATGGTAATCAAAACTATGTTCCTTTCATTCAAACAGATGTCGCGATTAACCCCGGTAATTCTGGTGGGCCACTATTTAACCTTGACGGCGAAGTCGTTGGTATCAACTCTCAGATTTATACCCGTTCAGGTGGATCAATTGGCTTATCGTTTGCTATCCCGGCAAATTTAGCGCGAGATGTTGTTGCCCAATTAAAAGAGACTGGTCGAGTAGAGCGTGGCTGGTTAGGTGTTGTTATTCAGGATGTTGATAAAAATCTTGCGCTGTCGTTTGGTTTAAAAAAACCTCAAGGTGCACTCATTGCGCAACTAGAGCCCGGTGGCCCGGCGGATAAAAGTGGTTTGCAGGTCAGTGATATCATTCTCACCTTTAACGGTCGGGCGATTAATACCTCGTCAGACTTACCACATGCTGTAGGCCCGATTCGTCCAGGCTCTGAGGTCAGCGTAAAAATCATACGTAAAGGCAAACGCCAAACCCTTGATGTCACCGTCGGTAAGCGTTCTTCTGAGGGCGTTGCTGCTGTCACCGGCGGTCGTAATAACCAAGCCGGTCAAGGAGGTGGCAGGCTCGGTCTTGTTGTAGAAAACTTAACCGATGCACAGCGGCACTCAAGTGGAATCGCTGGTGTGGTTATTGTTAATATTGCCCCCGATAGTGCCGCTGCGAATGCTGGCTTGCGCGTCGGTGATATTGTTGTACAACTTGGCTTTGATGAAATTGCATCACTAACAGATTTTGTTCGTGTGCAGAAAAGTTTGCCTGTGAATAAGCCGCAGCCAATACGAGTGATTCGTCAAGGTAATTCTGTGTTCAGAAGTATTATTATCAAAGAATAATGGATAATCTATTCGAGGTAATATAAGAGACTACATACCATAGAATGTATCTTGCTTAGAGGCTATGACTAATATATTGATAATAGTCATAGCCTTTTTTGTTTTCACTAGTATTGAATGCTATTAAAGGCGTGTTGCTTTTTTTAATAAATTAGGTGGGATTGATAAATTCCATTTGCGTAACATTTTTTCATTGTAAACAAATACGCCATTCATGGGGGTTTGAATGGCGGGCATTTTATTTGAAGCAATAAATGCCATTATTTGCTGTGCGCTGGCTTTACCGTGCAAATAGCCATCGACGACGGTCCCTCCTATCGCTTTTTGATCACCAACAGCGAAACTCCAAAATGCAAAGGGTGGCAGCTGGGTGTGTTGTGATGTCCAAGTGATGATTTTATTAGGGTCAATATAACGTCCATTTTCATCAAAAATACGTTGATACAGTGCCACAATAATACAATCGTAACCGCTGTCTTTTGCGCTTAATACTGAGTTTTTCCATTGTTTGAGTGTGCTGTGCATTTTTATGTCGAGCGTTATACTGTTGGCAAATCCTCTACGCTTTTTCGTCAAATCTTTCATGATAGCATCTGATGTAATGCCTTTATCTAATAAAACCAGTACCTTGTTAGCAGTAGGTAGAATACTGTTTAAATGGGCCACTGCTGTGCGGTTAAAGATAGGTCGCTCTAATACGCCGGTAATGTTGGCCGGGATTCCCTGTTTAAAATATCGTCGTGGGTTGTTGTTAATGCCTAAGAAAAAAGTAGGTGTTTGTGTTGTGCCAAAACGAGGTCCTAATAACTTTAATGCATTATCATCGCCGAGGATGACAATATCGGGGCGGACCTCTTTGTACAATTTATAAGCCTTGTCAGCCTGGCTGCGAAATTGTGTTTGATCAAGTCGTTTTGTATCCATTTCAAAAAAGATAAGCTGGTGTTTTTCTGAAAGCTCATCTTTGAGTGCCTGAGTGTAATGGCTGTCCCATATGTATTCACCATGATAGCTTTCTATCACTAAAATTGTTTTGGCATGAAGTGGTAAGCTAATGCTAAACAGCAGAATAAAAGTCGTAATAGCCGGTGTTTGTAATAAGGTGATTCGCATGGGGTTTCTTTGTTTTTGCGTCTCAATCTGTTGGCCTTAACTGCCAAAGAGCGAGAGCTGTTTAAGAAATTGTTGTATTAAGTGTAGTAACACAAAGGCAGTAAATCAAAGCGAAGCGGGTACTCTTTACTGTTGTTTTTATTTTAAGTGTTTGAATTTGTTGGTATTTTTTAGGTTTTGTGAGGCGCCTTTCGAGTTTCTATGCCCCAATTGTTGAGCAGGGGTCACACTGAGAGGGTGTGAATGCTTAAAAATTAAGCATTTATTATTGTTCTGATAACAATAGCGGGCTAATCACATAGCACCTAATGGGTGAATAGGGTAAACTGCGGCCTCATATTAACCCTCTTACTTTCATGTATTAACGGTGTTTAAGCTATAGTGACCGAACCTACTGACAGCCGAATTCGTCATATTCGCAACTTTTCTATTATTGCCCATATCGACCATGGTAAATCGACCTTAGCGGATCGCTTTATCCAAGAGTGTGGTGGCCTTGCCGATCGTGAGATGGCAGAACAAGTACTCGACTCTATGGATATAGAGCGCGAGCGCGGTATTACGATTAAAGCTCAAAGCGTCACGCTTAACTATACCGCTAAAGATGGTGAAGTCTACCAGCTTAATTTTATTGATACACCAGGGCATGTGGATTTCTCCTATGAGGTTTCACGCTCGCTGGCGGCCTGCGAAAGTGCGCTATTGGTAGTTGATGCCGCTCAAGGTGTAGAGGCCCAGTCAGTTGCCAATTGCTATACAGCGATTGAGCAGGGGTTAGAAGTGATCCCTATCCTTAATAAAATGGACCTACCACAAGCTGAACCTGAGCGGGTAGCCAACGAAATTGAAGATATTATCGGTATTGATGCAGAAGATGCTGTGCGCTGTAGTGCAAAATCTGGCTTGGGTATTATCGATGTACTTGAAGACCTTGTTGCCAAAACTCCGCCCCCCGAAGGGGATGCTGATGCGCCGCTACAAGCGTTAATTATTGACTCATGGTTTGATAATTACTTAGGTGTAGTGTCGCTAGTGCGTGTAAAGCAAGGTACTTTACGGGTTAAAGATAAGGTTATTACTAAATCGATTGGCCGCTCTCATGTGGTTGATAGTGTAGGCGTATTTACCCCGAAACGTCTAGAGACTAAGATATTGCGCGCCGGTGAGGTAGGCTTTGTTGTCGCTGGTATTAAAGATATTCAAGGTGCGCCAGTGGGTGATACGATTACCCATGTCACCAGCAGCGAAGTCGATGCACTACCGGGCTTTCAAAAAGTAAAGCCGCAGGTCTATGCCGGTTTATTCCCGGTGAGCTCCGATGATTATGAATCTTTCCGTGAAGCGTTGGCTAAGCTGACGCTAAATGACGCCTCTTTGTTTTATGAGCCAGAAAGCTCAGATGCGCTTGGCTTTGGCTTTCGCTGTGGCTTTCTAGGTATGCTGCATATGGAGATTATTCAGGAGCGCCTAGAGCGAGAGTACAATCTCGATTTGATCACCACAGCGCCGACGGTAGTCTATGAAGTGGTAAAAAATGATGGCGATATTATTTATGTCGATAACCCATCTAAACTGCCTGATCCTGGCAACATACAAGAGATGCGCGAGCCTATTGTTGAAGCCAGTATTCTTGTACCTCAAGACCACCTTGGTTCTGTGATCACCTTATGTGTCGAAAAGCGTGGCGTGCAAAAAGATATGCAGTATATAGGTGGGCAGGTGTCGGTGCGCTATGAGCTACCCATGAATGAAGTGGTAATGGACTTTTTTGATCGATTAAAATCAGTCAGTCGAGGTTTTGCCTCTTTAGATTATAATTTTTTACGTTTTGAAGCCGGTCGCTTAATTCGTTTAGATGTATTAATTAATGGTGAGAAAGTCGATGCGCTAGCCTTAATTGTCCATCGCGATTATGCTCATAATAAAGGCCGCGCGTTAACAGAAAAAATGAAAGAATTGATTCCACGGCAAATGTATGATGTTGCAATACAAGCAGCCATTGGTGGTCAAATCGTTGCGCGTACAACGGTTAAAGCGCTTCGCAAAAATGTCACAGCAAAGTGCTACGGTGGTGATATAACACGTAAGAAAAAGCTGTTAGAAAAGCAAAAGGCAGGTAAAAAGCGCATGAAGCAGGTTGGTCGTGTTGAAATCCCACAAGAGGCATTTTTAGCTGTTTTAAAGGTAGATAATTGATTTGTGTAACTGTCTTCAATCTTATCAGCACACGATTGTTTACTCGCTATTGATTTAAAGGTGTAGAGAATATAAACGTATGGATATTAACTTCCCACTTATTTTGGTACTGCTGGTTTTTATAACTGGGGTCGTTTGGCTAATCGATAAACTATGGCTGGCACCGCGTAGAAAAGAGGCGAATGAGCCTATTGTTGTCGAGTACTCGAAGTCGTTTTTTCCTGTACTCTTTGCGGTGTTAATACTGCGTTCTTTTATTGTAGAGCCTTTTCAAATTCCGTCTGGGTCAATGATCCCAACACTAGAGGTCGGTGACTTTATTCTGGTGAATAAATTTACCTATGGTATTCGCTTGCCGGTTATTCGCAATAAAGTGATCTCTATTAACCAGCCAAAGCGAGGCGATGTGATGGTGTTTTTTCCGCCGCACGAAAGTCGCTATTTTATCAAGCGTGTAATCGGACTACCGGGTGATGAAATACGCTATGTCAACCATCAGCTTTTTATCAATGGTGAAGCTATGCCGCAGACGTTGCTGGCATCTCTACCACCGCAGCAGCCAAGTATTCAACTCACCAATGAAAATGTCGACGGCGTTGAGCACAAAATGCTTAAACATGTTATTCCCGGGCCTTATAGCCGTAACTTCTCAACAACGGTACCCGAGGGGCACTATTTTATGATGGGTGATAATCGTGACAATAGCCTGGATAGCCGCGATTGGGGCACTGTGCCCGAGGAAAATATTGTGGGTAAAGCATTTGCTATCTGGATGCACTGGATACCCTTTAATGGTTTACCTGAATTTTCACGTCTCGGGTCTATTCAATAGTGTTGCCGTTGATGATCCAGGCGCTATAATAACGTTATGCGCACAATAAACAGTGGGGTAAATCCATGAAAACGCTAGTGGGTCAGCGGGGACTATCATCGATTGGTTGGTTATGCGTATTGGGTATAGCCGCCTTTTGTCTGACATGCTTTTTTAAGCTGGGCCCGGTTTATCTCGATGACTACTTTGTCGATGGTGCCTTGCTGTCACTGTCAAAGCGTCCTGGTGTTAAAACCATGACCCCCCAAGAGATAAAATCGACCATTAACAAAGAGTTCACGATTAATAACGTACGTGGTACACCAACAAAGTCTGTCGTTGTTAAAAAAACACCCAAGAAAATATTAGTGACTATAGAATATGAAGAACGCATTAAGTTGTTTTTCAATGTTGATGTCGTTCTAAGCTTTTCTCATATGCTTGATACTACTAAGCCTGAATTATGTTGTAAGTTTGTACAACAGTGAGTATTAGCCCCCCGAATATAGCTAAGTTACAGCGACGTATAGGCTATCATTTTAATGATGAAAGCTTACTTACCTTGGCATTGACCCACCGTAGTTATGGGAGTTGTAATAATGAGCGCTTAGAATTTTTGGGTGACTCATTATTAAACTGCACTATTGCAGGCTTACTTTTCCAACAATTTGAAAAGGCAAAAGAGGGGCAGTTATCGCGCTTGCGCTCGCAGATGGTAAAAGGTGAGACCCTTGCAGATATTGCCAGAGAGTTTGTGCTCAGCGATTATTTAATTATGGGTGAGGGCGAGCTTAAAAGTGGCGGTTTTCGTAGGGATTCTATTTTGGCGGATACTGTTGAGGCGATTATTGGTGCGATTTATCTCGATAATGGCATGAGTGAGTGCCAGACAATGATCGCGCAGTGGTATCAAGCACGCCTACAACGTCTCTCTCTTGATGAGCCCCAAAAAGATCCTAAAACGCAGCTGCAAGAATACCTTCAAGCTCGACAACAACCGCTGCCTATTTACAGTGTGACTAACATTAGTGGTGAGTCGCATCAGCAAACCTTTATTATCGCCTGTGAAGTAAGTTTATTGCCTAAACCTGTTGAGGCATCTGGCCTTAATCGTCGCAGTGCAGAAAAGCTGGCGGCAAAAAAAGTACTGCAACAACTCGGTGAGATAAACTAAATGGATCAACCCAAAAAACGCTGTGGATATATCGCTATTGTGGGGCGTCCCAATGTTGGTAAGTCGACATTACTCAATCATGTGTTAGGACAAAAAATCAGTATTACCTCGCGCAAGCCACAAACGACTCGACACAATTTATTAGGTATAAAAACCACGCAGACAGCACAGTATATCTTTGTTGATACACCCGGCCTGCATCAAGGGCATAAAAAAGCAATTAACCGCTATATGAATCGCTCGGTAAGCACCGCTATTAAAGATGTCGATGCTGTGGTTTTTATGGTTGAGCGATTACAGTGGCTAAGTGAAGATGAGTTTGTTGCTGAGCGTTTAAAAGATGTAAGTTGCCCCATTATTTTGGCCGTTAATAAGGTCGATCAAGTTGATAATAAAGAGTTGTTATTACCACATTTACAATCGTTGATGGAGCGTTTGCCCATTAAAGAAATTGTACCTATCTCTGCATTACAAAATCAGAATTTGGACCGACTTCTCGATGTGTTAGCGCAATGCTTACCTGAAGGCGATCACTTTTTTCCTGAGGATCAAATTACCGATAAAAGCTCTCGATTTTTAGCCGCTGAGATTATCCGTGAAAAGATTACTCGGCAGCTAGGTGATGAGCTTCCCTACCAAATGACCGTTGAAATTGAAGAGTTTAAGCAAGACGGTGAGATTCTACATATCAGTGCACTGATTCTAGTTGAGCGCGATGGTCAAAAGCGGATATTGATCGGTGAAAAAGGCGCACGTTTAAAGCAGATTGGGCAGCAGGCACGCCAAGATATGCAGTTGCTCTTTGACAGTAAAGTGATGTTGAAATCTTGGGTTAAAGTTAAAAGTGGTTGGTCTGATGATGAACGTGCATTGCGCAGCCTGGGTTACGACGATCAATAAGCCCAATGCGTGTTGAACTCCAGCCTGGCTATATTCTACATACGCGCCCCTATCGCGATACCAGCTTACTGGTTGATGTACTTACACCAGACTTTGGTCGGTTAAGCTTAATTGCTCGAGGTGCTCGTAGACCTAAACAAAAAATACGTTATTGGTTGCAACCTTTTATTCCCGTCATACTCTCTTGGCAGGGTAAACATGCCCTTAAAACACTAATCGATATTGAGGGTGGGGCAACAACCCCGATGCTTGAGGGCAGTAAACTCTACAGCGCGATGTATATCAATGAGCTGTTAGTTTATCTTCTACGCGAAGAAGACCACCAAAGTGACTACTATGTGCTTTATCAGCGTGTACTTGAAGCATTTGCAGGTAGTGATGATATTGAATCTATCTTGCGCTACTTTGAATTTTCACTATTAGAGTCGCTAGGTTACGGCATTAATTTCTCAACAGATGCTAATTCAGGGCATGGGATTGATGCCACCAAGTACTACCGTTTTAAAGCCGATACTGGTTTTATTCATGAGTCTGATGGTAGTTATTCACCACGTTATACAGGCAGTGTTCTTGCGGCTGTTGAGGCGAATGACTTGAATTTGAAAGATGTACGGCTAGCGGCTAAAGCCATTGCCAGACAGGCACTGGCACCGCATTTAAATGGCAGAGTGCTTAAAAGTCGCGAGTTGTTTAAATAGTTGCCAGCAGATACACTTGAGCCATCAGCGCACCATTGAAATATGGATTACACGGTCTTTTGATCTTATGAAGACGATTGTGCTTCAGGCGTGTTTTCCGCTGAATCAAAAATAATATCTAAATCGTATTCACTATTCCATTCCAACAATTCTTTAATCGCATCGAGCATGTCAGGTAACAGTTTCAGTGCTTCTTCAAACTTGCTCTGATCAAGTAGGCGGTCGATCCGATGGCTACTTTGTTGTAGGCGTGGTACGCCACAGTAGCAACTTCCACCGTGAATTTTATGTATTATCTGTGCTAGTACTTCCATATCGCCGGTTTTTGCTAGCTCGGGTATAGTCTGCTGGCAGTCTTGCAGCATATCAAACAACATTGATAGCATATCTTTTGCCAAATTATTGTTGTAATTACTCAGCTTTAAAGATGTTTGTAAATCCACGGGTCTGGGTATACTGTAAGTTACCTCGGGCTCTTTAATTTCTAAGCTGGTTGCCAGCGGTGGAGTAGGTGTTGTGAGACTTGACTGTAATCTTGGGTCAATCCAGCGTTTGATAGTACGTATAAGCTGCTCTTCACTGATAGGTTTTGTTACATAATCATCAAGTCCTGCCAGTAAGAGCTCAGAGCGCTTGTCACTCATTGAATGTGCACTTAACGCTACGATAGGTGTGCGTTTAGTGGTGTTCTCAATGCGGCGTATTTCTTTTGAGGTTGCCATGCCGTCCATGCCTGGCATTTGTATATCCATAAAAATTAAATCAAAGGTGTTATGCTGACAAGCAGCGACTGCTTCTTTACCATTATTTGCCAATGTTGCATTGACTTGCAAATTGTTTAAAAACTCACTAATTAAACGCAGATTGGCTGGGTTATCATCTACCGCTAATATCTTAATTGCCGGTGGCAACTGTTGAATACTAGGTGTAACGTTACTGTTATCGGGTGCAAATGTTACTTGTTGTTTTACTAAGCCCGACAATGCTTTTCTAAGGCTGCTATAAGTCAGTGGTAGACTTAAGAGCTTTGATGAATCAATATCTGGCTTTTGGTATTGATATTGATCGGCGATGATCAATAGTTTTTGATGGTACTGATTTTGGATAAAAGCCAGTTCTTGATTAAAGCGCTGTTGTTGAGCCTCGGGGCAGTGAATCGAATCGATAATAATATAATCTAGC
>Ga0193961_1000005_pt1 | contig 108847 bp, 75 predicted proteins | sample FB_4_MG_FD_140371 | JGI IMG/M metagenome (GOLD analysis project Ga0193961, IMG submission 140371) | Microbial mat bacterial communities from the Broadkill River, Lewes, Delaware, United States - FB_4_MG | ecosystem: Environmental > Aquatic > Freshwater > River > Microbial mats | place: USA...
ATTTGTTAATGAAGTTAAAGGTGGAGCAATTCCAAAAGAATATATTCCTGCAGTTGAAAAAGGTTGTAGAGAAACAATGCTTGGTGGGGTTTTAGCTGGATACCCATTAGTTGATATTAGAGTTACTTGTTATGATGGTTCTTACCATGATGTAGATTCATCTGAAATGGCATTTAAACTTGCTGCTTCTATGGGATTTAAAGCTGGTTGTAAACAAGCATCTGCACAAGCAATTATCTTAGAACCAATGATGAGAGTTGAAATCGAAACACCTGAAGACTACATGGGTGACGTTATTGGAGATTGTAACAAAAGAAGAGGACAAGTTCAGTCTATGGATGACAGAGCTGGTGTTAAACTAGTTGTTGCTTTAGTTCCATTATCTGAAATGTTCGGTTACTCTACAGACTTAAGATCTATGTCTCAAGGTAGAGCTACTTACTCAATGATTTTCGATCAGTACATGGAAGTTCCAAAAAATGTTGCTGAAGAAATTATGAAAAAAAGAAACGGTTAATATTTAACCTTTCTTGACTTTCTTTAAAAGCTCTACTTCGGTAGGGCTTTTTTTATGTCTATAAACCGTTATAAACAGTGCTATCTTAGATATTAGTGTTTTATTTCTTATCCTATTAGTTACCCTACCCTATTTCAATAATATCATTTCTACTATAGAGTAATCATCTTTTATATTGTGCTTCTATATTTTTGTCTATTTGGATATTCATAGCTATATTATGCACGTTTTGGAATTCGTTGTGGCAAGGAGTTGGCAACCAATTGGAGATGATATTAAAAATTTTAATTTTTAATAAACTTCAAAAGAATTTAAAGTATAATAATATAAATAAGGGTATTGCTTGAATCTACAAATAAAACATCAGTCTACAGAATCAAAACATTTGATTATTTTTATTCACGGTATTGGTGGAAATTGCGAATCCTTTCAAAACGACAATAAAGAATACTTTCATGAATTTCTGCATTCTCAAATATTAGATTGCTGTGATATTGGATACTATACATATACATCTAAAATTATTTCATCTAAAATTAAATCAATGATATCAAACTATATTACATATTTTGATGAAGAATTTAATAAAGAAATTTTTGAAATTTCAGATATCCTAAAAACTGATTTTTTAAACCTTGTAGATAAATATGAAACTATTAATTTTATATGCCACAGTATGGGAGGTTTAATTGTCAAAGACTTACTTCTTAATAAACAAATAGAATTCGATAAAAGAACATTTTATATTACATTAGCAACGCCACATAAAGGAAGTAAGATTGCGGATAAATTCTTTTTCATTAAAAGTAGACATTCACAAATAAAAGTATTAAAAACAGATTTAAATATTCTTGCACAACTAAATACTGAATTTAAATATCAAAAAGAAAAACTTAATAGTAAATTTTATTATGGAATTTTTGATACAATCGTTCCTAAAGAATTTGCATTCTCTGATAATTGTGAAGAGTTGTTATTGGGAGTTAATGGTAATCATATAAATATCTGTAAACCAACAATTGAAGAAAAACATGTAACATTACTTGTAAATATTAATAAAACAATTAAAAAGTTTTTAAACATATCGAAAGTAAGCCCTTCAAACAAAACTCAAACTAAATTAAATCTATTATCATTAGTATTATTTGATATTTTATGTGAAAATAGTAAAGCGTATTATTTAATTAAAGAAATCGATCAAATACTAATCAATACCCTTAAAATTAAAAATATTTGGATCTATGGAGAATCAGGCGTCGGTAAAACTGCCGCTGCAAAATATTATTTTTTAAATAATAATAAACATTTTAAATGTGCCATCTATTTTACTAGTACTAATAAAGTTGCAGAAGAATACTTACAACTTATTTATGAAGATTTAGTTGATAAACTTGAAATTCAAGATTGTCCAATTAGTGATAATATTAATGTAAAAATTTCTAAAGTCTTATCCTATTTATCTAAAAACCATGAATATGTTACAATTCATTTAGATGAATTATCTGATTTAGGAAAAGAAGAATTTGAAGTTTTTATTATCTCATTAGTTGATATTTTAACAAACCCAAGAAATAACTGTAACCTTAATAATATAAAATTTATTATAACTACAATTTTCAATCCTACAAGTTATATAAATAACATAGACAATATTAGCGCCCAAGAAAAATTGAAAAGTAAATTTCTATTTACTGAGCTTAATAGATGGGAAGAGATTCATCTTCTGAAATTATGTAACTTAATATCCAGTCATTTGTCTAATGATTTAAGTGGTATTGAATCAGTTATAAATTCAGCTGAGGGAAAACCTAGGAATTTAAAAGAACTGATTAAAACACAAATAGCTACAGAAGGTATTTAAATGAATAAACAATTAAAACTAGAAACAATAGTATCAGAAGAACTTTATATAGATCGTAAGGCTGATGAACAGTTAAAACAAATTGTTGATGATATGACTAGACCCGCATCAATTTTAGTTTCCAGACAAATGGGTAAGACAAACTTATTGTTAAATATAAAAAGGAAATATGAAAGTAAAGATATGATTTTTGTCTATATTGATTTATCTATAATTGATAATGATATGAGAGATTGCTTTAGATATATAATTGATACAGCAATTGATAGCCATTTAGAAATATTTGAAAAAATAGAAGTAGATATAGAAAAAATTAGAGAAAAAAATAGATTACCATACAGGGAACATGAACAAGAGTTATTAACATTGTTACAGTGCTGTCAAGGAAAACTTGTTATTATTCTTGACGAAATAGATTCTATGACAAATTTTTCTTTTTCAGATCAGTTTTTTTCACAGATTAGAAGTGTCTATTATTCTAGTAGAACTAATGCAAAAGAATTTTATAACCTTACATATCTTTTATCTGGAGTATTAGAACCTGCTGATATCATAAAAAATAAAAATAAATCACCTTTTAACATTAGCGAGAAAGTTTATTTAAATGATTTCAATATTGATGAATTTAATAAATTTATTAACAAACTAAATTTTGATTTTTTCACTTTAGACATTACAAACAGAATATATGATTGGACAAATGGTCATCCACGAATGATATGGAATATTTGTTCAATGCTTGAAGAAACATATATTCAAAATAAAAAACTTATTCCAGATGATGTAGATGATGTTGTAAAATTCTTATACTTAGGAAGTGCCAATTTAGCTCCTATTGATCACATTAAAAATTTACTTAATGATAATCATGATATGGTTCAAGTTGTACAAGAACTCAAACAAGAAATTTCATTAAATATAACAGATACAATAAAAAATAAACTTTATTTATACGGTATAATTGATATAGAAAATGGTAAAAGCAAAATTAAAATAAAAAATAAAATAATTAATAGTGTATTAAATGAAGACTATCTACAAAGTATTTTGTACACTTCCAAAACATCATTAGAACTTGCTATTGATTTATACCATAAAAATGAATTTTCTTTAGCATTAACTGAATTTAATAATTGCTTCAAAACAAGTGAACTTTCAAAAGAACAAAAAAGTTATTCAAATTATTACATGGCAAATTGTTTAGTAAAACTAGGTCAATATCAAATAGCATTGGAAACATACGATAAAGCAGATTTTAATATAGAAACAGAATCAAAGATGTATTATCAAAAGGAATTGGAAAAAGGAATTTGTTATCTTTGGATTAAAGAATATGATCAAGCATTAATACAATACGATAATGTATTGAAGTTTAAAGATATTAAAATACAAATTAATGCATATATAAATAAAGCAACTGTATATAATTATAAAAGTGAAGAGAAAACTAAAATTGAAGAAAATTTAGATTCAGCTATTTTGATGTTGGATAATAACTATGATGATTTAGATAAAGATTATTATCATGAAACATTAGCAAAAGCATATTTTAATAAAGCTACTTTTCTTGTAAATCAACATAAAAATAAAGACGCAATCGATATATATAAAAATATTTTAGATATCAGAGATGTAGAACAATTTAAACCTAATGTATTACTATCATTAGTAAATATCGACAAAAAAAATGCAAATTCTTATTTACACAAAATTTTTGAAATAATTAGTAAAAATAACTTAAAACTTGAAAAAATAAATGATTCTATTACTTTTTGCGAACATACATTAAGTGAATATATTTATAACTTAATTATTTACAATGAAGATGATTTGCTAAATACAGTCTTGAACTATTGCCAAAATACAAATGATATATTTAAATCCAAATGTAGTGTATTATCATTATGTGCTGAAAAATATGAAAAAGAAAGGGCTAAACAAGAAATATTTTACTTATATTGTTTAAATTTTGAAAAAGATGAAATAGCTTCAGTAATTTGTTATCGTGAAATATATATCAATTTAATATATATTTATTACCAAAAAGATGACTTTTTTGCTTTACAATCTAAAGCAGAAAGAATAATTGAATTGTTTATAGAAACTCAAGATGAGTACCCAATGGATATCGATGACTATAGTATAATAAATATTATACTTGATGAATTAATCAAACACAAAGATATTCTTACAGCAGCCAATTTATATAGAAAGATAGAAAATAAAATTGTAAATAATATCTCAAAAGAGAATATTATTTATAAAGCACTACTTTTAGATAAAAACCATTCTTTAACATTTGATTTAAATGATAAAATTAAAATATCAAGAGAATGTTTTTTAATAATTGATGAAAATATGAAAAGTCTAGATGATAAACAGTCTAATCATTTGCAATATACTCAATCTGTGAAGAAAAGACATTACCAATATCTACTTCATTCAAAACAAGATACATTAATAACTAAAAAATTAATTGTTGGAAGAAATGATTTATGTCCATGTGGTAGTGGGAAGAAGTATAAAAACTGTTGTATAAAATAGCAAGTCCAATATATTATAAATATTGAGATTCATCAGTTTTTTTTATTTAGTTTTAATTCGACTTCATATAATTAAAATATTCACCTAATCAAATTACTCATAATATCTTCATCTGTAGGGGTAATATATCTCATAGTGGTTTTTACGTCACTATGACCTACGAACTTACTAATAATTTTGATATTAACACCTTTAGCTCCAAACTCTGAAATTATGCCTTGACGGAAGCTATGACTTGTATATCCTGAACCTAGAATATTTTTTATATATTTATTTACTTGTTGAATAAATACAATATTATTAATAGCTGTTTTTTTATTTTTATTACTACCTTTACATATAACTCTATTAGTATCTTCGTCAATACTAAAGTCAAAGAGCTTTTCTAATTGCTTTTTGAAATCTTTTGTTAAATAGAGTTTTCTTTCACTTTTAGTTTTTTGTAAAAATATTTTTACAGTTCCTTGTTCTAATAACTCTTTTATGTCAGATATTCTTAAATCTTGTAATTCATTTAATCTCATACCAGTATAATATAAAATAGTAAATGTTCTTAATAAGTTAGTTCTAGTATTTTCTTTGATAGCTTCATCCCCTCTTACAAAAGTAATTAACTTTTTATATTCAGTCTCTTTGATGTTCTCTTTAATTCTTTTTACAGTATTTTTCTTTTTCATTTTAAAACCTTATATTTAATCTTTATATAGGATATTTTATAAGGTTTTATTTTCAAGTTCACGTACACACTTAGTGTAAACTGTTTAAACAGTAGAAACATTATAAAATATAGTAATTTATAGGGTTTTAAATAAACAATTGTTTATCTCTTTCTATAACTCAATGCTTCTATTATATGAGCTGTGTCTATAGATTCTTTTGTATCTAAATCAGCAATAGTTCGTGCTACTTTTAAAACTTTATGAATTGCTCGAAAAGATAATGTAAATTTTTCGATAGAAAGATCGAGTATATTTTGTGCATTTGGTGTTAAAATACAATACTTTTTTATATCCACATCACTTAATTTTCCATTTAATTCTTTTTGACCTCTGAGTTTTTGTAATTTAAATGCTTCAATTACTTTACTGTGAAGTTCTTCGGATGTTACGTCACTTATATCATTTTTAGTTACTTCGTTCATAGTAACATACAAGTCAATACGATCTAAGAAAGGATCAGATATTTTGTTTTTATATCTTTGAATTTCAAGTGACGTACATCTACACTCTTTTGATTGTGCTAGTAAATTACCACATGGGCAAGGATTCATAGCGCAGACAAACAAAAATTTTGTGGGATATTTTATCTTTGTATTTACTCTTGATATTGAGATTTCATTATCTTCTAAAGGTTCTCTCATAGCTTCTAGTACAGTTTTTTGATAATGAGGAAGTTCATCAAAAAATAAAATCCCATGGTTTGATAAAGCCACCTCCCCTATTTGGGTTCCACCAACTATTGAAGCTTTTGTTGAGCTATGATGAGGAGAGATAAATGTTCTTTTTGGTTCAAAGTTTGGATGTTTTGCTTGGAGTGATTCCATTTTTGCAATATCCAAAATCTCTTCTAGTTTCATGGGAGCAGATATATCTTGTAATCTTTTAGCTATCATACTTTTACCACATCCAGGACTACCTTCTAAAATGATGTTATGATTTCCAGCTGCACTTATGAGTGCTGCTTTTTTAGCTAATATTTGTCCTTTTATCTCTTTAAAATCATGGTTGTATTTTTGTGTAAAATAAAATTTTTCTCCGTTTATATTAATATTTTCATATTCGAACATTTTATTTTGTATCAAATATTCTGATTTATTATCATTTTGAAAAAAAGTGATTGCTTCATTTAAATTCTCAACGGCATAGATATTTATATTTGGGATTGTTGCTATTTTTGATATTGATTCTTTTGGAATAAGTACATTTTTAATCAAACCTTGTCGCACAAGAGAAAGTATCAATACAAAAATCGACTTGGTATCTTTTAAGTTTCCATTTAATCCTAATTCACCAAAAACATAAAAATCTGACATATCTGTTTTTGTTTCTTGCAATGCAATCATAAGTGCAATTGATAAATCAACTTGACTTCCTTTTTTTGCTATTTCTGAAGGGGAAAGATTTATGGTGATTCTTTTTGGGGGAAATTTAAAATCATTGGTTAATAAAGCAGATTTAATTCTATCTTTTGATTCTAAAATTGCAGCATTTGCCATACCACCGATACTAAAACTTGGTAGACCTTTTGTAAATGTTGATTCGACATCAATACTTACAGCATCGATGCCATCTAAAGAGGCACATTTTATTGACTTCATAGAGTATCCTTCTTTTTAATATGATAAATCATACTACAAAAAAGATTGAATCCAAAAAAACATTACATTTTGTTAGTTTTTTAAATTATCTCTATCTCTACTTCTAACTCAATATTATGTTTTTCTTTTACTTTTTGTTGTGCTAAGTGTATAAGTTCCATCGCTTCGTCAAAAGTACCATCTCCTAAATTTACTAAAAAGTTGGCATGTTGTTCACTAAAAGACATATCACCTATACGATATCCTTTTAATCCAACATTTTCTATTAAATATCCTGCACTATTATTTTCTGGATTTTTAAAACAACTTCCAGCACTAGGTAGGTTTGGCTGATTATCTCTCATTTTATTGAAAAGTTTTTGTTGATCTTTGTCGTATCCTTCTTCTATTTTAAATGTTACTTCATACACTATTCCAATTATTTCAGTATGTCGATAAGAGTGTGGTATCTCATTTTTTAATAAAATTCCATCTTGTGTTTTAATAGAGTGTAGATAATTAAATATTTCCCATTGTTTTAATCCTGCGTTCATTTTGATAAGCCCACCCATATTTCCAGGTAATTTTGCCAATAACTCAAAATGTGCAATATTGTTTTTTCTACAATATGTCAATAACTTTCCACTAGAAGTAGCAGCTCCAACTATAAGCAAACCATCTTCTTCTTTGATATAATCAAACTGGGATCCAAGAATAGCCAATAAAGGGGGATTATTTGAAATTAAAGAGTTGTGTCCTCTTCCTAGAATTTTGTATTCTGCATAATCACCAATTGTATCGATAATTTTCACCTCATGTTCTCCACCAACATGGATAGAGGTGTATTTTTTAAAATTTATTAATTTAGTCATCATTGATTATAACATTTATTTATTAAGGATTATAATCTATTTATAAATGGTATAATAATAAAAATTGTTTTAATGGGTATATATGAAAATAACAAATAACAAATTTAAAAAATTGTTCAAAAAGTTTTTGCTCTATTCTTTTGTGTCAATATGTGTAGGGATGATGGTATCAATTTTTAATATCTACTACCCTACTGTTGTAAAAAGTTTCGATAATAAATTAAAAGATTATATGTTTATTTATAGAGGCATTGAAAAAGATAGCGAAAGTGTAGTGATTATAGATATAGATGAACAATCACTCAAAGAACTAGGACAATGGCCATGGCCAAGAAATAAAATCGCTCAAGTTCTTGAAAATCTTACAATAGCTGGTATAGGGGTAATTGGATTTGATATTGTTTTTGCTGAAGTTGATCAAAGTTCCCCTCATAAAGTACTCAACGATTTTAATATAAAAGTCAAAGATATCCCAAACTATGACCATATTTTTAATAATGTAGTTTCACAAACACCAACTGTTTTAGGGTATCAATTTGAACTCGAAAACAAAAAATATATAAAAAAAGAAGACTTAAATATTCCCGCTTTAATTATTGAAAAAAATAAAACGCATGGGGAAGATATGCTTATCAATGCAAAAGGAACTATTTTAAATCATATCGAACTCCAAGATAGCGCTTATACAAGTGGTTTTTTTAATAATATACCTGATGATAGTGGAATTGTAAGAAGTGTGCCTATGGTAATACGATATGATGATCAAATATACCCATCTCTTGCACTTGAAATTATAAGAGTATCTAGTGGCATCAATAAAGTATTTGTAAATTATAGTGAACTAGGTGTTGAAAATATTCAAATAGGTGATTTTAAAATACCAACTGATAGGCATGGAAGACTTGTCGTAAACTACAGGGGTCCTACAAAAACTTTTCATTATATTTCTGCTTTAGATATCTACAATGGTACTTTTGATCCTGAGCAAATAGAGGGAAAAGTTGCGATTATTGGAACATCTGCAGCGGGACTCAATGATTTAAGAGCGATGCCATTTGAATCAGTGTATCCAGGGGTTGAAGTACATGCAAATGCTATCGATAATATCCTGACAGGAGATTTTTTATCCAGACCGAACTGGGTGGATGGGGCAAATGTAATCATCATATTTTTAATAGCCATACTAGCTATATTTTTAGTTACATTTACACCTTTTTGGTTCAATCCCATTGTATTATTTTCTCTCATTGGACTAATTTTAGTAGCAAGTTTTCAAGCACTTTTTGAATATGGAATTATTATAAATACTTTTTTACCATTAATTACTGTCATACTTGCAATTTTGGTTGCGACATTTTTAGACTATATGTTTGAAGTCAAAAATGAAACACTCATTAAAAAGAAATTTGCTTCAAAAGTATCTAAAGATGTAATGGAATCTTTACTAGAAAACCCTGACAATGATTCTTTTTCTGCTGTCAGTAAAGAGATAACAGTTTTTTTTAGTGATGTAAGAGGATTTACAAATATAAGTGAATCGATGCCAAGTGCAAAAATCTTAATCGAATTTTTAAATGAATATATGGATCCTATGACAGATATTATTATTAAAGAGCAAGGTACTGTTGATAAATTTATTGGGGATGCTATTATGGCATACTGGAATGCGCCAGGAGATGTTCCAGATCATGCAGATAAAGCACTTATTGCTACGCTTAAACAGTTACATGCTATTAAAAACTTGAACAGTAAATTACGTCTTGATTCACGATTTAAAGATGTTGTACAAATGAGTGATGAACAAGGTGTTCCTATTATTGATATTGGTATTGGATTAAATACTGGTGTTGCTATTGCTGGAGAGATGGGTTCTAGTCAAAGAAGTGATTATACAGTTATTGGTGATCCTATTAATTTAGGTGCAAGACTAGAATCACTTTGTAAATACTATGGATCAAAATGTAATATTTCCAATTTTACACGTTTTCAATTAACAGGTCACTATATATTTAGATATCTAGATTTAGTACTTGTTAAAGGGAAAAGTGAACCAGTTCAAATTTGGCAAGTTATTGACTTCGACAATGATGATGAAGAAAAACTTTTTGATGTAACAAGAGAAGAACTTGATGATGAACTATTCACTTATCATAGAGCATTAGACATGTATCAGAATGGTTCATTTGAAGATGCTTTAGAGATATTTAATGAGTTAGAAAATAGGGAAAATAAAACAAATACTCAAATATACAAAATATATATTGATAGATGTGAACACTATATAGAATTTCCTCCAGAAAACTTCAATGGTGTTTTTGTACATACAACAAAAGGATAATAATTTAAGTAAACTTTAACATTAATATAAAAAATGGTATAATTAAAGTAAAAAGGTTAGTTATTTTCATGTTAAAAAATTACTTTATATTCTCTTTACTTTTTATTACATCTGTTTCTGGGCAAGAGATCACTAAAACTAAACAAAAAGGTATTGATTCAACTCAGATTAAAAGTCTGAATGAAGAACTTTTCATAACTAAATACAAACAATCTTTGGAGTTTTTTAAAGAGAAAAAATATGAAAAATCATATCTTTTACTAGAAGAACTCTTTAATATAAAAGCAAATGATATTAACATTAATTTTTATTTAGGGCGAAGTGCCTATGAAATAAAAAAATACGATGAAGCGATAAGTGCATATGAACGTTTTTTATTTGAAAAGCCAAATAATTATAGAGTAAAACTAGAAATGGCTCGTTCACTTTTTATGACAAAGTCATTTAAAGAAGCAAAAAAACTCTTTTTGGAAGTAAAAAAAGATCCAAAAATTCCTAAAGCAAGCTTAGTTATTATAGAGTATTACTTACAACTTATCGATAAAAGTATCAGCAAACATTTTTTCAATGGTGTAGTTATGTTAGGTGTTATTTATGATTCAAATATTGGGAATCAAGACGAAAGTTCTTTAAGAGAATTTTTCAAAGAATTTCTAGGCTCAACATATGACCCAAATGCAGATATTCAAGTTAATGATGATTCTGCTTGGTACAACCAAGAGATTGCTATATTAAATTATAAATACAAACTCAATAATAGCACAGAAATAAAACAAGACTTTTTGATTTTCAATAAAGATAGTTTTGATTCTGCACATGATGATACAAAGGTCACACTCTTAAGTTATACTCCAGGATTAAGCATTAAACATAATCCTAAATTAACTATAAATTATGCTTTATATACTGATTTTTTAAAGTATGGAGGAGAAGATAAGCTAAAAACAATAGCTCTTTATCCGCAGTTTAATTATCTATACAATAAAACAAACACTATTACTGGTTATTTAAAATATCAAAAAAAATCTGATCAACAAGATAATACCAAAGATAGTAAATACAAAGAAGCAAGTGCTTCTTTAAAACGTGTATATAACAAAACATTATCATCAACTTCAAATATCATCATATCAAACGAAAAAGCAAAAGATGGTAAACAAACAAGTATCGATTTCACTTCAATAAAAGGTTCATTTTCTTTAAATTTTAAATATAAACCTACATTGTTTTTTACACCTAGTTTATCATATACTATAACTAAATATGATGATATAGACAGTAGTTATTTGAAGAAACCTGAAAACAAGCAATTTAAAATCGCTTTATCGACTACTTATGTGTATTCGCCAAAATGGATACTCCAAGGAAGTACAGACTTTACAACACAAAATTCAAATATAGCACCAAATGAATATGACAAATATACATTTGGAATAAATCTTATAAGGCCATTCTAATGAAAAAAATATTTTTACTACTCATTCTAAGTATTACGTATTCGGTTGCAAATATTGGTAAAATAACTGCTGTTAAAGGTGAAGTTTTTATTATAAGAGATGCAAAACAAATAATTGCCAAAAGTGGAAGTATTCTTATATTAAAAGATCAGGTACAGACAAAGAAAAAAGCAAAAGCCCTCGTTTTATTTAAAGATAACACTTCCATTACAGTAGGTAACAACTCTTTATTATCCGTAAATGAATTTGTAATGGATTTAAAAACGCCAAGTAAATCAAAAACTAATTTTGGTTTTGGAAAAGGTGTATTTAGAACAATTACAGGAAAAATTGGAAAAATCAATCCAAAAGGTTTTAAAATTAAAACTAAATCAGCTTCTATTGGTATTCGAGGTACAACACTCGATACATCTGTAAAAATTTTACCAAATGGTTCAGAACAAGTTGATGTTGCATTTTTAAAGGGTCATGGAATTATTACAAATAATAATACTGGTGTATCTACTCCCGTAGCAAAAGGGCAAAATGCAAGTATGAATCAAGATGGAACTACACAAGTAAAACAAGGTCCATTAGCCGAAACCAAAAAAATGAATGAAGAGTCAACAGAACTAAAAGCAGAAGAAACAAAAACAAATAATGAAGAGAAAAAACCCGCTCAAAAGAAAGAACCAAAAAAGGAAAATGACAATAAACCACAAGTAAAAAATAAAGTACCTGTTCAAAAAGAAACTCCACCAGTAGTGGCTGCCCCTGTTCCTGATGTACCAGAACCACCAGTGATTGAAGATGTACAAAATAATGCACCTATAGTAAGCGATACAAAAATAACTGCATCTGAAGATTCTACAGCAATTTTTACAGTCAATGCAGTTGATACTGATGGAGATATTTTAACTTATTCTATTACAAAACAACCAACACATGGTAAGGCTACAATAGATAGCAAAACAGGGAAAATCACATATATTCCAGATGCGAACTATAATGGTAATGAGATAATTTCAGTAAGTGTTACAGATGGACAAGAAACTGTTGCAAAAGATATTTCATTTGACATTACATCTATAAATGATGCACCAACAATAGATATAGACTCACCTACACCAAATCCAGATGGTACAAATTCAATGCAGTTTAGTTACACAGCGACAGATATAGAAGATGGTGCAGATGTAACAGTAACTGTAAACGCATCACATGGTAATGTAAGTTTAGTTGATGGGAAAATGACATATTCTCCAAGTGCCGATTTTGTAGGTGAAGATATAATTACAATGCTAATTACAGATAAAGATGGAAAAACAACCAGTGAGATTATTAGAGTAACTATAGATGAAAACAATACCATTACTGGTTTCTCTTCAATATCGCCAATAGGTGAACTAGATACAATTTTAGACGAAATAACAAAAAAATCTATGTGTCAAGGAAGATCTGTTTGTGATTCATTTAATCAATACCTAGATTTTGGATACATTCTAAACAATGAAAATGTTGAAATTGGAACATATGTAAATGGGGCAATTACACCAAGTCAAATAATCGCTTCTTACATTAGTAATAATCAAATTGGAAATTATTCGGGTGAGATAGCAGCACTTGTAAATGGTGTGTCATCAGGTGGTACTATAAATTTAGATATGAATTTTGGTACTAAAAACTTCACTGGTAATATTAAAGTAACGCAAGGGGACTGGCAAGCCAATATAAGTGGAGGACAACTAAATCCTAATGGATTTAATACTACTCAAATAAGTTCAATAACAAATAGTGGTAAAGTAGATGACATAACTGGAAACTTAACTGGAAAATACTATGGACCAAACGCCGAAGCAGTAGGTGGTGTATTTAATTTAAATAGTAATACAAAAGGATCAGTAAGTGGTGTTTTTGGAGGATCTAAATAATGAAAAAAATATTTTGTAAACTTGTTTTAATTACCTCGTTACTTATAACAAACCTAGTTGCAGACATTACAAATGGTTTAGTTGCTCATTATGAATTTGAAGGAAATACTCTAGATAGTTCAGGAAGTAATTTTAATCTAATGATACGTGGTGGACAAGGAATTAAACAATATGGAACAGGGAAACAAGGTCAAGCCTACTTATTTGATAATGCCACTGATAATAGTTTAATCGCAGCAGATACAAATCTTTCTGGAACTGTTGGAACTATCTCTTATTGGTTTAAACCTATTAATATTGATGGAGTACAATCCATATTCATTATGGATGATGGTTCAGGAGGAACTGAACTTGATACTTTTAATGATAATTCAACTTTAAATTATGCCGGTGGAGGTGTAGGAGATACAAAATCTGCTGTATTTATTGATGATACGTGGACTCATATCACTGTAACATTCAATGGACTAAATAGTGCAAAACTTTATGTAAATGGTGTACTTACAACACCGACAACTGATAATACAGATAACATAAGTTTGGAAAAAGATATATATTTAGGAAACTGGAATAATGATTGTTGTATATCAAATGGATTTATAGATGATGTAAGAGTTTATAATAGAGAACTTATACAAAGTGATATTACAGAGATATACAACTATTCAAAAACACAATTAGTAATACAAAACCATGGAGGTGTATTACAGATTCCTTCAAATGGAGATATAGAAATAGACCTTAATTCTTCTATGACACAAGGAACTCTTGAATTTTGGATTAATACAAAACACACTACATCATCATACAACTCAGTAGCTGGAATTTATGATGACAATGGTTCTATAGATTTATCTATTAGAGATGATGTTATAAATTATATTGTAAATGATGGAAATAGTACATTAACTTTTATTGGTCAAAAAACAATCAATGATAACACATGGCATCATGTTGCCTTAAGTTTTGATGGGACAACTTTTAGTGGCGTTTATGTAGATGGTGAGAATGATATGGGAGACGTAGCAGGAAGCAGTCTAAGCAACTTCTCTCTAAATAATCCTAAGCTAAAATTAAATAAAGATAAACTAATAAATATGATGATTGATGATGTACGTATTTGGAATACTCCAAGAACACAATTACAAATCAACCAGACAAAAAACTATCAATTAGATGAAAATGAAACTGACTTAGTTGCTTATTATAACTTTGATGAAAGAATTGGAAATAAAGTTTATGATATTTCATCAAATGATAATGATGGAACTATTGATGACGACATTCTTAGGCTTAACTTTTTAGGAGACAATTTAACTTTTTCTGGATCGGGAAATACTATTCAAGTTGACACTACATTAAATACAAGTAGTTACTCAAAAGCACTTTGGTTTAAAGCCCCAACATCACCAACAGGAAATTTTATTTCTACACAAGGTGCAGGTCACTATTTTTGGTATGCAAGTGGTTCAAAAATTGGTATTGCACATAATGGAACTGCAACATCAGGTACAACAGGATTACTTTCAACTCATGATTACAATGATGGTCAATGGCATCATGCAGTAGCTACATATGAAGGTTCAACACTTTCTTTATATATTGATGGAGAACTGGAATCACAAAATACAAGTGTGACTACTCCACCAAGTGATACCACTATAGAAATAGGTAGTTTTAATGGTGGTAACGGTAGTTTTAATGGGGAGATGGCAGAGCTTTCTATATGGAATAAAGCATTAACACCAAGTGAAATTACTAAGATAATCCATTCATCTTTAAAAGGGAATGAATCTGGACTAGTAGGTTATTGGCCTTTAGATGAAGGGAATGCTTTAACTATTTATGATAAATCTTCATTTAGTAACAATGGAACTTTATCTGGTACATCATGGTCTTTTAAAGCACCCAAAATATTTGGGAATACTATTTATACATCTCAAAATATACTGACAAATTCTAAAATTATTACATTAGACCAAACAAATACACCAATATATTCTGAAGTTACCAATAACTCAAATGTTACTGTAATAGATAATCTACTTCAGTTCCAGTCATTTTTAGAGGGTAATCAAACAGCAAATATTCATAATAGTGAAGATAGTCTCACTGAAGCAATCACTTTTACCACATATATTTCAGATGATAATATTAATCTTTCATTATTAAATTTAAATACAAATGAGAACAATATCAGTAAAATAACACTTATTGGTCAAGATGGTACTGATAGTAATTCCTCTTTTGATATAAATGGATTAATAGATGGAGAAAACAATATCTCTACACTACTATCAGAAGATGGGAACTATTCTTTACAATTTACACTATCAGATAATAGTACATGGTGGTATAATTTTTCAACACAAACTATTTCATCATACAATGATTTTAGTAGTGTATTTAAAATAGATTCTCATGTAAACAATAATATTGTTATAAACACAATCAACTCAAACTGGACTAATGATATTCAATCAGGTCTAATTGCGCATTATGAATTTGAAGATAATATCAATGATAGCGCAAATGATTATAACCTTAGCGTAGCGGGTGGAGGTTCTGAGTTATATAATAATATAGGGAAATATGGTAAATCTTATATTTTTAATGGTACAGATAATTATCTTAAAACAGCTACGAATGCACTTGATGAAAATCAAACAGGAACTATTTCTTTTTGGATTAAAGATTCAGTAGACAATGGTCAAGCTTATGTTGTAATGCAAGACAATAGTGGTTCAAGTACATTCAGTCCGTCTATTTATACAGATGGAAGTAAAAACTTAGGGGCATATGGGAATATACACCAATACCCTTTAGATCAAACTCCAATTGGTCAAGCGATGTTTGATGGAAATTGGCATCATATAGTTTTGACATTTTCAGGAACAAATACAGCAACATTTTATTTTGACGGACAATACGTTATCCCTTCAGATCAAAGTGCAGATGAATTTAAAATTGGTACTACTATAGCATTAGGAGTACAATATGCAAATAACATAACTCCACAAAGTTTTTTATCTGGAGAGATGGATGATGTAAAGATTTATAATAGAGTTCTCAGTAGTAGCGATATAACAAAATTATATAACTATGAAACTCCAAAAGTTATAGTAAATTTATCAAATTACAACTCTGATGAACATAATATTACAGCGATTACTTTGATAAATGAAAATGGAATAGATTCTAATATTTCTTTATCAGCAATTACTGATAACAACTGGAGCACAGAACAATCAATCGATGGTAATTATAGTATTAAAATAGATACAGATGATAATTTAACATGGTATATAAACTTCAATGATAATAATCTATACACACAAAACGACAGTGCCGAATTTATTACAACCATTCAATCAAATTCATTTCCTATATTTAATATAGATACAAATGCTTCACAATGGATTGATTATTCAAATATTGAACTAACTACTTTAAATAATACAATATTACTACAATCAATTAATGAGTTGACTCCTAATGGAACGATTAAGTTAAATGTTACTCAAGATACAATCATAAATCTTTCTGGGACATTATTATTAGATAAAAATATGACCATAAATAATATATCTAATTATAAAATCTCTCTAAATGCTTCAGACTTACATAGGGCGATAGAAATTGGGTCATCAGCTCATGTAAAATTAACTGGAATCATAATCGAAAATGGTCATACATCATATGATAATGGTGCTGGTATTTTTAATAATGGTAATTTAATACTTAAAAAAGTAATTGTAAGAAATAATTTTGCAACAAATGGAAATGGTGCTGGTATTTTTAATAATGGTACTTTAAATATTGAGTCAAGTTCTTTATATAATAATAATTCTGAATTAAATGGTGGTGCTATTCAAAATGTAGGGGAATTAACACTGCTTAATACAACTATTTCTAATAATATCGCAGGAGAAAATGGAGGAGCTGTTTATATCAATAGTGGAGATATCAATATATCACATACTACAATTGCATATAACCATTCTGGTGCATTATCAAATAATCAAAATGAACCAGAACCTATAGATACATGTGATCCAAACAGTGCATCATATGACCAAACTATTTGTAGTGAGAAAAAAGGAGGTGGTATTTATCAAAACTCTGGAACAGTAAATATTGCTAATTCTATTATAATTCATAATACAGATGGTATCAATCATGCTCCAAATGTTTTTGGAATAATTAATTCATATGGAAATAACATATTTGGAATCCTTGATGGAAATGAAACTATCAATCAAATAGCTGGAAATGATAAAATAAATATAACATCAAATGTAATAGAAAACTCATTAAGTTTTGATTCTAATTTACCTCAATTAAATTTAACTACACATTCATTTGCGGCAAATAAAGGTACGTGTCAAGATATTAATGGAAATCAAATTACAAATGATCAAAACGGTACCTCTAGACCATTATGGGGACAATGTGACATTGGTGCAGTTGAAGCAACTGAAAAAATCGTTACACCAGTTTTAGTAAATTTAAATTTAACTAATGTAAAACTTAGTAAAAATAATATAACTAATATACAAATAATTAATCAAGATAATAATGAAAGTTTTAATATACCTGATTTTAATACTTCTATTTCAGATGGTGAAAATAACTATAGTTCACTTATTTATGATGCTGATGATAATTATTCAATAGAACTTACAGTAAAGAAATTTGATACTGATACATTTGATAGTACATGGTATTATAATTTTAGTGACCAAAAATTATATCCTAATATAGAAAACAATACTTCGTTTTTCTTTACACCAACTATTGAAAATAATTTGTCAATGGATCTAAATAATAGCAATTTCAATTATTATATTTTAAACACTAACTTTACAAATAACAATAACAAAGTAACAAAAGTTATTATTTGGCATCAGTATAATAGTACAAATAGAGGTGTAGTACACAATATTAATGATAGTATTGATTTTAAATATAGTGAAGAGGGTAACTATGAAATTAGATTTAGAACCCTTAATGAAAGAGTTTGGCATTTTAATCCCCTAAATGGAGATATTAACAACTCTATTTCTAATTATGTTGATTTGAATTCAAGTGGAAAAACACTAAATATTGACTTAAATTCAAGTAATTTTGAGATAATTGATCTCAATATATATGGTACTAATGATAATGATAACATTGAAGGAACACCCGATAATGATATGTTTAATGCAAGTTCAGGAAATGATTTAATTGATGGAAAAAATGGTGAAGATACAGTTAGGTTTGAAGGCAACGCAAACGAATATACAATATTTCATAATGATAATTCTGTAATCATTTCTGGTCAAAATGGAATAACACAACTTTCAAATATTGAATTGTTAACTTTTTCTGATAAAAATACTACTACTGAATCGTATAAAAGAAATAGCATTATTAATACATATTCGCAAATAGAAGAACCTATATCATTGGAAAATTACAACGCTACAACTGCTCTTCATATTTCATTACCTTTTGATTTTTATTGGTTTGACAATCATCAAGATTTTAGCAATCAAAATACAAAGGTAAACTTTGAATCTGGTAATATTCTACTAACTAAAAATGGTTTATATACTAAAATAGATAAGATATTTAAAAATAACCTTATTGAAAAAAGTACCTCAAATATGAATTATTCTGTAGATAACAACCTAGTTACAGTAAGCAAAAAGACAAATAATGAAGTTTTATTTGAATTAAAAATAGCAGAAAAATACAATAATTTACAACTACAATCTATTTATAATAACTTTAATAATATAGATATTAACTTCACCCAAAATGCAAATGGATATAAAGTATTAAAAAAGACAATAAAAGAAAGTATAGAACTCTCTCATACTATTTTTAATTTTGAAACAAATAGTTCATATACTTCTTTAGAATCATTTTTAGGCCATACACCAGGACTAACAAACGAATTAAATAATTCTAAAATACTCTTGTTTGATAATAATACTACAGCAGGAAATTTAATTGAATATGATACTGTTAATGACCAAATAATAAATTATACTGCTGGAACTTGGCAACGTGTAAATACAAGTAAAAACTATATATATGATGATAATGGAACGACAAAAACAGGTATTACAAATGAAATTATTTCGATAAAACCAAGTGTCATTGGATATAAATATAATCAGGCAATAGTACTAGCTGATGATGGTTATTTACATCAAGCGAGGTATGAAGAGGCAAATAGTACTAGCTCTTTTATTCAACTGAACTCTTATGCTGTTAATGAAATCTCACAAAGTGTTGTAAATGACTTTAGATTCAATACCTTATTTGAATATGAAGACAAATCCCAAGTATTTGAAAATACACAAAAAGCATATAATGAACTATTTTACACAAGAATAGTTGATGAAAGATATTATGACAATAATGTGACTTATGATAATAATCAAAAAGTATTTAATCTAACAGCAAACAAAAAAAACAACCTTAGTTCAAGAGCTTCTATTCAAATGTCATCTAATGAACAAAATATCACATCGATAACAACAACAGTAAATTTATCAGATGCAAACAGCTCTTATAATAAAGGTTATGTTTGGGCTTTATTTAAAGATGTTTTAGTATCTTCAAATAATGATTTAAATATTACAAGTAATAAAGCACATATTTATGCAGGAATAACTATTCAAGCTAATGGATTATCAAACTACATTACAATTTATGATGAAAACTGGAATAAGAGATGGACTCTTTCAAATATTAATGATTATAATTCAACAATTTTAGCTAGTTTAAATAGTTCTATTATGATTGATAAAAAAGTTCAATTAGGTATAAATATTGCCAATAATACGATAAATTTTGAAGCATATGATGAGAATAATAATACTATTGGAACTAAGTTACAATTTCAAAATCAAAATCTAACTTTCAATACAATTGCTAAAGCTGAAATGAGAGCCAAAGTTTCTGATTTTGCACAATCTGCAGACAAAACATCAATGCAAGTTTTCAGTTTTTCTCAAAATAGCTTAAATACGGCACCAATACTTAGCCAACAAGATACAAATATCATTCTTACTGAAGGTAATAGTGCAGTAACAACAATAAATGCATTTGATTTAAATAATGATCATCTATCTTATAGTCTAACAGGAACAGATTCATCACTATTTAATATAGACCAAAATGGACATATACAATTTAATTTAATTCCAAATTATGAATCTCCTCAAGACTTTGATAAAAACAATATTTATCAATTAACGGTAATAGTAACAGATGGACATCAGAATGACTCAAAAAATTTAGAAGTAACAATTCTAAATGATTCTTATTCAACACGACAAATAATGGGCGAAAACTGGAGTAAAGGTGAGTATGATTATAAATACATGAGTAACAGTATCACTAATCAAAGTACATTTGCTACTCTAACAACAGATAAAATAAATAATGATAATTCAATCCTTGAGTTAACACAAAAAGATATGGGTCAAATGGTTGAATCTAGTCTTGAGATTAATTTATCAAATATTGATGATACAAATACTTATATATCATTCTTCCTAGCTAATGACAATGGTTCTAAAACTCAAATTGTACTGACTTCAAAAAGTGCAAAAGCGTTTATTTATCAAAATGGATCTCCTATTTCAAGCTCATCGATATATGACTATGATGGTACAAACTACTTTGATTCAAAACAAGTAAAACTTAATACGTGGTTTATAGAAGGAAATATACATTTTAATATTACTGATATTAAAAACAATCAATTAGGAAGAGAAGTAATACTATCAAATAATAATATGAATTCATTCACATCACATAATATAACAATGCTTCATGATGATACAAATAATAATGCCAACCAATCAGCAGAACTTCAATTCTATGGAATCACTAGTAATTCAACTATTACACATAACTATTACAAGAGATTATCTCATTTAGAATTTAATATTGATACAGCTACATATGATAATGCATCAGCTCAAGATATAAATAACACTCAATTATTTCAATTAAGAACAAACGTTGACTGGAATAGTACAAAATATGTTAACCTTAAAATAGGTCAAATAAACCCATATGACAATCACATATTTGAATCTGGTGTTGAAATAAATCATAAAAATATTATTAGTAATGAAGAGTTAATAAAGCGTTCTGTTAGTAAAAATAATAATATTATAGTTTTATCAAATGAATCACAATCAAATGATGAGATTAAATACCAAGGATCTGTAAATACAAATGAAATGAATCAGGTTCTTGCGAAAGCTAATGTACCATTTACATTAATAAATGGAGCAGGTCATAAGTTATATTCTAAAAGAGTTTCTACACACTGTAGCATTGAAGGAATTAATACAAATACGAACTACAACGATATTAATAATTTAATACTAAACAATACAGAAGCAAACCAATATAATAATTCAATTACAAGAAATAAATTCAATAGTCTAAAAGTTTTACAATTTTCAACAGAAACAAATAAATTAGTTGAGCATGATATTCGAGGAAATCAAAGTAACATCGATGCAGGTACTTGGAGTATTAAAGAAAATGTAATATGTTCTAATAATGGAGTAGATACACCAATAGATATAATTGATATCAATTCAACACTAAATGGTTATGAAAATACTTATTTGGGGTATAAAAATGGAGTTGTATATCAACTTGACTATACTAAAGAAAATAGATCATCTGAAATTTACTTTTTTGATAAAATTGCTATTCAAGAGTTGTCTTTAGAATATGGGATAACAAAAACTCCTATAAAGCAAAAAGTACTCAATAACACATATAACTATATTTCGTTGCCATCAAATATAACTTTATGTACAGCTAATTTTCAATCAGCACTAGGAGCTATTTGTAATCAAGATTACAATATAGATACAATTTTTTCACAAGTTGATACAGTATTTAAACATACAGGATTTTGGAGTTATTGGTCACCTAATGTATCAGTTTCAAATAACCAATACAACTTGGATATTTTAAATACAATAAATAATAAAGAGGGATTAATTGTAAAAATCTCTAACAGTAGTAAAACACTTAATCTTCCATATAATATTTTTGGAAAAATAGAAACAGATATTATAGATTTATATCAAACAGGATGGCACTTAACAAGTTCACCTTTGGGATATTTGGCAACAGATATCGAAAATATGACTAACACTCAAAACAAAACATTAAAATATATATTACAGTTAAATAACAACAACTGGAATGTATATGCACCACTAAACAACGACTACATTGATAAATCAATATCAAGAATAAATACAATTAATAAAGAAGAGTCTTTTTGGATATACGTAGAGTAGATATATAATCTACTTTACTATTATTTAGTTATTTCAGATAAGGGAGTTGAAGAGTCACCATCTAGATTTGGCATTCCTAAAGCTACAGATGAATTATCATTTAAAGCACTAACCACTGGAGGATTAGACTTTGTTGGGTTATCAGAATTAGTGTTTTGTTCACTACTTCCACCACTGCCACAACCTACCAATAAAATACTCACACTAAATATAACAACTAAGATATTTTTATTCATTATATACTCCTAATTTCTCATTATATTATTTAATTGTTTATTTTCTTCTGTTATTACTATAATAATTTAAAAATTGGTGTGACAAAACTAAGAAAAGAGATCACTTCAGATAAGTATATTACTTATCTGAAATATCTATATTGATGCCTTTTTTAAGAAGAGCATCTTGCCGCACTCGTAGATAGTCTAGAAATGACTTATAATTAGTATATTCTTTTGTACTTACAAATCTAAATAATTCTTTGAAATGAAAACTATATAAAAGAGCATCTATTCTTGCTTGTTCTTTTTTATTGTTAAATAATAAAATTCCAGGGCGATAATCTAAAACCAAATCTTTTGCCCACTGGTTGGGTGTTGTAGTTTTTCCTGATGGAGTAACTATTTTATTTTTTGAACTAGCATCAAGTCTTACAACAGTAAACTTAGACATTTCACTTATAACATCTTTATTTTTTAATGTTGTATTATGTAAATAATCACATTGAGTACAGCTACCATCTTCAAAAATAACAGCAAGAGGTCCATCGATTTTAGATAAATCATTTATTTTTTGAAAAATCGAATTTTCTTTTAAACTATATAATGTTTTATTTTTAACTTTTTCAATATACTGAGTTAAAGTCATATTTTTATACTCTTTATTTTTCACAAATTCCAAAATGTATTTAAAATTTTCACTCGAACGATAACCATTGACTCTTACAACAACTTCATTTGACTCATTTAAAAAAAGTATTGTTGGTGTATACTGTACATTTTGATGTTTGGCATACTCTTTCTCTGTTAATGTTAAATCTTCAGTAACAGCGATCTCTTTGCTTCCTTTAATATCTATACCAATAACATCGAAATTTTCTTGGATAAAAGACTGAAGTTTAGCACCTTCTACAAAATTATTTTTTAGCATTTTTGTACAGTATGGACAAAACTTTAAAGTCATAAACAACATAACATGTTTATTTTCCTCTTTTGCTTCCTCTACATCTTCACTCATATCCATAAAACTCTCTTTAAACCATTCAGGCATACTATGTGGTGAACCACCTGTAAACTTACCTTGTGAGGCATTTAAAGTTGTAAATAATAATGATATTGTGAAAATTAAATTCAAGATTTTCAAACTATTATTTTTTGACATTCTATCTCCTTTTATTGTTGACTAAATTTGTGGTGATAGTATATAATATTTGAGTTTAAAGAGAATAAAAAAGTAGAGTAAAAGAATAGAGTATTAAGAATTTCTCAATTCTTGATACTCTGAAGGAATTAGATAATTTTGCGACTTTATAAGTTCATCATAAAATCCATGTTCATATCCTAAACTATAAAGCTTATCTAATGCTTTATACTGTAGTTCACTTAATTCTATAGAATCATCATTTGCATAAAGCCCTAAATATTTCTGTAAAGTTTCATGATCTACTCTAATGAGATCACGCTCTAGTAACATATCAGATAATAAAAGTTTATTATCATTAGCTACTCGTACAGCTTTTATAAGTGTATTTTCATAATCAATTGCTTTATTCAGAGGTATACTTCTTCGTAAACACATTCCACCTAAAGGCAAAGGTAAATCTTTTCCTGCTAACTCTTGCCATATATCCCATAGCTCAATTTCAACTTCTAGTTTATCATCATATGTCAAAATCGATTCATGTATTAAAACACCAGCATCAACGTCCCCATCAATCACAGCTTGTTCAATTTCAAGAAAATTCATATATGTGATTCGTGCATTTGGATATTTGATTTTAAATAAAAGTGCATTAGTTGTATACTGTCCGCTCAATGCAACTTTAAAATTCTTTTTTAACTTTACACCTTTTTGTTTCACTATCTTAGGACCATAACCATCACCAAAACTTACAGCTGTTTTTAATAAAGCAAAATCTTTTTTAACAAAAGGATATAAAGCAAAACTAATTGCACAAATATCATATTCCCCTCTTAATGTAGCTTGATTAAGAGTTTCTATATCTAACGCAAGATTATCAAATTCTGTATCTTTTAATGTTACCCAACCAAGTTTAATGGCATAGTACATAAAAATATCATCTGCATCTGGTGAATGTGCTACTAAAATTTTATTCAATTGAATTCCTTATTTATCTAATATTTTATAAATTGCTTAAGTCTTCTAAAGTACTTATATTCGCAGCTAATTTATTATTTACTTCCAAAAACTCCAATTCTGGTACAGAATCAGCAACTACTCCAGCACCTGATTGAAATACAACCAAGTCATCTTTTATAAGTGTAGTTCTTATCGTTATTGCACTATCCATATTACCATCAAATCCAAAATAAGCTACACTACCACTATAGAAACCTCTTTTAAGATTTTCAAATCCTGCGATGAGTTCCATAGCCCTGATTTTAGGAGCACCTGTCATAGTACCAGCAGTAAATGTAGCTGCAAAAAGATCAAACATATCATATTTTTCATCTAAATTTGCCTCTACATCTGAAACTAAATGCATCACATGAGAATATTTTTCTACTCTCATTTTATCAGTCACTTCAACCGTTCCTGATTTAGCTACTCTTCCCACATCATTTCTACCTAAATCAATCAACATTACGTGTTCTGCAACCTCTTTTGGATCAGTTCTTAATTCGTGTTCCATCTCAAGATCACGTGCGATTGTTTTTCCTCTTTTTCGAGTACCTGCAATTGGTCGTAAAAGAATTCTATTATCAGTTAATCGTACCATCACCTCAGGACTACTTCCTGCTATACAAAAATCTTCATACTCAAGTAAAAATAAATAAGGACTTGGATTTTTACTTCTTAATAATCTATAAAAACTTAAGTTATCAATTTTTGCACGAGCAGTATATCTGTTTGTCATCAAAATTTGAAAAACATCTCCACTTCGAATTTTTTCTTTTGATTTTGCAATCATCTCAAAAAACTCTTCTTTAGAATGTGCAAAACTACCCTCTTCTAAAATTGTAGCTTTTTGTAAAGGTGTATGCATAAAAGGTTCATTTAGGAATTTTTCTATATCTTCTAAGTCAGAAGAACACTCTTCGATTGATGTAACCATAGTAAGTTGAGAAGTTTTATGAGAATAAACAAGAACTATTTTAGGACGTATTAAATCACAATCCGGTATATTTAGCTCATCTGGTAAGTTAGCCATTGATTCTTCAAGTTTTGGCTCAAATGTAGATACCATATCATAACCCATATTTCCAATAAAACCATCAATTAAACCAATGCCTAACTCTTCACCTTTGTCTTTATAAAATTGTTTATCCAATTTAGAATAATACTCTTTTAAAAAAACAAACGGATTTTTATTTATCTCTTGAGTGATACCCTCTTCATTTTTATAAAAACTCTGAGAGTCCTTGTGCCAAACTCTTTCACGTGCACCGATAAAGATGTAAGAAAAGTTACCATCAGTACTATTATTTACTGATGATTCAAAAAGAAATGTTATCTCTTTATCAAAAATTCTTTTAACTTTTTGATAAATTGATACAGGTGTAAATTGGTCTAAAAATATTGTTTTATTATAAAAATTCATTTGTTATATATTCCTAAAATTTCAATATATAAGCATTAGGATTTTTAAAATCAGATTTTACTTGACTTAATTTACGTGTTGCACTTGTTCTTGTTTTGTATGAACCTATCAATACTTTATTGTAAAGTCTACCTTTAATCATCAGTTTATAAACACTATAAGAGTAACCTTTTTGAGTTATTTTTCTTAAAAGATTTTTATTTGGTGCTTTTGTAAAGGCACCTATTTGAATATAATAACCACTTAATGACGTAGATTTTTTAGTAAAATTTTTCTCTTTTGCAGGTGGTACAATTATCTCTCTTTTAGGTTTTGATAATTCTTTTACCTTAGGTTCTTTTTTTACAACTTTTTTAATTGGTTTTGGTTTAGGTTTTGGTGTTACAACTTTTTTAGGTACTATTACCTCTTCTTTATCAAGTTCAAAAAGATCTCTTTGTACCTCTTTTGTGGGCTTAGGAGAATCTAATACTAAAGGAACATTATCCACTTCTTGTTCAGGAATAAGAATTTCATTCATCTCTTTTTTCTGTTTTAATTCTAGTTCATTTGATTCTTCTAATGCAATTTTTCTGTCAATTACTTTTTGGTACTCTTCATTCGAATCAATTTTATTTAAAATATCATCTTTTACAACTTCAGTGTTTACTTCACGAGTATCATTTAATTGACTTTCTGTATCATTATTAGAAATTAAACGTATTACTAAAACAGTTATTATAAATAACAACACCAATCCAAATCCTAACATGATATATTTTTTCTTGTTAGTATTTGAAGCTGATGTATCTAATATAATATCCTCTACATTGTTATGTGGATTAATATTTTGTTTTGGAGAATCACTTCCAACAGATAGATCTACAAAAGCTGATGTTTCATTGTTTACCTCTTCAGCCATGTCTGAATAACTTTGTTCTCGTTTTACAGAAGCTCTTTTTAATTCTTCTAGCTTTTGCTGCTCTTGAATTAATCGTTCTTTATCTTGTTCAATGCCAACATTTCTAAGAAACTCTTTCCCATCTACTTCCATGATTCTCTCCTTTAATTAAAATTAATTATTAATAAGTTGATTTAGTATAAATAACAAATTTTTGAGCTAACTCTTCTAACTCTTTTTTAACAGAAGTTTGTAGCTCTGTATTATTGATATCATCTAATACATCAGCAATTTTATTTGCAATAGTTTCAAACTCTGCTTCTTTCATACCTCTAGCAGTCAAGGCTGGAGAACCAACTCTAATACCTGAAGTTACAAATGGACTTCTTGTTTCACCTGGAACTGTATTTTTATTTACAGTAATACCAGCATTTCCTAATGCAGCATCAGCATCTTTACCTGAAAAGTCTTTATTTAAAAATGACACTAATACTAAGTGATTATCTGTACCATCAGATACTAAATCATATCCTCTTTTAACTAGTATTTCACCAAGAACTTTTGCATTTGCTTTAACTTGTTTAGCATATACTTTCCATGCTGGATCTAAAATCTCTTTAAATGCTACAGCTTTAGCTGCTATTACATGTACTAATGGTCCACCTTGGATACCTGGGAAGATTGCTGAATTGATTTTTTTTGCAATATCTTCATCATTACACATGATCATACCACCTCTTGGACCTCTTAAAGTCTTGTGAGTAGTTGTTGTAACAACATCAGCGTAAGGGAATGGAGACATATGTTCACCAGCTGCAACTAAACCAGCAATATGAGCAATATCAGCAAATAAAATAGCACCAACTGCATCAGCAATCTCTCTAAATTTTGCAAAGTCTATCTCTCTTGCGTAAGCAGAAGCACCACAAACTATAATTTTTGGTTGAACTGTTTTAGCTATATCCATAACTCTTTCATAGTTAATTCTACCATCCATCTCAACACCATAATAAAATGCAGAGTAGTTTTTACCAGAAAATGATGGCTTAGAACCATGAGTAAGGTGTCCACCGTGAGATAGATCCATACCTAATATTTTATCACCAGCTTTGATAAGTCCTGCATAAACTGCACCATTTGCTTGTGAACCAGAATGTGGTTGTACATTTGCATAATTACATCCAAAAATTTCACACGCTCTATCAATTGCTAATTGTTCAACTTGATCTGCAAATTCACATCCACCGTAATATCTTTTATAAGGGTAACCTTCAGCATATTTATTTGTAAAAACAGATCCCATTGCTTCCATAACAGCAGGAGAAGTGAAGTTTTCTGATGCAATCATCTCTAGGTGATTTGTTTGTCTTTCTAATTCATTTTCAATCATTCCAAATACTTCAGCATCTGCACTTTCTAAGTTATTGTTCTTTATAAATTCTGTATTTTCAGTCATATTATTTCCTTTTTTTAATTATTGTGTTTTTAAGATTCTTCTGTATGTAAATCTATTTCTTGATGAATTGGTTTCATTGCTGGAAATAAAAGTACATCTCTAATAGAATGTTGGTTTGTTAACATCATAACAAGTCTATCTATTCCAATTCCTTGACCAGCAGTTGGAGCCATACCATAAGATAGTGCATTTACAAAGTCAGCATCCATCTCATGAGCTTCATCATCACCAGAATCTTTTGCATCCATTTGCCCTTCAAATCTTTTTAATTGATCTAATGGGTCATTTAACTCAGAGAATGCATTAGCAATCTCTTTTCCACCAATAAATAATTCAAATCTATCAGTTAAGTGTGGTTGTTCATCATTTCTTCTAGCCAATGGAGAAATCTCTACTGGATATTCAGTGATAAATGTTGGATTTATTAATTTTGCTTCAACATACTCATCAAATAATTCACCTTGTAGTTGTCCAATATTCATAGAAGGATTAACATCGATATTTTTTTCAGCACAAAATGCAAGAATTTTTTCTTTATCAGTTGTGATATCAGCAGGAACTCCACCAATATCAGTTAATGACTGAATTAATGGTATTTCACTAAATTCTTCAAAGTTTATCTCTAAATCTCCATATGGCAATCTTGTAGGTAAATTTAAATGTTCAAATAAGTACTCAAAATACTCTTTTGTTATATGAATTAAATCTTTGTATGTTTTGTATGCCCAATAAAACTCTATTGATGTAAACTCAGGGTTATGTGTTGCATCCATACCTTCATTTCTAAAACATCTGTTGATCTCAAATACAGCTTCAAATCCACCAACTATTAGTCTTTTTAAATACAATTCAGGTGCAATTCTTAAAAATCTATCTACACCTAAAGCGTTATGATGTGTTGTAAAAGGTTTAGCATTTGCTCCACCCGCAATTGGGTGCATCATAGGAGTTTCAACTTCTAAGAATCCTTTATCTTCAAAAAATCTTCTTGTTAAAGAGATAACTTTAGATCGAATATGAAATGTTTTTTTTACTTCAGTATTCATAATCAAATCAAGATATCTTTGTCTATATCGTAACTCTTTATCTTGAATACCATGGTATTTTTCTGGTAATGGAGAGATAGCTTTTGTTAATAATGAAAATCCTGAAACATGAATAGATAATTCACCTTTTCCAGTAACAAAAGGATAACCTGTTACTTCAACAATATCACCAACTTCAACCATCTTTTTAAATACAGTATTATAAAAACCTTCTGGAAGGTGGTCTCTACTTACATATGCTTGTAACATTCCACTTTCGTCTTCAATTTTAATAAAACTTGCTTTTCCCATAAGTCTATAAAATTTGATTCTTCCGGCAATAGTGTAAATTCTGTGCTCATCTCTTTTATCTTCTTTAGATTCTACATCACTATTAACATTGATAAATTTTTCTATTGTTGTATTTCTATTTGATTCATTTGAATATGGATTAAATCCAGCTTCTCTTAAGTCATCTGCTTTTTGTATTCTTTGTTGTATATATTTATTTTCAAACAATTTTTTTTATCCTTCTATAATATTTTATTTTTCTAAATTTTGACAGTCATTACAAATACCAAAAATTTGCATCGTATGATCTGTAATTTTAAAACCATTTTGTAAAGCAATCTCTTCTTGTTTTTTTTCAATACTCTCATCTAAAAACTCTACTATTTTTGCACAGTTTGTACAGATGATATGATCATGATGTTGATTATTATTTCCTTCATATTTCTTACCATCTTTACCAAAAGAGATAGATGAGATAAGATTTACCTCTTCAAGAAAATTAAGTGTTCTGTAAATAGTAGCAATCCCGATTTTTTGTTCTGGATATTTTTCTTTTACAATATCTAAAACTTCTTCTGCATTTAAATGATCATCGATATTTAAAAGTATTTGAAGGATTATTGCTCTTTGTTCTGTATATTTCATACCTTTTGTCTTTAAAACAACTTTTAAGTCATTTAAAACAGTTTCATTATTTTTCACTATTTTGTACCTCTAATTGCTGTGTTAACTCTGATGCTTTTTTAGAAAGTTCTTCTTTTGAAATTTCTTCAATACTCTCTTTTGTTGCATCTACGACATTATCCAATTGTTCTGTTACTGTTTCTTGAAATCCACTTGTGTCTAGCTTGATTATGTAACTTCCTGTTTCTTGTAAGATAGGAAATACTATACTAGTTTCTAGCTTAGGTGCTAGATTGTCATTGATCATTTTTACTTGTGATACGGCATATGATATGATTGAGAATAACAAAAATATCTTACCTGCACCAAATGCAAATCCTAATATTCTATCAAAGATACCCAATCCACTCATTTTAAACACTTTAGCAAGTGCTGACCCAACAATATATGCTATGATCCAAAAAATTACTAAAGAGGCAATAAATCCTGCAAGCAAAATTGTATTTTCATTTTGCATAGGGATAATACTATTTACAATATCACCACTATCTTTGGCAAGTCTTGATGCTATAAAAACACCTCCCACTATACCAACTAGAGCAAAAAACTCTTTTGTAAATCCTCGAAACAAACCTTTTAGCCCTAATATTGTTATTAACGCTACTACTATTAAATCAAATATATTAATATTTTCCAAAATTACCTACTATTTCTACATTTTTCACATTATACCTTTTTTTAGGTAAAATTTTGTAAAAGTAATTATTTGATTGGTGTAATAATTTCTAAGATACCTCTTTTATCCCCTAATTTCCACTTATTATCTGGCCAATTTTTTAATTTGTGAGAATTGTGACAATTTACACATGCAGGTAATAACATATAATCAGCAACTGCAACTCTTAAAACTTTTTTTCCATTAATAACGTCTTTTTTATAATAAACACCATCATCATTTTTTTCAACCATTGCTATTGCTTCTTTTTGAAATGGTGTCAAAACTCTATTTTTTCTATTTAAAAATGGATATTCACTATATAGTTCAATTTTTACATCACTTCGAGAAGAATACATTTTAGTTAAGTCATGTATAACAGTAGTAGGAAATGGCAACACATTGTTTGCTTTATGATCAAAACTAAAACCAATCTCTTTTGTATTCTTTTTAACATCACCAACTACAAATTTTGTGTAATATTCACGCACCATTTGAAGTCTTTTTACATCTTCTTGTGAACTTTTCACAATATTATTTATTGTATTCTTTTCCATTACATATTCAGTATAAGAATGTGTTCCAAAAGCAAATATTGCAACTACCACTACCATCATTATTATTACTTGTTTTATTTTCATCATTTTTCCTTTTATTCGTTGTATAATAATTATTGATTATTGTACTTGTTCTTTAATTACTAAAATTTCTTTTTCTAAATCTTCAAAATCTTCATCTAAAGATGTACCTTCTGTATTTAAACCTTGTGATTCTATTTTTAATGCGACATTTGCTATATTTTCCATTCTTAAGTTTAATGCCGCACCTTTTATTTTATGTGCACAGTTTTTAATCTCGACAAAATTTTCACTTTCTATTGCATTTTTTAATTCACTTAAGTCATTATCAACTGTTGCAATAAAACTTGTCACAATCTTTTTCATAACAGTAGAAGGCAATCCAGATTTCTTACTTGCTTCTTCTAAATCATAAACAGTTTTTACAACTTCAATGATAGGTTCTTTTTCTATGATTATTTCTTTTTCTTTTTTTTCACTTTGTAAATATTTATGAAAAACTTCATCTAATCGTATCTCATCTAATGGTTTTAATAAATAATCATCAAAACCGATTTTCATAGTCTCCTCTTTATCTGATTCTATTGCATTTGCTGTTAAAGCAACAATAGGAGTATGTCTAAGATTATTCGCAATCTCATAATCAATTATCTCAGCAGTAGCTTCTTTTCCATTTTTTATAGGCATATTAATATCCATAAGAACTAAATCGTATGTACCTTTTTTAAATAAATCAACAGCTTCTTGTCCATTTTCTGCAAAAGTGTGTTGGATACCTCTTAACTCTAATAGGATAGATATAAGTTGTTGATTTACTATATAATCTTCTGCTATTAAAATATTTCCAGTATATTGTTTGTAATCTTCTTCATTAAAGTCTTCAACCTCTTTATCTTTATCAAAAAATCCAATTAAAATATCAAAAACAATAGATCTATTAAATGGAGTATTTAATATAATACTATTTTGAAATTTATCACATTGAGATTTTTCATGTGATAAAATAATTATTTTTACTTTATTTGAGTTATCAATTTTTTGTATATTTTTAAGTTTACTATTTTCTGCAATAAAAATGATATCTTCTTCTACAATAGATTCATAATCATCTGAATTTTCATAAATAGTTAAATCGGTTACTGACTCTAAATATGTTTTAAGATATTCATAGTCGTATTCTGTAATATTATTAGATAATATAATTCCTATTTTTAGCTTATTTAAATCTTCCAAATTTTTATTATTTGATACATTTGTTTTATATTCTAATTCAAAGAAAAATCTACTTCCTTCATTTTCTTCACTTTCAATTTGTATATTAGAACCTAATGCTTGTACTATTTTATTACTAATACTTAATCCTAATCCAGTACCACCATACTCTCTACTTGTACTACTATCAGCCTGAGAGAAATCTTCAAATATTGTTTTTTGTTTGTTTTCACTAATACCGATACCATAATCTCGTAAACTAAAACTAATTACACAAGACTCTTCAGCTTGTGATATTAGTTTTATATCTAATTCAATTTTTGAATGCTCACTTGAAAATTTTATTGCATTTGAAATAAGATTTGATAAAACTTGTTTTATACGTAATGGATCCCCTATTATTCTTTGCAGAATTTTAGGATCAATCACAGAAATAAGATTTATACTCTTTTCTTGTGCTTTTGCTGAAAATAGATCTGATACTGCGTTAAATTCTTTAAATGGATTAAACTCAACCTTTTCACAAACAAGATGACCACTTTCTATTTTTGATATATCTAAAACATCATTTACTATACCAAGTAAATTTTCAGCACTTTTATCGATTACATCAATGTAATTTGCCTCTTTATTCTCTAATTTAGAATTTTTAAGAATTTTTGTAAACCCTATAATTGCATTTAATGGTGTTCTTATTTCATGTGACATGTTTGCTAAAAATAGACCTTTAACATTTTCTGCTTTTTTCGCCTTTTCTACAGCAAGTACTTGCTCTGTAATATCGTATCGCAAAGCAATATATTCAATAATATTATTATTTTCATCAAGTATTGGTATCAATGTAGCGGCAACATAATATGAGCTTCCATCATTTTTTCTATTCTCGATATTTCCAAACCATATCTTTTTAGATTTGATTGTTTTCCACATATCTTTAAACACAGCTTTATCCATATTTGGACTATTTACTACATTGTGATTCGCATTTATGAGATCTTCTCGTGTATAACCTGATATATTTACAAATTTATCATTTACATATGTAATTACACCTTTAGGATCAGTTTTAGAAACTATAGTTCCTGCATCTACTGCTTTTTTGTATTGTTCTAAAAGATGTGTACTTTTTTCTAATTCAGTAATATCCATCATAGTAATAATAGTACGTTTGTATTTTACAGATTTTTTAGCATTTATAGTATAAATAAAATATTTATTATCTTTTAGTATTTTAACCTTGTGAGGTAAATGAGGATTATTTACGACATACTCCACCCAGTTTTTATCTTCAAAAGTATATATATACCCTTCCTCTTTTACAAAATAATCACAAATACACTCATGATCTTCTTGAAATTCTTCTAATGAGTTATAGTCACTAAAAAACTTTAAAAAACTATCATTTACATCTAAAATTTTAACTGTATCATTAATGATAATAATACTACTTTGAGAACTCAAAATATCTTCCATATATTCTTCATTTTTTTGAGTTAATGCAAGTAAGTCTTTTGTCTCTTTTTCTCTAGACTCAATTGATTTCGTCATATCGTTTACATTAGAGATAAGCTGGTCTATCTCTAATGTATTAAACACATTAGAGATTTCTTTGTATTTTCCTTTTATGATATAATTAAAATGACTCAATAAAATATCAATTGGGTTTTTAATATAAATTTTAAATATTACAATAATTAGTATTATTAGAAACAATAACATTACATAAATTATTCCTAATAATGCAGCTTTATTACTCGATAAAATATCCTCAAAATTTGAAGTATCCAAAAGATATATAATTCTCCAATCCCAAGGCTTAAAATGTAATTGTTTTATCTCATAAGTTACTTCGTCTACAGTAATTTTATTTTGGTTTGTTCGAACGATAGTAGACAATTCACTTGATGTTAAATACTTTCTTGATACTTGTATGTATTCATTTGGATCAATAATATATAAAATATCATCAGAGTCCTTATATTTTTTTTCTAATTTACTACTAAGTTCTTTTTTAATTAAAGATTCTTGTTCTCCATAATCAAGAGGAGATGTTCCATATAAATAAAACAGTAACTTAAAATCAGACTCTATATTTTTATACATATAGTTAGCTTTATACTCTACTTTTTGCTCTATTTCGTGATTTATATTTTCTTCAACTATTATATTTAAATAAAAGTAACCCATATAAGAAAACAAAATCCCTAAAACAACAATAGGCGTTATAATTTTGGTAAATAAATTTAGTTTTTTCATCTATTTTTATCATCTTTCATAAGAATCTCTTGGGCAGCTTTTTCTACCGTTTTGTAGGTATTAGGTTTTGTTTTAATTGCACCATATTTTATATTTGCACCCCATGTTGATACAATTTCTCTGTCACTTTCATTTTCTAGTGGATTTAATTTTAAAACGGCATCTTGGATTTTTTTAATTACTTTAGGTGAAATAGTTTTTTTGTTGGCAATAAAAGCAAAACCAGGTATTGAAGCAGATTGAGCAATTTTTCTAAACTTTAAATGTTTATATTTATTTCCAACTGTCGATTTTACAGTCCCTATTGAATTTGGTGTTAAAAGTAATTCTAATAATACATCAGAATGTGTACCTATATAATTATAATGATAATCATCAAGTGTTTTATTATAATTTTTAAACATGAATTCAGTCATTAAATATCCACATGTAGACAATCTTCTTGTTAAAAATATTTTTTTGTGTAAATTAAGTTCAAACAAATCTTTTAAACTATCAATATTTTCATCTGATGTCATCACATCACATGTATAGTTAGCTTTTCCATTTTTTGATTTGAATGTTAAAAATGCTTCAGCATCTTTATAATCTTTTTTTAATTTTACAAAAGGCAACGGCCCTAATTCTATTACATCAATTTTTCCTAATTTAAAATTTCTAATTAAATCTTTATAAGAAGAAGAATATACAAGTTCAAATTTATATCCAGTTTGTTCTTCTAGATATTGTAAAACTGAATTGTACTGTAAAAATATTTTGGGGGCTTTATCCATAGGTAAAGGAGAAAACTTAAGTGGTTCTCCTAAAAGGGTCATGATTGTTAACATAAAAATAAATAAATATCTCAAATTTTTTCCTTAATAAATTTTATTTTATAACAATTTATCTAACAAAATTCTAAATTCTTATAATAATTTTAAAATTTTCTAGTAATTTGAAAATATAATTTATTTAATTGGATATTAGAATTATAGCTATCGCTATCAATCTCTAAACTTTCTACATCATAAGCTGTTGAAAGCATATAGCTATTATTAAAATAATAATTTGCACCTATTGTGTAATTTAGATAATCTACATCACCAGTAATACCCTTATTTATATTCCAAAATAATGATTTATCATCAAAAAGATACTCTTTATCAATTGAAACTGAAAAAATCCCAAATGAACCATTAAGATGTATGATAGGATTTGTATCAGGAACAATATCTATTTTATTTTCTATTTTATAATAGTTTAGACCAATATTATAAGACATAAACTCTCTTTTATACATAAGTTTTAGATATTCTAAGTCTACCTTACTTTGAACATTTGATCCTTTTGAAATCAGTGTATTTTCTAAGGTAACATCTTTTTTAAGAACTTGCTTTGAAGAAGAATCACTTTGAAAATATTTTAATCCTACTGTATTTGCACCTTTTTGAACAAAAAACTCAGGAATTACTTGAGTATTAGTTTCATCTAATCCAAGATCATTTTTAAAATCAACACTTGTATCTGTTGACAATAATTTTATATCCCCATCTAATGCACTTTTTGCATACGCTAAAGAGATACTAAATCTATAGTCATCTGAATTTTTTTTATGCTCAATTCTTTTTTTCAAAATCTTTTTTGTATGATCTTTTTTCTTTTGAGATACATTTTTTCGAACCATTCTTTTCTTTCCAAACTCTATTATTTTTATTAAAGTTGGAACTGCTTTTGGATTTCGTAAATTGTATTTATGCCGTAATACATAAGGATGAAATACTCCTATTGAAGAACTTTCTTTTGTTAATAAGGCTCTCCCTTTTAAATAGTTTGGAAAAACACCATAAGTAACTCTATATTTATTTTTTTCTTTAAAAATATAAATATTAGCTGAAGGTTTTTTGACATATTTTTTTATATAAAAATTAACTTTTTTCATACTGTCGACAGTAAATAAATTTACTGTCCAACTTGTTTTATTTGTAGCACCCACTACTATTTCTAAAAATAGTAATAATATAATTGCGATTTTCACTTATTTTATTCCTTTATACATCGTACTGATCTTCCACTTGCTCTTGAATAATAACTCCAATCACTATTTTTACCAAATCCTAAGAACATAGCATTTGTACCATTTGGAGTACTTGACCACAATCCACCAGCATAACCTATGTCTTGAACTTCACCTGTTTCATAATCTCTTAATCCTGCTAATGGCAATTTTAAATTGGCAAATGCTTTTGAAACACTATCAATATTTTCAGCATTTAATTCAACTGAAGTTGGTAATCTAAACCCAACAGGACAGATACTTGTTCCATCAGTTACTCCCCAACTAGATGTTCTAACCGAACCACTAATATCGCTTGTTAACCAATCAAAAGTATTTTCTTCTGTTGAAAGAATAAAATCTGTTGTTCCTACAACTATATTCGATGATAATGTTGAAGTTACTGAACTACCAAGTTTTTCATGACCATCCATTTTTCTTCCCCATTGATAATAGTCTCCATAACATAAACTATCATTAAATGAAGTACACACTCTAGAAGCACCTAAATTACGATCCATCCATTCTTTTCCTGTTACAGGAGAAGTTATTGTATCAAAAACTATACAAAGTTTTTCTGTACAAATTTGAGAACTTGATGGTTTTGAAGCTGTACATAAATTATCTGCCACAATTGAATTTGCAGAATCTTGACAACTTACTGTCCGTGTTTGTGTCGCATTATTATTTCCACATAATCCAGAACAATCTCCCCATGCCCCTACTTTCCAGTTGTATGTCAATTTCTCATTAACTACAACTATTACTTCATCTGAAGAAGTAGCACCATTATTATCAGTTACTGTTAATTTAAAAATATGAGTACCCACAGATAATGATGAAACTGTTACACTTTTTTCTGTTGACAGAGTATTATCTGATTGTTCCCATAAATAACTCGTAATTACTCCATCTGAATCATACGATTGGCTTCCATCTAATATCACCTCATCTTCAAAAGTGATTATTTTATCTGCCCCTGCATTTGCAATTGGTGCACTATTAGCAATAATTTCTTCATCTTTTGGTTTAATACAACGTACATTAAAAGCTGTTGAATGACCTTTTCCTAGAAACTGTATTGCTCCAGAATTTGTTGTTTCATATTTTAAAGCTAATGCTTTATTTGCAAGTAACGAACTTGTAAAAACATAACCTTTTTGAGAGTTATCAACAATGTCTCCATTATTATTTCTATAACCTGCTATTGGTAATTTTAATACAGAATATGCAGATTCACTACTAGAAATTTTTTCCGCAATAAATTCTTCTTTTGTTGGAACTCTATATCCAGAAGGACATACTCCATCACCTACAATACTATTCCAATTTTGAAGTCGTTGTGTTGATTTACGATCATCTTTTGTCCAGTCATAGTTATAATTAAATGAAGACTTAATAAAGTAATTGTGCGATGGAACTATATTTAAAGATATATTATCCACAATTTGACTAGTTGCTTTTTCATGACCATCAGCATTTCGTCCCCATTGAAAATAATCACCAAAACAATTTGCATCATCTATACTACCACATTGAGCTTGAGCTCCTATATTTCTATCTAACCATACTCTTCCCGTTTCAGTAGAGATAATCTCACCATATGCCGTAGAACAATAACTTTCTGTACAACTTTGAGATAAAGCTGGTTTTGCTTGTGTACAAAAATCATCTGTTACAATTACATCACTTTTATCTTTACAAGTTATAGTTCGTGTTTGTGTACCTTTATTTGCACCACACTCTCCAATACAATTTCCCCAATCTGTAGCTATCCAATTGTATTCAGGTTTATCATTTACAGTGATACTAATACTTGTGACATGAGAAGCACCTTTATTATCAGTTACTTTTAGTGAAATAGAGTGTTCTCCCACTGTCAATTCATATGTAGAAAAATCTTGTGATGTAGACAAAACAGCATCACCCTCATACCATTTATATGTTTCTATCACACCATCACTATCAGAACTTGTTTTTGCACTAAACTTAACTGTATTGCCAACTATAATTGTTGTTTTATCAGCTTCAATTCTTGCAATTGGAGGTACGTTTGTTGATTCTGCATCATTGATACATCTTACAGACATACCAAAACCTCTTATTGCACTTACTTCTACATGACCTTGTGCTGCAGTATATTGCATCTGCTTAGTACTTGATACATGTGGCGTATTTGACCAAACATATATCCCTTTTTCATTAAATGTTCCATCAGAATATTTTCTTATTCCCGCTGATGGTAATTTTAATTTAGCATAACCATCCTCTGCATTAAAAATTGATTCTGCTTTTAACTCATCAATAAATGGCACACGGTATCCATTAGGACATACTCCGTACCCATCACTTCTAGCCCAATACTCTGCTCTATTTGCACCATTTGTATCTGTACTTGTCCAGTCTGTTGCAATATGTAAGTTTAAAGAGATAAAATCACTATGACTAACTTTAATTGAATTTGAAACAGTAGCGACTACACTACTAGATTTTAATTCATGACCATCATCCTCTCTTCCCCACTGATAATAGCTACCAAAACATTCAGCATCATCAATAGATCCACATTTTTTAGAGGATCCCATATTTCTATCTAACCAAATTCTTCCTGTTGTACCTGAAGTTATTGTTTCAAATGTAAAAGGACATTTTGCAGTACTACAGTTTTGTGTAGCGTTAGGTTTTGCTAAAGTACATAACTCTTCTTTTACAGAAAAATTATTTTGATTTTGACATCTTACATCTCTATTTTGTACTCCATTTGAGATACCACATTCCCCTTGACAGTTCCCCCATTCTCCTACTTTCCAGTAATATTCAGTATCACATAAACTTGCTGTACAACTTTGTGTAGTTTTTGGTTTTAATTGTTTACAAAAAGAATCACTTACCGTCTCACCTGTATTACTTTTACAATTAATAGCTCTAGATTGTGTAGCACTTCCAACGCCACAATTTCCTTCACAAACTCCCCAATCCTCAGCTATCCAGTTATATGTAGCTAATTTATTAACTGTTATATCCACAGTATCTGCACCAATAGCATTATCATCATCTGTAATAATAAGTGTTAGTGTATGTGTCCCAACTGATAGATTATTTATTGTAAAAGATTCTAAGTTACTTAAAACAGTATCTCCTTCTCTCCATTGGTATTTTACGATTGTTCCATCAACATCAGCACTTCCAGTTGAAGATAAAGTCACGACCTCATTTTCTAGAACTATTTGATCTGGGCCTGCTACTGCTACAGGTGGTTGATTTGAAGGTATCCCTATTAGAGTAAAGTTTTCTTGTCTCTCTTTTCCATCAAGAATAATAATATTTTCTCTTTCTTGTGTAGTATAATTTGTTTTAATTACCTTTATCACAAAATTAGTTATTAGTGCTCCACTTCCATCTTTTTTCTTGATATCTGTAAGTTGATAGTATCCAGTTGAATTAGTTGTTGTTGATTTTATTAATGTAGAACCATTATAAATTTCCACTTTTGCTGCATCTACTGGATTTCCATTTTGATCACTTACTATACCACTTATTATTCCTGCAGCATCTGTTCCACTTAATCCAAATAGCAAGTTCACTGTATATGATTTATCTTCAAAAACCATACTTTGTGCCCCACTATCTTTATAACCATTTGCTTGACCTAAAAGATTATACATATTATAAGGGATATATATCTTTTTTGTTCCTGCATTATCAGTCTCACCTTCGATTAAAAATCTCTTAAAAATAGAACTTGAAAAAACTTTATAACTAGCATTTGCTATTGGTAATAAACTTTGTGCATCTTTTGTATTGATAGTCATATCCGCATAAGTAAATTTTTGTGTGTGATTTTGAGTTTTTTCTTCATTAGTTAATATATGTTTTAATGTTAACTCAGAACTTATTTCATGATTTCTATTGTTAGGATCTAATGACACCTCGATTATATTACTTTGTGCACTATTATTTCCATATGTATTATATGTTGTTTTATCACTTGAACTTTTAATTGTACTTTTTATATTTACAACTTGATAGTTTTTATCTAAAGAAAAATAATTAAATGTTGCTTTAGGAGTAAAATTATCTGTTAATTCAGCCATAAAGTCTATAGGCATAGTATCTTTATCTATTGGTGTTATTGTTTCTTTTGCCATTTTCAATGCAGCTTTTGCATTTAAAATAGGAATCGGAATAGCTAGTTTTTCTAAACTACTACTATATGGTGTTACAAATCTATGAGTAATTTTAGATGTAGCACTATCAATTAGTATTTTTTTAACTTCTTTAGGTGTTAGTTTTGGATTGATTGTCATTACCAATGATGCAACAGCAGAAGCCACAGGAGTAGCAGCTGAAGTTCCTCCAAATCTTGAATAGATACCGTTATTTAATTTTAATGAATCAAACTCAGTTGGTGCAGCTATATCAACAGATTCACCATAGTTACTATAATATGTTAAAACATAATCATTGTTATTCTTTTTAAATGCTCCAACTACTAATAAGTTATCTAATTTGTTTAATACATTATTTGTATAGTGAGTAGCCCCATTATCATATTTTGAATCAACACCATAATAACCTGTAGTTGAACGACCATTTCCTACACCATTTCCAGCTGCCCATAAAAATAATTTATCTTGTTTTGATTCAATCATAAATTTTCTTTGTGCAAATATTCTTTGTAAATATGTAAATCGTTGTGTTGCAGTATATGAATCTGTAGGATTAAAATTTGAAGGAAGATGAACACCCCAAGAATTACTAATCAATCGAACTATTTTCCCATCTTGTTTTGTATCAATTACATCTTTTACATATGAAGTTCCCATATAAGAAGTTACAAATTGTGCATTCCAGTTAATTCCTGAAATTCCTATTCCATTATTTGTATTTGCTCCGATTGCACCTGTAACAGCCATACCATGATTACCATTACTTCCGCCATCTCCGCTATTTAAAATAGTTGCAAATCTTCCAGCTAAATCTTTATGTTTTGTATCATAACCGCCATCACAAACTCCAATTAAAAAACTATCATCACCTTTTGAAAACTCCCATGCTTCAGGCATATTAATAGCTTCTAAATGCCAGTTTGTCCCTCCATCATCAAACTTTCCATTATCATTTGGATAGATTGCTCCTTGTTCAAAAGCATCTTTCCCTTCATATACTCTAGGGTATACATTTCCTATCCCAAATTCATACTGTAAAGATACAAGATTGTCTTTAACTGTTGCATTTGTTTCATCGTAAGATATAAGTAATCCATATGTATTATCATATCCAACAATACTCAATCCATTGTATTTATTAACAGTAGTTGTTAATTCTGCTTCACTTAAAATAAATGAACTCACCCAAGACTGATTTGTAACTTCACCTAAAAGTTTAGAAGTGTCTGCATCAGAGCTATACCCTTTTACTTTAGAAACTTTCATCTCTAGTTTTGCAGATACATCAAATTCTATGATTTTTTTAGAAAGAGAATTATCATCCGATAAACTAAATAGTACTTTATATTTCCCTTTTTTCAATGGAGTGAACTCTACAGATTTTTTATCATCACTAGCTGTTAGAGTTACTTTCGAATCTGTTGGTTCTGAAAGCATTGACCATGATAATTCTTGATTACTACTAGTTGTATTTATATCTATTGATAATTTCACCAATGTATTTGTTACAGGACTTTCATTAAATGAAAAAATATTATTTTTTAATTGGTTTGAGGTTTTTTTGGCTTTTTTTCCTACTAAATTACCGTTTTCATTTGAGATTCTTCCTGGTTTTGTTTTATCAGCACGGTTTTTTAAAATATCTTTTAATTTTTTACGTTGATCATAACTTTCTTTTAATAATGACAACTGGGATAAGTTTCCCTCTTCTTTGATATTTTCCATTACATAATCCATGATAGAAACAGTATCTTCAATATTTGATTTAGAGATATCAAAATCAATTAAATCTTTTACAGATACCAATAAAGAAGATAATTCAGTACCATTTTTATCAACATTTGTTAATTTATCAAGTTTTAAATACTGATCAATTGCTAAATTTGCAATAACATGTTCTACATTATTACTTGTCATTGGATTTGCATCAATATCATCAGAACTCAAAGTAATTCCATTTGTTTTTAGTAAGTCAATTAATTTCTCTTTTTTACCTTTAAAATAACGCTCTTCAAGTGTAGTTAAAGGAGATACTACTTTTTTACTTGTCAATACAGAACTTAGTGTACCTGTATAAGTAATTCCATTATGAATACCTTTTTCAAGCATAACTATTGTTTCACCTACTGGGATATTTACATTAAAAGTAAAATTTCCATTTGCATCTGATGAAGTTGATACTGGTTCATTCGCATCTTTTATTCCATCTGCATTTTTATCCCAAAAAAAAGTTGCACCTTGGATATATGGATCAACAACAGTATAAGATTTATTTGTTATATTTTTCGAGGAACTACTTCCTCCTCCACCGCCACATGCAACAAATGCAAATATGACCATTAGACTTAGTAATACTTTCTTTATCATTTCCTTACCTCTTTTCTTTATTGTGGAGTATATACTTCAAATGAATTTTTAAACTCTTGTACTTTATTAAAAACTCGATATATTCCAGGTTCCTGCTTAAGTTGTTCCAACTTTTCAATAACATTTTTGTCTTTATGGTCATACTTTATTAAAGCACCATAAAAACTGTCAAATTTAACTATTTTAAAATCTTGATATTTTTCTATCAATATTTTCAATTCTTTTTCAGATAATACTTGTGTTGTAACCCAAGATTCATTTTCTATTACCATAGGTTCATTAAGATTTTTATTTTCATTAGAAATACTATTAATCCCCATTGCTGATAAATTCAAAAAACAAAACAAGTGTAAAATTACTATCATTTTAGTATTCATTAAAATATCCTTAAAAAAATTGTCTAGCTATATTGTTAAGATTCATATATGATATCAAAAATATTCTTTTATAATACAAAATATTCAGCAAAAGTTTAGCAATTATAAAATTTAGTTTATATGTATAATTTGATAGAATAAAAGAATGATAACAAGACACAAAACTAAAAAAATATATGTAGGCGATGTTGCTATTGGTGGAGATGCACCTATCTCTGTACAATCAATGACTTATAGTAATACGCACGATGTACAAGCTACCGTTGAACAAATCAATAGACTTCATTTTGCAGGTGCTGATATAGTAAGAGTTGCAGTTCCAAATATGGAAGATGCATTAGCACTAAAACAAATAAAAGAACAAACAAGTTTACCTATTGTTGCTGATATACATTTTCACTATAAATTAGCACTTGAAGCTGCTAAGTGGGTTGATTGTATCCGATTCAATCCTGGAAATATCAACGATAAAAATAAAATCAAAGAGATTGTAAAAGCTTCTAAAGAAAGATCTCTACCTGTTCGTATTGGGGTTAACTGTGGTAGTTTAGAATCACAATTTGAAAACAAATACGGACAAACTGCACAAGGTATGGTAGAGTCTGCAATGTACAATATCAAATATCTTGAAGATTTAGATTTTACAGATATCAAAGTATCTTTAAAAGCTAGCGATGTGCAAAGAACAGTTGAAGCATATAGAATGCTACGACCAAAAAATGATTATCCATTTCATCTAGGAGTTACAGAAGCTGGAACACAATTTCATAGTACTATTAAATCTTCTATTGCATTAGGAAGTTTACTTCTTGATGGTATCGGTGATACTATGCGTATTTCTATGACTGGTGAGTTAGAAAAAGAGATTGAAGTTGGTCGTGCTATCTTAAAAGACTCTGGGATTATAAAAGAAGGTCTTAATATCATCTCATGTCCTACTTGTGGAAGAATTGAAGCAGATTTAGTAAGTGCAGTTGCAGAAGTGGAAAAAGCAACAGCACATATTAAAACACCACTAAATGTTTCAGTTATGGGTTGTGTTGTAAATGCAATTGGTGAAGCTAAAAGTGCTGATGTAGCTATTGCATATGGAAAAGGAAGTGGACTTATCATCAAAAAAGGTGAAATTGTGGAAAAACTTCCAACGGATAAATTATTGGCTAGATTTTTAGAAGAAGTAGAAAAAGAAGCAGAGATACAAAAAGATTCATAGTATGAATAAAACATCTCTATTTATATTTATTTTTTGTATTTCATTAATCTCTTTTACAAACGCAGAAGACAATTACTATTATCAAAATGGTAAAAAGATTTATCTAAAACCATCTTCTGCTATTCAAACGTTCTCATTAAGTGATAAATCATTGTTAAAAACAAAATCTTATACACAACTTGAAAATAACACTCCTATTCAAATAACAAATCAAATTTTATTACAAACAAATAACGATATTGTAACTATAGTAGAAAAATATCCTATCACTCTCTTAAAAACCATTACATCAAATATATATCTTGTAGAAGTAGATACAAATCAAAGTGTTCTTAGCATAGCAAATAGACTCTATGAAGACAAAAATATATTATTTGCACATCCAAATACAATCAAAAAAATTGAGAATCGATGAAAAATAAATTAAAACTACTTGCTATTTCATTATTTTTAAGTGGCTGTGGAGGTGGTGGTTCATCTACGTCTACTGATATAGAAACTCCAAATCTATTTTTGGAACAATGGACTATAAATAAAAACACCACTTTTTATTCACAAAATAATATAAATAACAATGCACATATAAATATGCAAAATATCTCTTCAACATATACCGGTAAAAATATAAGAGTTGCCGTTATAGATAATGGTTTTGATATCAACCATCCAGAGATAAAAGATAAAATTGTAGCTACTGCTTCTTTTGATACAGCAGGAAACACTCTAGGGACTGATGTTTCACATACAAATAGTACCGATATACATGGTACTGCAGTAGCTGGTATCATTGCTAGTAAAGATGATAACAAAGGGATACGAGGTGTTGCTCCAAATGTTGAACTAATTTTAATAAAACTGCCAACTCATCTTTCAGATAATGCAGTTATGTCTATTTTTAATTATGCTATCTCTAATGGTGCAGATGTGATTAATTGTAGTTGGGGAACAGGTGCTGTTAGTGATACAGTAAGAAGTTATTTAAATAATTTAGCCAAAACAGCAAGAGGTGGAAAAGGTGTTGCTATTGTATTTGCATCAGGAAATGGAAATACAAATTTAAAAGACGATGAAGCATCTATCAAAAATGTGATAGCAGTTGGGGCAACATCAAAAGATAACCTCAGAGCAAATTATAGTGATTATGGAAAAGATTTAGACATAATGGCACCAGGTGGAGAAACATTTGGAGTAACAACTCTTGACCCTCTAGGAACAGCTGGTAAATCAAATGATGGATATAACAGATACAATGAAACTTCTAATGATAAAAACGTTTCATTTAAAGGAACTTCCGCTTCAGCTCCTATTTTGACAGGTGTTATTGCGCTAGGATTGGAAAAGAAAAATAATCTCAATCTTTCAAGTTTATTAAATACTCTGCAATACTCTACTGATATTGTAGGACAAAATACACCTTACTTAAATGAGATGATTTCCTCGTCCTCCACAACACCTACTATTACTGGTCAATTAGGTTCTACAGGAAACAGCCAAATAAAAATAAAATTAAAATCGCATGATACAAACATCACTTACGGACCGTATTCACTGACTACCATAAATGGAGATAATACATTTTCATCTACAATTACAAGTGCTATTCCTGAAAATAATTACACAATAGAATTGGTTGATAATACAGATACTGTTGTATGGGCAACAGATGAGCATTTTGAAGTAAATAGCGCTAAAACTATAACCACAGATATCACTCGGAAAAAAAGTGACTTTTATGGTTATGGAAAAATAAACGCAGAAAGATTTTTAAACAATATAAATTAATTTAATTTATATTATCTTTTCCCGCAAACTCTTTTGCATTTGCATTCGATACTACTAGTTTAGCAATTGTATCTGTTTGCAACGCAATATCATTTGTTTGACTTGCTATCATTGCATTTTCTTGTGTTTGGTGATCTAAACTATTTATTGCATCATTGATTTGTTCTATACCTGTAAGTTGTTCTTTACTTGCATTTTCTACGTTGGCAATAATTTCTATTGTTTTAGCAATATTATCATTTAATCCGTTATACCCTAAAATCATTTTATCAGAAATTGATTTACCTTCATTGGCTTTATCTGTAGCATTTTGAACTAATACTTTAATCTCATTTGCTGCTGTTGCTGATCGTGTTGCAAGATTTCTCACCTCTTGTGCAACTACAGCGAATCCTTTCCCTGCTTCTCCTGCTGTTGCTGCTTCTACTGCTGCATTTAATGAAAGAATATTTGTTTGGAATGCAATTTGGTCAATTACTGTAATTGAATCATTTATAGCATTTACTTTTTCATCTATATCATTCATTGCAGTTGTTGTTTGAGTTGCTAATTCTTCACCTTCATTTGCTGATTTTGATAATGAACTAGCAAATCCAGACATTTTAACAACATTTTCTGTATTTGATGAGATATTACTTGTCATCTCTTCTAGTGATGCTGCTGTTTGCTCTAATGCTGAAGCTGATTCATTTGAGTTTTTATTTAACGTATCAACATTATGCAATAAGGTATCACTACTCATCCCTAAAGTTATTCCGTTTTGTTTATTTTCTATTAACATTTCAGTAATAGAATCACCTAAAGTATTTACACCATTTGCTAATTTAAAAAGATGTTTTTTTATCCCAGCCGTTTTCACTTTATTCATATAATTACTATTTGAGTATTCTTCTAAAACATCCAATACCTGATCAATATTTGTTTCAATATTTGAACCCATTTGATTTAACAATGTGGTTAATTCATTTAATGCAGGGTTTGATGTCTTAGAGTGTACTCTTTGACATAAATCACCTTGCTCAAATTCTGATAAAATCTTAATTGTTTCATCAATTGTTTCTCTATCTTCCTCAATCGACATTTTTGTTTTTAAAATATTTTGATTTACTACTTTTGCCATTGTCCCTATTTCATCAGTATGATCATCATCCAACATTGCTACTTCACTTTTTTCTCTGTTTAAGTACATGAAAAAATCGAGTAATCCATTTTGAAAATCATTTAAAGAATGTGTAATATTTCTACTTACTATTATAGAAATCACTGCACCAAGAATAAGTGCTAATAAAATTATTATGATAATATTTCGTTTCATATTACTTGCATATTCTGATTCGTCACTACTTGCTTCTGCTAATTCTTCTTCTATAGATGAAATAAATTTATTGATATTTTCATCCATACTTCCAGCTGCATTATCAATTGCATCATCTAACTCAGCAAATTCAATATCATTACCATTATTCCGAATAATAGTAAATAAATCTTTCATAATTATTGGCTCTAGTGACTTAAAAGAATTTATTATTTTTTTGACTAATACTTTTTCCTCTTTTGTATCTGCGGCATTAATTAAAAGTTTTTCTTTTATCCACACATCACTAAATAGTCTTTTTAATTCTTGTATTCGTAGCTCCTCTATCCCGTTATTTTTATCTACAATTGAATCCATTGCAACCAATGTAATCGAGGTATTAATTAATTCTAAATTTTCAATCACTCTAAGTTGGTCATATCTTTTAGCCTTAAGGTCACTAATCTCATCAAATTTATTTACTGACGAAAATATATAAATTCCCATAAATACTAAAATCCCCAATATCAACCCAAAACTAGTATACAATTTCATTTTAATTGTCATATTTTTCACTTTTATATCCTTTTGTAAAGCTTAATTATTTAATCTAATTATACTATATATAAGCTATTTTATTATTTAAAAATTATGTAAGTTTTACTAATTAGTTATTATATTTTTGTATTATCTCTTTAGTTATTTCATACAATTTTAGTGCAGAACTTATTTCACATTTTTCTCTAAAAGAGTGTGGGAAATAGATATTTGGTCCAATAGAACAAATTTGCATATTTGGATACTTTTCTTTAAAAATTGCACACTCCAATCCAGCATGAATAGCATGGAGTTTTGTCTCAGGTACAAAGTTTGTGTAGATTTTTAATACATCATTATTAAACTCAGAATGTTCAGGTTTCCATGCTGGGTATTTTCCATCTGTTGATACATCAAAACCTAAAGTTTTTAAGTGTGTAACTGTTTCTTTTTTCAGAGTATCTAACTCTTCATTGTCCATACTTCTTGCACTTAAACTTATCTCAAAATCATCAATATTATTTTTTACAATTGCCAAATTTATAGAGCTTTGTACTACATCTATCTCTTTATCATACCCTCTTACCCCATTTGCAAATGTGTATAAAAAATTGAGTATATTTTCATCAAGTTTTTTGTAATTTTGAGTAGAAGAATCTACTTTTGTAATACTCATATTTTCATGAGAAGCTACTGGAGTTTGAGACGAAGGAACTGCAATAATAGCTTTTGCTTTTTTAGGTATTGAGTTTATTCTCTCTCCGCCATTTAAATCTAATAGATCAGCATCACACTCTTTGATAGTTTTAGTTATAAGTTTTAGAGCATTTGGAATATTTTTATCAATATCAACACCACTATGACCACCATCAAGATTTGAAATTTCTATCTCGTATAATATTTTATTATCATCATTCGAAACATATTCACTCTTTGAAGTTTTTGCAAAAATATCAACACCACCAGCACAACCTATACAAATTTCTGACTCGGCTTCACTGTCTAGATTTAACATATAAGATGAGTTCAATTCAAACTCAATATTATTTGCACCTATTAAACCTATCTCTTCATCGCAAGTAAATAAAAACTCACCGTTAACATTCTCTTCCATTAATGCTAACATATACGAACAACCCATACCATTATCCGCACCCAAAGTTGAGTTTTTTGCACTTAGATAATCATCTGTTTCTATTATTTCAGGTACTGTTCCATCAGATAAACAAACAATATCATAGTGTGATTGTAAACAAATATTTGATGTTTGATTCTCTTTAAAACATAAAATATTATTGGCATTATCAATTTTACATACATAATTATTTTTTTTTGAAAACTCTTTTACATAGTTGATAAAAGGTTGATGAGTTCCACTACATCGTGGAATTTTTGTGATCTCTTTAAATAGTTCTATTACTCTCATAATTACTCCAACTAACTTTATAATAAGTTAGTAAATTTTGGAGTAATTATATCTAAAGTAAGATTATAATGAAAATTTATTTTTTAATTTAAAAAAGACTATGATTGTTTTATATTGTACAATCATAAAAGGGATCATAAGTAAAAAATACGCTACAGAATATTTATCAACCACTCCATTTAAAACAAGCCCCATATTTATAAAAAACATACCAAAAACCATAAAAGCAACCCCTGGACAAATAAGAGCAAAAGATACAGGTGATTTTTCACCTCCAGCTATATAATTATCAAAGTATTTTACATGTTTCATCACACTATACCCAAGTAATCCAAATATAATTTGTAAAGAAATAATCAAACTTGTAAGAGTAAAAAAAGATGTAGCGGATAATGGTTCGTTAAAATGATGATCAAATCCAAAACTTACTCGTATAAATGTTATTCCTAATAATGTTAAAATAGGAATTATAATCCACAATGTTGGTGCAGATTCGGCACTTATACCATATTTAAACATCCCTTTGAATCCTAAAATAAGTTTTATAACTAATAGTAACATTGCAATTGAGGCAAAAAAGATAGCACCAAAAATACCTATAGCATTTATCTGAATATAATGGCTCATAGCCCCAGGTGCCGCAAAACCAACAGCAATCATTGAAAAAGCAAAAATAGATATCATTTGAGAAAGATTATTGTTTTTTTCAAAATCAAATTTACCAGCAGTTATTAGTCTAGAAAAATAACGCATAAATATTTTAATAGCAAAATATCCAACTGTTGCAAAAGCTATTAAAGCTAAAGGAAATAAGTATTCCACAACATCCCAAAGTCCAGGAACAAACAATGCACCAAGTACAAAACAAACATTTATAGTCATTGCAAGAGTAAGAGGTATTGTCATAATACTTACCTCTGCATTACTATTAAGAAGTTTATCAAATGCTTTTGTTTCTTTAAATACTTTATATTGTTTGATATTCCATAAAAGTAATTTAAAATGCAAAAATGCAAATCCTATTATAAATACAATAGAAAATGCACTTACAAAAGACAACCAAGTACCTTGTAATAATACTGGATATACAAAATCAAATGTAGCCATGGGACTCCCTTTGTGGGGAACCAAAAACATTAAATACATAAAAAAAGATACAGATAAGCCACCCGCACCCAAAGAAGATAAGAAATACACTGGTGTATATTTTTCTTTTAACATAATAATCCTTTAAAAAAATTGGATTATTATATTTAAAGTAATATTAATTATAAGTAAAATTTAATATCTTATAATTAATGTTAGAATAACTTATCAAATAACATTTTAGCACCTTGTTTGATAAGTTCATCTTGTACCTTATCAACTACAGGATTATTTTCTTTTGTATTTCTTTGAGTATTCACTCTTTTTTCTTTGTATATAACTTTTGTTTTTTGTACTTCTCGTGTATTTTGTTGCTCTTTTTTTTCATCTTCTTTTTTTAATATTTCAGTAGTAACATCCATCATTGTAGAGATAATATTATCACTAATACCCATGGAAGATAATGTATCTATTTCATCTAAAGTAAAAACTTTATAAGGAGTTCTCACTCTTTTTATCAATGAGATGATGATCGTTTCGCTGCGTTTTTTTTCTATATGTCTTTTAATATCGCCTATTTTCATACCCACTGGACCTGTAAATAATAATCGTACATTTTCATCTTGTATATAAGATACTGTTTTAGGATACAATTCTATATACTTTTTTAACCCTTCAAAATCTTTTTTTTCTACAAAACCATTTATCATTTTTTGATGACCTAAAATAATATTTTTATCGGCAATTACTTTTTTTTCATAGACTCTATTTTTATCTATATTTTCAAAATAGTTTCGTATTTTTGTACGTTTATCTCTTATTGCTAAACCTAAAGGTGTATATCCACTACTATTGACTATGTTTCTATTGGCACCTTGCTCTACTAGATATTTCACTACATCATATTGCACTTTATGTGTTGCTATATGCAAGGCTGTGTTTTTGTAGATATTTTGTTGATTTATATCTACATTTTTTTGTTTGAGCAGATATTTCACTACATTCAAATGCCCATTTGAAGAGGCTCTTTCTAAAGATGAACTCCCCCATCTTGTTGTTTTTCGTACATCTGCACCATTTTCAACTAAATATTTTACAATATGTAATTTTCCAGCAGCCGATGCTTGTAACAGTGGAGTATAATTATTGATACCTCTTTGATCTATGTAAATACCCTTACGTATTTCATTTTTTACTTGTGTTAAATTTCCATTTTGAGAACCGCTTAATATAGGAGGATTCACTCTACTTGAACATCCTGATATTAATATACCTACGACAATAACCATTGTTACTTTTAAAATATAATTTTTCATCTGGAATCCTTTATAAAATTTTAACATTATTAAAGAGAAGAAAGCAAGTAAAGTGTTGATATTAATCATAAACTTATTATAATTACATATGAGATTAGATAAATATATAACAGAAAAATTTGATATACAAAGTAGAAACAAAGCCTCTGAGCTGATAAAAGCAGGAAAAGTTTTAGTAAATAACAAACTAATTAAAAAAACATCATATGATATTGTAGGTGATGAACAAATTACTCTCAACGAAGAGGAATTTTTAGTAAGTAGATCAGCATACAAACTAAAGTACTTTTTAGAAGACAATAATATTAAGGTAAAAGATAAAATAGCTATAGATATTGGTTCTTCTACCGGTGGTTTTACCCAAATTTTATTAAACAACAATACAAAACAAGTTACTTGTGTTGATGTAGGTACAAATCAATTACACTCATCTATCAAAAATGACCCAAGAATAATCATAGCTGAAAATACAGATATACGAAAATTTAATTCATCTACAAAATATGAATTAATTACATGTGATGTTTCTTTTATTAGTATTTTAAATATTCTAGATGATATCAATAGATTATCTTCTAAAGAGATTATTATCTTATACAAGCCACAGTTTGAAGTAGGAAAAGATGTTAAAAGAGACAACAACGGTGTTGTTTTAGATACAAAAGCTATGAAAGTAGAAAGAGAAAACTTTTTACAAGAAACAGAAAAGCTCAACTGGAAACTACAAATTGCAAATGAAAGTAAACTAGCAGGAAAAAGTGGAAATATAGAAGAACTATTTTATTTTACAAAATAGTTCCTCTACTAAAGTATTGTTACTTAGATACCCTCAGCTATCATAGCATCTGCAACTTTTTTAAATCCTGCGATATTCGCACCATCTACATAATTACCAGCTACACCATATTCTTCAGCAGTAAAATGAACTCTTTTACAAATAGATCGCATTGTTTGTTCTAACATTCTATCAACTTTTTCATACTCCCATTTTATCATCGAAGCATTTTGCGACATCTCAAATTCACTTACAGCAACTCCACCAGCATTTGCAGCTTTAGCTGGAGCAAATAAGATATCGTTTTCTCGAAATAATTTAATAGCTTCAGGAGTTGAAGGCATATTTGCTCCTTCACTTACTGAGATACACCCATTTTCTATTAAATTTCTTGCATCAACTTCAGTAAGTTCATTTTGAGTAGCACAAGGAAAAGCACAATCACATGGTATATTCCAAACCTCATGACCACCTTGTGGATAATCTTCAACTTTTGTATAAATCGCATCATTGTGCTCATTACAATACTCTTCTAAAGAGACTCTTCTTTTTAGTTTCAACTCTTTTAAAAGTTTTAAGTCTACACCTCGAGCATCATATATAGTTCCTTTACTATCTGTACATGTTACAGGAATAGCACCTAAATCATACAGTTTTTCTATAGTATGAATAGCAACATTTCCAGCACCACTCACCGTACAAACTCGCCCTTTAAAATCATCTTTTCCACCATATTTTAGCATCTCATCTGTAAAATATACACAACCATATCCTGTGGCTTGTGGTCTCATTAGACTACCACCAAACATAAATGGTTTTCCTGTCAAAATACCATCATATGAAGAGGTAATTTTTTTATACTCACCAAAAAGGTATCCTATCTCTCTAGCCCCTACTCCAATATCTCCAGCAGGAATATCAATTCGTGGGCCTATATATTTATGTAGTTCTGTCATAAACGCACTACAAAATTTCATAATTTCAAAGTCTGATTTTCCCTTAGGATCAAAATCACTTCCACCTTTTCCCCCACCAATAGGAAGACCAGTCAGAGAATTTTTTAAGATTTGTTCAAAACCTAAAAACTTTAATATCCCACTATTTACGCTTGGATGGAATCGTAAACCACCTTTATAAGGGCCCAGTGCATTATTGAACTGTACTCTATAACCTGTATTTACTTGTATTTTTTGATTATCATCCATCCAAACAACTTTAAATTTAAATTCTCTATCTGGGTTTGTTAGTCTATCTATTACCGCATTTTTACTATAAATAGGATCACTATCTATTACTGGTTGTATACTATCTAAAACCTCTTCAACTGCTTGAAAAAATGTTTCATCAGTTGAACAGTTACTTTTTCTTATCTTATTAATTATATCATTTGATATACCCATATTATATAATCCTTATTATTCTTATATCTTCTTATTATATCTTAATCTAAATTATTTTATGACTTTATTCAAAAAAGTGATATAATTAAATTATGGAAACACATGAATTTTTTTTAACCCTATTTCTCATTTTAATTGTTGCTCGATTCCTTGGCGAACTTTTTGCTAGATTTGGAATACCTTCAGTACTAGGTGAACTTTTTGCTGGGATATTATTGGGGTCATCTATATTAGGAATAGTAGAACCAAATGAGATATTAAAAATTCTTGCTGAGATTGGTATTATTTTACTTTTATTTGAAGTGGGTCTCGAAACTGATTTTGAAAGGTTAAAAGATGCAGGATTAAAGTCTTTTATAGTTGCCATACTTGGAGTAGTTTTACCTTTTGGTGCAGGACTAGGAGTTTCATACTATATTTTCGATTTAGCATTTGATATTTCTCTTTTTATAGGAGGAACACTAACTGCAACAAGCATAGGAATTACACTTCGCGTTTTAAAAGATATCCATATGGAAAAAACAAATATCGCTCAAATCGTAATTGGGGCTGCTGTTATTGATGATATCATTGGTATCATACTTTTAGTATTTATTTATGATTTTTCGATATCACAAGAAGCAAACTTTTCTCACACTTTAAGTGTAGCAGGAATGGTAGCACTCTTTTTAGTTCTAGCCCCTGCTTTTGCAAAAGCATTATCATTTATTATTCATAAATTTCATGCGAAACATTTAGTGCCTGGATATATTCCAACTATTATTATTTCACTTATCTTACTCTTTTCTTATCTTTCACATTTAGTAGGAGCTCCTGCAATATTAGGTTCTTTTGCAGCAGGAGTTGCACTATCAAGAAGATTCTTTTTACCATTTGGAGCATTTTTAAGTACAAATAAAAAACTACTTAAACACGTAAAATCAAATATGACACCAATCATACAGATATTTACTCCTATATTTTTTGTGATGGTTGGTTTATCTATGGATTTAACTATTATTGATTTTAGCTCTTCAGAGTTTTGGGTTATGGGACTTACTTTTGTATCTTTAGCATTTATCACTAAATTTATAGGTGCTTTTTTTATCTTCCAAAAATCTGTACGAAACAATGCAGTTATAGGAATATCGATGATTCCACGTGGTGAAGTGGGACTTATATTTGCTGAGATGGGAAGAGTGAGTGGAATACTACCAAATGACATCTATGCGATGCTTATTTTTGTCATCATCATGACTACTGTTATACCACCATTTTTATTGAAGAAATATTTTAAAGCGGAGTGTGTATAAAAATTATTAAATTACAATTATCTATATGACAACTTTAAAACATAAGTTTTAATTTATTATTTTTTATTAATATCTTTGTTAAAATATAGAATAAAATGATTAAGGAGTATAATTAAGTATGAATATAACTCAAAAAGAAAACCGTATTTATTTTAAAGAAGGTGATATCTCTTATGGAAATATTACTATTAATGATAGCCTTGTAAAAATCGAACTTATTAGAGTAAATGAAAAATATAGAGGAAAAGGGTTAGCTGCAAAATTATTAAAAAAGATGATTCAGTATATTCAAAAACATTTTCATCATGTAAAAATCGTACTCTCACCTATGCCTATAGGTTTTGGTGGTCCTAAAGAATCAAAACTAAATTTGGAACAACTTATAAAATTTTATAAATCTCATAAATTCAAAGAATCAAACTTAAAAACAAGAGAAGAACCCTATTTGATGGAAAGACAGATATAAGAGAAGATAAGTTATCTTCCCTTTATCTAGTTTCTAAATTAGTCGTTATCGTGATTAAAAAAGATATTATCTAAACTAAATTTACCTGCACCATGTGAAACAAATATCATTAAAAATACCATGTAATATAAAGGTATCTCAAAACCATTTACTCCAGCACTAAAGCCATTTGCTAAATGTACAGTAAAAATAGCTACAACCATGATAACAATAAGTGGTATAGATATCAATCTAGTAAATAAACCAAGAACCAATAGTAACACCCCAGCTGCTTCAGTACCGGCCGCCATATAAGCATTTATTGTTGGAAATGGTATTCCCATAGAAGCAAACCATTGTGCAACTGAATCTATATCGTTCCACTTTGACATAGCTGGTTCATAAAAACCGTATGCAATCAACAATCTAGCAATTAGAAGTGCGATTGATTGAAAATACTCTGTGATTAACGTAAACGTCATATATAATGAATGAAAATGCATCTCAAACTCCTTTTCTTTTATTATAATATATTTATGTGTAAAGTACGTGTAATAAGCACTACTTATTTTACTTTTTTTAATTTTATAATATAAAAGATTGAAGGGATAACCAAAAGTGTCAACACTGCAGATGTTACCATTCCACCTATCATAGGTGTTGCAATCGCACGCATCACTTCACTTCCTACCCCATCTATATATAAAATAGGAATAAGTCCACCCAAGATTGCAAATACTGTCATCAGTTTTGGACGAAGTCGTAAAGCTGCTCCATTTATCACTGTTTGTTTTATCTGCTCTTTTGTAAAAGTATTTGTTTTTTCACGTAACTCTTTAAATGCTTCATCTAAATATACCATCATAACAATAGAGGTCTCAGCAGCGATTCCAAGTAAAGCGATAAATCCAACAATAACAGCAACACTGATATTTATATGTGCAAAATATACACCCCAAACTCCTCCAGCTAAAGCTAACGGTAAAGTAAAAAAGATGATTGATGTATACAGCATATTTTTTAAAGCAAAATAGATTAAAATAAATACAATCACTAAAGTAAAAGGGATGATATATATAAGTGTATTCATCGCACTTTCTAAGTATTCACTTTGCCCTGCCCACTCATAATAATATCCTGCAGGTAATTTTATAGTTTCTAATAATTTATTTGCCTCATCTTTATACTCTTTTACCGAGATATCATTTTTAGGTGTTATATAAGTAAAATTTACATTCATCGCTTTTTCAGATTTTATTACGGATGCACCAAGTTCATATTTTAAAGTAGCAAATGTTTCTAAAGGGAAATGACCTATTTTTGTTTTTATAAGTAATTGATTGAGATCATTTATATCTCTTCTTTTGTCTGTACTGTACCGTAGAGTTATAGGATATCTCTCTAGCCCCTCATACATCGTGGATATTTTTGCACCACCTACTCCATATGAAATCGTATTTAAAATATCTTGTTTAGTTATCCCATATCTACTTAAGTTTTCATCATTTAACTTGATATTTAAATAGTATCCGTTACTTGTTTTATCAGACGATACAGAAAGTGTTTTATTAAACTTTTGTAATACTTGCTCAATCTCTAAAGAATGTATTGCTAACTGCTCGTTATTATTTCCATAAAGTTTTATCCCCAATGGAGTTCTTATTCCTGTGAGTAACATATCGATTCTTCCTCGAATAGGATATGTCCACGAATTTATCAATCCTTCAACTTGTAAAGCTTTATCCATTTGGGTCATAAGTTTTTTATAAGTCATCCCTTCTCTCCATTGGTCTTCTGGTTTGAAGTTTATAATTGTTTCTATCATCGCTAGAGGTGCTGGATCTGTTGCAGTGTCTGCTCGTCCTGCTTTTCCAAATACAGTATCAACTTCAGGAAAACTTTTGATAATAGCATCTGTTTTTTGGGTAAGCTCTTTTGCTTTATCTATACCTAAACCATAAGGAGTAACTGGCATATACATAAATGTTTGCTCATTCATCATTGGCATGAATTCCCAATTTTGTTCATTATAGAGTTTATATGAAAACACTAAAAATGCTAAAGATAAAGCGACGATAACATATCGTAGTTTCAACGATAGTTTTATCATTGGCATATAGATAATTTGAAAAAATTTATTGATTGGATTTTTTTCCTCAGGTATGATTTTTCCTTTGATAAAAAATACCATCAATATAGGTATCAAAGTTATTGACAATATCGCACCAACAAGCATAGCAAATGTTTTTGTAAATGCAAGTGGAGTAAATAGTGCTCCTTCTTGACCTTCAAGTGCAAAAATAGGCATAAAAGAGGCCACTACTAATAATAAAGCAAAAAAGATAGGAGGACCTACTTGTTTTGCTGATTTTATAATCGTTTCTACTCGTAGTTTTTCTGTTACTTCAATACCATCAAGTTCCAACTTATGCAGATGTTTATGAGCATTTTCTACCATCACAATACTAGCATCCACCATCGCTCCTATTGCAATAGCAATACCACCTAAAGACATAATATTTGAACCGATATTAAACATATTCATAAGTAAAAAAGTGATCAATACAGTCACAGGTAAAGCAATAATAATAATCAATGAACTACGTAGATGAAATAAAAACAAAGCAGTAACTAGTAACACTATCAAAGACTCTTCAAACAGTGTGTTTTTTAATGTATCGATTGCTTTATCTATAAGAGTTGTTCTATCATATGTTTCAACAATATCTACTCCATCTATTTTTAAAGTTTTTAGTTTTTCTTTAACAGCTTGGATAACTTGATAAGGATTTTCTTGAAATCGTACTACAACTATACCACCGACAGTTTCACCCTCACCATTTAAGTCTGCCATTCCACGTCTATTTTTGCTAGTAAGATTAACAGATGCTATGTCTTTTATTTTTAAAGGAATATTATTATTTGTTTTCACGATAATATTTTCAATATCTCTTATATTTTTTAAATATCCTTGAACAGTAATCAGATGTTCAAATCCATTTTCTAAAATAAGTCTTCCACCTTTATCGGCATTAAATAAACTTATTTTTTTTCGTATATCATCTACAGAAATATTATATTGTACTAAACTATCTTGATTTAAAGTTATCTCATATGTTTTAACAAAACCACCAATTGGAGCAACTTCACTCACTCCATCTACTCCTAAAAGAGCATACTTAAAATAGTAATCTTGTAGGGTTCGAAGTTCATCTAAACTTTTTGTATCAGATGTTAAAGCATACTCATACGCCCAACCAACACCAGTAGCATCAGGACCTATTGTTACACTTGCACCTTTAGGGAAAGTTGGATTAAGTTCAGATAGTTTTTCCAAAATTCTATCTCTTGATTTATATAAATCTGTTCCATCTTTAAATATCACATATATTAAACTATTTGAAAAACTACTCATAGCACGAACTGTACTAATATTCGGCAGTGATAAAAGTGCAGAAGTCAAAGGATAACTCACCTGCTCTTCTATGAGTTTTGGAGATTGTCCTTCCCATTTTACTTGTACAATCACCTGAGGAGGTGAGAGATCAGGTAAAGCATCTAAAGAGGTATTTTTTAAAGCATAAAAAGAACCACCTATTAAAAGTAATAAAGAGATAAGTACTAAAAATAAATTTTTAACACTATAATCAATTATTTTTTCAACCATCTTATACCCCTACCAATCATCGTCATCATCAGATGAGTTATATAAACCATTAGTAATAGCATCACTATCAAGTAAAAAAGCTGCTTTATCTATTACTGTATCATTTTCCTTTAAACCAATCACTTCAAACTGTTCAGAATTAATTCTATTTGCTGTTATCTCTTTTGGTGTAAAATACTTGCCATCAGGAATAAAAACAAAATGTTTATCTGCTTTTGTTAAAACAGCTGTTTTAGGTAATACTAGCATACTTTTTTGAACTGTATTTATTGCTATTTTTGCAAACATATTTGGATAGATTTTCAAATCTTTATTTTCGATTTCTAGTCTAACATCTACAGTTTTATCTTTTTCATTTACTTTTGGATAGATAAAATCAACTTTTGTTGCTACTGTTCCTATACCATCAATAGTAACTTGTGCTTTCATATTTTTTTTAATACTAGAGATATCTTTTTGGTACACTTTTGCAATCACCCAAAGTGTATCAAAGTTTGCAATTTGAAATAACACTTTCCCTTTTTTTGCAAAACCTCCATCCTTTAACTTTTTTGAAATAATAAATCCATCATAAGAGCTATAAATATTTATATATTCTTTTACTTGATTTGTTTTTTTTAATTCTTTTAATACTCTTTTATCGAGTCCATAACTTTGAAACTTTTTCATATAATTACGACGTAGATTTTTATTACTCATAAGATATTCATTCATTGCAAGATTTATCTCATCAGAATAAACACTAAATAGCTTATCATTTTTTTGGACGAAATCATACTTTTTATTAGTATATACTTCACCTACAAAACCATCAAATCTGATTGTTACATCTTTAATTTTATCATCAGGTATTTTTATATCACCATAAAACGACTTGATTAAATTTATATTTTGTTTTGTAACTTTTACAGTTTTTTTATTAAAAAGCTGTGATACCTCTAGAGGTTTTGCATTTATTCCTACTAGAAGAATAAATATACAGATTAAAAATTTCATAAATTTCCTTTAAAATATAATAATTTTGATTTTGCATTAAAAAAGCTTAATTTTTCTGTTTTACTTAAAAGCATTAATTCATACTTACTATTGGTACTTTCATAGATACTAATACTATTCATCATATTTGTACTTAGATGTATTGTGTGTGATTCTTCAAGGGTATCATTTAAAGGTATCATCGTTTTTTCTATCAATTCAAAATTTTGTTTACTCACTTTCATTTTTGACTCTAACTCTTTAATAGTTATCTTTAATTGTTGCTCTAAACTTTTTAGATTATCTTTTAATGCCATTGTATTAAAGTGACTTTTTTTCATTTTTAGTTTTTCTGTTCCTTGTATGCTCAAAGGGATAGCAACATTAAAAGAGATATAATCATCGAATTTTTCTCTTTCATAGTAACCTACCGTAAATTTTACATCAGATATTTTTTCTTTTTCTATAAGATTTGTTTGTTCTTTTTGTTGTTGGATTTTTAGTTTTTCTATCATAACTAATGGATGGTTTTGTATTGCATTTTTTGTATCAAATACTCTCTTATATTTATCTATAGAAAATGCTATAGTATCGATTTTTTGATATACAATATTTTCTAAAAACAGTTTTTGTTGAGATAGTAGATAATCCAATTTTTGCTTTTGTAATTTTAGTTTGTAAATTCGAATATCTATATTTACTATTTTACTTTGATCTATTTTCCCATTTTCATACAATAACTTCATCAAACTTTTTTGTTTTTCCAAGTTTTGAAGATACTTATTTATAATTTCAAGTTTTTTTTGTTCAAAATATATGTTGTAACTATATTTTAGCGCTTGCGATTTTAACTTTTTTTTATTATTCTCATATTGAAGTTTTTGTATTTGTAAACTATATTCTTGGATCTTTTTTTGAGTTTCTAACTTTCCATTAGTTGGTATAGATTGACTATACGTGATATACTGAGTCTGCATCGCTTCAATATCTCTTGATGTTGGATCATCGAGATTTATATCATTGATTCCAAATCCCAATACTGGATTTTTCCAAGTTTGAGATAAGTCAATACCTACTTTATTTGAATAAATCATATTTTGTTGTTGTTTTAGTGTATGATTGTTTTTATCTACTAAATCTAAAATACTTTCTATATTTTGAGCATAGATAGTTTGAAAACTTATAGTTACTAAAATAAATATCTTTTTAATCATCTTGAACTACCTTATATATTTACACTACCTCTTACAGTATGTACTTTTTTATCACTTGTTTTAAATTTTAAATGATATTGCCATGTTCCACCCATACTAAAATTGATCATCATATTATATACACCATCAACTAATTTTGCTTTGGCTTTATATTCCATATAAGGCATCCCTGGCATCTCTGGCATGAAAACTTTTATTTTCATTTTTGCATTTTTGATTGTTTTTCCATCTTTAGATAGTTTTACATAAAAGTCATTATTTCCACTAATTGGCGTAGTTTTAGTATATAAGTTAACATTATATCCATTCATCTTTCCGTTCTGTTCAATAGTGTCTGCACTTAAAAATGTTGTAATAAAAATAGTTGCTATTACAAAAATTATTTTTTTCATCTCTTATCCTTTTTTTTATATTACTGCAATTATATAATCTAATTGTGTAGTTGTCGTGTAAAAGTGATATTTATTATATCTGAGATGTTATAACTAATGTTAATTACTTAACCAAAAACTCATTAAAGAAATAATATAATTAAAATATAACGCAAAAAAAGAAGGAATATTTATGAAAAATATGACTATAAAATTAAAATTATTAATACTTGTAATATCTACAATATTAGCAATTTCTGTCATTATAGGTTTTGAAGCAATCTATAATATTAAAGCCGTAAGTGATTCAAATATTAAACAATATAGAGAAGAATCGTACAAGAACAAAGAAGCAGAGCTAAAGAACTACGTTGCCATGGTTACAAAAACTGCTGCTTCTTATCACAAAAGAACAGAACCAGCGAGAATTAAAAAAGAGGTTTCTCAATATTTAAGGGAGCAAACAAGTTTTATTTTTTCTATTATCGAAAAAGAATATAAACACAATAAAGGAAAACTTTCAAATGAAGAGCTAAAACTTAGAATAAAAACTATTGTAAGTGAAAGTAGATACGGAAAAAATGGGTACTTTTGGATCAATGACACAAAAGCTGTAATAGTTGACCATCCTATTAAACCACAATTAAATGGGCGTGATTTAGCAAACTTCACGGATAAAGGTGGGAAAAAAATATTTTCAGAATTTGCAAGAGTTGCTTCTGCAGATGGAGAAGGTTTTGTTGATTATGTATGGCCAAAACCAGGTTTTGAAAAACCACAACCTAAAATCTCGTTCGTAAAATTATTTGAACCTTTAGACTGGGTTGTTGGAACTGGTGCTTATGTAGCAGATGTAACAGCAAATATGCAAAAAGAAGCATTAGCTACAATTGCACAAATGAGATATGGGAAAAATGGATACTTTTGGGTACTAGATACTAAAGGTGGTATGATTATGCACCCTATTAAACCATCTCTAAATGGTAAAAACTTATCTAATTTTCAAGATAAAAAAGGTGTTTATTTATTCAAAGACCTATCTGCTATTTCAGTACAAAAAGGTGAAGGTTTAGTAAAATACCACTGGCAAAAACCAGGTGAAGAGATTCCTAAACAAAAATTTTCATATACTATGTTATTTCCTGAATGGGGATGGGCAATTGGAACAGGTGCTTATGTAGATGATATAGAAGAAAAAATCATCCTTATGGAACAAAATGCACAAGATAAAATCGATGAAGTTATTTTTACTATTATTCTTTTAAGTGCAATTATTGTTGCAATTATTGCTGTTATTATTGTTTTAATTTTAAACAAACTGATTATTAAACCAATCAATATTTTAAATGAAGGTATTAGAAGTCTTATTCAAAATACTACAAATACAAATATGAGTATCAAAAAACAAGCTAATGATGAGCTTGGTGATATCGTGGATAGCTTTAATATGTACTTATCAAAAATTGATGATGGTATCAAAGAAGATCAAGTATTAATCGAAGATGCAAAAAAAGTAATTGGTAGAGTTAAACATGGTTGGTATTCGCAACTAATCGAAACTAACACTACAAACCAATCATTAAATGAATTTAAAAATGAAGTAAATGAGATGATTAAAGCAACAAAAAAACACTTCAGTGATATGAATGTTGTTTTAGAAGAGTATGCAAACTTTGATTATAGAAAACCATTAATTATTGATGACATTGAAAAAGGTGGAGTATTTGAAATTTTAGTTAAAGATATCAATGCCTTAAGAGATTCTATCAATGGAATGTTATCTGATAATAAATCGACAGGATTAACACTACAAGATAGTTCAAATATTTTATTAGAAAATGTTGATACTTTAAGTAAAGCATCAAATGATGCAGCAGCTTCGCTAGAAGAAGTAGCAGCGGCACTTGATGAATCAACAAATAATATTGCAAACAATGCAAAAAACATTGTACAAATGGCAAACTATGCACAAACAGTAACTACATCAGTAACTACAGGTCAAGAGTTAGCAAACCAAACAACATTGGCAATGGATGAGATTAATACTGAAGTAACTGCTATTAATGATGCGATTACTGTGATTGATCAAATTGCATTCCAAACAAATATTCTTTCATTAAATGCTGCAGTTGAAGCTGCAACTGCTGGAGAAGCTGGTAAAGGATTTGCGGTTGTTGCACAAGAAGTTAGAAATCTTGCATCAAGATCAGCAGAAGCTGCAAATGAGATTAAAGCTTTAGTTGAAAATGCAAATCAAAAAGCAAATTCAGGTAAAAAAATCGCTGATAATATGATCGAAGGATATGCTGGATTAAATGATAACATTACTAAAACAATACAATTAATTTCTGAAGTTGAATCAGTTTCAAAAGAACAACAAACAGGTATAGAACAAATCAATACAGCTATTGGACAACTAGATAGACAAACACAACAAAATGCTCAAGTAGCAAGTGATACAAAAGATGTAGCAACACAAACACAAAGTATTGCAAATGATGTTCTAAATGATGCTAGTTCTAAACAATTTATTGAAAAAAGAGTAAGTAAAAGTACAGATTCTTATGAAGGTTATGAGAAAAGAAAAAAAGCAAAAAATAATTTTGCCACTCAAACTCCAAAGAAAACAACTGTAACACCAGTTAAAAAAACGACTCCATCAAAAAAAATGGAAACAATTACATCAAACAACAGTGATGATGAATGGGCAAGTTTCTAAGCCCATTTAGACTAAATACAAAAAAGGGGGAAAGAGTAAAACTCTTTCCCCCTTTTTTTATCACTAACTATTTTTTGAGTATAAATTCTTTTATATTAAAAAATAATTGAGTATTATCATGAGTAATAATCACATGCTTATCTGAGTCAACAATCTCAATCTTTTTATTTTCATTCTTTATTGTATTAAATATTTCATAAGCAGAGCTTGGATTTACGACAGGATCATCACTTGACTGGATGATATAAATAGGAGAATTAATATCTTGTAAACTTTTTTTAGTTTTTATCATCAAGGTGCTTAATTGGGAAATAGAGTCTATATAATGCTTATCATAATTTATTAAAGGATTTTCTGCTTTATTAGTAATATACTCCTTTGCATATTCATTTGCATTAAAAGAGTGTACTAAATCATTCCAAAACGATACAGCAGGTATCAATGTTTTTACTCGAATATCATTTAAATTTAATGCTGCATTAATACACACTAAACCTGAAAATAATAAATCTTTCTTTTTTGAACATAACAAAGCCAATAATCCACCAGTAGAAAATCCTAATAAATATATTTTTTTATATTTTAAACTTGCCATTGTTATCGAGCGTGAAACAGAATCATACCATTGTTCATATGTGATATTTTGTAAATCTTCAGGTACTGTACCATGCCCTTTTAATCTTGGAGCATATACATTTATATCTGATGAGTTTAAATATAAAGATAGTTTTTCTACCTCTTTAGGAGCTGAAGAAAAACCATGTATTGCTATAACACATATATCACTTTTTGCTTCTAAATAATATGGTCTACCGATACTCTTATCTTTTATACCTTTATGATGCCAGTATTGTTTATAGTCATATTCAAATTCATCTATCTCTTGTTTTTCTAAAAGATTAAAAAGCATCTCATCTATTGCATTACTTTCTAAATCAATATAACACTGAACCATACTACAAAGCTCTTTAATAAGTAAAACTTCATTTAGAACTACTCTTAGTATATTTTTTAATCGTATCGTGTCGTGAGTATAGCTATTTGTTAAATTTTCTTTATTTATAATATAAGAATCATCATTTAATATAAGAATACCATCTTTAATAGCCAAATGTAATATATCATCAAATACTTTACATTTTTCATACGATATCAAATCTAAAAATGTATCATCTAATTCTTTAGAATAAGACAGTTGAGTCTTTTTTAAATCTTTAATAATAAGATATAACATTCTTTTAAATTGATTTTTATCGATAACATCTTTTGGAAAAAGATACAAGATGAGCACAAAAATATGGTCAAATGAGATAGTTAAATTTTCATATATTTTTGTCATAAAAGTATGTGTTAAATTTTCCCTAAACCTATTGATTATTTTAGTATTATTTAGTTCATTTTTGTATCTTTTTTGTAAGATTTCATTTGTATTAATTGCTGGTAATATGTTTATCGTCATAGTAGAGTTTAAAATAATATTACTCTCTATTTCAAGTTCCTCTTTAAAGGTATCTCCCATATCAGAAAAGAGTTTTTCCACCATAGTCATCAAAAAATTTTCCCCAGATCTTAGTTTTGAGTAAGAGATATTTATAGGGATTATTTTTGTTTCGTTCTCATTAATATCTAAAGTATTTGGTAAAAAATATTTTCGTTGAAACTTTTTTTTATTTTTGATTTTATTATGAAAGAAATTTTTTCGTAAAAGCTGAGAATTCAATGCAAAATAAGCAGAACCAGTATATACACGCTGACATGCTTCGTTTATATTTACGCAATAATGATTTCCCTCTTTTGTAATATCTTTTGCTTTTACCATTCTTCCTTCTGGAAAAATCATTAAATCTTTTGAGGAAGTTAAAAGATCTCCTAAAATTATATTATTTCTATATGGTTCAGATTTTTTAATCGCACCTAATTTATTTAATAAACTGCCAATAGGTGTCTTGAATAGCATATCATCTGCAATAACACCAACTTTTTTGTTCGTGATATTGTACATAGCAAAAGGAACCAATAGAGCTTCTGTTCGAGTGAAATGATTTGCTACAAAAATTTTAGGATGATTTTTGGGAATATTTTCAATTCCTTTTATCTCTATATTTGCATCAAGTATTTTTTCTAAAACACTTAATGCAAATCCACTAGAGTCAATTAGCAAATCATTTTTTTTCATTTCTGTTCTTTATACTCTTTTGCATCAAAAGAATCAACGCTGATAACTTCATCTTTTAGTTCTTGTGCTTTTTGCATACCAATTAATTGCTCTTTATTAATAAGCTCTTTTTCAAATGCTTCTTGAAGTACATTTAACATCAAATCTTTTTTAAGTACTTTTGATTTTAATGATTGTTTAATAACTTTAAATTGTGCATCATATTTATTATTTAAAATCAATGCTTGACTCATCACATTTAATCTACTTTTTTCATCTTTACTTACAAAAATATTTTCACATAAATCATCCAAATACTTTTTATTCGCTAAATTTTTTACAATTTTATTATTTAAAGAATCATCAGATTTAAGTGAAATAGGATTGATTCTTAAAAGTGGTAAGAATATTTTTAATACCCCTATGTTTTTTACTATCTCTTCAAATGCGATTTGAATTTCATGAAAAGCATACTTACAAAAATAGTCTACTAACACTTTATTATCTGTATTTTTATTATTATCATATTCTCTTAATGTTGCAGTTATGAGATAACTATACGATAAAATATCTCCAAATCTTCCAGATAAATTTTCTCTTTTTTTCAGTGCAGGTCCTACAATAGCAAGTACAACATTAGTTAATAATGTATACTGAGCACTTACCCAAAATAGTTTTCTTTTATAGTTTTTAAACTCTCCACTTGTAGAGATAAATCTAGCTCTTGTAAAAAAGCAAATCAAAGTTCTAAAGAAAGATTTTGAAACCAATCCTGTATGTGAAAAAAACGCTTCATCAAAAGCTTTTAAATCATCATTTTCTATAGCATTTATTTGTGCATTTATATATGGATGAGATTTTATCAATCCTTGTCCAAACTGCATAAGATTTCTTGTAAGTATGTTTGCACCCTCAACAGTAATTGAAATAGGTATAGCAAAATATGGATGTGCAAGTAAATTATTTGGTCCTCTCATAATAGCACTTCCACCTAAAACATCCATAGAGTCATTCATAATTTCTCTAAATTTTTCTGTTGCGTGATATTTCATGATAGAGTTTACAACTCCTGGGCGTGACCCATTATCTATAGCATCTAAAGTATAGTTTCGTGAAGCATTGAGCATATATGTAAATGAAGCTATTTTTGCAACTTGTTCCTCTACTGCTTCAAAATGTTTGATACTCAATCCAAATTGTTCTCGTAAACTAGAGTATGAAGAAACTACATTTAAAGCTAGTTTACTTCCACCTAAAGCAACACTAGGAAGCGAAATACCTCGTCCTATAGATAAAGACTCTACAAGCATTTTCCATCCATTTCCTATACCAGCCTCTCCGCCAATAACATCAGTGATATTTATCACTACATCTTTTCCTACTATAGGTGAGTTTACAAATGGTATATTTAAAGGATCATGTCGTCTGGAAGTATCTAACCCTTCAAGTTTTGAATCAATCAAACCAAAAGTAATCCCTAAATCTTCCTCTTCACCTAAAAGATGTTCAGGATCATATAGTACAAAAGCAAGCCCGATTAATGTAGCGATATTTCCTAAAGTGATATATCTTTTTTCAAAATTTAATCGTATTTTTAATTCACCATCTTCATCTTTAAACACTACTCCTGAAGAAGTAATAGATGTAGCATCACTTCCAGCATTTGGTTCAGTAAGTCCAAAACAAGGTACTTGTCTACCATATGCTAAATCTTCTAAATAATCATCTTTTTGTTTATCTGTTCCATGTTTTAAAATCAATTCAGCAGGTCCAAGTGAATTTGGAACCATAATAGTTATAGCTAAAACTTGTGATCGTGAAACTAACTTTTCTATTATATGAGAGTGTGCCGTTGCAGAAAACCCAAGTCCTCCATGTTCAACAGGAATAATCATCCCTAAAAATTTATTATCTTTGATATATTGCCAAACATCAGGTCTCAAGTCTCTATCTTGAAAAATTTCCCAATCTGTTGTCATCTCACATAAAGTGTTAACTTCATTATCAATAAAATCTTGTTCAGCTTGTGTCAATAGAGTTATTTTCTCATTTTTAATAGCTTCAAAATCCACTTCTGCTTTAAAAAAGTTACTCTCAACCCAATTTGTTCCAGCCTCTAATGCTTCTTTTTCTGTTTTTGAAATTGTAGGCATAAGATTGTTTTTTTTAATAAAAGAAAATAATTTACCACTTACATATTTAAGTCGTATACTTTCTTTTAAAAATAATACCCCAAAAGCAATATAGAAAATAGCAAATACTACACCTGCATCTAATAATAAAAATGAATACACACCAATAAATGTATACCATACTATTAAAGGATACGCAAAAAACCCAAATACCAATAAAATGGCTATAAATATTATCATTTCCATAACTCTTCTCCTGTGCTAAAATCTTTTTTTTCTAATACTAATTGTTTTAATAAATTTGATGGTGTAAATCTACACCCAAATTCTCTTTCATAATCTTCTAGTTTAGAAAGAACAAACTCTAAACCAACTTCATTTGCATATGTTAAAATTCCACCTTTATATGGAGGAAATCCAGTACCAGTAGCCATAGCAAAATCTATGATATACGCGTCACTTACTATTTTTTCTTCCAAAATACGTGAAGCTTCATTTATCATAATAAACATACATCTATTGATAATCTCTTTTTCACTTATAAGTCTTCTATCTATATTTTGTAAATCTTTTATTTTAGGATTTACTTTAATCTCTTTTGATTTATAAGTATAAAATCCTTCTGTACTCTTTTTTCCTAGAAGTTTTAAATCATATAATTGATCTAAAAGATGAGACATAGGCATTCTTTCACCATACGCTTCATTTAAAATTTTAGATACTTTATACCCTATATCAATACCTACTGTATCTGCCAATATAAAAGGTCCCATAGGCATACCAAACTCTTTAAGTGTCGAATCAATTTGTTCAACATTTGAAGAATCTTCTAAAATAAAAGCAGCTTCATTTAAATATGGTAACAATATTCTATTTACAACAAAACCAGCACAATCATTTACTAAAATAGGTGTTTTCCCTGAAGATATAATAAGCTCAAAAACTCTATTGATAGTCTCTTTTGAAGTCTCTTTACAAGGTATCACTTCAACCAATGGCATCATATTTACAGGATTAAAAAAATGTACCCCTACAAAGTTTTCTTTATTTTGTACACTTTTACTTAACTCTTCAATTGACAAAGAAGAAGTATTACTTGCAATAATTGTATTTTTATTTACATTTTTTTCTATATTTTCAAATAGTTCTTTTTTTGCATCTTTATCCTCAACAATCGCTTCTATTACAAAATCCATTGTATTTAAACCATCGAACTTATTTGTATAAGAGATTTTGTTGAGTTTAAAATCGACTTGATTTTGAGTCATTCTTCTTGTTTTTACTAAATGCTCATAAATTTTAGATACATCCTTAAAGATATCTTGCACTTGTTCAATTTTTCGAACTCTTATACGTACTTCGTTAAGGTATTTTGAAAACAACCAAATGATCCCCTTACCCATAACACCATTACCAAATACTGCACTATTTTTTATAGGATTTTTTGTTTTAGTAAAATTTTTGTTAAGTTTTTCAAAAGCAAAAAATAAATTTATAAGATTTTTTGAATTTTGAAGTACCGCTAAATGGGAGAACTCTTTTGCTTCTAGTTTTATAGCATCACTATGTGTCATATTTTTAAATGTTTTTTCTATTACTTCTAAAGCTTTATAAGGTGCTGTAAAATCTTTATTTACTTTTGAGTCTAAATTGCTGTATGCTTTTTTATATATAAAGTTTCTACTAAATGCAAATCTTTCTAAAAAACTCTTTTTTATTTTTTTTGATTTTAGTTTATAACTTAATATATTTTGTACAAATGCTTGAAGTTTAAATTCTTTTTGACCCTCATGAAATATCTCATCTACTAAACCAAGCCTATACGCTTTTTTTGCATCGCACTTTTTAGCACTCAATATCAAATCTAATGCAGGAATCAGACCTATAAGTTTAGGTGCACGTATCGTACCACCAAGTCCAGGAAAAAATCCAAGTTTAATCTCAGGAAATGATAAAATAGTTTTTTCGTTTGTGCTTGCTATTCTATAATTACAGCTAAGTGCGAGTTCTAACCCACCACCCATACATGCGCCATTTATATATGCAACCGTAGGTATAGGTAATCGCTCCAATTTATCTAAAACTTTATGCCCTTTTAATAATGCTTCATAGACCTCATCGTCTGTTTTAAATGCTTCTATCTCTTTAATATCAGCGCCAGCTATAAAGATATTTTTTTTCGCACTATCTATTACCAGTAATTTTATCTCTTTGTTTAATTTGATTTCATCTAAAATTGTATCAAGTTGTTCTAACACCTCAAAAGAGAGTTTATTTACTTTTTCATTTTCTAAATCAAAAACTAATGTTGCAACATTATTTTCGATATCTAATCTAAAATTTTTCATTATAAAGCCTCCAATAAAAAAGAAGCACCCTGACCACCACCAACACAAAGTGTCGCTAAGGCTCTTTTTTTATTTTCTTTTTCTAGTTGTTTTAAAGCTGTTAATACAATTCTTGCACCACTCATCCCTACTGGATGTCCTAGTGCAATTGCTCCACCATTTATATTTAATATATCAGGATTAATCTCCCCAAGTGCTTTACTTTTAAATGTTTTTTTACAAAATTTTGTTGATTTAAAAGCTTCTTGATTTGCTAATACTTGTGCTGCAAATGCTTCATTGAGTTCTATTAAGTCTATATCTTCAAGTTTTGTATCAGTTTTATCAAAAAGTTTTTTTGTTGCATATACTGGACCTAATCCCATTCTAGAAGCTTCTAATCCTGCATAAGCATAATCTTTTACTACTCCCAATGGCTCTAGGTTTAACTCTTTTGCTTTAGATAAAGTTGTAACTATAAGCATACATGCTCCATCTGATACTTGAGATGAATTTCCAGCAGTTACCGTTCCTGAAACTCTATCAAAAATAGGTTTGAGTTTTCCCAAGGCAACTTTCGTTTGATGATACCGTATACCATCATCTTTTAAAAAAGCAGAATCTTTTGTCATGATAGGATGTATTTCACTCTCCCAAGCATTGTTTTCTTGTGCTTTTTGTGCTTTTAGATGAGAATTTAAGGCATATTCATCTTGAGCTTCTCGTGATATATTAAACTCATTTGCTAAATTTTCAGCGGTGATTCCCATGATTTTTCCAGAAATTGGATCAGTTAATCCTGAAAGTAAACCAATAATTGGTTTTAAAGATTTAAACTCAAAACTACTCAAAGAGGATAGTTTATTTTTAAATCCTTTGCTATATGTAAATTTCGTCATAAAATCTTTAAAAGAGTCTTGAAAAAGTAAAGGGATATTACTCATAGATTCTATTCCACCTACAAGATACAAACTCCCTTGATCCGATTTTATTTTTTCTATAGCACTTGATATTGCTTGCATTCCAGAGGCACAATTTCTATGCACTGTATAGGAAGGAATACTTTGAGGAAATCCAGCTTTTACTGCCATCACACGAGCCACATTTGCTTTATCTGCTGGTTGTGCAACATTTCCTATGATTACTTCATCAAATAACTCATAAGGTATTTGTGTTTTTAAAACTAACTCTTTAGCTATTATTGAACCTAAGCTATCAACACTTAGATTATTAAGTACTCCATTTGCTTTTGCTATTGGACTTCTTAAACCATCAACGATTACGATTTCATCTTTCATAACTCACTCCTAATACATACTATCTATATCATTTTTATATATCACTTCTATTTTATTTCTACATATTTTCATAGAGGGAGTTAACTCACCTGTTTCTATAGCAATATCATTTGTTATAAGTTTATATTTAACGACACTTTCTGTTTTACTTAGTTTTTTATTTGTACTATTTATATGTTCTTCTATATTTTTTAAAATACTTGTATTACTATAGTACTCTTCAATACTTAGACTTTTATCTTTTCTAGCTATATATTTATCTTTATCTACAAAAAGTAACGCTGTTACATACTGTCTTGCATTTGCAAAAATAACTGCAAACTCTACATACTTGTTTTTGGATAACTCTTGTTCTATAAATACAGCATTTACATACTCACCAGTTGAAGTTTTAAATATCTCTTTTTTTCTGCTATTTACATATAGATATCCCTCTTCATCTATATGACCAACATCTCCTGTATGTAACCAACCATCTTCATCTATGGTTTCACTTGTCAAATCGGGATTATTTAAATACCCTTGCATTAAAGAAGGGCCTTTTACTAAAATCTCTTTATCTTTAAATTTTATTTGCGCAGAATCCATCACTTTGCCACAAGAACCTACTTTATTGTCTTTTGGTGAATTTGTAGATATAACTGGTGAAAACTCACACTGTCCATATCCTTGATAAATATCTACACCAATATTTACAAAAAAGTTACATACATCTATATTTAAAGGAGCACCACCAGAAACTAAACGTTCAAGCCGTGAGCCAAATATCTCTCTTAGTTTACTATATACTATTTTGTCAAATATTTTATAAATAAAAGAGTTTTTATCTATATCATATCTCATAGCATATGAAAAAGCTAAAGAAGCTATCGTTCTACTTAGGAATGGTTTTTCTGAAATATTGAGTTTTATTTTATTAAATATTTTCTCTAAAAGTCGTGGAACAGCTGTCATCATAGTAGGACGTACTATTTTTAAAAGATTTGCTACATTTGTAATCTCATCTACAAAATATACAGATACCCCTTTTGATAAATAATACGACATTACAGTTCTTTCATAGATATGTGCTAAAGGTAAAAAAGATAATATAATCTCATCTTGCCCTAACTCTATTAAACCATCAATATCTTTTATTTGAGAGAGTATATTTTTATGACTCAACATCACCCCTTTGGGAGTTCCAGTATTTCCACTAGTATAAATGATGGAAAATATCTCATCTTCATTAGCTTCATATGGTTTAAAGTCACTTGTATCACAGTGTTGTTTTGAGATAATAAGAAGTTCATCATAATTATAAAAATTTTGTTCTTTTATGCAAAAGTTATGAGTGATAAAAGTTAAGTTTTTAGCGATGTTTGGTTCTATATCGTCTACCCTATTTTCATCATCTATAAAAATAAATGACACTTCTGCATCTTGTAATTCAAAATTTAAATTATAAGTAGAGATATTGGCAAAAATAGGAACAGATACAGCTCCCAACTGATGAATAGCAAAATCAAATATCAACCAAAATGGGGATGATTTAGAAAAAATCGCTATTCTATCCCCTGCTTTTACCCCTAAGTCTTTTAATGCAAGAGTAAGACAAAAAACTTTATCTTGGAACTCTTTTACTGAAATACTTTCATATTTAGAATTATATAAAAAATTTAGAAATGTTTTATTCTCAAAGTTTTGAGTGATATTTTCGAATAGATTGTTATATGTTTTTATTGTTGAAGAATTCATGATATCTCCTTAAATATTTGTTATTTAGAGTATATCATAAATAAGTCACAATTTTTGTCACAAAAATAAAGTTAAATTTGTTAACACAAAACTAATAAATTTGGAGTTGATATCACTTAAGTTTAAAAGTGCTACAATTTATTAAATTTAAGATTTTACAAAGGATTCATCATCAAAAAGTTATTTTTCACCTTACTAACTGGGGCTACTTTATTATTTGGAGCACAAGAGATTAGTGTCTATACTTATCATAACCATGCACCTTTTATCATTGATAAAAAAGAGGGTCTTAGTCATGCTTTGATTACTCATCTAAATGAAAAGGCAAATGGGAAATATACATTTAAACTAAAAGTTCTTCCAAGAAGTCGATTAAATTATGTTTTAAAACCATGGATAAATAAAGAGTGTGGTGTAACAAAAGAGTGTTCTTCTAACTGGATGCTTTTATGGGGAAACCCAAAATGGGGATTTGGAAAAGATTCAAAAACAAATTTTGCATGGAAAGAGTTGTTTAAAGATTCTAATGCAATTATTTTTAATAAAGATTCAAATATAAACTATACATCACCTTCTTCACTTATCGGGAAAAAACTAGCTGGTATTGCTGGTCATAAGTATGTAGGAATAGATAGTTTAGTAAAAGAGGGAAAAATAAAAAGAATAAATGGAAACAATGAAACTCTAAACTTACAAAAAGTTTTATCAAATAGAGTTGATGTAACATTATTACCTAACTCATCTTTTAATTTTTATCTACAACAAAATGTAAAATTTCAAAAACTAGAAAAATCTAAAATTCCTCATCAAACATATATGAGAAATATTATGACAACTTCAAAAAATACAAAACTAGTAAACTTTCTACAAAAACAAAACTTTTCAGACATAGTAAAAGACTATGCAAAATAAGAAACATATAGGACAGATTCTATTTAATAAAATATTTATAGGATATGTTCTCATAGCAACATTACTAACAAGTTATCATGTATATGTTCAGTACTCTTTAGCAAAAAATTCTGTTTTAAAAGAGATGAAAACAATTGAAAAAGCATTTTATACAAGTATTGCTAACAATGTTTGGCACTTAGATATTGAGCAAATAGATGCAAATGCAGAAGCAATAAAATCAATACAAGGTATTATTGGGGTTTCTATTATTAGTAATAATGATGAAGTCTTAGCACAAAAAGGAAATTTATCTCTTGAGGATAAAAAATATACTACTTATTTAAATGATAATAAAAGTGATATAGTTTTTAGTAATGCATTAATACAACATTCATTTGATATTATGCAAAATGAATTTTCACCAGGAGAATCTTTGGGAACTGTTACTATTTATAGTTCAGAAAGTGCCATTTACACGATAGTAAAAGAGAGTATTATTTTTATTTTGATTTATACTTTGATTATTCTTATTGTACTGTGGGTTTTATTTAACTACTTTTCAAATAAGTTACTCACACAACCCCTATATCAAATTATACAAGCTACGAAAGATTTAAATGTTAAAAAATATAAAGAGATTTCATTAAAAGAAAATAGTTCTAATCATAGTGAATTAAACACACTAGTGGATACTTTTAATATTATGTCTCAAAGAATTACAGAGTCATTTCATATACTTAAAAAACAAAAAAAAGATTTACAAGAAGCAAATGCTTCGCAAACAAACTTTTTAGCTAATATTAGTCATGAGCTCAAAACACCTCTAAACTCTATCAATGTAATCTCTTCAATTATGTCTAAAAATACAGATAAAAATCTTACTGAAAAACAAATCAACAATATGAATATTATTAATAAATCAGGCAAAAATCTCCTTTCTTTAATCAATGATATTTTAAATATATCAAAACTCGAAGCAGGAGAAATTAGTGCTACTATTGAAGAGTTTGATATTCAGGAACTTTTAATAGAACTATATGAAAGAATGAATCCCTTGGCAAAAGAGAAAAATATAACACTCACTCAAAATATTTCAATCCAAAGTAATACTATACTTTCAGATAAAAAAATCATTTTACATGTTATTCAAAATCTATTGAGTAATGCGATAAAATTTTCTGAAAATGAAACAATTCATATTCATATAAAAGAAAAAAATTCAAATATTTTTATCAATGTTATTGATTCTGGTATTGGTATACCTGCAGACAAAATCGACAATATATTTGATAGATTTAAACAAGTTGATGGGAGTACTACAAGAAAATATGGAGGAACTGGTTTAGGTTTAGCAACTTCTAAAAACTTTATTGAACTTCTAGGAGGAGAGCTAAGTGTAACTAGTGAGCTTCACAAAGGAAGTGATTTTCAGTTTTATTTCCCAATTAAAAAAGAACAAGAACAATCAGCACAAAATGAAATAAAAGCAACAAAAAAAATGAGTGTTATTGATGAAGTAAGTGAACAACATGAGATAAATAAAATTTTAGAAAATGAAGAGAAAATCTCAGAGCCCACACAAAAAAATGTTGTATTGTTTAATACAAATCCTATAACTTTTTTAAGTTTAACAGTTGGACTTAAAGCACAAGATAAAATCGAATGCATATCTCACACTAAAGTATCTGATATCATTGTTCAAGTAAAGCAACAAGACCCTATTATACTTATAATAGATGAAAATCAATCAGATAAAATCTTGGTTGATGCACTATTAACAAATACCCAACATCATATTATCGCATTAGTAAAAGAGCAAGAAACTTCTGAAAAGTATGTCAATATTAGTTTTAAAAAACCTATCAATGTAAATGAGATTATTAAGTATATACAAAACAAATAAAAATAAATTTTTATTTGTTTGTTTATTTTGATTTAGTTAACTTCTAGAACTCTTTGCAGTGTAGCTATTGCTAAATATCTATTATAGTAAGCACTAAAATAGTTTTGTTTTGATTTTGTTAATAAAAAATTCGCATCGATTAAATCTTTATTTGTAGATAACCCCTCTTGAACTTTATTAACCACTATTTCATAGTTTAACTTAGATGTTTCAAGAGCTTTATTTGCAGTTTTTACATTAAGTTTTGAAACTTCTAATTGCTCTTTTGCATTTTGGTATTGTAACTCTATTTGTTGTTTTAAATCTTTCAATTGCATCATATACTGAGCTGATTTTTTTCTATTTATCAGTACAGATGCATCATCACTATTACCATTATAAAGATTCCAGTTTAAACTAACTGTTCCTATATTTTGACTATCAGGATAACCTGTTCTGTCACTAGGACTTATATCCTCTCCATATTTATTGATACTAAAACTTGCATCAATACTTGGCATATATCCACTTTGACTAGCTTTTGCTAAACTAGTAAAACTTTTAGATGTAAGCTCTAGAGCTTTTAATTCGCTTCTATTTGATATACTTGTTTTATCAAATGTGATATTTTCAGTTAAAGAAATAGACTCAACTTCATCATTTAATTTTGTACCTAAAACATTTTCTAATTGATGTTTGGCAATCTTTTGTTTTGTTTTTGCATTTTGAAGATCTTGTGTTGCTTGCAACATTTGAACTTCTACTTCTAATAGCTCATTTTGTGCAATAAGACCTTGTTCAAAAAAGTTGGAAGAGTCTTCATATTGTTTTTCATACAATTTCAATGCTTCACTAAAAGTTTGTGAATTTTTTTGTTTTAGTAAATAGTCTATATAACTATTCTTAACCTCTAAAATCAAATCCTCTCTTGATGCTTTATACGTTAACTTTGAAGACTCATAAAGACTTTTACTAGAATCAATAGTGTACTTATCCATAAAACCATTAAATAAATTATACGAAATAGTAGCACTCAAAGTAGAATCTTCTTTTAGTTGAGAACCAATCCCTTTATCTCTATTATTATAAGTATAACCCAAATCTAACTTTGGTTTATATCCACTATACGAAGAGTCAAGATTTAACTTGGCTTCTTCTAAAATATAGTGTTGTTGTTTTAGACTATAATTATTTTTAATAGCAGATTCTATAGCTTGATTGATATCTATTGCATAACTACTAACTGCTGTTAGTAATAAAGCACTTACTATTTTACTCTTCATCTTTTTTCCCTTTTAATTTCTTTTTTGCACTTTTTGTTACCTCTATAGCTTTAATAAAAAACATTAAAAGTGCAGGTGTTACAAAAATCGTTAAGAATGTACTTAAAACTAATCCACCAGTAATAACAGAACCAAGTCCTCTATAAAACTCAGAACCAGGTCCAGGAACCAATACAAGTGGTAGCATACCAAAAATAGATGTTAATGCACTCATATAAATAGGTTTGATTCTTGTTCGTGTTGCTTCTAAAACAGCTTCTTTATGATTCATTCCCTCTTTGTGAATAAGGTTTAAACTTTGATGTACAATTAAAATTGCACTATTTACAACAATACCCACAAGGATAATAAATCCAAGCATTGTTAATACATCCAGTGGCTGAGGCGCTAAAAACATATTTGTAAGTTTAAGTCCTACAAATCCACCTGCTGTTGCTAATGGAACTGTAAACATAATAACGATTGGGTAAATAAAATTACCAAATAATGCAGCCATTAATAAATAGATAATGATAATAGCCATAATAAAATTTTGTGCTAAAACACCTATAGTTTCAGATAATTTATCAGCTGTACCACTTAATCCTATTGTTACATTTTTTGTAACACCAGTTGATTCCATTTTTTTAATCACTCCACCTAAAACTTCCATAGTTTCTTGAATAGTCATATTTTCTGGCGGTGTTACTTGTAATGTAATCGTTCTTTTCCCTTGATAGTGACGAATCTCACTAATTCCAGTTGTGCCTACATTTGTAGCCAATGATGATACTTGTGTTAATGTTCCATCAGGTAATGAAATTTGTGCATTTAAAATATCCTGCGGTGTTTGTATCTGGTCGGTATCAGCTTTTACACGCATATCTATTTTTTTCTTACCATCTTGCTCAAAATCACCTATTTTTCTACCATTCATAAGAACATCAACAACAACACCTAAATCAGAAGAGCTCATATTTACAGCTTTTAAAGCATCTCTATCAGGGATGATTCTTACTTCTGGATATAGTAACTCAATAGATGGTACTGGTCGTACTTGTGCACCTTCTACTGCTCCTCTTGTTGCCATAAATAATTGACCACCAACATTTGCAATCTCTTCTATACTTTCGCCACTTATATCTACGTTTACAACTTTACCTTCACCGATTCCATTTTCAAAAACACCAGCTTGAATAGATACACCAAATACACCTGGCATAGAGTTTACAACTGGCTGGAATAATGGTATAAGTTCTCTTGCTCTATCTTCATAAGCACTCGTCCCACCAAAGATAATAAAATCTCCTTGAGATACATAAAATAATCTACTAATAGCTGGTGCGCCATCTACATCTTTATCTACATACTTATCCATCGCTTTCATTAGATAATCGCCGATTTCATATCTTTGTTCATATGATAATCCTGGAGGTGGAATCAAAATATTAAAAATCAGATTTTTATTTCCTTGCGGTAAATAATCCATTTTTGGGAAAAGCAAATAAATACTACCAAAAGACAATACAGTCAAAGTTACGATCATTATAATTTTTGTTTTAAAACTTTGTAATGACCATTCAACTATTCTCATAAAACTATTAACAATACAATCACCAAATCGTGTGATTTTTGTAGAGTTGTCTTTTATACCTTTGTTTGAAACACCTGCAAACTTTTTCCATAACATAGGAATAACAGAGATTGAAACAAATAAAGAAAATGTAACAGAAGCAACAACTGCTATAGCTATATCTTTAAACAACTGTCCTGCTTCATCTTGTAAAAAGATAATAGGTAAAAATACTGCCATAGTTGTTGAAGCAGATGCAATTAAAGCACCCCAAACTTCACTAGCCCCTACATAAGCAGCTTCACTAATAGATTTACCCATTTTTCTATGTCTATCAATATTTTCTAAAACTACAATAGCTGAATCTACCAGCATACCAACAGCAAAGGAGATACCAGCAAGTGAAATAGTATTTAAACTTCTCCCCATCATATCAAGTATAATAAATGTACCAATAACTGAAATAGGAATCGCAACAGCAACAACAGCAGTTGGAGAGATACTTCTTAAAAATAATATTAAAATAAATACAGCAAGTACCCCACCAATCATAATATTTTGTTGTACTAAATCAACAGCACCAACGATATATGGTCTTTGGTCATAAATCCATTTTATATTTAGTCCCATAGGAGCTAAAACTTCTTTATTTAGTCTATTTACCACTGATTCAACTTCATTTGTTAGTGCAACTACATTTGCATCACCAGCAGGCTGAACACCGAAGAAAATTCCATCTTTTCCTAAAAACATTGCTACACCAGTAGCATCTTCATAACCGAACTCTATTTTGGCTATATCTTTTAACTTAATTCTTGTTTGTCTATCTGAATAGATAGAGATATTTTCCATATCTGAAATATTACTAAACTTACTTACTGTACGAACTCTGTAACTTCTTCTACTAATATCTTGTGTTCCAGCACTTACATCTACATTTTCGCTTTGTAAAGTTTTTATTACTTGGTCGATTGTTAAAGAGTATGATGCTAATTTTTTAGTATCTAAAATAATATGCATCTGTTTCTCTCTACCACCCATAATCATAAGATCAGATACACCCTCTACTCTTTCAATATGAGCTTTTAACTCATTTTCAAAAAATGATTTATACTCATCTATATGCCGAGGGTTATCATCTGTTGTTTGTAACATATTCCAAATAATTGGACTAGCACTTGCAGTTTTAATGATAGGTTTGTCTACATTATCAGGATAAGAACTTACCTCATTTAGTTTATTTGAAACATCTAAAAGTGCTCTTTGGATATTAGTACCAAGCTTAAAAGTTAAAGTAATTTCACCATAATTATCTTTTGCACTACTCTCATATTCTAGTAAGTTATTTAAACTTTTTAGTACATCTTCTTGCTCTTCTATTACTTCACGTTCTATCTCATATGGTGTTGCTCCACCCCAAGTTGTTGTTATTTTTATCTCTGGTTTAGTAACATTAGGAGTAAGTTGATACGGCAACTTATCTAATGATAAAAATCCAAACATAACAACAATCAACACAGATACGATAATAGTAACTGGGTTTTTTATTGAAAATTTAATTAAATCCATTTTTTCTACTTTCTATTATTTATTTAAAGATTTGATTGGTTGTTTTGGAAAAATTCGTTCATTTCCTTTTACTACTACACTAGCACCTTCACTTAATCCTTTTGCACTTACAGCAACATTTTCATTTGTATATCCTAAAATTTGAACTGGCATCATATTTGCTATACCATCTACATTTATAAAAATTACATTTTGTCCAAATCTCTTAATAACAGCATCTCTAGGTACCATCAAGGCATTTTGTTTTTTACTTCTTGGAAGATTTATTTTTACTTCCATCCCATCATATAAAAACTCACTATTTACTTTTGCTTTAAATTTCACAGGGAAAGTTCTTGTTCGTTTATCACCTTTTGCAATACTTGCATATAGTTTAGATTTGATTACTTGACCTTTTAAAGCGATGTCATAACTATCATTTTTATCTAACTTATAAATATATGATGTAGGAAGGTTAAACATTAAATCTACTTCATTTGTAGCAACAATAGTAGCTACCGTTTGCCCTTCACTTGCCCACTCTGATAGCTCAATATTTTGTTCAACTACCACTGAATCATAAGGAGCTCTAATAATTTTTTTCGCTTTATTTACTAGTTGCTCATTTAAATTTGCTTGTGCCATATTTAGTGTTTGCTGTGCTGAACTATATTTAAAAAAGCTATCATCATAAACTTTTTGAGAAATTGATTTTTTTTCTATTAATTCTTTATATCTATTGTAATCTCTTGTTGCATTTTCTAAATTAATTTTAGAGATACTTACATTTGCTTTTAATGAAGCTATTTGAGCATCTAATACTTTAGAATCTATTTCTATTAAAACATCTCCTTTTTTTAAGTTATCACCTGACTCAAAATTGATAACTACGACTGCCCCTTTTGTTTGACTCGCAATAGATGAATTTTTTGAAAAATTTAATGTTCCTATAAATTCCTCTAAAGGATTTACTTCTCCTTTTATCACTTTTGCTGTGTTTACTAACGAAGCTGGTGGCGCACCTGCGCCTAAACTACATATAGCTAACCCTGCTAATACTACTAATTTTTTTATCACTTATTATCCTTTTTTTAAATATACCTAACTTATTTTAACCATTTGTTAACATAAATTTATTTCTCTTTTTTGATTTCTATTAGATCAAAAATAGTGTTTAAAAATGTTCTAAAACCTTGTTTTACATCTTTATTTTCTGTCCACTTAATCACTAAAAAACCTTTTTCTACTGCTAAAAGTCCCTCTATAAGATTTTTAGACGACTCTATTATATCGCCTTTTGATATACCATCTTCTACAAATGTAGTCAAAATTGATTTAAAAAAAACACCACATTCATTATCAAACTGACACATATTTGAACACTCACCTGCGATATCTATACTCATATATTCTTTGTAGATATTTTGCTGTTTTTCAAACTCTTCGTTGTCATTTAAAATAAAGTCAAATAACAAAAATACTTTTTTCCTAGTTGAATCATTTGAGTTTATTTTAGTATTTAAATCTTCTTGATATCCTGAGATATGACTTCTTATAATTTCAAAAACAATATCTTCTTTATTTTCAAAATAATCATAAATACTACCTTTAGATACACCTGCAGTTTTAGCTACTTCTGCAATAGTGAGTTTTTTTATCCCTTTTTCAAGTAATAAATCATTACAAGATAGTGCGATATTTCTTCTCTTTTGTACTTTATCAACAATTATAGCCATAAATACCTCCAAATTTTTAAATGAACGACGGTCATTCATTTATATTTTGAATATTATTATTTTTTGACTTAAAATTTACTTTTTATTTGTTATTAATATTTTTTGATTAAATTCAGAAAATTATTTTTCATTGCAAATGAACAAGCTACTAAAAGCTTGCCCACTCATCGTCTGAGTTATTTGAAGTTACAGGAGTGATTGAAGTCTTTGGTAACTCTTTTTTTATTGGAGTAATTGTTTTTGTTTTTACAGTATCAGAAGAATATAGTTTATTTGTCGAAAGTTCTTTAGCTTTTACGCTATCTTTTCCTATAAACTCTTTTTCATTTGCATCTTTTACAACAAGTCTAGATATCTCATCAGTTTGAACTGCAATATCATGTGCTTCAGAAGCTATACTTGCATTTTCTTGTGTTTGTTTATCTAATGTATTAATAGAATCATTAATCTGTACAATACCAGCTTGTTGCTCTTTAGATGCATTTTCAATATCAGAAATAAGATCAATAGTTTTAGAAATAGAATTATTTAATGTATCATATCCTGTTATCATTTTATCTGCTATTTTTTTACCATCATTTGCTTTTGTAGTCGCATTTTCAACAAGAGTTTTAATCTCATTTGCAGCTTCAGCACTTCTTGCAGCTAGGTTTCGAACCTCTTGTGCAACAACAGCAAAACCTTTTCCAGCTTCACCAGCAGTTGCAGCTTCAACTGCTGCATTTAATGAAAGGATATTTGTTTGAAATGCAATTTGGTCGATAACTTTAATCGCTTCATTAATTGAAGTTACTTGTACATTTATATCATCCATTGCTTGTGTAGTTTGAGTAGCTAACTCTTGACCAACTTCTGCTGATTTTGTCACTTCACTTGCATGATTTGACATTTTTACAACATTTGAAGTTGTGCTAGAAATATTACCTGTTACCTCTTCTAGTGCTGCTGCTGTTTCTTCAATAGAAGCTGCTGCTAAATTAGAATTTTGATTTAGTGTATTTACATTTGTTAAAAGTATTTTACTACTAGAATCCAAAGTTAAACCATTTGCTTTATTTTCAACTAACATATCACTAATAGATTTACCTAAAGTATTAACTCCATCCCCTAATCTTAAAAAATGCGCTTTAATATCATGTTGTTTAACACTATTCATATAGTTATAGTTTGTGTATTGTTCTAAAACATTTAAAACTGTATTTATATTTGTCTCCATTTTTGAAGCCATTTGATTTAATAATGATGTTAATTCTTGAAGAGATGCATTTGAAGTAGTTACATTTAGTCGTTTAGATAAATCACCTTGTTCAAACTCAGCCAAAATTGTAATTGTTTGATTTATTGTTGCTCTATCATCTTCAATAGACTGTTTTGTTAAATGGATATTTTTATTTACAGTTTGAGCCATTTTTCCGATTTCATCTTTACTAGAGACATCTAAATCTTCCGCTTTATCAGATTTTTTATTGATATAATCAAAAAACTTTAATAATCCATCTTTAAATGTATTAATTGATGATGTAATACTATTTGCAATAACTAAAATCATCACAACTATAAGTAACATAATTACTAATGGAATAATAAGACCCAATAAAGTTACAGTGTCTGTAATATCTCCAAGAGTTTCAGACATATCATCTTCCATATGATGCATTGCATCGGCTGTTTTATAAGCAACTCTTTCCATATCACCTATAAGACCTTCTGTTCTAGTCAGGCCCATCTTTCTTTCTGCATCAACTAGTGCTAAAAAACTCGTTTTATATTGATTTAAATAACGCGTTATATCTTGTGGTAAATCTTGCGCTACTAATTTATTAAATTTTGCATTAAATTTATCTATATATTTCATATCACGACGTAACATAAAATCTTTTTCTTGCTTTCGTAAATCAAAAACTATAGCTAATACTTTGTAGTTTTCGCTTTTTTTTGCTATCTCTTGAACTTTATGAACATTCGCTCGTAACTTACCATAAAGTCCATCTGTAGGAGACAATCCTATTACTTCTTGAAACTTTACTAACTCATGAAACTTTTTATCATACAGCTTTACAAAAGTAAAGAATTCTGGCAAATCTTCTAACACAATACCTTCAGCTTCAGTAATCACTTCAACCTTATGCTCTGTATTGTAAACTTTTTTCATAGCAACATTAAATTTTTCTAAATACTTTAAATCTTTTTTTGCTAAAAAATCTTTTTCGTATTTTCGTAACTCTAACACCTCAACATCTAAATGCTGTACCAATCCATTTGCGGCAGCTAGTTCATGCATTGTGTGTATTGTTTTTTGATTAAATCCTATAAGGATAAGAAAACCAACAGCTGTTATAATGGTCAAAATAATCAATTTTAATTTGATTGTCATTTGTTTTAACATAATATATCCTTTTGTTTCACATATACTATATTAGGCTAACTAAAAGTAAAATTAAGCCATTCTTCATATTTACTGTGTTTTCAAACTTATATTAAGGTTATTATCCTATTATTCCAATCCAATTTTTACAAAGGAAAAGTTTGTCCCAAATAATAAATGAAAATTATACAGAAAGAAAAGAACAAGCTTTATCGCTAAGTATTGAGATTAAAGATGACATGACTCAAGAGTGTCTTGAAGAAAAAATAATCGAGAAATTAGAAAATGGAATGAAAGATTTAAAAAATATCTTAGATGAGATAAGTCTTTTAGAAGGGTAAAAGAAATTTAAATTATTTAGGTATTTTTACATACCTATCTACTTTATATCCTATACCTTTGTAATTCTGTATAAAATCTTCTTTTAAAACTTTTCGTAAACGACTAAGTTCCGTTCGGATTGTCGCGTCACTTACGAGATCAGATCCCCAAGCGTACTCTCTAAATAAATCAAAACTTATAATTGTTCCTAAATTTTTGCATAAACATTCTATGATATGAAACTGTTTTTTTGTTAATGGTTGAACAAGATTTTTGTATAAAAGTTTATTTTCTTTTTTAATATAACTATAGTTTGAACTCAATAATATGTGTTCTCTTTTAATATTTTCTATCTCATAAGATAGTTTTTGTAAACGATACCCTAACTCTTTGATATGAAATGGTTTTTTTAAATATTCACAACCACCCATATCAAAAGCTTTTGATATGGTATCGATATCTACATGTATACTTATAAACATTACAGGTGTTGTAAAACTTGTTTGTTTTAAATCTGCATATAATTCTAAACCATCATATGATTGTTCATCAATATTTAATATCAACAAATCATACATAGTATCTTCTAAATAATGCTTTGCATCTTGAATATAATAACAAGTAACACAATGATGACCTAGGTTGACTAAATATTCTTTTATTTCTCCTTGAAGAGTCTGATCGTTTTCTAATAATAATATCTTCATTTAGCCTCACTTGTATTTTAAATATTATAACATTTTTTTATTTAGTAAAATATATTTTATGCAAAGTGTTATGAAAATGTTATCTTTTTTAGCTAGAGAATATTTAAGAGTTCCCCCAAATTATCGACCTTTTTTACTGCTGTACTAAAATCTTGCGTTTTTGTAAATTCATTATGAACGATTACACAATCTATATCTGCATTATTTGCAGAGATCAATCCTCTTTGAGAATCTTCAATAACTACAGCTTCGCTTTTTTTTGTATTGAATAGCTCAAGACCTTTTAAATAAGGATCAGGGAAAGGTTTAGCTCGAGGATAATCCTCAACACATAAAACAAAACCCATAAAATCTGTTATACCTCTATTTGCATGAATAATCTCAAAATCTACTCTACGTGAAGTTGTTACGATTCCCATTTGGTATTTTTTTTGTAATTCGTTTAATATATCATGAACATTTTCTATAGCTATATCTTCTTTTCGTAAATACTCTTGATAGTACACATCTCTTTGATTTCTAGCTATTACTTTCTCTTTATCACTTGCATTTTTTGCAGCAACCCATACACCATTTCCTGCTGTCATAATATCCATGTACTCATCAAACTGTAAATTTACACCAAAATACTCTTTGAGTGCTCTTTTACTCGCTTCATAATACCAAACTTCTGTTTCAACTAAAACACCGTCATTGTCAAATAAAATATATTTTTTATCCATACTTTTATACCCTTTTTAAAATATTGAATGCCCTGTTTTATTCGTAAATAATTCCAAAGCCTTTGTACCTACTAGTGAGTTTCCCCAATTATTTAATCGAGGGGAAAAAACACATATACTCATCACATCAGGTACAATAGCAACAATACCACCACCTACTCCACTTTTCCCAGGTAGCCCAACGTGAAAAGCAAACTCTCCAGAAGCATCATAATGCCCACATGTTAACATGATCGCATTTATACGTTTAGCTTGACTTTGTGTCACAAATCTTTTTTGTGTGATAGGATCTACTCCATGATTTGCTAAAAATAACATAGCACGAGATAATTCAAAAGTACTCATCTCTATAGAACACTGTTTAAAATATGTTTTAATAACAGCATCTGTATCATTATCAAAATTTCCAAAACTTTTCATCAAATTTGCTAGTGCAATATTTCTATACCCAAACTCACACTCAGAACGCCACACTTCATCGTTATAACCTAATTCGAAATTATTTGAGATATCTTTTATAAACTGTAAAATATTTATAAAAGTATCATCTTCATTTTTATAGTGGCTAAACAACGAATCAGTCACAGCTATTGCACCTGCATTTATAAATGGATTTCTAGGGATTCCATTTTCATACTCCAACTGTACCAATGAATTAAATGCATTTCCAGAGGGTTCTTTGCCTACTCTATCATATATTTTTTTACCATATAAACTTAACGATTTTGTAAATGAAAAAACTTTAGAGATGCTTTGTATAGAAAACTTTGTCTCACAACAACCAACACTATAGGTTGTACCATCAAATAACGTTAGTGTCATAGCAAACTGATTTGGTTCTACCGTTGCCAATGCTGGGATATAGTTAGCAACTTCTCCATCATCTAAAAGAGATTGTATCTCTTCTTTTATCTCTAATAATATTTTCTGATAATCCACAGTTTTTTCCTCTTTCATATATAGCAAAATTATATCATATTTTAATAAATAGTTATTCTAAGTATTTATTTAAAAACATACCGATATACTATATCTTAATTACAAAGGATTCCCATGAAAAAACTATTTATATCATTAGCAACAGTTGCATCTCTTGCAAGTATAAGTTTAAGTGCTGCAAATATGAAAGCCAATTTTGCCGACCCCGCAACATGGGATGGAAATACGATTCCAAGTGAAGAAGTATGTTCAGACTACAATATGGAAGCAGGAAGTACACCTGAAATCATTATCAGAAACATACCAAAAAATACTCGAAAAATTGTTCTATCTTTTACAGATGAAACATTTAAAGGGATGAGAGATGGTGGACATGGCGTTTTAGCATATAGTTTAGAAGAAGATACAAAAAGTATCATCATCCCAACTGTAGAGGGTGAAACATTTGATTTACCAAAAGATTTTACATCAGTATTAGCTCATAGAGGTACAAAATACGGTAAAGTTGCAGGTGCGTATTTAGCTCCATGTTCAGGAGGAAAAGGAAACACATATAGTGTACTTATCCAAGCTATTGATAAAGACTCTGTAGAACTCGACAGGGATTCTCTTATATTAGGTAAGTATTAAACTTACCTTTACTCACAAGCCATGTTATCTAGACGATAATATTTATCCTTTAATAAAATATATTAACAACTACTTAAGATTTTTCCTATATACTTCTGCCATAAAAACAACATAAGGAGTTAGACATGAGTAAATATATAGAATTAAATAATGAAAATTTTGAAGCTACAACAAAAGAAGGTATAGCATTAGTTGACTTTTGGGCACCATGGTGTGGACCTTGTAGAATGATAGCTCCTGTTATAGATGAACTAGCTGCTGATTTTAATGGAAAAGCAAAAATATGTAAAGTAAATACAGAAGAGCAAGGTGAATTATCATCTGAATACGGGGTACGATCAATTCCAACTATTCTTATCTTTAAAGATGGTGAAATAGTTGATCAAATGATTGGGGCAACATCAAAAGCTATTTTAGAAGAAAAAATAAACGCTCAATTATAAAAATTGTCCATCTTTTTTAAGATGGATAAACTTTAGTTATTCATTTTTTCTAAAGGGTTTTGTTTTGTATTTCTAGTATAAGCATCCAAAGTATTAGACTTTTCCTCTTTTCTTTTTGTATATTCTGTAACTATTGCATCAAAAGCCTGAGAAGTTTCAGAAGGTTTATAAAACATTGATTTTTGATTTTCAGATAATTCATCATAATACTGTGAAAAATATTTCATATTATTTAAAATATCTTCACCTTTAAATCTCAATTCACCATTCACCATATGTTTATGCATAGTTGTACGTTCATTTGGTATCGTAATAATTGCATTGGAATCATTATTATCTCCAGCTCTAACTATAGCTTCATAATCAAGAGTAAACTCCATTTCTGATAAACCCATAAATACAGTTTTTATCGTTTCATCATAACTCGTTTCTCCACTAGCAACTCTATCAAATAAAACTTCGTTTAATACATCATTATCGGAATGATGTGCAAGCATATATAAACCACTTATATAAGATTCTTCTTCTGCAGGTAAATTACTCTCTTTTAGCCAATCTCCAAATACTTTTCCATCAATATTTTTATAGTCCTCAAAAGTAAAATTATTTATATCAAATGGTTTACTCATATCAAATTTTACTGAACTATTTTCTACTTTTTCTTTTTTGCTTGTGTTTGCATACTCTTGTGTATTTTCAGTTGCGTGTACTTGCATTTGTCTTCCTTTTCTCATATGCTTTATTTTCAATAAGTATATAATAACAATGTCACATATGAGTCACACTTTTAAAATTCTATAAATCTTCGCTATTAAAACTATTCGCTATAATACGCCAAATTATAATTTATACCAAAGGCAACAATATGGCATTACAAAAGTGGGAAGTATTTCAAAACCAAGCAACAGATTTTTTAAGTGATTATTTTGATATTCACTGTGCAATGGAAGGTGGGTTTGACGCTACTACTTCAGAAATAACAGTAAGAGATACAAACAGAGTTATCACAACAATAGAAGCAAAATTTTGCCCAGCACAAGCAGGACAAATCATTTTACTAAATGATGGTAACAAATTTATATTTTCTGACAAAAGTAAAAACAGTTCAAATACTTATACTCAAGAAATTATCGAACATTTAAATGCAAACTATGATTTATTTCAAGGGAATAGTTCAGCAACTATTCCTGTATCTGATATCAGTTATAGTACATTGTATAAATGGGTAAAAGCAGTTTATAGTGAAAAAAATGTAGAATGGCTCATAGCCTCAAAAGAGTTTTGTAATCTTACACCAAAAGATACACTTTTAGCACCATTAGATGAGATAGAAAAATACTTTGATATCAGTATCACATTTAGAAGAAAAAAAACTGGTAACGATCATATTCCAGGAAAAGACTTATTAGATTTTCAAGAAGAGCTAGATGAGATAACTCGTGATTATACAATCAAAAGAACAAACAATAGATATTTATTAACATTAGGTCAAAGAGCAACTAACTTTAACGTAGGTACAAAATATCTTTTAAGTATGACAAATAAAGAGTCTCAGTATTACATCAAGAAAAAAGATATGAATACAAACCCAAATCTTTTAATAAAACTAAATCTAAAAGATAACATTGAGTTCAAAGAAGAGCAGTTTAAAAAAGAGTGTAATTTATAATCATTTTTCAAAGTAAGTGTAGAATTATATTTTAATTCTACTACTTCAACAACTCCAATAAATCCTCACCAGAAAACTTTGTATCTTCTTGTTGTTTATTTTCATCAAAAATTCCATCTTGTAAAACTTTTTTCTTCTCTTGTAACTCTAGTATCTTTTGTTCGATACTATTTTCTACGATCAGTTTATATACAAAAACAGCATTTTTTTGCCCTATTCTATAGGCTCTATCTGTGGCTTGATTTTCAACAGCTGGATTCCACCATGGGTCATAGTGTATCACTGTATCTGCTTGTGTGAGATTTAGACCCACTCCACCAGCTTTGAGTGAGATAAGAAATATATCTGCTTTTCCATCTGTAAACCGCTCTATTGCTTGTTCTCTATTTACTGTAGAGCCTGTCAATTTTGTATACAATATCCCTTTTTCTAAAATCTTCTCTTCGATGATTTTTAACATCGATGTAAACTGAGAAAATACAAGTATCTTTCGCCCTTCACTTACAAGCTCATCAACTAAATCTAAAAAGAGTTCTAGTTTAGCTGATTCTTGTACTTTTAAAGCCTCATCTATTTTTACTAAACTAGGATCACAACACACTTGACGTAGCTTTAAAAGTGCATCAAGTATCGTAATATGTGAAGAACCTATCCCTTTCTCAAGAACTGCTTCACGTACTTTTTTCTCCATAGTGACACGAATCGATTCATATAGTTTTGACTGTTTTGGTTCAAACTGAGTGTATTTTATGATTTCAGATTTAGGAGGCAGTTCATGCGCTACTTTCTCTTTTGTACGTCTTATGATAAATGGTTTTACTCTTTCATTTAAAAGTTTTTGACGGCTTAAATCATTTTCTTTCTCAATTGGATTTTGGTAGTAATTTTTAAAAAAGGTTAATGTATCTAAAAAGTTAGGCATCAAAAAGTCAAATATACTCCATAACTCTCCTAGATGGTTTTCTATGGGAGTTCCAGATAAAGCTAGTTTATGATCGCTTTTGAGTTTTTTGATCTCTTGGGTCATTTTTGTTTTTGCATTTTTTATCTTTTGTGCTTCATCTAAAATAATATAACAAAAATGTTGCTCTTCAAACTTCTCTTTATCTCTTACTATTAAAGGATACGTTGTAAGTAAAACATCATAGTTTTCTATCTCTTTAAATCTTTTAGCTCTTTCATTTCCATGTAAAGACAATACTTTTAAATTAGGGGTAAATTTTTTTGCTTCGTTTTTCCAGTTTGCTATAAGTGAAGTTGGCATAACTATTAAACTTGGTTTATCTAGTTTTCCATTCTCTTTTAAACGCGATAGATGCGTGAGTGTTTGTATCGTTTTACCTAGACCCATATCATCTGCTAAAATTCCACCAAATCGAAACTCATATAAAAAATTTAACCAGTTGATACCATCTTGTTGATAGTCTCGCAGCGTTGCTGTTACACAAGCTGGTTGATTTACCTTTTTTATCCCATCAAAGTTTTTGAGTTTTTGTGATATTTGAACAAGTTCATTCTCTTTAAGATATGAGTTTTGAGAGAAGTCTCCTAAAAGATGTGATTCATATGAAGAAACTACAATATTTTCTTCATTATCTTTTTTATCATTTAAAGCGATGATTGTATTTAGTATCGGTCGTAGCTCAACGGTTTCGATTGTTATATAAGAATCACCTTCTATTTTTATATTTATCTTTTCGGGTAAATTTTCTAAGCTATCATACTGTTCTATGATACCACTTACTAGTGGAGCTATTGGGAAAATCTTACCATCAAACTCTATATTAAAAGAGAGTTTAAACCACTCATTTATTTCATCTTTTGATATCTTTATCGTGGGCGTTACTTCAACCGCATCTATTTTTACATCTTTGGGTGGCAAAAAAGTTGTGTTTTTACTATTTTTTTCTACTATTTTACAAAGCTCTAGAACTTTTTCTTTTGGTATGATTGGAGCATTGAGTAGTTGCTCTAAAAAAATACTATTCATTTGAGTATTTACTTTTTGGACTTTATTATTTTGTTTATCTATTACTAACAAAGGCTGGGTAAATATGATCTGAAAATCATCTTTATTTTCTATTTTTAATTCGTAGTTTTCATTTACTTTTTGCCAAGTAAAATCTAATAAAATTTCTTCTTCTATAAATTTTAAAGGCTCTATTTCATCATGGTAAAAACATCTTTTTGTTTTCAAAAGTTCTTGTATCACGTTATAGCCTAAAACACCTTCTATTTTTGTCGTTTTATTTCCATATTTTTGAAAAAATCCACTGCAAAAATCTGCTATATTTTTATCATCTTCAAATTTCAACTTATCATACAATGTAGAAAAAAGGTATTTATCACTATTTAAAAGTGTTCCTTGGTTTATTTTTCCATTTTTTAAAAATTTATTTTGATAAAATTTCAAATCATTTGTATCTGTTCGTGTGTTATCGGCAAATAATCTATAACTAATAAATGGTTCACTTTGATAGAGTTCAAATTTTTTATTTGTTGTGATATTTGATAAAGAGTTTATCCACTTATCATATTTGTTTGTTGGGTTTTCATTTTTTTTATCACTCATATACTGTAAACATACTGCAACTACATGTTTACAATTATCTCGCATAGGACAAGTACATCTTCCGACAACAGAAATCTTACTATTTTTTATCGAAATATCAATATCTTGCTCATATTGTTGCATCCCATTTACGCAAGAGTTTAAACTAACTTTATCATCACTTTCTTCAAATATTTCATAGCTATCTACATCACCATCTTTATAGTAATGATAACCACGATTAAAAGCTCCTAAGTCTACATTTGATTTGATATCTTCTTTTGTTATTTGCATTAAACTAGTATTGTATGCTTATAATTAAGAGTAATTACTAATAAATCCACCACCTAGACAATACTCACCATCATATAAAACAAGACTTTGACCTAAAGTCACAGCTCTTTGAGCATTATCAAATTTTACTTGAACTTTATCATCAGTAGCCAATACTACAGTACAAGATTCTTTTTTTTGACGATAACGTACTTGTGCTGTTAATGTATCTCCAACTTTAGGTGCCGTACCTAATACCCAGTGCATATGACTAGCTTCAACATTTTTACTTATTAGTAAAGGATGATTATGATCTTGTACAATTGTTAAAGTATTATCTTTTACATTTTTATAGGCAGCATACCATGGATTATGTACACTCTTAGATGTTCCATTTTCAACAATTCCACCAAGACCAATACCTTTTCTCTGACCTATTGTATAACAAATCAAACCTTTATGAGTTCCTAATACTTTTCCATTTTCATCGATAATATCTCCAGGAATAGCTTTTAGATGTTGCGTGATAAATTCATCAAACTTTTGTTTACCTATAAAACATATTCCAGTACTATCTTTTTTATCACTAACAGCTAGATTATGTTCTTTAGCTATTTCTCGCACCTCTTTTTTAGTTAAGTCTGCAAGTGGAAACATAGCATGTGAAAGTTGTTCACTTGAAAGTGCATGTAAAAAATAAGTCTGGTCTTTTGTATCATCTTTAGGAGTTCCTAAAACATAAGTATCATTTACTTTATCTACTTTAGCATAGTGTCCCATTGCTATTGTATCAATACCCATCTTTTTTGCTTCATTTAAAAATACATTAAATTTAATCTCACGATTACAAAGGATATCAGGATTAGGAGTAAGCCCTTTCTTTAACCCTTCTAAAAATACATCAAATACTTTTGTTCTATATTCTTCAACAAAATCTATACCTTTTACTTCTATTCCTAAAAGTTCGCCTACTTTTTTTGCATCTTCAAATTCTATACGATTAGGACATTGACTACCTTCGATTCCATATTCCCAATTTCGCATAAATAGACCTGTTACATCATAACCTTGTTGTTTTAACAGTAAAGCAGTAACAGAAGAATCAACACCGCCAGACATTCCTACAAGAACTTTCTTTTTATTCATTTTTTACCTTTAATAAGTTCTTTTTTAAAAACTTAATTATTTTATATTTCTCTTATTTGCATATTTTAAAAATTTATTAACTGCAAATTTAATTTTATGTGGAATTATACCATTTGATAAGTTATTTTGCTCTAAAAAATAATATCACCATCATATCTTTAATTTTTAATCCAACATTGTTAAAGATATTTTGTTTTTTTCGATATCTATATTTTGTATTTTGATATTTTTAAGTTGTTGATTTACACTCAATACATCCATCAAATGAGATATTCTTTTATGTGAGTATTGTGAGATATGAAGCATCGCATCATTTTTTAAACCAATATCTATAAAAGCTCCAAAGTCTGTGATATTTCGTACTACTCCGTTTACGCTATCTCCTATTTTTAACTCATCTATGCTTTTTATATCTTCACAAAAAGAGATTTGCTCTAACTCATCTCTGATATCATACCCTGGTTTTTTAAGCTCAACAACAATATCTTTTAAACTTTCCATTCCACAATTATATTTAACAGATAACTCTTTTAATTTTCCATTATCTATTACGTTTAAATCACATTTTTCTTTTAGATACTTTGCTACATCATAGTTCTCTGGGTGTATCCCACTATTATCTAAAAAACTTTCTCCATTTTTAATTCGTAAAAAACCAACACTTTGCTCATACGCTTTAGCCCCAACACCTTTTACTTTTAGAAGTTGTTTTTTATTTTTAAACTCCCCTAACTCATCTCTAAATAGAGTAATATTTTTAGCGAGTTTTTCACTGATACCAGATACATAAGAGAGTAGTTTATATGATGCAGAGTTTAAATCCACCCCTACTTTATTTACAAGTGTAAAAGTAGTAGTATTGAGTTTTGTTGTTAAATTTTTCTGATCTACATCATGTTGGTACTGACCAATTCCCAATGATTTTGGATCTATTTTCACTAACGCTGACATAGGGTCTCTAAGTCTTTGCGCTATAGAGATAGCTCCTCTGATTGTTACATCAAGATTTGGGTACTCCTCTTGAGCAATTTTGGAAGCTGAGTACACTGAGGCCCCTATCTCACTTACAACTGCATAATTTATGTTAAGATTATTTTCTTTTTTAAGCTCATGGATAAAACTAGCTGTCTCTTTAGATGCTGTTCCATTTCCTATAGCTATGGCAGTTATATTGTGTTTTGTGATTAAATCTAATACTATTTTAGAAGATGTTTTGACATTATTTTCACTCAGTAAATATATCACATTTGAGTCTAAATAGTTTCCATTATCATCAATGACAGCCAGTTTACATCCAGTTTTATACCCCGGATCCATTCCTAAAATTACTTGATTTACAAGTGGTGGAGTGATAAGTAACTCAGTTAAATTTTTACCAAAAAGTTCAATAGCATCATCACTTGCTTTTTGTTTGAGGTTTGATAAAAGTTCTCTTTTTAATGAAGGAAGTAATAATCTTTTTAATCCATCAATATACGCATCAATTACAAACTGTTTTGAACTTTGCGCATGTGAAGGGATACGATACTGTTTAATCCCATTGATAAGATACTCTTCATCTGCTTCTACTTTTAAAGATATCTGTTTTTCTGTTACTGCTCTTAAAATTGCTAAGAGTTGGTGTGATTTGATATATTTTGCTTTTGTATTAATAGTAGCTAAGTTTTTATACAAACCATTCTCTTCAAATGTTTTTGTTTTTTTTGTCACTATATTTGCATGATTTTCGAGATTTTTACGTACTGCTTCTTTTGTTCTTATCTCCTGAGAGTATCGTAGTGCTATTATATCTTTGGCACCATTTATCGCATCATCTATTGTTTTTATCTCTTTATTTAAAAAGTTTTTTGCTTTTTGTTCTATCTCATTTGTTGTATATTTCATAGTCGAAATAATATTGGCCAAATCTGTAAGGCCATTTTTTACAGCATCATCTGCTCGTGTATTTTTTGTCCCTTTAAACGGTTCATAAATATCTTCTAAAATTCTTAAAGTATCTGCGTCATCTATCAGCTGTTTTAATTTTGGATTTAGATTATCTTTCTCTTTTAAAATATTTAAAATTTCTTCTTTTCTTTTTATAAGTTTTTGACTGTATTCATAAACCTCTTGAAACTCTAAAAGTATTTCATCACTTGCATTTCCTGTGATATCTTTTCTATATCGAGCGATAAATGCTATCGTACTTCCATCTTCTAGTAACTCTATAATATTTTTTATATATTTTACATCTAAATTTATCTTGCTTTTAATTATCTCTACTATTTTATTATTCATAAACTCTAGAACCCTTCTCTTTAAAAAAGGAAGTATATCAAAGATTTCTTTATTTGAATTATACTTTAAGATTAAATGACAATATGCAATATTTTTAAACAATAACAAAATTGTCTGATACAATCACCCTACAAAAATCAAATAGGATATTACAATGGTAGAAATATTATCTATAATTTTCATCGTCTTTTTGTGTGTAAGTTATTATGCCAATGAAAATATGATACATAAAAATAAAATAGAATTTGATCTCTTAAAAGATAGAGGAATAAAGGAACCAAAATGAATATATGTGGAATAGAACTCAAATCAAATAATGCTATTATCTCTCTTATTAAAATAGAGGAAGAAAATATAAATTTTTTAAATACAAAAGTAAAAAAAATAGTTTTAGAAGATGAGGAAGATAAAAACTCTTTATTAAAATTTCAAGATGAGATAGATAACTATTTAGAAAAAAATAGTGTAGATAAAATAGCATTAAAAAAACGTGCTAAAAAAGGCAATTTTGCTGGAGGAGCAGTCACATTTAAATCTGAAACAATTATTCAGCTCAATACTGTGGCAGAGGTAACATTTGTTACACCACAAGCTATCAGTAAATATACAAAAAAAAATGAAGTAGAAATACCAAACGAGCTTAATAAATATCAAGAGCAAGCATATTTAAGTAGCTTGCTTTTGGTATAGATATCTATCTATTTTTTTATATCAGCTCGTGGAACAAATTCTAAAACTGTGGCATTGATACAAAATCGTCTTCGTCCATCAGCTCTTGGGAAAACATGCCCTAGATGAATGCCACTTTTTTTAGCTCGTACTTCGATACGGTTCATACCGTAGCTATTATCTTCTAACTCTATAGTTGAACCTTTCACTGCTTGGAAAAAACTTAACCATCCTGTACGTGAGTTAAATCTATCTCTTGTATCAAATAATATATCACCTGATAATTTATCTACAAAAACTCCATCAGGGGTATTTTTAAAGATATCATACTCTTTACAAAATCTATTATCAGTTCCTTGATTAAAAGCTACATTATAACTCTCAGTATTTTTACCTAGTTTAAAATCTCCAAGCATTTTATAAAAATTTTTCTCATCCATATAGCCACGATTTGCTAAAATCTCTTTTCCATCTTCTATAAATAATATTGTTGGAGTTGCAAAAAGTTTTGTTTTTATTTTAAAATTTTCCATTTGTGAAGCATATGCTTTACGTACTTTTAAAGTACCATGATATGAATCTAAAACATCTTTTTTAAACTTATCACAATATGGACAATTATCAGATTCAATAACAATAATCTCTTTTCCTGATAAAGGAATAAGCTGATCTTTTTTATCATCATCAGGAGTATCGGAAAACTTCACACCAGTGCTGTGATCTGGACAGTATCCGTTTGGATTATTTTTCAAATAATCTTGATGATATTTTTCTGCATCATAAAACTTAGCCAGTGGAGCTATCTCTGTAACTATATTTTTATATCCATGTTCATTTAAAAGTGTTTGATATACTGCTTTAGTCTCATAGATAGCTTTTCTTTGTATTTCATTTGTATAATACACAGCACTTCTGTAGTTGTCTCCCACATCGTTGCCTTGTCTATTTTTTTGTGTTGGATCATGTATCTCCCAAAAGTTTTTTATAAGTTCTTTTGCAGTTACTTTTGTGTTATCAAATTTCACTTTTACTGCTTCGGTATGATTTATAATATCTTTTGGTCTTTGTACATATCTGTATTTTAAAAGACTTTCGTATGTAGGATTCTCATAGTTTCCACCTGTATAACCCGATTTTACATCAATAACACCTGGAATTTGTTCAAAGTTTTTTTCCACGCCCCAAAAACAACCTGCAGCGAATACTATTTCTACTATCATAATTTATCCTTTATTTATATGAATTATAGTGATTTTTTGTGTAATCTTTGTGTAATAAAGATACTAGATAATAATTTTTATTTTATTTAGTCATATCTTTAGCAATGGTAAGTAGATTTTGTGAAATTTCATATTTTCTTGAAGTAATCGTTTTGATATCTTGAAACATAAACTTACCATTTTTATAGGTAATTATCAAAGAATCATCAAAGTTCTTTGATAAGAGTTTATCAATAGCAAATGTAGTAAATTCTGTAGCCATAAGTCTATCATATACAGTTGGATTTCCACCTCTTTGTATATGCCCTAAAATTGTTGAACGAGTTGCTATTTTAACTTCATCTTCTAACCATCTTTTAATATTGGATGTTTGATTTGTACCTTCAGCAACTATACAAACTACATAATTACGACCCTGTTTGATTTGTTTTTTAAGTTTTTTCTTTAAAGATTTTAGATCATACTCTAACTCAGGGATAATACAAATTTCAGCACCACATGTAAGAGCAGAAACTAAAGCTAGATACCCGCACTCTCGTCCCATAGTTTCGATAATACAAGCACGTTTAAATGATGCCGATGTATCACGAATAGCATCTGTTGCAGTTCTGATTGTATTTAATGCAGTATCTACACCTAAACAGTAGTCAGTACCATAGATATCGTTATCTATTGTTGCGGGTATACCTATACAAGGCATTTTAAAGTCTTTATAAAATTGGTTAATTGCCTGAAAAGAACCATTTCCACCTAAAACAATAAGTTTATTTATATTATGTGATTGTAGATTTTTGTAAGCTTTTTTTCTAAATTTGTATTTAAAAAATCTTTTAGATCGAGAAGATCGTATCTTTGTTCCACCTTCATGAATGATACCTGAGACATCACTATGTTTAGCTTTTTTAATTGTATTATCAATCAACCCCTCCAAGCCATCAAAGATGAGATAAGGGGTTATTTTTTTACTATAACAATAATCAACAAACTGTTTGATAGCAGGATTCATCCCTGCACAATCACCACCAGAAGTTAATATTGCTATATTCATATTATTTAAATTTTATAATTCCTGTTTCGTTTAACATAACAATAATAACTGCCAATGGAGCTACATATCTAATTAGAAATAACCAAATAGCAAAGAATTTTTCACCCATAAAAGGAAGTAAAGCCTCTTTAACAACATTTTTATCCATTATATAACCTACAAATAATGCCACGAAAATTCCACCAATTGGTAATAAAATAGCTGCTGTTACAAAATCTAACCAATCAAATAAATTTTTAGAACCAAATGTTAGAGCAGAAGAAAATTCATTTGTATTTGATAATAATGCAAATGCACCAAGTAGATAAAAAAATGCAGATACACTATATGTCGCTTTTGCTCTTGACATTTTTCTTCTCTCAACTAAATACATTACAGTTGGTTCTAAAATAGAAACAGAAGATGTAATAGATGCAAATGCTAAGGCAATAAAAAAAGCAATTGCCATTAAATTACCAATACTTCCCATCTGATAAAAAATTGCAGGTAATGTAATAAATACTAGTCCTGGTCCTTTACTTGGTTCTTGACCTGCTGAATAAACAATAGCAAAGATAATTAGTCCAGACATAATTGCAATCATTGTGTCTAATGTAACAATTGAAAGAGAAGCTTTAACAATATTTACATCTTTCCCTAATGATGCAGAGTAAGTGATAATTGTCGCCATACCAAGAGAAAGAGTAAAAAATGCATGTCCTACAGCAATAATAATTGAACTCGTGTGAAACTTCTCAAAATTAGGATAAAACATAAACTCTACAGCTTGATGAAACCCATCAAGTGTCATACTGTAAAAAAACATACATAAAAGAATAATTAATAAAGCTGGCATTAGAATATTATTTAATCTTTCAATACCTTTTTTAATACCTTTAGAAATAGTATATGCAATTATTAAAAAACCAAGAGTATAATAGATAAGTTGAGAAACAATATCTTCTTTTAATAAACCTAAAAATACAGTTTCTGCTTCACTTACACTTGATGGTAAAGCAGTTGCTGCAATAACAATATAGTTTAAAATCCAACCTACAACGATGGCATAAAAAGATAGAATTATTACACCAGTTAAAAATGTGAAACCTGTATATCTCCAATATTTTTTACCCTCAGGTGCTAATGTTTCTACTGCAGATACTGAATCTTTATTGACTCTACTACCAAGAACAACTTCAGCGATAAATATAGACATCCCTATAAATATTACAGTCAAAAGATACACCATAACAAATGCACCACCACCATTTTCTCCCGTGATATATGGGAACTTCCATATATTTCCTAATCCAACAGCACTACCTGCAGCTGCTAAAATAAACCCAATCCTTGAAAACCTATTTGATTTCATTTAATTCCTTTTCCTCTATTATCTCTATATTTCTCACACATCGTATTCTTCCCTGTTCAAATTCTTTGATAGATTTTTGATTCATTCCATCTTCAAAATTTTTCACTACAGAGTAATCCCATACTTTATGTTCATCTCTAAATGTTGAACTAGACCAATAAAATTTACCACCAAAACCATTATAAATTTGATCTTTATTTTCATACAAATCATTTAATTCTTCTATTGTTGGAAGTCTAAAATCATCATAATGAGCAATCTCTAAATTTGAACAGTAAATTCGTCCCTTTTCCCAATTTATATTTGTATTTGCTGCATCTTTTGTATCTTCCCACATTAAATCATCCACTATAGAGGTATACAGTCTCACAGCTTTAGGGATAGTTACAAGTTTATATTTTAAAGTATTTATAGTTTTAGCTTTAATATCTTTTATATACACAGCATCAGATTCACCATTTTGTAATCGAATTTTTACATTTTGACCAGCTGTAACTTCTACTATTCTATTAGTATCATGAAGTTGTTTTACAAATTTATCGTTTATATACAATTCGGCATCGTCTCCTACTAAAAATATTTTAGCATTAGCTTTTTGAAATGTTAAACTGTATGTTGGGATAGTTGCTTTGTTGACTTTGATTTTACTAGTTAAATTTTTTTTGTAATAGTTTTTGTCTATTATTGCTTTTAAAGTTAATGATTTATTTGGTGTGACTTCAAACTGTTTAATGGGTGTAGTCCCTATCTCTTTACCATCTAAAAAAACAACTGTATTTTCAACGTTTGAAATAACATTGATATATGCATTATTTTTATTGGCATATAAATAATTAGTTGTAATTAAAAAGAACAGTACCCATATTTTATTCATCGTGTTACCCTTATGTAAACCATATCAGTAGAATTGTACCAAAAACAATCCTATATATTCCAAAAGCAACAAAGGTAAATTTTTCTAAAAATTTTAAAAATAATTTTATAGTTATGTATGCAACAATAAAAGCAGTAACAAAACCAACACCTAAAACTAAAAAATTAGCATCAGTAAAGTCTTTATAATGTTTTAATAAGTCATATCCAGTAGTGGCACACATAACAGGAAAAGCCAATAAAAAACTAAACTCAGCAGCAGCTTTTCTATTGAGCTTTACTAACATAGCCCCTATTATAGTACTACCTGCTCTACTTGTACCAGGTATTAATGCAAAAATTTGAGCAAGCCCTATGTATAAAGCTTGTTTATAAGAAACCTTTTCCACATCATCTATGTGTTCATCTGTTTCTTTGTAAAACTTTTCTACTATTAAAAATACAATACCACCAATAATAAACATAATAGCAACTATTTTTATATCAAACATCGCTTTAATTTGACTAGAAAATACAAAACCAACTGCCCCAATAGGGATAAAAGCAAGTGTCAATTTTTTCCATAATTCTATTTTTTTTGGTGAAAATTTATCACTATAGTTTAAAATCACTGCCAAAATAGCTGCAAACTGAATAATTACTTCATATGCTTTTGTTACATTATTTTGATCTATATTTAAAAATTCACTTGCAATTATCAAATGTCCTGTTGAACTAATAGGTAAAAATTCTGTAATCCCTTCTATGATACCTAATAGTATCGAGTCTAATATTCCCAAAGTTATATCCCTTTTTCTTTTGCTAATTTAAAAAATAGTTTTAATGATTTTTTTTCTTTATACGAAATTTTGTACGAAATTTTTGTAAGGTATTCTTGAATTTGTCTTGCACTTAATCCAGAACGATCAACATATTGTTTTAAAATATATTGAGGAATTTTAACCTTTGTATTTAAGAAATCATTTGATAGTTTTTCCAAAATATTTTCATGCTTGTTATAACAAAGTCTTGCAAATACAAAAGGCAAATCATATTTTTCTTTCCAAAGTTTTGCTAAATCAATAAAATCTTTATCTTGTGTATTGTGATAATACTGCAAGGCTTTATCCCCAATGATAATTTTTCCCTCAATTCCTAAAACTTTTGCAAGTGCATTTGAGGTATCAGATTGATAATCTTTTTCATATTTTCCGCTAAGTGCCAAAACAGATAAAACCTCTTTTTGCGCAACAATCCCTATATCTAAAGAGTTTGTTCTTCGTGAAGCAATAGAACTAATAAAAGCAGCATCTATTTTTCTTTTAGCAAATTTTTTATTTATTGCTGAAGGGTATGACTTTTTATAATTAATAATTTGTTTTATTTGGGAAGACTTGATATTCTTTTTTGTAAATACATAAAAGGGCAGAAGATTTATAAAATCTATTTTGGCAAAAATCATTTACTGTAGTTTTCCTTATTTAATTTTGGTTATAATATCTGATATTTTATAAAAAGTGAGTTAATATGATTACAGTAGAATTCCTAGGACCAATCGGTAAAAAACCATTAAGTTTAGATATAACAAATCTTAATCAATTAAGTGCTATTTTAAAAGAAGATGATTCTTTATCTATCTGGCTAAAAAATAGTGCCTGCGCAATAAATGATGTTTTAACAGATGATAAAAATGCTCCACTGAATGATGGAGATAAAGTAACTATGCTTCCACCTGTTTGTGGTGGATGATTTTATGGAAAACGAAACACTATTAGAACTCCATGATGGAGATCTTCCAGTAGAACAAATTACAAATAAATGGTATGATAATTTTAGGCTATCAAACTATGGTGCTATTATTACTTTTGTAGGTGTTGTAAGAGATGAAGATAATATTGATGGTCTTAGCTTTGATATCTATGAACCAATTTTAAACTCTTGGTTTAATGATTGGCAAGAAAAAGCAAAAAAACAAAATGCAATTGTACTTATGGCTCACAGTCGTGGTGATGTACTTAATCATAAAAGTTCTTATATAGCTGCAGTTTGCTCTCCTAAGAGAAGAGTAGCGTTAGAATTAATCGATGAGTTTGTGGAAGACTTTAAAGCAAGTGCCCCTATTTGGAAATATGACATCATAGATGGTGAAAGAAAATATGCTCTTGACAGAAGTACTGAGATTAAAGGTGCAGGAGTTTTAAACTAATATGAGAGTCGATTTACACAATCATACTACTTTATGTAATCATGCAACAGGTACAACCGAAAATTATATAAAAAGAGCCATTGAGCTTAAAATAGATGTTTTTGGTTTTTCTGAACATGCCCCTATGAATTTTGATGAGCACTATAGATTAAAACTTCAAGATAAAATGTTTTATGAAAATGATGTATTATCATTAAAAGAAAAATATAAAAATGATATCAATATTGTTTTAGGATATGAGGTTGATTATTTAAAAGGTGATTATATTTTACCTGAAGTTCTTAAGTCAAATGTTGACTACTTAATAGGAAGTGTTCATTTCATAAATGATGGATGGGGTTTTGACAATCCTGAATTTATCGGTCAATACAAAAATAAAAATATTGATACTATTTGGGAAGATTATTTTCAAGCAATCAAAGAGATGGCTAAAACTGAATATTTTAATATTGTTGGTCACTTAGATTTAATTAAAGTATTTAAATTTTTACCCAAAAAAGATATAAAAATTATTGCAAATGAGGCATTGCAACAGATTAAAAAATCTAATATGGTTGTAGAGATAAATTCTGCGGGATTTAGAAAACCAATAGGTGAACAATATCCTTCAAAAGAATTATTGGAACTTTGTTTTGAACTAGATATCCCAATTACCTTCTCTAGTGATGCACATAGTGTAGATCAAGTAGGGTTAAACTATGAAAAAGCAAGTTTATTAGCAAAAAGTGTTGGCTATACAAAATGCACATATTTTCAAAAAAAAGAAAAAATAGAAGTTTTATTTTAAACTTATAAAATACTTAATTTAGACATACTTTCTATTTTATAAAGCCCTTAACCATGGGCTTTCATATAAATACGCTTAAGCTAAATATAATAATACTTTCTATATAATCCCAAACTTAAAAAAACTAGGAGTAGTACAGTGTTTGATAATTTAACAAGTTCATTTAAAAATGTTATCGGAAAAATAAGACATAAAGATGATACAAAAGCATTAACAAGAGCTATTGGTGAACTTAAAAAATCATTACTTAAATCTGATGTTCATCATAAAACTACTAAAGAACTAGTAAGTAAAATAGAGTTAGAAACAAAAGCAAATGGTATAGGTCAGGATTCATTTTTAAAAGCATTAAGAGAATCATTAACTACTGTTTTAACAACAAATGGAAACCAAGGTTTTGTTTATAGTAACAAATCAAATCTAACAACTATTCTTATGACAGGTTTACAAGGAAGTGGTAAAACAACTACAACTGGTAAACTTGCTAATTACTTAAAAACAAGAAACAAAAAAGTTCTAGTAGCGGCTGCCGATTTACAAAGACTTGCTGCGGTAGAACAATTAAAACAAATTGGTGCACAAATTGAAGTAGATGTATACTTTGAAGAAAATGAAACAAATCCAGTTAAAATAGCACAAAATGCAAAGAAAAAAGCCGAAGAAGGTTTATATGATGTTCTATTTATAGATACAGCTGGTCGTCTAGCAATTGACGATCAACTTATGAACGAACTTGCAGATGTAAAAAATGCGGTAGAACCTGATGAAATATTTTATGTTGCTGATTCATTAACTGGACATGATGCTACAAAAACTGCGACATCGTTTAAACAAAAAATTGGAATCGATGGTGTAATTTTATCTAAATTTGATGGTGATACTAAAGGTGGGGTAGCTATTTCTATTTCTCACCAAGTAGAAGTACCATTAAGATTTATCGGTATTGGTGAAAAAATGCCAGATATTGAACCTTTTATTCCAGAAAGAATTGTATCTAGACTTATGGGTGCAGGTGATATTGAAGGTTTATCTGAAAAAGCTGCTGCTGTTATCGATGAGAAAAAAGCTAAAGAAGTAACTAAAAAAATCAGAAAAGGTGAATTTAACTTTGCTGACTTTTTAGAACAACTAGATATGATGAAAAAATTGGGTTCAATGAAATCTATCCTTGGTATGATTCCTGGTATGGGAAATATGGCAAACCAATTAAAAGATATGGACTTAGAAAACTCTGGTGAAATTGTACGAATCAAAGCATTGATTGGTTCTATGACTCCAAAAGAGAGAGAAACACCAAGCTTGATTAATATGTCAAGAAAACGAAGACTTGCAAAAGGTGCTGGTTTATCTGAAGTACAAGTAAATAAAATCCTTAAACAGTTCAAAAATGCTGCTAAAATGGCAAAAAAGATGTCTGGAAAAGGTGGCATGAAAGATATGCAAAAAATGATGTCCCAAATGGGTGGACAGGGTGGAATGCCAAACTTACCTAGATAGGTAAAGATTAGACATACTAATGTCAAGTGCTAAATATTAAACTCTAATGTTTAGCACTTGACATCCAAGTTAACAAAACAAATTAAAAGGAATTAAAATGACAGTAATTAGACTTACAAGAATGGGAAGAAACAAGAAACCATTTTACAGAATCGTTGTAACAGATAGCAGAAAGAGAAGAGATTCAGGTTGGATTGAATCAATTGGTTACTACAACCCAGTATC
>Ga0193961_1000006_pt1 | contig 104288 bp, 99 predicted proteins | sample FB_4_MG_FD_140371 | JGI IMG/M metagenome (GOLD analysis project Ga0193961, IMG submission 140371) | Microbial mat bacterial communities from the Broadkill River, Lewes, Delaware, United States - FB_4_MG | ecosystem: Environmental > Aquatic > Freshwater > River > Microbial mats | place: USA...
ATAATTTTTTTAAGGTTGTGATAAACTTCAGCTGAAGCTCTTAAACCCTCTTTGAAGTTTTCAAAACCAACTGGCATAACCATATATTCTTGAAAATCAACAGAGTTATTTGCATGCTCTCCACCATTGATGATGTTTAACATTGGTACTGGTGTAGTCATAGCATTTGCTCCACCTAAGTATCTGTATAATGGGATATTTAATGATGTAGCTGCAGCACGAGCTACTGCCATAGAAACACCAAGAACAGCATTTGCTCCAAGGTTACCATAGTTTTCAGTACCATCGATATCTTTCATAGTAGCATCAACTTCAGCTTGATTAAATGGGCTTAAACCGATAAGTTCGTTTGAGATAGTAGTGTTTACATTTTCAACTGCTTTTTCAACACCTTTACCCATATATCTAGTTCCACCGTCTCTTAATTCAAGAGCTTCTCTTTTACCTGTACTCGCTCCACTAGGAACGATTGCACTTTCTTTTGTACCATCACTTAATGTAACTGTAGCTCTTACTGTAGGATTACCACGACTGTCCATAACTTCGTCAGCGTAAATATTGTCTATATATACCATTTATAATATTCCTTTTATTTATATCAATTTTTAATTATATTATGATATCGAAATTTTGCTTAAAATTTGAGCAAGTACACGAGTAGTATTAATGATTTTAATTATCATAATTATTTAAGTATTTTTTGCTAAAATTCGCGTAATTTAAATAAGAAGGAAAAAAGTGAATTACAAAAAACTGAATACGAAAATACATTATTGGGGGTCTGCTATAATAATTATACCATTTCTTATAGTATTAATAAGTGGTATATTTTTACAAGTAAAAAAAGAGTTTACATGGATACAACCCAAAACAATGAAAACACAATACAGAGAGTTAACTTTGTCTTTTGATGAAATTTTAATAGCTGCTAAGAGTGTGGAAGAAGTTGGAATAAAATCTTGGAAAGATATTAAATTGCTTGATGTTAGACCAGGTAAAGGAATAACTAAAGTCAGAGCAAAAAATTCGTGGGAGATTCAAATCCATAACCAAACAGCAGAAGTATTAGCAGTGAATTATAGGAGATCTGATTTTTTTGAATCATTACACGATGGTTCATGGTTTCATGATAGTGCAAAACTTGGTATTTTTTTACCATCTGCTATTATTATGTTGATAATGTCTTTAACAGGATTATATTTATTTTTAAAAATATTACCTTCAAAACTTGGAAAAAAGAAAAAGAAATTATAACACTTACAAATATAAGTTATCTTAATAATAAATAAGATAACTTATATTATATTTTAATCAACTGCTTTTCTTAAAAATTGTTATATTATTAAGTGTCTTCACTGCAATAAGCGTTAAAATAGTACCTACAATGATACTTAAATGTACCTCTTCTTGTAAAAAAATAATACTTAACGTGATAGCAAAAAATGGAACTAAAAAGATAAAAGAACTTACCTCATTTGTACCTAGTTTTTCTACTCCAACAAAATATATCGTTGTCGCAAATGAAGTGGAAAACACACCTAAACTGATGATATTTATCCAAAAGATTGAATCATATGATTCGTATTGAATTTGACTAATATCAACAAAAAATATAAGTACCAAAATAATCATAATCACATACACATAAAATGAAAAGATAATCGGAGATACTTTAGTAGCTTTCGAGCTTAAAATAGTAAGAATCGGCCATAAAATAGATGCAACTATAAAATATAAATTATGTTGTGTAAATATATCATCAATTGAAAATGACCAAATATTTAACATAGTCAATACTCCAACAGCTCCCAAAACTAAAGCAAACTTATCTTTTCTTTCTATTTTTCTATTAAAAAATAAAGCCATAAGTATAAAAGTATTTATAGGTACGAGTGTAGTTACTAGTGCCCCTCCTAAAGATGCAGTTCCAAATTTTGTTCCTAAAAAATAAAATTTCAGATACAAAATCATCACAATAGAAACTCCAATAGCAAGAAGCAAACTTTTAAAATTTATTTTAAAGGACTTTTTACTGAAAAATAAAAAAGGTACCATTGCAAGTACAGTAAAAATATTGCGTAAAAAGACAAGTTCGTATTCATTTATATATGCACTTAAAACTTTGGCATGAACCCATGATGCACCCCAAGCAAGCATAGCAATTGTCATTAAAATATAAAATATTTTTTTATTTGTTGTATTCATAGATTTTTTATTTCCCTTACTTAAAAACGGAGTATACAAACTATTTACTTTAATCATTGTATTTAAAGTAATTTAATAGTTGTATCGCGAAATATTTATGGTACAATGCGAAAATTTTATAATCAAAAGGTACATAATATATGTCATTTACAAATTTAGGTTTATCAAAACCAATTTTAAAAGCTATTGAAGATCAGGGATATACAAGTCCAAGTCCAATCCAAGCACAAGCAATCCCTTTAGTTTTAGAAGGAAAAGATGTTTTAGCAGGTGCTCAAACAGGTACAGGGAAAACAGCAGGTTTTACACTTCCTATTTTAGAACTTATGACACATAGATCATTAAAAAAACAAAAACTAAAAGCAAGAGCATTGATACTAACTCCTACACGAGAATTAGCAGCACAAGTACACCAAAATGTAGTAGACTATAGTAAATATTTACCTTTTACTTCGGCAGTAGTTTTTGGTGGAGTTGGTATCAATCCTCAGAAATCAAAACTTAAAAATGGTGTAGATATTTTAGTTGCAACTCCTGGAAGACTTTTAGACTTAATCGGTCAAGGTGCTTTAGATTTATCTGCTGTTGAGTTTTTTGTACTTGATGAAGCAGACAGAATGCTTGATATGGGATTTATTCATGATATTAAAAAAGTATTAAAAATGCTTCCAGATGATAAACAAAGTTTATTATTTTCAGCGACATTCTCAACAAGTATTAAAAAACTTGCTGATAGCTTACTTGATAATCCTACTTTAATAGAAGTAGCAAAAAGAAATACATCAGCACAAACAATTAGTCAAAAAGTACACTTTGTAGACAAAGGAAGAAAGAAAGAACTTTTAGTACACTTAATCAAAAGAGATAACTGGCACCAAGTTCTAGTATTTACAAGAACAAAACATGGTGCAAATAAACTTACTCAACATTTAGACTTCGAAGGGATAAAAGCAGCTGCAATCCATGGAAATAAAAGTCAAGGAGCACGAACACGAGCTTTAGCAGATTTTAAAGCAAATCAGATTCAAGTATTAGTTGCAACTGATATCGCAGCACGTGGTATCGATATAGATCAACTTCCACATGTAATAAACTTCGAGCTTCCAAATGTACCTGAAGATTATGTACATAGAATAGGGCGAACAGGACGAGCTGGAAATGAAGGTGTTGCATTATCATTAGTATGTATAGATGAACATGAATTTTTAGATGATATAGAAAAACTTATCAAAAAAGATATAGAAAAAGAAGAGATTGATGGATTTGCAGTAGACCCAACAATAAAAGCTGAACCAAAGAAAAAACAAGGTGGAAACCGAGGACGTGGTGGACGAGGTAATGGCGGAGGTCAGAGTCGTGGAAATGGTGGTGGTCAATCACGTGGAAACGGTGGCGGAAATTCAAGAGGTGGACAATCTTCAAGAAGAAACTCAAATAGTCGTGGCAGACAAAGTAGAGTATAGGTAATATATGTCTACACTGAAGATAGCTGTTGTTGGTGCAGGAGCAGTTGGAGGATATCTGACTGCTAAATTAGTCCAAAATGATTATGATGTAACACTTGTTGCAAAAGGGAAACATTTTCAAACCATAAAAGAAGATGGTTTAAAGGTGTTAGAGTATGATAAAAGTGAATTTATTGTACGTCCATATGTGGTGGAACAGTTAGAGCATGAGATATATGATGTAGTATTTATCGCAACAAAAAGTTGTGACTATGAAACTGCATGTAAAAGTATCGAAAATGCTGTTGATAAAAACACTCTTATTATTCCTCTTTGTGATGGATTAGGGGTGACTACATCTTTAAAAAGTTATCTTCCTTCCTGTGTGATAGGGGATGGTTTGATTCATGTTATCTCACAACTAGAAAGTCCAGGGGTAGTTCAAAGAAAATCTTATACTTTTTTTCTTCAAATAGCATGTAGAGAAGAAAATATAAATCTTAAAATACTAGAGCAACTTTTAAATCTCTGTGATTTACGAACATCTTCTACAAAAACTTTACGATATGAAAGATGGAAAAAATATCTTTTTACCTCTACTATGTCGATGCTTACAACGTATTTTGATAAACCAATTGGATATGTTTTTAAAGAGCAGTTGGAGCTTATGATTGATATCCTTTTAGAGATACAAAAAGTTGCCAATGCAAAAGATATAAAAATATCAAATAAAGATATAGAAAAAACAGTAAATCAAGCAAGTCATGTAGAGTATGATACAAAAACTGCTATGCAAATAGAGTTTGAAAATAATATAAAAAGTGAGTTTGAGTTATTAGTCGGTTATGTTGTAACTGAAGCTAATAAACTTGATATCTCTATTCCTCAAATGGAAAAAATATATACTACTTTAAAAGAAAATACCTCTAAACAATAATCGTATATAAAATCCAAGAAGTAGCAAATGAAAAACTTATACTATAAGCAACGATAGCGTTGCTTAGTCGTGGAGCTAATCCATTGATAGAAGCTATCACTCCAGCTGTTATCATAGAAGCCATTCCCGCTTCCATGATAGAAATTTTTGCTATAAATAGATCTAACCATCCAAAAACATAACAAATAAATATAGCCAATGCAGGTGCAAAAATAAGTTTGATGATAATAGAAACAACAAATGGTTTTATCTCATCTGTTGCTATTTTAAATTTTAGTTGTAAACCCACAGATATAAGTGCAGCTGGTACAAGGCCAAGTGTAATGATCTCTAAAACATTTATGATAAAAATAAAATCTGTTAGTGCTCCATATGTCATAGCAAATACAAAAGCTATCAAAGGTGGAAATCGTAAAATTTTTATCAAAATAGCACTATATGAAACAGCTCCTTTGCTGGTGTAAAAAGCTACAATTATAGTCGCATATACAGCTAACCAAAGTGATGTCCCTAACTGGTCATATAAAACTATAATAGGTAAAGACCCAGCTCCAAAATATGCTGAAATCATAGGGATACCTACAAGCGTTGAGTTCGGCAAAACTGTAACTAACATCAAAGAACCAGTAACATTTTTAGAAAACTGATATCTCTTTGATAAAAAATATACAAGTAGTGCACTTGTCCCCATAGTAGCCCATGCTATATACATCGGTATAAGATTATCCATAGAAAATTGTAGTTTTGGTGTTTCTAATAATATCACTGCAGGAATAGCAATGTTTATTAAAAATTTATTTAATGTAAGATGGAGGTTTTGTACACGAAGTTTTGAGTGTTGTAGTATAAAACCTATAAAAATATACACAACTAATATAAATAAACTTGACATTTAACACCTTTTAATTTCTCTTTGCAAGATAGCAGAGATATTTAAAATTGAACTTAAAAGCTTTGTCTATAGGCTTTAAAGTAATTTTAGGATATGATTTTTAAAACAAAATACTAAAAAAGAGAGATAAATGGCTAGTTCACGAGAAAAACTTTTAGATGTAGCTTTTGATGAGATATATTATAATGGATACTATTCTACATCTGTTGATAAGATACTCAATAAAGCATCGATGAATAAAGGTTCTATGTACCATTTTTTTAAATCTAAAAAAGAGTTAGCTTTAGCAGTCATAAAAGAGCGAGTATATGACTATATAGAAAATAAATATATGGTTCTTTTGAAACATGATGAAAATATCATAGAAGAACTTTTAAAACTTATAAAAGATAGAAAAAACTTTGACTTTGTTTGTGGGTGCAAAGTAAATAATCTAGTACAAGAACTCTCTTCAAAAGATAAAGAGTTTAAAACTGCTTTAGAAATAGTATACTTTAGATTTGAAAAAATCATCGAAGAGGTACTTTCTAAAGCGATTCAAAATAAAGAGATACAACACGATGATGTAAAAGTTTTAGCTATGTATGTTGTCGCATCTATTGAAGGGTGTCTAGTAACTGCCAAAAAATCACACAATGCAGATATGTTTCACTCGTGTATCTCCCAACTAGAACTTTTTTTAAACTCATTAAAAACTACAAAATAAACACAATCTAAATAAAAACTCAAAACTCTTGACTACTTAGTCTAGTTTTGGTTATACTTTGACTTGACTATATGGTCAAGAAATAAATTTGATGAGGTGTATGATGCAAAAATCAGTAGAGAGTAGTATATTGGCAGTATTTTTTGTTTTGTTGTATGGAAGTGGTTTTGTGTTTACCCAGTATGGTTTAGAAAACTCTTCCCCTATGGCATTTTTGGCTATTCGATTTTTTATCGCATTTCTAATTTTACTGATGATTGCTTATTATTTAAAATCATCATGGCCAAAAACTTTTAAAGAGTTTTTTCATATATGTGTAGCTGGAAGTTTAACTGTGGGTACTTTTTCTATAGGGGTTTTTTTAGCTATTTCATATGGTGTGAGTGCTTCACTTACAGCACTTGTAATCGCACTACAACCTATAGTGGTGACTTTTTTAGCTATAAAGTTTTTAAACGAAAAAGTAAATAAGTACATAATCATGGGACTTATTTTAGGTTTTGTGGGTGTGAATTTTGTACTATTATCTTCTATGCAATTTTCTAGTTCGATGATATTTGGGGTGACGTTTTCTTTTGTTGCATTGTTTGGATTGAGTTTTGGGAATCTATACCAAAAAAAATATTGTTCAAATATGAATCTTTTTTCAGGAGGAGCGATACAGACCTTATCTTCTACAGTTTTAGTATTGCCTTTTTTAGCTTTTGAAGATATTTATATAAATTTTAATGGTGATTTTATCGTAGCACTTTTATATATGAGTGTGGGGGTTAGTATCGGGGCATTGTCATTACTATACATCATGATAGAAAAAGGTGCAGTTTCAAAAGTATCTTCTATATTTTATCTTATGCCTGTAAGTGCAGTATTTATCTCGTGGTTACTTTTTGATAAAAGTGTAGATATCTCTGTGCTGTTTGGAGTAGGGGTGATTTTCATCTCTATTATGTTGATAATGAAGAGGGAGAAAAAAAGAGTTTAATATAAGTGACAAATCTTGTGACAATTTTATAGTATAATAAATAAAACATATTTCAAGGTACTATTTAATGCACAAGAACTTTTCTAAAATATTATTCATTTTTCTCATATTTATTTCAAATCTCCAAGCCTCAAAACAATCTGAAAATATAAACTTTCAAGAGCAAATCAATAATCTCAAAATAGAAATAGCAGTTCTAAAATCAAAACAAGAATTTTATGATAAACAAAATGATGATAAATCTCAAATTACTTCTATAGAAAATCAACTAATAGGTTTAGAAAATAAACTAAATGAAAATAGACAAGATACAAAATTGTTTGCAAATACTATCGAAAGACAAGATAACCGTATTTCAGATATTGGTTGGTATTTAACAACATTTGGAATTTTGATTACAGTCTTGATTTTATTTTTTGCTTTAAACTTAGCAAAAACTGTTAAAAATGAAGCAAGTGAAGAATTAAAAGATTGGATTGACAATAAGGCAGATGAAGAATTTAAAAGTAAAGTAGATAAAAGTATACAAGTGATTGAAAATAAAGCAAAGGATTTACTCTTAGGTATACGAAATGATGCAGAAGAGAAACTAAAGAGAATAGATGAAATATCAACAAAATTCAATAATGCAGGAAACGTTCATAATAATGGTTATTCTGTTTTTGATGATAGATTAGAAAAAGCATCAAACGCATATGATAATAAAGAGTATAAAGTTGCATTAGAATTCCTAAAGGAATTAACAGAAACAGAAACAGAAATAAATAAAAGTCAAAAAGCAATAGCCTTCTTTAATATGGGGATAATGTATAATGAATTAAACAATCATAAAGATGCTATAGATTCATATAAAAAATCAATTGAATATGGATTTATTGGAGCAATGAATAATTTAGCAAATATATATAAAAATGAATTACAAGATTATGATAATGCAACAAAATATTATGAAATGGCAATACGAGAAAATAATGTAGATGCAATGTTCAATTTGGCGCATTATTATGATGTAATAAAGAAAGATAACACAAATGCAATAAAGTATTATAAAATGGCAATAGCAAAAGGTCATGTAGGAGCAATGAATAATTTAGCGTATCTTTATACTTACGAATTTCAGGAATACGATAATGCTGTAAAGTACTATAAAATGGCAATAGCAAAAGATAATGTAGATGCAATGTTAAATTTAGCAATAGTTTACTCTAAAGAATTACAAGATTTTGATAATGCAATACAGTATTTTAAAATGGCAAGTGATAAGAAAAATATAAAGGCAACAAATAATTTGGCAATATTATATGCAAGAGATTTAAAAGATTATAAGAGTGCAATTAAATATTATAAGCTTGCAATTAATAAAGATAATATTGATGCGATGAAAAACTTAGCTTCTCTTTACAAGGATGTATTAAATGATAAAGAAAATGCAAATAAATATTTTAATATGGCAAAAGAATATGAAGAAAAATCTTTAAAGAAGTAAACAATATTTATTAAATTAATATTATAATTACTTAAATAATATTAATTACCTTGATTTTAATACATTATTACTATATAATTAACATTATATAGTTAATAATAAGTAAATATTAAGAAAAGAGATTATGAAAACAATAATAGGATTAGAAAAACAGTTACTTACAATATCCTCTAAAATAAGGGCAGAAAGAATTGCTCTTGATTTAACGCAAAAAGAGTTTGCAGAGTTTATTGATCTTAAATATGCAACTTATCGTTCTTTTGAACAAGATGGAAAAATATCATTAGAAAATTTTCTGAAAATATTAAAAAGAATAAATAAAGATAAAGAATTTGAACAGTTCCTAAATGGTTTTGAGTTTGATAATACTAAAGAACGAGTAAAGACTGAATCTAAAAATAAAGTAACTTACGAAAGCCCGATAATATCTCATTCTACAAAACAAATTACTCTAGACAAAAATGTATTTGGAAATGAACTCTTTTACAGTGTAGAAAATGGACAAGTATTTTTAGTGTCTGTTTTTATTAGTATATTACTCTCCCAATGGAATGACAAACGATTGATGTTACTTTTAAAATATTTTGGAGTTAAAAGGTTAAAACCTTATATACTAAAAGAAAAAAATATTGAGCTTTTAAAAGCTTTTAGAAAACATGAAAGTTTTCTACAAAGGAAACAATAGATGTTGGAAAAAACAAAAAAAGTATTGGATATATTGGCTCACGATGAATTTTTTAAAAATAGTGATATTAAATTTGTTGGTGGAACGGCATTGTCTCATTTAATAAATCATCGATTATCAGAAGACCTTGATTTTGCTATGCTTGAAATCAATCCCAAAGAGATATCAAAACTAATGGCTAAATATGGTGGTATTAAAGAAGAACATAATAATCAATTAAAAGATTCTGCTGATAATGATGGCGAAGATATTAATTATTCTTATTTAAAATATAATCTTGATGGAGTTAAGGTGGAATTTTTTATTCCACCTTTTAATTTAATGGAGCTTAAAGTATGGGAAAATGACTCTCCTACGAATTATAAAAATACAGATTTAAAATTAGCTTCACTTGAAACCATTTTATATATGAAAACTATGGCATTTTGGAATAGAAAAAAATATAGGGATTTGTATGATATATATTTTGTTATTCAAAATGACCTTTACAAAACAAAAGATTTTTTAGATAGATATTTAAAATATAATTTTACATATACAAAAGAGATGCTCTTAAGTAAAATACAAAGTAAAAAAGATTTTTATAAAAAGCTTACGGATGAAGGACTCCATACTTTAGTAGAAAAACCAAATGCGTATGAGTGGTATAGAAATGAAATAGAAAAATTTATTTATGATGATTATTTAGAAGAGTTATATACGTAATAAAAGCATACTAAAATCAGTGTACTATTTTAATCTTACTTCCAAATATTTACATCCTTACAAGTAGCACGAATCTTATTTGATCTCTCAGTTAAATATCTAAGAAACCCCACAACCTTTAACTAAAAATCCAAAGTCAATACCAAACGCTTTTCGTTGGCTGGTACTACTGGTGAACGGTGGACTAAGCCCATATTTTCATTACCATCCCAAAGTGTACCTTTGAGCAAAGCAACATCGCCACAACCTAGTTGTTGGATATTACTTTCACTTTGGTAGAGCCCAGATTCACTGTCAGGTAACTCATTACTACTCCACCCCAGTTTTGTATGATCTAATACCTCATGTGGGAGCCATTGCGAGGCTTTACTCTGATAAGTTGTCACTAGGCGACAGGGCACTTTATCAACATGAAATTTGGGGCACATCGCTTGATCTAAAACTTTCAATCGCATAGCTACTTCTTTGCGTTCAAATAAATAACAAAACATATCCACAAGCTCAGCAATATCTTCGCTTACTTCGAACATATTGTTATTAAAAGATTTGCTCACACGTGAAAGCGCATCTTGTGGCGTTAAGATCATTTTTGTTTGAAATGTAGGATTTAATTCCAAAAACGTTTTTACTGAGTTTTGTAAAGAGGTATCTAACTTACGCTTCCAAATAGCTATATTAATTTCTGATTGGTAGATATCAGCAAAAATCGTAGGATGTTTATCTTTCACCATATGTCGATAGGTTACAGGCATTGTTGTAGAAATCATATATTTTATTCCTTATTTGCAACTTTGTCGCATAAGAAGAATATTAACAAAAAAGAATTAATTGCAACTTAGTCGCATTTAGTAGTAATTAAATTTTTACTTCCATATATCCACATCTTTCCCTTGCTCTCTTATATCATGTGCTCGTTTACTTAGGTATCTTTGAAACTCTTTTTGTGTTTTAAAATCATCACTTACAACATAATCGATGATAGACTGAAAGTGAAATGTTTTGAACAGTGACTCTACACGTATAACTTCATCTCCATTTTCATCGAAGTAAATGATTGTAGGAGTATTGCTGATATTGAGTTGTTTTGTCCACTCTTTTATATTTACAATCATCCCTTTTGGTGTAGCGATGTTTTTGTTTGAGTTTAAATCTACTTGATATACGTCTAACTCTTTTAAAAGTTTTCTAGTTTCTTTGTTTTTTAAGAGTGTATTGTGTGTGATATCACACTCAGTACAGTTTGTAGACTCAAAAAATATAGCTGTTTTTTTAGAAGTGTTTTTTCTTGAAAAGTTATTGGATGATATAAATAACTCTTTATCTCGGTTGAGTGTGGCGGATACAGTTTTGTTTTTACTTTTTAGTAAATACTCTTTATATGTAGTAACTTTTTCTTTTTTATCTTTGACATAGTCTAAGGCTAGATTGAATTTTTCGGTATTTATATATCCATTTAACCGTAAGATTTGATTGGCGTCTTCATCAAAAAATAGTAAAGTTGGAGTAAACTGTATATTTCTCATAATACCAAAACCTTTTTCTGTGTAGGTTTGACCATTTGTATCTGTTATCTCTTTATCTCCAAATAGATTTATATGTATGATTTTAAAGTGTTTATCTAGTTTATTTCTAGTATCTGCATCTTTTAAATTTTCATTTATAAACTTATGACAGTAAGGGCAAGAGTTTTGGGATACAAAAAGTATAAGCCTTTTATTTTCATCTGCTAATTCTTCGATATCTTCATTTAAATCGAGGAAACTTTCATGAAACCATTCTGGATTAGAAAACTCTTTTGCTCCTTCAAATTTTCCCATTTTTTTCTCTTGTGCTTGGGCAGTTGTAAATAGTAGTATGAAAATCGTTATGATGAGTGTTTTGTGGTGTAAATTCATTTGTTATCCTTTTAAATTATTTATAATAAAAGTCTTTATCATAAATTACTCTAAAATATTTAAATAAAAAGAAAAAGAAATAACTAGTTTATTTTCTAAAAGCATACTAGAAAGAAGTATGCTTTTATTTTTTGTTAAATGATACCTAATTTATTTAAAAATAAAATAGAAATAGCAACAGGTACTAAGTATCTAATTAGAAAGTACCATATTTTAAATACTAATAGTGAAGTGTGTTTAGTGAACTTTTCTTGTAACATATCTTTATCTACAAAATATCCCAAAAATACACAAATAACGATAGCAGCTGTAGGCATCATGATAGAAGATGTTGTAAAATCCATCCAATCAAAAACATTTTTACCAAAGAATGTTAAAGACTCACCAAAACTAGCAGACATAGACAGTAGAGCTACGATACCTAAAAGGTAAAAGATACTTCCACATAAAATAGTAGCTTTTTTTCTAGTCATCTTGTATCTTTCGATAAAAAACATTAAAGATGGTTCTATCATAGAAACAGCAGATGTAATCCCTGCAAATACAAGTGCAATAAAAAATGATATAGCGATAACTTGCCCTAAGATTCCCCACCCAGAAAATACAACAGGAAGTGAAATAAATACTAGACCAGGACCCGCAGCACTTGGTGCTCCTGCTTCAAATAGAAACGAGAAGATAATCAGACCAGCAACAAGCGCTATAGTTGTATCTACGACAGCAACCATAACTGAAGATTTTACAAAGTTTACCTCTTTTGGAAGTGATGCTGAGTATGTTAAAATAGTACCAACACCTAAAGACAATGTAAAAAAGGCTTGACCAAGAGCAGCTAATAACGCATCACTATTTACCTTACTCCAATCAGCAGAAAACATAAATGAAACAGCTTGAGAGAAACTATCAAGTGAGATAGCATATAGTAAAAGACCACCTAAAATCAGTCCAAGCATAGGCATAAGGATAAGATTGATTTTTTCAATACCTTTTTTTACCCCTTTTAAAACTATAAATATAACAGTACCTGCAATAAGTGTATGATATAAAAGTTGTGTACCTAAATCTTTAGTTATAAGTGTATCAAAAGCAGCACCCGCAATTTTTGGATCAGTTGGAAGTGCTCCAAAAGATGTAAACACATAACTTAAAATCCATCCAAGAACAACAGAGTAAAAAGATAAAATAATTAGACCAGTTGCTATCATAAAACCAGCAAACTTCCACTTTTCATTTTTGCTTTTAGATGTTTGTATAAAAGATGTAGAAACATTTGATTGAGAATTTTGTCCGATGATTGCTTCACCTAGGAAAACTGTTAGACCTATTAATGCAATCGCAAGTAGATACACTATAACAAATGCTCCACCACCATACTCTCCTGTAACATAGGGAAATTTCCATATATTCCCTAGTCCCACCGCAGAACCAGCTGCAGCTAAAATAAAACCTATTCTTGAAAAACGATTCTTCAAATTATACCTTTAAAAAAATTTACAAATTATATGTAAAATCAGATGAAAGTAGTATGAAAGTAAAGAAGATTTTACTTTTTGTGTGTATATGATAAGAAAGTGGGGAAAATACTACGTTTTAGAGTGATTAAATAAGATATATCAAAAAGAAATAAATAATTATTTGGATAAAATTATGAATAAATAAAAAAGGTATAAATAAAATGAAAAGTATATTATTCGTATGTTTAGGAAATATTTGTCGTTCACCATTAGCAGAGGGTGTTGCCCAAAACTATGTAAAAATGATGGATTTAAAAATCACAGTAGATAGTTGTGGTACAGGGGAGTGGCATGCTGGTGAGCATCCTTGTGAACATTCACAAACAATTGCAGATGAAAATGGTATCGATATATCAAAACAAATTGCACGACAAGTTATCTCAGAAGATTTTAAAAAGTTTGATATCGTAGTAGGGTTGGATGATAGTAACTTAATAGATTTAGAAACTCTAGGGTGTCCAACTTCTAAGTTAAAAAAACTTGGAGATTATGGGTGTGATGGTGATAATATTCCTGATCCTTATTTTTTCGATGGGTTTGAAGGTTTTGAAAAAGTATATGACATGATAGAAGTTTGTACTATAAACTTAATAGATAAAGAGTGTACAAAATAAAATATGTCTGTGTTTACTCTTGAATATACTGATGTTTTTGATGAAAATAAAACAAAAGAGTTGGTTTTTTCGAAACATCTTATAACCAATGAATGTAATGAAAAATCTTTATTTGCTTTATTAGTAGATGGAAAATCTATGCAACCAGTTATAAATGATAGGGCAGTTATCGTAAGTGATTTATCCCAAAAAAAGCTAAAAAATGATGCTATATATTTAGTTTATCATGAAGAAAAAATGTGGGTGAAAAAATACGATGCAACAAAAGAGGTGTTTTTTTCTATCAATCCAGATTTTTCTCATCTTGTATATTTGAAAAAGGATGTACATTTAGTAGCTAAAGTAATACTTACTTTTACTACTTTATAATGAGATGGTATCTTAAACGATATCTTTCATCTCATCTCTTATTTTTAAAAACTCATCAAGGTTATCAAAAAAGAGTTGTACAAGTAGCGGATCAAAATGTTTCCCTGATTCATTTTTAAAGAGTTTAAAAATGTGTTCATCTTTCCATGCTTTTTTATAAACTCGTTCACTTCCTAAAGCATCAAATACATCTGCAATAGCCGTGATACGTCCATAGATATGTATATCTTTTCCTCTTAGTCCTCTAGGATATCCACTACCATCGTATTTTTCTTGATGTTCATGTGCGATAATGGCAGCAGCTTTTAGTATCTCTTTATTTGAGTCTTTAAGCATATCATAACCTAGTTGGGCATGTGTTTTCATTATTTCAAACTCTTCTTGCGTGAATCTTGCTGGTTTATTTAAAATAGCATCTGGAATGGCGATTTTTCCTATATCATGCATAGGGCTTGCTGTTTTTACGATATCTGATTCTTCTTGGGATAAGCCATAGTATAAAGCTAATAGTTCAGAGTATTTAGCAACACGGCGCACATGTAGACCTGTTTCTTTACTTCTTGATTCTGCTAATGCCCCAAGTCTAAAAATAATCTCTTTTTGTGTTGATACGATATCTTCATTGAGTATCTCTATCTCTTTATTTGCTTTTTCTACAAGTTTACGTGCTGATATATCTTGAGAAATAGAAGTGTAGTTTAAAAATTTTCCGTTTATATCATACTCAGGAGTGATAATAGTTTGCAATGTATAAGTTTGACCAAATTTATTTTTGTTTATAAGTTCACCCATCCATATTTTTTTGTTACTGATAGTTTCCCATAATTCTTCATATAAGATATCATCATTTAATCCACTTCTTAATATATGGTGTTTTTTGCCTAAAAGTTCATTTTCATTGTATTTTGATATATCTACAAATGCTTTACTTACATAAATTAGTTTTCCATTGATGTCTGTTTTTGATGCGATTACATTTGTATCAAAGGTAGATAAAAGTCTATTGAGTTCATAGTTTAGTGATTTTATTTCTGAAATATTAAATATAGAACCTACTATACCTCCTACCTTGTCATCATCAAAAAAGATGTTTTTATAAAATATCAAATCTTTGTGTGTTCCATCTTTTATTTTAAATGAACCCTCATATTTTTGAGGTAAGTGGTTTTCTAAAAGTTCTTTATCTTTTTGGTCTATAAATTTTGCAGTTTCTTTATCATTTAAATAATATGTATCTTGATTTAAAATATCAGCTTTATTTATCTCTACTAAGTCTGCAAATGCTTTATTACATCCTATGTATTCTCGTTTTGTATTTTTATAATAAATTGGTGTATTAACATTATCTATAAGGTTTTGTTGAAATGCTAATTGTTTACTGATTTTTTGTTCTGCAAGTTTTCTTTTTTTGATATTTATAAGAAGTATTACAATAAATATAGACATCATTACAAATAAAAGTGCAAGACCAATTATCTCTTTCATGTAAACTTTCAATAGAGAATCTTCTTTATTTATAAAAAATGTATTAAAAGGGATCATATTTTCATCTATATTATGTTTTTGTACTTGTTTGTAATCAAACATATATTTGTTGGGACTTTCTAATACAATAGGTATATCTTTTACATTTGTTCCGTTTAAAATTTTTAGTGCCATTTTTGCGGCTTTTTCACCTTGGAAATATCCACTAGTGAGATAACCCCCTATGATACCATGTCCTAAAGTAAAATCCCATAGACCATAAATAGGTGTTGCTGTATTGTAGGAGAGTTCGTCTATAGCTTTGTAGTAACTCAAAAATGTACCATCTTGAGTTCTAAAATATAAAGTAAATAAAATAATACTTTTAGGAGGTAGTTTTTGGACTGTATTTATTAGGTTTTCAAGGGAAAGATTGTCTATAATATGAAACTTAATATCAAGATTTTTATATTTTTTTATACTTCTTAAAACTTCTTTTTTAACTAGTGTTCCCGTGGTTGTTGTATCTGTTATGGTATAAATATTTTTTACATTTGGGTGGAGTTTTAGTATGAGGTCATAATTTTTATTTAAATCAACGCCTTCATTTACACCTGTAAAATTGTCAAAATTTTTTGTATCTTCTTTTTTAATGTTGTTTGTTCCACAAAATACTACTGGTGTATTTTGAAAAAGTTCTTTTGTATGATCTTTTAAAAAATTAAAAGCATTATTATCCGAGGAGATGATAACATCAAATTTTATATCTTTATATTTGTGTTTATACATATCTGTTAAGGTATCTATATAATTATTTTGAAAATATTTTTTTGTATCCATATATTCAACATATAAGTCTACTTTTGTTACATCATTAAATACTGAATTGATTCCATTGTTTAAATCATAAGTCCATTTATATGCTGGGTGGTAAGAGTGCAAAACAAGTATTTTGGGTTTTGCACATAAATTACTTGAGAATAGTAAAAAAAGTGATAATAAAATAAAAGTTTTTATGAAGTGTTTTCTCATGGAAGTTTACCTCGACTTATAACTGTTTTTGTTGATTATATTTTAGGTTATATAGACTTAAATAATTATTTATTTGATATATTACTCTCATATTTATATTCAAAAGGAAACATATGAAAAACTATAACAAAATAAGTCTTATTTGTGAAAAGCATAAATAGGGCTATTTGTTATTTTGATATCTTTTGTCAAAACTTTTCCATACTTATCATATACCTTATGAAACTCAGTTAGTTCTATGTCTGAACTAGAAGACCATATAACATCAAATGTCTTTTTCCCTTGTTTACATGTAATAACATATAAATTTTTTGCATTTGAAAAATTAACTATAGTTGAATTTTCTAAATATGAAACGAGTGTATCAAATGCAAGTTTACTTTTATCATCTAGAAGTAAATTTGTATCAAAACTTAGGCTATCAACTCTTTTTGATGCAAATGTTAAAAGCGTATATCGTAAGAGATGATTTATCTCATTTTCATCTAATTTTTTTTTCTTAAATGCAAATCCAACAGATATATTTTCATTGGGTATTTTTGCACTCAACATAGATAAAGTATAAAAAATCTTTACCACACGTAAAAAGTCAAAAGCAAAATATTTTTTCTCTTCAGGTGCTTTAGTCATATCTAATTCAAATTTTATAAATGTTTTGTCATATATAGGAGATTTTTTGTCAAAAAATAATTTAATGTGATCATAAAAAATATTTTCTTTAGAAGTAATTTTTAAAATTTCATTTTTTTTAGAATCGTTTTGATTATCTATAAAAAACTTTTTGTATTCAGTTTTTTTCCCTTTTAAAAAAGAGGAGAAGATTAAAATAAGTGGATAGAGAAATAGGCTATGTAGTTGAGTTTTCATTGTATATTTTCCAGTAGTTTTTTAATAGTAATGTCTCCTAACCTATATGTGTTTGTCAAGTAAAAAGAAAAAGAAATATAAAGTTTTATAATAGTGATACTAAAAGTATCATATATCTTCAGTTTTAAAAAGCGAAATGCGAATATTCTCATCTTATTGATATTGATAATAAATATCAAAATTAATAAAACATTAATATTTCCTGATATATAATCTCGCAAATCAACAAAAGGTAAAATATGAAAAGTAAAATGAAAAGTGTGTTGGCGATAGTAGTATCTGTGATATTACTGTCGGGTTGTGGTGTTGAAACGGATAAAAAATCAGGAACATTGATTGATAACGTTTTAACAGGAATAAAATATGTAAACGGAAATAATAGTGGTTTTACAGATGAAAATGGAAAATTTCCATATGAAAGTGGAGTAGTAGAGTTTTATTTAGGAACTATTAAAATAGGTGAGTTGAGTAGTCTCCCTGTTGATGATAATGTTTTTATTCAAGATATAGTTGGCGTAGATAGAAAAAATACTACAGATACAAAAGTTTTAAAAATTGCTTCTTTGGTTCAGTCTTTGGATTCAAACAGCTCTACAGATAAAATTGAAATCTCTCAGGATGATTTTAAAAAGTTTAATTTAACAAATATGACTATTGATGAAGTAAGTGATATAGGAACATTATTGAGTAGTAAAGGTTTTACACGAGTGTCAGATGAAAAAGTAAAACGGCATTTAAAAAATACAATGAGTGAATATGGTATTTCTACAGATAATACAGGCATAGCGAAAAAATCTTTAGCGGTAGAAAATGTTAAACTTAATTTAGGTACAAAATCAAGTATTGAAATTACATTTAATGATGATATCAAAAAAGAAAGTTTAAATGAAAAAATCTTTAGATTATCAACTTCAAATGGAGATATAGCTCAATATGATTTTGTTTATGATTATAATGTAGTAACATTAAATCTAAAAAATACAATCTCATCATTTGATGATTATAGTTTAGATGTAAAAGTATCAAAACTATTAGGATATGGAACAAATGGTAAAAAAAATAAAGATATAAAAGTTAATTTTTTAGATTACACACAATCAGGTGATACAAAAGATATAACACCTCCTAGTTTAAAAAGTGAACAATTACAAAGTAAAAATATTATCTCAAATGTGTCTGAGTATAAATTATCAGGTACTGCAAAAGATGAAACAGAGATATCTAAAGTTGTTTTACAAGTAAATGGTACTAGTTCAGATATTAGTTTAGATTCTGAAGGTGATTTTTCTTCAAGTATTTCTCTAAAATCAGGTGCAAATATATATAAAGTCATCTCTACAGATACAAGTAATAATGTAAGCACACTATCGGGAAGTATCTATTTAGCAGGATCAACATCCGCTGGTGGGTCACATTCTGGTGCGATTAAAAATGGTGAATTATATACATGGGGAAGAAATAATTATGGTCAAGCAGGATTAGGGTATACATCAAAATTATCAGATCAAACAAACGGTGTACATCCTAATAAACCTATAAAAGTAAATACAAATATAAATTTTGTAAGTATATCTTTTATGCAAAATTTTTCAATCGGTCTTGATGATAACGGGGATGTTTGGAGTTGGGGATATGATAAAAATGGTGAACTAGGAAGAGGGACTGAAGGTAGAGATATATGTACTACTTCTGCAAATTGTAGATTAGATATCGGAAAAGTAACTGGGTTAAGTAATATTGTTGCTTTAGATGCAGGATTGAGTCATACTCTTGCACTTAAAAATGATGGAACAGTTTGGGCATTTGGTACAAATGGAGATGGTGAACTTGGAAATGATACTAAAATATCAGAAGCAGTTCCAGTTCAAGTACAGTTTGCTGATGCAACAACAAAAATCACAAAAATAACAGCTGGTTCTGATTTTTCAATGGCATTGGATGATAAAGGACAATTATGGTCTTGGGGTAAAAATAATTATGCTCAAATGGGAAAAGGTGCAAAAGGAGATGATCAGTTAATTCCTGTAAAAGTATCAATACCTAATGATGCAAAAATTAAAGAGATTGCAGCTGGAACAGGGCATGCTTTAGCCTTAGGTGTTACTGGTGAAGTATATGCTTGGGGTAATAATGCAAGTAGTCAAGTAGGATTTTATGGATATCAATATAAAGGTACAGATAAAGCTTGGGAAAGAACGATACTTGTTCCTACAAAAATACTTGATAATAATGCAACAAATCCAATAACAGCTGTATATGCTGGCGGAAATTCAAGTTATTTAGTAAGAGCAGACAAAAAAGTATATCCTTGGGGAATGTATGGTGAGACAAAAGAAGATGGAAAACAAGAGTATAATAATTTAGATTTTCCTGAAGATAAATTAAAAGCTATCACTTCAGTAAAAGATCTATCAGCTGGTGCATTACATGTTGTAGCAGTACAAGAAAATGATACAGTATTTACGTGGAGATGGAGTTTTGAAGGTTCACTTGGTGGTGGAGAATCAACAGCTCATATATGGTTTTATTTATATCCTATTAAACCAGATTTTAACTAAATGGTTAAGTTTACAAAAAACACAATCGTAACAATTTTTATAATTGTTACATTGTCAGCTTGTGGTGGATCAAATACAGAAACAAAAAGTAAAGATACTCCAATAGTTTGGAGTGCTCCAGGTGGAAATGCAACAATGGACTATGATAAAGATAATCCTTTTTTAAAAATTTTGACAACAATCGGAGAAGATGAGATTTCAGGAGTTTCACAAGGGCGTGAACTATTTATTGCACAATGGAATGCTGCTCCAGGTACAAGAACATTATTGGATGGGTTAGGTCCTTTATTTAATGCAAATGCATGTACTACTTGTCATATCTCAAATGGTAGAGTTGCTCCATATAATAATGATGGAACATTAAGTAATACTTTTTTATTTAGAGTAGGAAAAGAAAATGGTGATTCTCATCCTATATATGGAGGTCAGCTACAAACACAAGCAACTTCAGGAGTGCCTGAAACAAGTATAAGTTGGGTAAAAAGTGGATCTGATGAAACAATAAGTTTTATCTCTTCAACTGATTTATCTACAGATAATTTTAATATCGGTGGAAGAATTTCTCCACATCTAATAGGTATGGGACTTTTAGATCTTGTAAGTGATAGTACAATTTTAGAATATGAAGATATTAATGACAATAATACAGATGGTATATCTGGTAGGGCACATTGGGTAACTGAAGCAGGGGAGAGAAAACTAGGTAGATTTGGTTGGAAGGCTATAAACTCTAGTTTACGAACACAAAATGCAGGAGCATTACAACAAGATATGGGACTTACTACACCTGTGAATATGGCTGAGAATTGTACCAGCAATCAAGATGTTTGTGATAATGAACCAAATGGAGGAACACCAGAAGTGAGTGAACAATCACTTCAAAATATTGTTGACTTTATGACAACATTAGGTGTTCCAAATAGAAGAATATCTAGTCAAGCAGTATTTGATAATGGAGCAAAAACATTTGAATCTATAGGTTGTGCTTCTTGTCATCGACCAACTATGACAACAGGAATTAGTTCAAAATTTTCAATATTGAGTAATCAGAAAATTTATCCATATACAGATTTACTTTTACATGATATGGGAAATAGCTTAGCTGATGGTGTTAAAGAAAAGGATGCTACTGGAAACGAATGGAGAACTCCACCTCTATGGGGAATTGGAATTGTTGAAGAGAAAGAGGGTGCAAAGTTTTTACATGATGGAAGAGCATCTACTATTAAAGAGGCTATTTCATTACATGATGGAGAAGCAAAGAGTGCACGTGATAAATTTAATAATCTAGAAGAAAATGAACTTAATAGTTTATTGACTTTTTTAAGAGGAATCTAAATTTATTAGAATATATTATTTAAGGTTATTTGACCTTAAATAATTAGAAAAACTAATATTTGTATAAAAATTTTATGATACCATACTTTCAAATTAATAAGGAAATAAAATGACAGATAATCAGTTTTTAAAAAGAGCAGATGCTCATATACATTTAGCAAATACACAAATAACAGAAGAGATGAATATGGGTGAAGTAAGCTCATCATTTATGTATGGAGCAGCTAGATTCAATGCTTGGATTGCAGCATGTGAATTCGAATCAGCAGAAGCTATGGAAGCAGAAAAAGAAAAAGTAGTTGAATATTTTGTATCAAAATATAAAGTAGTACTTGAAGAACATATCAAAAATCATATAGAAGAGTTTGATTTCCAAAAATAATCAAACTCATAAATGAGACATATTAAAACATATGTCCCATTTCCTCTTTTTTCGTCTCTATATAGTTTTTATTATATTTGTTTATAGATGTAATTGCAGGAATTCTTTGTGTTATCTCTATTCCTAAATCTTCCACAAAATTTATTTTTGTAGGGTTATTTGTGATAAGTTGTAATTTTGAAAGCTTTAAATCTTTTAAAATAAATGCAACTGCACTATAGTCTCTTTCATCTTCTTTAAACCCGAGTTTTAAATTTGCTTCAATAGTATCATATCCTTCATCTTGAAGTTTATAAGCATTGATTTTATTTACAAGACCTATGTTTCTCCCTTCTTGACGATGATAGATAACTAAGCCACCATTTTTGGCTATAAGTTTAAGTGCTAAATCTAGCTGATTACTGCAGTCACATTTTAAACTTCCCAAGGTGTCACCAGTAAGACACTCCGAATGGATACGAACAAATGGATTTTGTAATTCAAAAAAATCTTCACTCATAATTGCCAAGTGTTCTTGACACTCATCTTTATACGCTTTTACTTTAAATTTACCAAATCTTGATGGTAAGTTTGCTATTTCTGATTTTATTATGTGTTTCATTTTAACTCCCACGCTTTATTATAAAAAATTATATATGCTATTAAAAATGAATAGTACATCGAACTGTCTTAAATGCGACTTAGTTGCATTTAAGACAAGATTCTCTATACTTCCAAAAAAAATGACAATGTCATGTAAAAAGGTATAGAATGAAAAAAGTGGTTTTAAGTGCGATGTTATCAGCTGTAGCATTAAGTGCAAATGGAAATGTTTATTTAACTAGTGGAGTAAAAGATTACTCTAATTCTAAAACAAAAATTGATGGTAAAACAAATACTTTTGGGGTGAATTATAAATATAATAGAAATATTATAAATATAAATATAGCAAAAGATGAGGTAAATAGAGAACATTTCAAAACTAAAAAAACTCTAAAAAAATTAGAAGTAGAGAAATACAATTTAAACTATGGGTATAAATTAGATGATAAATTATCTTTAAAAACAAACTATATCAAAATCATTGATAATCTTGCTCCAACAGATCAAGGAAAAGTATACGGAATAGGGGCAAAATATAATTTTACAAAAGGTTTTGGAACCTCTTTTGATATCTATAAAGGTGATTATAAAAACTTTGATGTAAATCAGTATGACTTAGCTTTGTTTAAAGGTTTTATAATTGGTGATGTAAAATCAAAACTAACAATTATTGCTAAAAAGATTGATATAGATGGTGAAAAATATGGTAATTATATTTTTAAAGATAAAAGCTATTTCACTACAGGTATTAAACTAAATGGTATGTATGATGGGTATGTATGTGGTGTTGCTGCATTTTTTGGAAAAAGAGTTTTTACAGTTTTAAAAAATGGTACAAAAGTACAACATCATGCAATGGAACAAGACAAAACATACATGGTAAGTTTTGGAAAAAAGTTTAAAAACTTTGATTTAATTGCATCTTATTCATTTCAAAATGGCACAGAATTACCAGAAAAACAAAATGATGTTGATACAAAAGTAACATCTTTGATGTTAAAGTATAAGTTTTAATAAATTATAGAGACTTTATAAGTTAAGAACATTTGACTATAATGGCAAAATTTAAAGGAGATTATTTTGGATTTTTCTATTTTTACATATGATATGATGATGATACTTTTTGCAGTTGCAGTTTTTGCTGGATTTATTGATACATTAGCAGGTGGTGGCGGTCTTATTACCATACCTGCTTTAATTCTTACAGGTATGCCACCACTACTTGCTTTGGGTACCAATAAATTTCAAGCTTTTATAGGGAGTGGTACTGCTTCTTTGATGATGATACGTAAAAAGAAAGTTACATTTTCTGAAATGAAATACTATATGCTTATAGCTTTTATAGGTTCAGCAATTGGAACTATTGCTGTTCAGTTTATAGATGTAGAGTTATTAAATTTTGTGATTCCTTTAGTTCTTTTACTTATAGGTATTTATTTTATATTTATGCCAAAAGCTTCCGAAATTGATGCGAAGCCAAAAATGAGTGAAACAACATATAAGTATACTGCTGTTCCAATCATTGGTTTTTATGATGGGATGTTTGGTCCAGGTGTTGGTTCTTTTTTCTCTTTATCGGCAATAGCATTGAGAGGAAAGGAACTCATAAAAGCAACTGCAATGGCAAAAACTATGAACTTTGCTACAAACTTGGGTTCAGTTATAATTTTTCTTATTTATGGGCAAGTACTATTTACTATAGGTATTTTGATGATGATAGGTCAAGCAATTGGGGCTTATTTTGCTTCCCATTTTTTACTAAAAATAAACCCTTTGCATTTAAGAATTCTTGTAATTATTATGTGTTTTTTAATGTTAGTAAAATATTCATTTCAAATGGGATGGGTAGGGTAGATAGGGTATTCAAATTAACAAAACATACAAAAACAAAAATCTTCCTTTTTTGGAGCTAACTTACAATACAGATGTAAGAGGGTGTTCAAAAAGTCATGTACATGATAAACTTGCACTAGTTGCTTTATCCAAAGGCGAGATGACTTTACATATAAAAGAAAATAATCTACTTTTAAAAGAGAAAAAACTTGCACTCATAAATCCTTATCAAATCCACAGTGCATCAAGAAAAGATGAAAATAGTGAAGGGCTTTATGCATTATATATTGATAAAGAGTGGGTACAAAAGCTTCAGTTTGAACTATTTTGTAGTGAAGAGTATCTTTTATTTCCTGAGGTGTTGATAGAAAATAGCTCTATATATGCGGATTTCATTAGGTTATGTAAAAACCTTTTAGAAGATGATTTTTATATTAAAAAAGAGGAAGAGATTGTAGAATTTATATCAACTCTTATGGTAGAAAACTATGATGAGAAAGCGCTATTTACAACAAGTGTTTTGTTTTGTGATATTAAGTTATATATAGATAAAAATATAGGTTTAAATCTTAGTTTAGAGGAGATTTCAAATCAGTTTTTAATTACATCTTTTCATTTAATTAGAATATTTAAAAAAGAGTTAGAACTTACACCTTATCAGTATATTTTAAACCAAAAAGTAAATTTTGCAAAAGAATTACTTTTGGAAAATCTATCGATATCAGAAGTAGCAATAAGTGCTGGATTTAATGATCAAAGTCACCTTTACAAATATTTTAAAAAAATATTTTCATATTCTCCTAAAGAATACCAAGATAGCTTTATAAAATAAACTCTTTTTAAATAAGTCAATTTTTTACAATACATATTTTTCTAAATTACCTAAAATACTCATAGATGAATTAAAGGAAAAATAATGAAAAAAGCATTAATAATTATAGATTTACAAAACGATTATTTTAAAGATGGAGCGAATGAACTTCAAGAAATAGATGAAGTATTAATCCAAACAAATAAACTTATAAAGTTTGCAAGAGAAAAAAGTTATAAAATTTATTTTATTCAACATTTTTCACAAAAAGAGGGTGCCAGTTTTTTTCTTCCCCATACTCAGGGTGTCAAACTTCATAAAGATTTAGAGATAAATGGTGATATGGTTATAAAAAAAAACTATCCAAATAGTTTTCGAGATACAATTTTAAAAAAAGAGTTAGACAAAGAAAATATAAATGAACTGATTATTTGTGGTGCGATGACTCATATGTGTATAGATACAACTGTAAGAGCTGGTTTTGATATGGGATATAAAATAGAACTAGTAAGTGATGCTTGTGCTACGAAAGATTTAGTATTTCAAGATACTGTTATAAAGGCACAAGATGTGCAAGCTTCATTTATGAGCGCTTTAAATGGAATATTTTGTGAAGTAAAAGAGGTGAAAAACTTGTTATAATAGAAATATAAATTAACAAGGAATTCATTATAAATAAAAATTTAAAAACTATTAGTATCTTAGGAAGTGGTTGGCTTGGTTTACCACTTGCAAAAGAGTTATCCCAAACCTATAAAATAAATTTATCAACAAGAACAAAAGAAAAAAAAGAGAGTTTAGAAAGTACAAATATAAACGCTTTTGTAATAGATATAGAAAATGTATCTAAAGATATAGATGCTTTTTTAAATAGTGATATTTTAATCGTAAATATCCTTTCTAAAAATATAGATAGTTTTAAAGAGTTGATACAACAAATTTTATGTTCAATTATCAAAAGAGTGATTTTTATAAGCTCCACTTCTGTGTGTCATAATGAACAAAATCCTTTAAAAAAAATAGAAGAACTATTTCAAAATACAGATATAAAAACTACTATTTTACGTTTCGGTGGATTGATCGGATATAGTAGAAACCCTGCAAACTTTTTTAAAAATGGAAAAATAGTTAAAAATCCAAATGCCCCTGTTAATATGATACATAGAGATGATTGTATATCTATCATAAATGAAGTTATAAAACAAGATATATTTGATGAGGTTTTTAATTGTTGCAGTCCTTCTCATCCTACAAAAAAAGAGTTTTATAGGTATTGTGCAATTTCTAGTAATTTAGAGATACCGACGTTTGATACTAAGAATGATATGGAGATGTTTAGAGTTATAAATAGTGATAAACTTATATCTCAGATGAATTATAAGTTTATCTATGGTGATTTAATGAAAACCTACGAATAGGTTTTATTTGTATTGGTTATTTGAGCGATTATACAAATCTTCTAGTTCTAAGTTTAAGGCATTTGATGAGATATAAACTTCCCATAATGAGATGATAAGAGATAAACACATAGTCAATAAACTCAATCCAAATATATTTTTACCAAAAGGGTAATATCCTAAAAAAAGTGAAAACATAGAAATAGTACACATAAGCATCGAAACCACTCCAAAAAATTGCATCCATTTTGTAAGTTCCAGTCGTTTTTTCAAGTTTTGTATTTGTCCTGAAAGATCTTGGTTTTTTTGCTCTTTTGCTTGTCTACTAATAGACCGAATAAGTTGTCCTGTTGTTAAAAATCTGTTTGTATATGCTAAAAGTAGTAGTGAGATTGCAGGGAATAATAACGCGGGTGTAGAAATTTCTATTTCCATTGAAAGCCTTGGTTTTTCTCCATTATAGCATAGTGGTATAATATAAAAATAACATATTTTAAGTCGATTTTTATCTTATATTTGTTTTAATAAAGGAAAAAATTATATTCATAATAAAAGGAAAAAAATTGAAAGTTCAAAAATATTTAATCGTCCTCATATCACTTGTATTTTTTACTAGTTGTAGTATATTCACACAACCTCAAAAACCCAAACAAATAAAAAAAGGTGATTATACTTATTTTAAAAATTATATGAATTGGTTTATAAAAGAGAAAATGGAAGAGCAAAATATAGTTGGGCTTTCAGTTGCGTTAGTTGATGATAAAAAAATAGTATGGCAAAAAGGTTTTGGGTATGCCAATAAAGAAAAAGGTATAAAAGCTAGTAAAGATACTATTTATCGTGCAGGATCTCTTACTAAAACTTTTAATGCTATGGCAGTAATGAAACTGGCAGAAGAAAATAAAATGGATATAGATAAACCTTTAAAAACTTATCTATCACAGTTTAGTATAAAGAGTAGATTTGGTTCAACAGATACAATAACCCCTAGAAATATTATGACGCATCATTCTGGGATACCATCTAATTGGATAGATAAAATGTACACTAAAAATCCGATATCATATAAAGAACATGTAGAACTTATAAAAAACGAGTATGTGTCTTATCCTGTAAATACAGTATTTAGTTACTCAAATCTTGCAATCACTCTACTTGGTCATGCGGTTGAAAATACAGTAAACATACCTTATTCACAATTTATAGAAAAAACATTTTTTAACCCTATGAATATGGATAGTTCTTTTATTGGATCAGAATTAAAAGGGGAAAATAGTTCTAAAAGTTATTCAAATGGAAAAGAGGTATATGATGAATACCCAATGAGTCAATTACCCGCTGGAGCATTAAATACAAGTGTAAGCGACTTGGCAAATTTTGCAACGATGATTCATAATAATGGTACATTTAATGATAAAATAATTTTACAAAAAAATAGTTTACAAGAGATGTTAAAAATCCAAAATAAAAATATATCACTTGATTTTGATATAAAAATAGGATTGGGATTTTTTATAAGTGATAAGACTTTTAATGGAAAAGATAGAGTATATGCACACAATGGAATGATGGTTAATCACCAATCATCTTTTAAAGGCACTACAAAATCAAAACTTAGCGTTATCGTTATGACAAACACCAAACAAGCCAATGTGGATATGATTGCAAATGAGATGTTAAAACAAGCAAGAATAGCTAAAACAGGTGAGATATTAACGGAAAAAATAGTAAGAAAGAAGGTAAATGAGTCTATTGATTTTGAAGGGGTGTATGCTTCAAGTATTGGAAAAATTCGTATAGAAAAAGAAGATGATAGAGTTTTTTTCACTGAAGTTATGGGCAATAATCTTCAATTGAAAATATCTGATGATAATAAGTTTTATGCAAAATATATGTTGCTTAATTTAATTCCAATAAACCATGATATGCTAAAAGATAAGGCATTTTATACAAAAAAAATAGGTGAAAAAACTATACTCGTATATGTTGATAAGGGTCTGGAGTATACTTTTGGTGTAAAAATAGAACCAAAAAACATCTCGCAAACATGGAAAAATAGACTAGGAACATACTATCTGATAAATCAACCTGAAGTAAAAGATTGGCAGATAGAAAAAGTAGTTGCTAAGATAGAAGATGATTTTTTAATACTTGAAGTTACTATGAAAAGTGGAGAAGTGATAAAATATATATTAGAAATAGTAAATGATAACGAAGCAATTCTTCAAGGTATGGGACGATATTTGGGTGAAACTATTCGAGTAGAAGAGGGTATTCTTCATTATGAAGGGTGGCAATTTAAATTAACAAAATAAAATAAATGCCTTAGAGATGATAGCTATGCCTTCATAATGAAATAAATTAGTTTTCTTGACAATTATATTGTTCAACATAATATTTCATATCAAACAAATCAATCTGCTGATAGTATGGAGTATAAGGAATCTTAGGATTATTAAAAAGAACACCTCTGAGTGCCATTACTCCAAGAGCGCCTGCAACATAAGAATTTGCTGTAGATGAAGGGATATGCCCACTTCCTTCAAGTAATTTCTCAACAGCTTGACCATAATGAATATCACTCGTGGGATTAGGATAAACTCCCTTTACTAACTGTTCAAAAAACTGCTCTTGTGTTTCATTTCCCTCTAACCCAAAATATTGATTAAAAGAGATTCCATGTTCCTTATCAAAAACAAGACAGATTGAACCTTGTCCCACTAAGTAATTTGACACAATAGGTTTACCTACTTCATAGGCATACTCATTTAGCTTTTGTTTAACATTACCAGCAGTCACATCAATAGCATCCATAATAACATCAGCCCAATCTACAATCTCTTTATGGTTTTCAAGAGTTACTCCGTTGTGATACTGCTTTAATTGAACTTCAGGATTAATATCTTTTATCGCTTCTGCTACACATTCAACCTTGCTCTTGTCCATTGTTTTCATACTAGAACTAAACTGACGATTTAAATCAGGAGGATCAAAAAGAGCAACATCTGTAATGAGTAAGTTCTCACAGCCAAGACGCACAAGAGATTCAGCATAACGTCCACCAACGCCACCAACGCCTAAAATTGCAATTTTTGTATGACGTAGCTTTTCCATCTCCTCACTACTAATTGTTCCAATATTCCTACCAAAAGCCTCATTATAATCGAACATATTACCCTCCAAATAATAAAAAATTTAAATATATAATTTAATATAGTATATAGTAACTTAATATAAAACAAATGAAAAAGAAGAAGATAGACTTTTTTTATTTTTTCTGTTATACTTCATCTATCTTAATACAAAAGGAATAATTATGAAAATAGTAATCGCAAAAATTTTTAACAAGACTCTTATTCCTACCACCACCCTTACATTTTAATAATTAAATAAATTTTTAATTATACACATACAAAATCAAACTGTTTAAAATATTTATTATTGTTCTTATTTCTTAACTAAAGAATTTTAACGCACGTCCTAGGACTACGCACACGTATTCTTTATTTACTCAACCTCAATCTATGGAATAAAACAACATACTAAATATTTAAAATCACAATAAAAAATTGCACATTTAAAAGGAATTGTTATGCAAAAAATGAATGATATGGATCATAGGATATTAGGAAAAAAGTTAGAGTTATTTATGTTTAGTGAGTTGAGCCCAGGGATGGCTTTTTGGTTACCGCAAGGTGCAAAGTTGAAAAATAATTTAAAAAATATAGTTTATAAATCTCATTTAGTAAGAGGATACGAATATGTAGAATCTCCTGCTATGATGGAAGATACAATGTGGAAAATATCAGGACACTATGAAAACTATAAAGAAAATATGTTTCCTAGTGTTGTTGAAAAAAGAGACTATTTGCTCAAACCGATGAATTGCCCTATGCATATTTTGATGTATCAAAATTCCAAAAAATCTTATAAAGAGTTACCCATAAGATATTTTGAATTTGGACAAGTTCATAGAAATGAACTACGAGGTGCTTTACATGGTCTGTTTAGAGTCAGAGAGTTCGTTCAAGATGATTCTCATATCGTATGTATGCCAAACCAAATAGAAAATGAGATTTTATCAATCCTAGATTTTATAAAATCATTATTGAGTTTCTTTGATTTTGAGTATAGAATAGATTTTTCATCACGTCCAGATAAATCAATAGGAAGTGATGAAAATTGGGTGAAAGCTGAAAAATCAATCGTAAATGCTTTAGAAAAAGCAGGGCAAGAGTATCAACTTAATATTGGTGATGGAGCATTTTACGGACCAAAAATTGATATCAAAATTAAAGATATCCATAAAAGAGAATGGCAACTAGGAAGTATTCAAATAGATTTTAATTTACCCCAAAGATTTGATATGAAATATATAGATAATGTTGGTGGTGAGAAAACACCTGTGATTATTCATAGAGCTATTATGGGGAGTATTGAAAGATTTATAGGGATTTTACTCGAACATTATAAGGGTGTTTTACCTGTTTGTATCGCTGCTAATCAATTGGCTATTGTCCCAATCGCTTCAAGTAGTGACTCTCAAATACAGTATATTGAAAAAATAAAAAAAGATTTATTATTACAGAATATAAATGTAAAAGTGTATGATTCAGGTGATAGTTTAAACAAAAGAATCAAAATGGCAGAACAAGATAAAAACCCTTTAGTATCGATTATTGGAGATAAGGAGGTTGAAGAAAATAGCTTGAATATTAGAGATAAAATAAATAAAAAGAACTATCAATCTTCTTTTAAAGATTTTAGAGAGTTTTTAATAAATGAGATGGATGTAGTCCTCTAAATATAAAAGAAAAACATAGAATAGAACATGATAGAGTTGTAGATTTTATACATTTTTACTCTATGAACTTATTAAAATATCTCATATCAATAGTTACATTCATATTTGCAAAAAGTGAAAAAAGTCCATGCAATGTTCTATCTAAAAATACAAAATCTTCTACAACTCTAAAAGGCTCATTTCCAAACATCTTTGCATACTTGAGCCCTTTTGATAAGTATTCTTTAGTAAAAATGTATTCATCATTTCTAAATGGCTCCATTCCCCATGTATTAAAATCAACTATATTTTTATACAATACATCATCTATTAAGCTTATATCATCTATAAATCCAAACTCTCTATATGCTTCTAAAATCGTTTTTTTATTTGTAGAGTTATAAACTTTAAATATTTTTATATAATTATTTATAAACGCATCATCAAATATTTTTATACATCCAAAGTCTATCAATACTAACCTTTTATCATCTTTGATAAGATAGTTAGCAGGATTTGGATCTGCTTGCATTTTCTTGAGTTCAAAAAGTGATTTTGTAAAAACTTTAAACATTAGGTTTGCTATATCTGTTTTAATTTTTTTTGATGGTTTTGTTTGAAGCCATGAGTACAAATCTACGGCATCTATATATGATGTAGTTAAAATATGTTTAGAGCTATATTTCTCATAGACTTTAGGGACTAATACATTAGTATTTACAAAATTGTTATATGCCCATATAGTATTTTGTGCTTCTTTTTTATAATCTATCTCTTCATAAAGACGCTTTTGAATCTCTGATAATATAGGTACAAATTCTTTTTTTATTTTGATGATTTTTGATAAAAGTTTTAGATCATTTTCAATTGTTTTATCAATACTCGGATATTGGATTTTTACTGCTAATTTTTTGTCATCTATGTGTGCTAAGTGAACTTGCCCTAAACTAGCACTCGCAAACGGCTTTAGTGTAAAATTATCAAATATTTTATTATATTTTTTATCAAACTCATTTTCTAAAACTTTCATAACCAATGCTTGACTTATAGGGTGTACATCATTAAAAGATTTTGATAGTTTTTTTTCTAGTTTTTTTGGTAGCATATTGTGTAAAACTAAAGCTTGAGATATTTTAATTGCAGTACCTTTTAATAGTGATAAGTTTTTAAAAATAAGCTCTGCAATCTCATCATTTATTTTTTCATCTTCTTTAAGTTTTTCATCTTTAGATAAAAAAGCTTTTTTTGTAAAGGAAACAGTTTTTTTGACACCAATTTTTGCTACACTTTTTACCACAATTTTTGATCTTGAAAATGATGATATGGGAGTATTTTTTTTCATTTTATTTTCCAAATGCTCTTTTACTAAATATCTTACTTGGTTTGATAGTATTTAAAATATGGGTTTTGATAACAAAACTCACTAAATCTTGTATTTTATTCATAAGCCCACTTTGTAATAAACTATAAACTATATCAAGACTTTTATCTATCATGATACTAGTATTTTCAAAATTTTCACTTTCATCATTTATCCAGTAATATATCACACCAAAATAGTAATCCATAAAGAGTTTTAAAAGTGTATTTGAAAAAGGAAGTGGTTCTATCTCTTGAGCTTCAACAGAGATATCGAGTAGCTCTTCTATTATTAGTAGTAATTCTTCATTTCCTTTCTGGAGTTGAGGATGGTTGAAGTTTTTATAAAATATCTCATCATATATATTTAATATAAAAGTTCTATTTTCTTTTAATATATTGAGTTGTGTTTCAAGTAATAATTGAAGTTGTTCTTTAAGTGTAAAGTTACTAAATTCTTTAGTTTTTAAAAGCTCTTCTTTTGTTTTTATTTGAAGTTCAAAAAAATACTCATATAAGATATGCTCTTTTGTTGGAAAGTAGTTGTATATAGTAGCTTCTCCTATTTTTGCCTCTTTTGCTATTTTGCTCATAGATGTTTTTTTGTATCCATTTAATGAGATAAGTTTTATAGCTGTTTTTAATAGTTTTGATTTTATTTGTTTTTGTTTCTCTTTTGATATTTTCATAATATTTAGCTTACTTCATCTTTATTTATAAATTGACTTAAAGGATTTACTTTATTATCTCTTCTCATAGTTTCAAGAAGTACTTTATTTTCATTTTTATATTTATTATAATTTTCTTTAATATCTTTCATGTCATTGAGGCTCTGTTCTGTTTGTTCTTTTGAAGTATGTGATGTACCATTCATCAATAATTGTGTATATGTACTAATCATCTGTTCAATAAAAACATCCAAATCTATACTTTTTATCTCTTGTTTTGTTGCAGGGTTAAAACCACCATAAAGCTCATCAACCAACAAAGTAGGAAAGGGTTGAGCTCTTTTCCCTAGAGTATGATTCATATTGTGTTCTATCTCATTTAGATACATAGATGGCATCTCTTTTTGTTTCATTTTCTCAAATGTAGCTTTATTAAAGGCATCATTATCTGTTAATGTAGTAATTCGTAATAATGAATCACTACCAAGAGAATGACCTCCAAATGCAGTACCATCTGTAGTAGTATGGTTATCTTTAAGCCCCTCTTTTTCTCTTTGTAGTTGAATCTCTTTTGCCTCTTCAAATGTGAGTTTTTTTAATTCTGTCTCCCCTAAATCATTTAATTTAAGTAGCTTTAGAAAATCATCTGTTTTTACATTTGATTCATTTTGTTTAGTATTTTGTATTTGAGTTGAAATTGTATTATTTGTATTTATCTCCATAATATCTCCTTAATATAAAAATACTATCGTAAAATATATTAAATATAAATATTAAATATATGTATTTTTATATTAATTGCGATATCATTGTTTGGTTTATACAAAAGGAGACTAAATGTTAGAAATGTTTTTTACTACTTTTATATTTTTAGTAATGATATTTATCGCTATTATTCATATATATTGGTTAAGAGGTGGACTTTATCCTGGAGAAAATTATCAAGATTTAGTTGATAAAGTTTTAGGAATAGGAGATAAACTACCAAATACATTTATGTTTATATTTGTAATAATAGTATTTATTTTAATGGCTATTTTTCCTATATTAATTTATTTTAATATAAATATCACAGGTTACGAAAAAGAGATAGTTTTATTTTTTGCAGTCATATTTTTCATCCGTTTTAGTTATATGTTTATACCATTTATATCAAGTAAAATAACTCCTGTATTTTTAGAACTAAATAAAAAAATATATGCGCCTCTTTGTTTGAGTTTAAGTGTCTCATATTTTTATTTATATCTCATATTTTTGATATAAATGATTAAGTAGTATTTTATTTAGAGTGTAATATAGTTCTTTACTTATTTTAATAAAGGGAGAATTATGTTATTCAAAACACAAAACAAAAATATACAAAAATCTACTGTTTCTCTTTTCAGGCTTTGGCAATAGCCGTACTGTAACAAAACAAATCAATACAAAAAAATACAATATACTGTTATAAAAAATAATAGATAATTTTCTATTACAAATTTACAAGGGATTATTATGTTCAAACCAATGGACTGTAAAAATATGAACGATATAAGAGAAGCTATAGATTCTATTGATGAAAATATAGTAAAACTTATATCTAAAAGAGCGAAGTATGTACACAAAGCATCAGAGTTTAAAAAAAGTGAAATTGCTGTACAAGATAAAAAAAGAGTTAAAGCGGTTATTGCATCTAAAAAAGAGTTAGCAAGAAAATATGGAGTTTCATCGTCTCTAATAGTGATGATATATGAAAAAATGATAGCGCATTTCATAAAAGAAGAGATGCAAGAATGGAAACAAAAGGAAAAAAAATGATTAGAACAGCAAAGAAAAAAGACTCTAAATATATAGCTAAACTTTTAGCTACGTTTAGTGATGAAATACAAAAAAAGACAGGTGCTAAAATCAATAACGATAAAACGCTCATAAAAAAGCTTTTTATTGATAATTTAAATACGAAGTTTAAATCACTAGTGTATGAAGAAGAGAATAAAATTGTTGCATTCATTACATTTTATGAGAGCTTTTCATTATATGCGGATGGGAGTTATTATACGATATCAGAATTATATGTAAAACCCAAGCTTCGTTCACAATGCATAGGTAAGCAGTTATTAAAGAAAGTAGTTAAATTAGCAAAAAATGAGAATAAAACAAGAATAGAATTAACAACTCCTCCTTTACCAGAATTTCAAAAAAGTTTAGATTTTTATATTAAAAATGGTTTTGATATAACTGGTGGAAAAAAAGTTAAATATATATTAGAATAATGTAAAAAAGGATTTCAAGATATGAATACAAATACAATAAAACAAACAAAGAATATACAAATCAAAGATTATCTTCAAGAAGATGAGATAATAGACTTCTCTCATCCTACTATACAAATTTTAGCAAAAGAGTTAATCAAAGGTTGTATAGATGATGAAGATATTGCAAAAAATTGTTTTATATATGTACGAGATACTATAAAACATATAGGGGATATAAAAGAGGGTATAAATGCTTGTAAAGCAAGTGATGTATTAAAACATAAAACGGCACTATGTTATGGAAAAGCACATCTTTTAACAGCACTTTTACGAGCTAATTATATACCAACTGGATTATGTTATCAGCGATTGAATTGTAATGAATATGTAGAAAATTCATATTGTGTACATGGATTAAATGCAATTTATCTTGAAAAATATGGCTGGTATCGTGTCGATCCTCGTGGAAATAAAGAGGGAGTAGATGCACAATTTTCTCCACCATATGAGAAACTTGCTTTTGAAATAGGGGAGGGTGAATACAACATAGAGGGTATTTATGAAAAACCTTTAGATGTAGTTATTGAAAGTTTAGCAAAATATAAAACCTATGAAGAGATAAAAGATAATATACCTGATGTTTAGATAGATTGTAATTTATCAAAATAGATGAAAGAGTGAATTTCTTCACTCATTCATTATTTTGTATATTTATTTATCAAGTGGCTTAGAAAATAATATACCCCAAACAAAGTCTGTTGTTACAGCTATAGGCTCAGTTGTACCTGGTCTATAAAACCAACTTTGAGAAGGTGTTCCTTTTGAACTTTGATTGTATCCAAAAAGATTTAGATTTGAAGAAAAACCTATGCTTGAGATAGCAGGGTGACCCTCAGAATCAACAGTTGCTTGTATATGACAAGTCATACAAGATGATGTATTTACAAATCCTCCCTCTGTCACAGAATTTCCTAAAACTGTATTGATTCCATGATTTGTAGTGAATTCTGTTTGAGTTCCTTTTAATCTATAACTCATCCATGCATTATCTCCAACAGAAATAGAATGGCTGTCATTATCATCTTTTTGTCCTATTCCAAGGGCTTTAAATACTTTTGCAAGTGATGGATTTATTTTCCCTGACTTATATTTTTTCCCTGTTGCAAAGATAGAGCTTGCTTGTTTCAAATTATCACTTGTTGTATGTGGTTTGATGAAATTTTTTGCAAAACCATCAGGAATATTTTTATTCATATTCATATACCCATACGAATCATTACATCCTGTATAATCACATCTTCCTTTATTGTCAACATGTTCTATAGCATACCAATGCCAGTTTGGTAAATCTTTTGATGCTGCTGTAATTGATACTAAATAGTATAAACCTTTTTTAAAAACACCAGGATCATTATCTCCGATATTTGATTTTATATATCTTGTAATATATGGATTTTTTTTATTTTGATTCATACCTAAAGCTTTTGCATCATCTTCATGTATCCAATCTGTTTTAAACATAATAGAATCAACTGGAAAAGAGATATTTAGATTTTTTGCTTGATATGGTGCATTGTTGGCATTCGAAGTTACCGTCATTTTAAATCTTGTACCAAGTCCTTCATTGTTATAAAGGTTATTTCTAAAAACATAGTCAACCATAGGTTTATTTCTATATACAATTTCTGCCATCTCTTGTCTGATAACTCTACCTGGATCAATTTTATCCATTATTGTACCGTGTGAAGATACTTTTTTACTATCGACATTAAAAGATTTTTTCATATTTGTATTAAGTGCTAACTGATTTTCAGGAATATAAGGACAATGGATTCCTGGATTACTTTCGTTATCATATCCTGGGTTTGTAGTAGAGTCTGGATCACAACATGCTGACTTATCCACGGCATCTTCAGTACATAATGGATATGGTTTTTCAGGCCATGTATAAGTGTCATATGACCAGTTTGTCCAAAATTCACTTTGAATTGTTTCTAGAAATTTTTTCCATGCAAAAGCATCAGGACATGAAATAGCAGGATTTGTGACAGATTTTGGAAAAGAGATTTTTCCATTTTGTACAATAAGTTCACAGGTTTTTGCATCTTTAACTTCACTTTTAAAAAACATTGAATCATCAATTTGATCGGCACTTAAATTAAAAAGTGCACCAGTTAACATCGTAAATAGTATAGGTGTAAGTAGTTTCTTCATTTTTTCTCCTAATTTTTATTTCAGGTAGTTTAATACCAACAATAACACAAATGAGACTATGTCTCTTTATTACCTCCTTTATATTAAGTATATTTATAATCTCGTTGCATGGTTAAAAATGATTATCAATAATTAATGTATCCTTAAGTCTATCAAATTAAAGTCACATTAAGTGTCACAGTTTTATATAAAATTATAAAGTATCAATTCCGAGTCAATATATTTCTGTATAAGAACTAACTTTTTTTAATCTAGTTTTCATTAATTTTGATCTAGTAAATAAGATTATGATTTAAATATTTATAAGATATAATCCCGATTATAAAAAAAGACAAATAGGAAAAGATATGATAACTTTAGGACATGAAATAATAGGTACTGGTGAAAAAAAGATTATATTTTTACATGAACTAATGGGAAACTATAAAAACTACGAGCCTATTTTTCCATATCTAGATGAGGAAAATTTTACTTTTATTTTTGTAGATTTACGAGGGTACGGACTTTCAAAAGATATAAAGGGTGAGCACTCTTGTGAAGAAGCATCAAATGATGTAAAAAATCTTATTACTCATCTTAAATTTGAAAATGTAAATATCGTGGCGCACTCTATGTCAACTATGATAGCTCAAAAGATAGCTTTGATAGATGATAGGGTATCAAAGCTTATCCTTATCACTCCTATTCCTGCTTCTGGTATAAAGCTCCCAGAGATAGGAAAAAATTCTCTTATCAAAGATATGCAAAAAAACGAGAAAAAGATTGAAGAGATTGTGTATAGTTCAAGTCAAAGACACAATAAAAAATGGGCACAAAATAGAATCGATATGGCTTATAATGCTTCAACAGTAGATGCTCGTGTGGGTTATATGACGATGTATCTTACGACTGATTTTTTAGATGAGGTAAAAGATATCAATATCCCTATAAAAATAATAGTAGGAAAATATGATTTTCCTATTTTTGGACTCAAACAAGTCTCAACAATCTTTAAAAAATCATATGATGATGTAGAAATTATCGAGTGTCAAGAAGCAGGGCATTATCCTATGCTTGAGTGTCCTGTGTATTTTGCATCTAAAGTGGAAGAGTTTTGCTCTTAAAATGAATAACCTTTTTAAAATGCTTTTTGCACTTGCTATTGGAGTAGTAGGTGCAGTTTTATTTATCTATTTAAATCTTCCATTACCGTGGCTTTTGGGAGCTATTTTTGCTTCATCTATAGCGATGCGATTTGAAAATCTCCCTATAAAGAGTCCAAAACCATTTTCTACTCCTGCACGTGTACTTATTGGCTTAACTATAGGTAGTGCATTTACTCCTGAAATTTTACAGTATATAGATGTGTATTTTTACAGTTTATTGCTTGTAATCCCTTATACTATTATTACAATTATTGCTGGGATGTATTACTTTTATAGGTTTCAAGGTTTTGATAAAAAAACAGCCTATTTGAGTTCTATGCCTGGTGGGGTTATCGAGATGGTCATTATAGGAGAAGAGATAAAAGCAAATATCTCTAAAATCACACTTGTGCAGTCTTCAAGGCTTTTTTATATCGTAGTAACTTTACCATTTGTGATACAGTATATTTTTCATGTAGATATAAGTGGAAATAAACTTATTACGATACCAATAGTAAATATAAATATACAAGAATTTTTATTTTTACTTGTCGCTGGATTTGTTGGTGGGATGATCGCGAAAAAAGTCAAACTTTCAGCTGCTTATCTTATAGGTCCTATGTTAGTAAGTATCATCTTACACTCAACTGGATATATTACTACAACAGTACCAGATGAGTTTTTAAAGTTTGTGCAAGTTGTTTTTGGAACTATTATAGGCTTTACTTTTAGAGGAGTGAGTATAAAAGAGATTTTGATTACTTTAAAAGCTACTTTTGGGCACTTTATCATCTTGTCTATAATCTCTATATCTTTTATTTTAATAGCATATTATAATTTTGAGTTTCCAGTTATTTCTACACTTTTAGCATTTAGTCCAGGGGGTCAAGCTGAACTAAATCTCATCGCTATTTTAGTAGTGGCAAATGTCCCTTATATCACTTTACATCATATTGTTAGACTATTTATTGTGATGAATATCGCACCTATTTTTGCAAAGAGACTGTAACTTAAAGAGCTTTATGGGTAGAATACGAAAAATATATAAGAAAGAGTAAATATGAAAGTAAGTTATGTAAAAAATTTAATGCTTCAAGGTATTGGTGTAAGAACAAATAATGAAAATGAAAAAAATGAAGAGACTCAAAAAATTGCACCATTATGGGCAAAATATGACGAAGAACATATCTTCACAAAAACATTAAATAAAGTAAGTAACACAAGTTTTTACGGACTTTATTTAAACTATGAGTCAGATGTAGATGGTGACTATGATTCAATGGTAGCAGTTGAAGTTACAAAATCAAAAAACAATGCAATAGTAATAGAAAATAAAAAATATTTAGTATTTAAAAAAGAGGGTGAGCTTCCTGATGTTTCTATTGAATTATGGAAAGAGATTTGGGAATATTTTAAAAATAATGATACTTATGAGAGAGTATATGGTGTAGATTTTGAAAAGTATTCAAAACAAGATGAAGTAGAGATTTATATCTCTATAAAATAAAAGAGAATTAAATTTCTCTTTTAGAGATGATTAGGAAAGTTTAAAAACTTTCCCATTCGTCATTTGTACTAGTACTTACTGTTTTTTTCAGTTGTTGTACTGGTTTACTAATTTTTGTTTTTGACTTTGTTACTGGTTGAGAACTTTTTTGTACAGTTCTATTTTCTCTTTTAGTTACTACTTGTGTAGTGTCTTTTCCATTAAAATCATTTTTTGCTACATTTTGCGCTACATCTGTTGCGATATCTTTTGTATCTTGTGCAATATTGTTTGTTTGTTCAGCTATAGAAGCATTTTCTTGTGTAAATTTATCAAGTAATCCAACAGCATCTGAAATCTGTCTCATTCCTGAACTTTGTTCTCGTGAAGCTAAAGTTACGTCTTCTATTAACATACTAGTATTAACGATTTTTTCTTCAAGAGTATTAAATCCTTCTATCATGTTGATACTGATTTGTTTCCCTTTGTTAGCTTTTTCTATCGCTTCTTGTACTAAATCTTTGATATCTTTTGCAGCATCAGCAGATCTTGAAGCTAGATTTCTAACCTCTTGTGCAACAACAGCGAAACCTTTTCCAGCTTCACCTGCAGTTGCTGCTTCTACTGCTGCATTTAATGAAAGAATATTTGTTTGGAATGCAATTTGATCGATAACACTGATTGCTTCATTGATATTTATAACTGTATTATTTATATCATCCATTGATGTAACTGTATCATTTGCCAACTCTTTTCCATTATTAGAGTATGTTTTTGTTTCATTTGAAATAGACTGCATCTCTTGTGATTTTTGGCTAGTTTGTTCTATATTACTAGTGATTTCATCGATTGAAGCAGCTGTTTGCTCTAATGATGTTGCTTGGCTTGTCGCATTGTTACTTAATGTTTGAACATTTGAAGTTAACTTATCCGAACTCTCTTTTAATGCAAAACCATCTTTTTGATTATCTTGAAGCATATTTGTAATCATTTTATTCATTTGGATGATTTCATTTCCAATCATTCCACTTGAAGATGGATCAAGAACTACTGTAAAATCTCTATTTGTATACTTATGTAAAGTAGAGCTAATTACATTTAAGTCTTTACCAACTTGTTTTTCAAGATTATCTAACATCTCATTTAAAAGAGTTTTTAATTCATTTAATGAGTCTGTTGATGTTGATTGTGAAATTTTTTCATCAAATAAACCTTGACCAACTTTATTAACAATGACTTTTACATTATCAATAAGTGCATTGTCTTCATTTATCGAATTTTGGATTTTAGATACATTTTCATTGATACTTTTTGCCATGATTCCAAATTCATCATTTGAAGTAATCTCAATGCTGTTAGTATTTTGTTTTGTTTTATTTAAATAAGCAAAGAAATCAGAAAGTCCTTCTGTAATAGATGCTAAATTAGTATTAAGTTTTCTTACAGAGATGTATACAACTGCTCCAATTAAAATCAAACTAATTATTAAAGCGATTATAGAAAAATTTCGAATAAAAATAGCATGTGAAAGATATTCATCAATAGGAACTGCAAGAGTAAAACTCCAATAATCATTTATCTCTTTTATCTTTATAGCTTTTGAAAAGTATAATGATTCAAGTCCATCTTTATAAGAAGTTTTGAAAAATAGATGATCTTCGCCATTTTTAGTTTTTTTGAGAACTTTTACATAAGCTGGATCATTTTTAGTAACGTCTAGTAAGTTTTTATTAATGAGTTCATTATTTGGGTGTGCCAAAAGTTGTCCAAAATGATCTGTAAGAAAAGTATAACCATGATCAAATATTTTAATGTTTTTTGCCATTTGTACAAATGTATCTAAAGTAATGTCAATACCAACTGTACCTATAAATTCACTATTATGATAAATAGGAATAGCTACTGTACTCATAAGTACTTCTACTCCATCAAGTGGATACAAATAAGGTTTTGTTACATATGTTGTACCACTTTGTTTAGGTCCTTTTACCCATTCTAAATCTTCGCCGTAAACACTTCCCGGATTAATAACAATTTTTCCATTAGATTTTGCTATGTAAGGGTTGAACTGACCTGTTTTGTCATAGTTTCCTTTACCTGCTAATTCCATATTTTTTTTAAAAAACAATTCTTTTTCTTTAATTTTAAACCATACCCCTACAATGAAGCTATTGTTATCTAATATTGCTTCTGAAAATGAGATAATCTCGTTTTCATTGAGCGGGTATTTTGTTTTTAATGAAGTTTCAAATTTACTCGCTAATAATCTTGAAATGGTAATTGATTCATTTACTTCTGATTGAATTTTTTTACTATGTTTACTTCCTAACTCTTTTAGGTAAATAATAGCATCATTTTCTGCTGTATCATAAGAATATTTTGTGACAAAAAACATTGTTATAGAAAAAACAATAACCGCCGAACTAAGTACTTGTAATAATAGTTTATTACCGAAACTTGATTTTTTATTCATGTGAACTCCTTTATATATTTAGATTATATCAGATAAATAATAAGTATGTTTATATTTTTGCTAATATTTTGGGTAAATTTGATTATTTTTATTTGATAAGTTCTTCTGGTTGTACATTAAAAAATTTTGCAAGTCTATATACATGTTCTAGATTAAAGTGTTTTCCATATTTAAGGTTTTCACAATTAGAATAGAATGCTACGGATTTGATACCAATCTCTAGTGCAACGTCGAGTTGATTTAATCCTTTTTCTAATCGGATGTTTTTGATATTTGTAGAAACTTTCGTGTAAAATAAAATCACTTCATTATTGCTCGTTTCACAAAAATCCTTCATTCTCAATCCTCTTTACATTCTTGTTTTCTAAGTAATTATAATAATATTAGAAATTTTTCTCTTTATCCTATAGGATATTGCACCCCATGGGATGAAGTCGATAGTATAATTTTTTTTAACTCTTTTGAGCATGAAAAAAGCAATTTATTTCAATAAAATTAAGGAAAATAATGTTTGAGAACATAACAACAAAACAAAAACTATTAATCTTACCAACGGTATTTATATTTATAGTAATTGTCTCAGGAATAGTATATAGTTACTATAGTAAATTAACAAATACTCGTATTAAAGTAGCAATTGAAACTGAGGTTTTTATTCAAGAGGTTTTAAGGGGTAGAATACTGGTGTACCAATTTTTAAGATTACCAAATAAAGATAATGCAAAAAAGGTAGAAGAAGGTTTTTCAAAACTAAGTCATCATGTTTTAAAGTTACGTCCAACACTGAGTTTATCTGAAAATAGAAAACTTTGTGATGATATATTAAACTCTACAAAGGAATATATGAAGCATTTTGACACTGTTGCAATGAAACGTATTTCTCAGTATGAAAAAGGGATAATTAAAGAGAATAAAAATTTTGCTTCCACATTAAAACCGATGGTTTCAATTGGTTTATTGTTAGAAAACCAACTTGATACTATCAATGAAAGTGCGTTAGATTTAGAGCATGAAGCTGAGTCTACTTTAAACAATATCTTATTGGTGATTGCTTTTATCTCTACGGCATTTTTTATAATGCTTTCTTTACTTATATCTAATAAAATAATATTTTCTTTAAATAGTTTTCAAAATGGACTTTTGAGTTTCTTTAAATATTTAAATAAAGAGCAAATAGAGATAAATATGCTCAATGATAAAAACAAAGATGAATTTGGAATGATGTCAAAGGTTGTTAATGAAAATATATTACAAACTAAAGAATTACTAGAAGAAGATCAAAAAGTTTTAGATGCAGTTAAAAATGCCGTAGAGATTGCAAAAACAGGAATAATGAAACAAACTATTACTGAAACAACAAGAAATGAAGGACTTGAACAGCTAAAAATAGGATTTAATGATTTATTAGATGTTGTTTCTACACGAGTATGTGGAAATTTAAATAAGATAGAAGATGCTCTTGCGTCATATCAAAAACTAGATTTTAGGCATAAAATAGAGGGAAATTTAGGTAAAGCTTCAATCGGACTTAATGCATTAGCTGAGATAATCAATGAGATGCTAGTGGAAAATAAGTCAAATGGTTTAACGCTAGGAAAAAGTTCAAATATATTATTATCAAATGTAAACACTCTTAATAATAATTCAAATGAAGCAGCAGCAGCCCTAGAAGAAACAGCAGCAGCTTTAGAAGAGATAACAAGTAATATTTCATCAAATACATCAAACATAATTCAAATGGCAGGTTTCGCAACTGCATTAACTAAATCAGCAAATGAAGGGCAAGGATTAGCAAACGAAACAACAGTTGCAATGAATGATATTGATTCAGAAGTAAACGCAATAAATGAAGCTATTTCAGTAATCGATCAAATAGCATTTCAAACAAATATATTAAGTTTAAATGCGGCAGTAGAAGCAGCAACAGCTGGAGAAGCTGGAAAAGGATTCGCAGTAGTTGCACAAGAGGTTCGAAATCTAGCAAGTAGAAGTGCGGAAGCTGCCAATGAGATAAAAACACTTGTATCAAATGCAATAGCAAAAGCAAATGATGGTAAACAAATAGCAGACGCAATGATAGATGGATATCATGGTCTAAATGATAATATTTCTAAAACGATTGAGATTATTTCAAATGTTGAAAATGCAAGTAAAGAACAACTTCAAGGGATAGAACAAATAAATGATGCAGTAGCATCACTAGATCAACAAACACAACAAAATGCGACGATAGCAAGTCAAACAAATGATGTAGCATTGCAAACAGATACTATAGCAAAACTTGTAGTATCAAATGCAAATGCAAAAGAGTTTATAGGTAAAGATACTGTTCAAGGAAAAGAGATAAAAACTAATAAAAATTAGTTTTTATCCTATCTCTTCTAAATTAGTATATTCATCATCTGTAAATATATGAGATTTTGTTAAAAATTGGTAACCTAAATCTATCTCTAGCGAAAATGAGTTTCCAAAAGCACCTTTTTCTTCTTTTACATCTACTGTGATGTGAGAGTGTTTAAAGTATTCAAATTGGTCTTTATCTATAAAAAATTCTATACCACAAATACTCCCAAGTTTTATATTTCGTGAGGGAACATAAAAGTCACTTTTAGCGTAACACATAGGGGCTGTTCCATCACAACATCCACCGCTTTGGTTAAATACCAATTCTCCATGTTCTTTTTTTAATAACTCTATCACATTTGCTGCTTCTTTAGTGACAGCTAATCTTTCTGTACTCATTTATTATCCTTTATATTTTAGAGTAAAAAAAAGGTATAGAATAAAATTCTATACCTTTTATTACTATTTTAAATTGCCTATTAAAAGAAACCAAGTGCATCTTTACTGTATGAAGTTAAAATATTTTTAGTGTGTCTGTAAGAGTTTAACATCATCATATGAGTTTCTCTTCCGATACCTGATTTTTTATATCCACCAAATGACGCATGTGATGGGTACATATGATAACAATTTACCCATACACGACCAGCTTCTATTCCTCGACTAAATTTATGTAATTGGTGCGCATCTCTTGACCAAATACCAGAACCTAAACCATAAATAGTATCATTTGCAATCTCTAAAGCTTCCTCTTCAGTTTTAAATGTAGTAACAGCTAGCACTGGCCCAAAAATCTCTTCTTGGAATACTCTCATTTTGTTGTGACCTTTAAATATAGTTGGTTTGATATAGAAACCATTTGGATATGTTGCATTTTCATATGCTTCTCCACCGATTAAACACTCAGCACCTTCTTCTTTACCGATTTTAATATATTCTAATATTTTCTCTTTTTGACTACTTGAACACTGAGCTCCCATTTTATTTGCAGGATCAAGAGGGTTTTCTTGAGAAATTGCTTCTATTCTTTCTAAACATCTTTTCATAAATGGTTCATAGATTGATTCTTGGATAAGTGCACGTGAAGGACAAGTACAAACTTCACCAGAATTAAATGCAAATAGTACTAAACCTTCAATAGCTTTATCAAAAAATTCATCATCTTTATCCATGATTGATTCCATGAAAATATTTGGTGATTTTCCACCAAGTTCAAGAGTAGAAGGGATAATATTTTCTGTTGCATATTGCATGATAAGTTGACCAGTTGTAGTCTCACCAGTAAATCCAACTTTTTTGATATCTGGATGTGTAGATAAATGTTTACCTATTTTTCCACCAGCACCATTGATAATATTGATTACACCATTTGGTACTACATCTTGAATCGCTTCCATCATTAGTAAGATTGACATAGGTGTTGCAGATGCTGGTTTCATAACCACAGTATTTCCAGCCGCGATTGCAGGTGCTATTTTCCAAGCAGCCATAAGAAGAGGAAAGTTCCATGGAATAATTTGTGCAACTACACCTAAAGGCTCATGTACTTCTTGTGAAACTGTATTTGTATCTAAATCTGAAACATCACCAGATTCACCTCTGATTACTGATGCAAAGTATCTAAAATGATCTACTACTAAAGGTACATCAGCATTAAGTGTTTCTCTGATTGTTTTTCCATTATCTAAAGTCTCTGCAATAGCAATATCTTCTATTTTAGCTTCAATTGCATCAGCAATTTTATTTAGAAGCGTACTTCTTTCTATTACTGAAGAGTATTTAAATGTTTCAAAAGCTTTCATTCCTGCTGCCACTGCTGCATCTACATCTGCTTCGTTTGATCTTGGAATTCTTGTAAGAACTTCTCCATCTACTGGTGAGATATTATCAAAATATTCTCCACTTGTTGGTGCTAGCCATTCTCCACCGATAAAGTTTTCAAACTGATTTTTATACTGAGGTTTAGTGTATGCCATTTTATATCCTTAATTTTTAAAATTGTTTTGAAAAGTTTTAGCCTTTTAAAAAGTACCATTCTTTTTCACTAAAAGAAGTATATATTTTGTTTATAGCCTGAAAATAGCGTTGTAAAAAAATGTGTAATTTTGTAAAAAGAAATTTATTTACGCTTCTAAGTGTTACAAATATAAACATGTTTTGAGAAATACTATTGGATTTGTATATAAAAAACAGTTATTTGCGATACTATTTTGCATGAAAACTTATAACTATACATTTAAAAGTGGCAAATTTATCGATCCTATTGAATACAAACTATTTGAAAATAAAGAAAATATTTTGATACAAATTTTTACAGGGGAAGATAAAAATACTTTACAATATCTCTCTAAAATATTTGAAAAAAATATTCCTCAAGCTATTTGTATAGGTACTACAACAGATGGCGAAATCCACGATGGTGTTATTTCGACACTACAAACAATAATTGCTATATCTGTATTTGAAAACTCATCTATTTGTGCACAGTTAATTGAGGGTGATAACTCTTTTCAAAGTGGTTATGATATCGCACAAATTATAAGCAAGAAAAATACTAAACTTTTGATTACTTTTACGTGTGGGGTAGGTGCAAATTCTGAAGAGTATTTAAAAGGGATTGAAAAGTTTGACAAAAATATCATAGTGTGTGGTGGTATGGCTGGAGATAACGGAGTATTTAAAGAAACTAGTATTAGTTTAGGTACAAAAGTGATTTCTCAAGGGTATGTTGCCGTTTCTTTAAATTCAGATGTTTTACACATAAACAATGCCCGAAAATTTGACTGGATACCCATAGGACTAGAACATACTATTGATGCTGTTGTTGGTAATAGAATATATTCTATAAGTGGGATGAAACCATCAGAATTTTATAAAAAGTATCTAGGTGAAAGTGTAGCCCAAACAGAATTTCCACTTATTGTTGAAAGAAATGGCATACCAACAGCTCGTGCTGTTTTAACACAACATGATGATGGAAGTTTAAGTTGTGGTGGAAATTTACGAAAAGGTGATAAAGTAAAATTGAGTTTTGGGGATGCTGAGGCTATTATGAGTAATTCTTTGAGTTCGTTTGAAGATTTATCTTCTTATCCTATTGAGACATTTTATATATATTCTTGTATGGCTAGAAGACGTTATATGAAAGATTTAATTAAAATAGAAACTCAACCATTTGCAGATGTTGCTCCTACTGCTGGATTCTTTTCGTATGCAGAATTTTTTCACAATAAAGGGCATAATGAACTTTTAAATCAAACATTAACAATAGTAGCATTGAGTGAATCAAATCAAAAAAATATAGATACTAAGTGTCAAAATAAAAGCTATGTAAAAGAAAAAAATGAAACATCTTTTGTTAAAACATTAAAGTCCTTGACTCATTTGATACAAAAAAGTATCAATGATTACCAAGAACAGTCGGTTATTTTAGAAAATGAAAAAATATATTCACAAAATCTTCTTGCATCTCAAAAACAGTTTTTAAAATATGCAGTACACGAGACAAATACACCTCTTAGTGTTATCATGGGAAATATAGAACTGTATGAGATGCAACATGGAAAAAATAAATATGTCACAAATATAGAAGTAGCACTCAAAAATCTCTGTTCCATTTACGATGATTTGAGTTATTTAGTAAAAAAAGATCAGATACAGTATCCTAAACACCCTTTAGATTTAGGTGATTATGTACGAAGTAGGGTGGAGTTTTTTTCAACTGTTGCACAAAGAGCCAATGCCCAATTTATATTTGACATACCAAAATCGCAAATGATAATTTTATTTAACGAATCAAAACTCCAAAGAATCATTGACAATACTTTAACAAATGCGATTAAATACAGTCATGAAAATGAAGATATCTATATAGTGTTAGAAAAAAAAGAAGATACATATAGTTTAAAAATATCAAGTCATGCAAAAATGATACAAGAACCAAAAAAAATATTTGAAGAGTATTATCGTGAAGAGTTATCTAAAGATGGATTTGGATTGGGGCTGAATTTAGTGAAACGAATATGTACAGAAGAAAATGTAACAGTAGATGTACAATCAACTCAAAATGAAACATCATTTGAATATATTTTTAAAGGAGAGTCATGAAAATATTACTTTTAGAAGATGATATTATGTTAAACGCTGCGATTACCCAATATCTTATTTCTGTTGGACATATAATCACATCTGTAAAAGATGGAAATGAGTGTGTAAAAATACTCGAAAATGAAAAATTTGATCTTTTGATTTTTGATATCAATGTTCCTCATATTGATGGTTTAACTATTTTAGAAGATTTAGACAAACAAAATAAAATGGTACCTACTATATTTATATCCGCTCTCATAGATATAGAAGATATTACAAGAGCTTTTGATATAGGCTGTCATGATTATTTGAAAAAACCATTTCATTTAAAAGAACTCACCCTTCGTATTGATAAGATACTTAAAACGCGTGATGTTCCTATGAAGCACAAAAGACTCTCGAAGTCTTATAGTTTTGATTGTGAAAATATGACCTTGTATTATAATAATGAACCACAAATTATAAGTAAAAGACAACTTCAAATTATTGAACTTTTGACTAACAATAGAAGTTTAGTATGCAACTATGATATGTTTAGAGACTATGTATGGAATGATGATCTTATCGACAATGCAACAATAAGAGCAGAAGTAAATAGAGTAAAAAAAGTATTAAAAGAAGATTTTATAAATAATATTCGAGGTGTTGGATATATGATAGAGAGACCAAATACCAACAACTCAAATACTTATTGAAATGCTCTTGCCCCGATATTTCCATACCTATGATAGGAGTGTGAGATAGACTGTTCTATAAAATAATTTAAAAGTTCAAGTCTCCCCTCCATCATGGGTTTTTGTCGTACTATAAAAGTAAGAGAATTCGATGCTGACTGAAATATCTCTTCATGTACTTTTGAAATATCTGAATAAATAATTCTGTCATATTTATGTAAACTTTTGGATAACTCATGATTTGTTTGTAAAACTAAAGCATCTCTTGATGAAAATAGTTCTGTCGCATTTTCCAAAAACTTACTAAGTGTGTTTTCTTTTTCATAAGAAACTTTAAAATGCACACCAGACACTTTTGCTGCTAATATTCTAGAGATGATTTCAAAAAAAGAATCATTTTCTAAAACTCTTATAAGCACATTTTTTAATGGTAAATACCTAAAATGATTATCTTCCCCTCTGACTTTTGCATAATCTTTTGCTTGGCTAAATTCTTTTTCATAGTTTTCATAATATGATTGTAAAGAGATACGTAACTTTTCAAAGTCTTTCTCATTATTTGTAGTTATTTTCCATGAGTCGATATATTGTGTCAAAGTTGTGATATATTTTTTAGTTATAGTTGGTATAGTTATCTCTTTAAAATCCATAAATTGGGTTATGTAGTTATGTATGCCTACTTTTCTTCCTGCTCCAATGGCTGATTTTCCCATGCCCCCAAAAGGTTGACGAAGTACAATAGCCCCAGTCGTACTTCTATTTACATATAAATTACCTGCTTTTATGTTCTCTTTCCAGTAACTAACTTCTCGTTCATCAAGTGATTCAATTCCTGATGTTAGTCCATATCCTGTGTTATTAACTATTTCAATTGCATGTTGAATATTTTTAGCTTTTATAACGGCAAGCACGGGACCAAATAGTTCATTTAGATGAATAAAACTATTTTCTTTTACACCCCATTTTATTGCGGGGTTTAACATGTATTTATTATCGTGTGAATAAGAGGGCTCTAATACCCACTCTTCACCATCTTCTAGTTCAGTGATTGCTTTTTGAAGATTACCAGAAATTGGATTTGCTAAAGTTCCTATTTTATTTTTAAAGTCCCACACTGAACCTACACTCATAGATTGAGCAGCATCAACAAGAGCTTTTCTAAACTCCAAATCGTTGTAAACCTCCTCTTCAAGAACAAGTAATGAAGTAGCAGAACATTTTTGACCAGAATTACTAAAAGCACTTTGACATATATTTTTTATCGCTTGCTCTCTGTCTGCCATGTTACTTACAATAGTGGCATCTTTTCCCCCTGTTTCAGCAGTTAAAAAAAGATTTGGTCTTGTTTTTAGCATCGAGATAGCTGTATCTTCTCCTCCTGTTAAAATAACAAAATCAACATCTTTATTTTTTATGAGATGTTTTCCTGCAAGTTCACCTGCACATGGAGTAAACTGCAATATATTTTTAGAAATACCAGCATCCCAAAAACACTTACACATCTCATATGCTGTTAAAACTGCAACTGAAGCTGGTTTTATGATAACCGTATTTCCAGAAGCAAGAATAGCTGCTATTCCACCCAACGGTATGGCAACTGGAAAATTCCAAGGTGGTACAACAACTCCGACACCTTTACCTTTAAATTCTAAATTTTTATACTGTTCGAAGTAGTGCACACTATAAGGATAAAACTCTAAAAAGTCTACAGACTCTGAAACTTCTACATCAGTTTCAGTAAATACTTTACCCACTTCAGCAGCAGCAATACCTATTAAGTCATCTCTTCTTTCTCTTACTTTTATAGCTGCTTGTTTTAAGAGTTTAAGTCTTTGTTTATGTGACATATCTCTCCAGCCATCTTTGTCTTCACAAGCAATCTTAACAGCTTTTTCTAAATCTTCTTTTGTAGCATTTGCAAAACGTCCTGCAAGTACATTTTTTTCTATTTGGGATTTGTCAAATGCTTCACTTACTTTTCTATCTTTACTTATATCTTCCCCTCCTATTACTAAAGGGGTAATAGGGTGTTTTGTATCTATATCAAATTTCCATTTTTTAGTGATGTTTTTTGCCCATTTTTGATTGTTTTGTAAAATAAAATCTGTATCTGCTTGGGCTTGATAGTTTTGTGTATCATATGAAGATTTTGAAAAGTCGCTCCAGTTTTCATTGAGTCTATCTTGTGTTCTTTTTATACCCACAAATGATGTTTTTAGAGCTTCAAAAGATTTGATAAATAACTCTTTTTGCATATTCCAGTTATCTGAATCTACTGTTAAACCAAAAGAGTATCGTATAAAATTATTTGCTCCCGTGTTTTCATCAAGTCTTCTTACTAAATAAGCAATTGCATTAGTAAACTGTTCTTTAGATGCCGTAGGTGCATAAACTATTACTCTTTTTGATATCTCATTTATAGCAAGTCTAGCTGACTCACTCATCCCTTCAAGCATCTCTAAAGTATGGTAATTACTCACATCATTTATGTTTGCTAATTGTGTTGCATAGGCAAGTTCAAATAAATTATGCGAAGCCGTTCCTATATGCATAAAAGGAGCATGTTTTTTATCTAAGGCATAGTTTACCATTCGTTTATAGTTAGAATCTGTATCTGTTTTTTGTGTATAAGTTACCATCTCCCAATGCTTTTGGCTAGCTTCAGTTTCCTCCATCTCCATGTTTGCACCTTTTACAAGCCGAAATTTTATAGGTGCTCCACCATCAAAAACTCTTTTTTTAGCCCAAGAACATAACTCTTTTTGAAAATGAAAAGAGTCAGGAAGATATGCCTGCAGAACAATACCAGCATAGAAGTTTTTAAATTGCGGTTGTTCTAATGTTTTTTTAAATACTTCAACAGTAATAGCCAAATCTCTATACTCTTCCATATCAAGATTTATAAATTTATTTGACTGGATACCTTCATAGTTTATATATGGATATTTTTGTGCTTGAGTGTAAATAATAGTGAGCTTTTTTACTAAAATATTGACAGTATTTTCAAAATCTAATGCTGATATTTGAGAAAAAATAGTAGATATTTTAATAGAAAGATAGTTGATATTTGGATTTGTTAAAGCATCAAGATATTTATTCATCCTTTCATCTGCTTCTTTTTCTCCTAAAACTACTTCCCCTATGAGATTTAGATTTACTCGTGTACCTTCCTCATTTCTCATCTCTAAGTATTTGTTGAAAGGTTGTTTTTCCCCTTTTATCACGACAGTTTTTGTATCTTCTCTTATTTGTCTAACAAAAAGTGGAACAGATAAATCAGGAAGTAGTTTACCAAAGTTTTTAAATAACCATAAAAGAGACTTGTCTTTTGCTGTAAAAAAGTGTGCCATCTTGTATTTTTCTAATAAAAATATAACTTGATCAGCAACTCTTTCATTTGACTGTGCTCTAAAACATTGATCCATGAGTTCGATTAAAAGTGCTTTGTCTTTTGGATGATCTAGCATAGTATTCATTTTTACATAAAATTCTTTATCAAAATCACTTACGAGTTGTGTTGCTCTATTTTGCCATTGTGTTGCTAAGTCTATGGCTGATTGTATAAGTTTTGCTTCTTCCACTTTTGTATCCCTTGACTCAATATGTATATAGAATACTTTAACTGACTATCGCTTTATCTTACGATTTTTTTTGCGTATATTTACCAATATAGTAAAAGTGATTCCTATATTCCAAATAATACGTAATGACTATTTTAAGAGTTTTTGTTTTATTAGAGGTTGTATAAAATAATATCCCATTAAAAATAACATAATAACAGAAGAAATACTATTTAAAATGCTTGTTTCCTCTTTGTGATTTACAAAATTTATAATGTCCAAAGTTGGAAAATATGTATCAAATAAATATCCAAAAAGTAAACTCAAAATTGCAATAGTACCTAGATAAATAATCAAAGCACTTTTTCCTAAACTTTTATATATCACAGACATCGTTACACTATTTGTAGCAGGTCCCGCACTTAAAAATATAAAAGCAGCTCCACCACTGAGTCCTGTCATCATCAAAGATGCGGCTATAGGAAGTGATGCAGTCGCACAAACATACAAAGGGATAGAGATAAGTAAAATTAAACCATACGATAAAAACTGATTATCAAAAACTACACTCGCATACTCTTTAGGTAAAAAGGTAGTAAAAATAGCCCCTAGTAAAAGTCCAAATAAAAGTGGTTTGGCAAAATCTTTAAAGATAGTGTTAAAAGCATAATCAAATACCTCAATGATACTAAAAGCTTTTTTTGTTTTTGTTTTGCTCTCAGATGAGCATGAACTAGTACAACAACAGTGTTCATCCTCTTTCTCTTCTTTTTCATTTGTTTTATCAAATTTATTATCAACAATATTTTGTAAAACACCTGCAACTATAGCTATGATAAAAGAAGATACAACTCTATAAATAGTAAATACCCATCCAAAAAAAGCGTATGTAGCGATGATTGAGTCTGCTCCAGTAATAGGTGTAGAGATCAAAAAACTTTGAACTGCACCTTTACTTGCTCCCTCTTTTTTTAAAGAGTTTGCAAAAGGGATAACACTACATGAACATAAAGGCATAGGGATACCTAAAAGTGAAGCTTTAAAAACAGAAGAAAAGTTTCCATCTCCTAAGTGTTTTGATACAAAATCATCAGGGATAATCTGTTTTAAAACACCTGCAAAAATAATACCTATGAGGATATAAATCGCCATTGCATTTAAAAGCTCAAAAAAGTTTGTGAAGTATAAGATTAGTGTTTCCATCTGTTATTGCCTTTGTCTTACTCTTCCCACTCTAAGTGGTCGTAATAAGTTTTTGGATTTGATTTTGAGATAGAATCAAAATGTTTATAGTAGTTGAATCTTTTATCATCTACATATTCACTTAATTCTTCTCTATCCACATCATTTTCGTAAGCTTTTTTTACACTTACTTGTAATAACTCTAGATATTCTAATGTTGCTTTATATGAATTTTTATCATACTCAAAGCCATGACCACCTAAAACATATTTTACATTCATATTCTTTAGATTTTGAAGTGCTTCTATCCAGTTGTTTAGATTACTGTATTTTGCGTATTTAATCATCCTTCCATTAAATACAATATTTCCAGTAAAAATAAAATCATCTTTTGGAACATAGACAGCTATATCAGAAACAGAGTTTGAACCAGCACTTAGTTTTAAAATCTCTATATTATGAATAGTGCCTTTAATGATATATTTATCGTTTGTTAAAATATCTGGCTGCACAATTTTAGAGTTTTTAAACTCCTCTTTTGTAGTAATATTAGGGATACGATTAAACTTATCTGGATTTTCTTCTAACTCTTGAACAATAGTTTTATGTGCAATAATAGGTATGTTTTTTTCTTTATAAAAACTAGCTCCCGTGTATCTATCATCATGAAAGTTTGTAGCTATTACATGACTCACTTTTTTATTTGTTTTAGTTTTTATAAATTCATTTAACTCTTTTGCAAAGTTATATGTAGGACCTGGTTCGATTACAACGACACTATCTCCTATATCAACATAACATACATTTGATACAAAACCTTTGTTATGTTTCATAGGAGGGTTTAAATCCCCTATGAAACATGTAGTGTCTTTTGTAATATTTACAGGTTTTAAATCATAAATATTTGCAAATAAATTACTACCAAGCAAGAGTGTCGTTAAAAGTATTTTTTTCATATAGTAATTATTTCTATTTTTTCATTAGTTCTATAATTTCATCAACGCTTAGAACTTTTCCCGTACTTTTTACAACACCATCGATCACTAAACCTGGAGTATTCATAACACCATAGTTCATAATCTCTACAATATCTTCAACCTTTACAACTTCATGAAATCCACCAACTTTAGCTATGGCATCTTTAACTTTTTTTTCTAAAATTGTACATTTTGAACAACCTGTTCCTAAAACTTCTATTTTCATATTTTCTCCAATTATGCTTTTTATAAAATTATATTAAATAAATATCCAACGAGTAAGATGGACATACCAACTATAAAAAAGAATATTGAAATAAGTTTTACACTTAATACCCTTTTTAAAATCAACGCTTCTGGTAAACTCAATGCAACTACCGCCATCATAAATGATAATCCCGTTCCTAAAAGCATCCCTTTTTGAGTTAATACCTCTATCAAAGGTAAAACACCAGCTGCATTTGAATACATAGGGATACCCATAAGTACAGCTACAATTGGTGCATACCAAACATCTCCACCTGCATATTTTCCTATAAAATCAGCTGGAATATATCCATGTATAAATGCTCCAATACCAACTCCAATAATAACATAAATATATATCTTTAAAAATATATCTTTTGTATAGTCCCATGATTCATACATTTTTTGTTTTATTAAACTTTGATTTTCATTTGCATTATTACAACAGTTATTCATAGGTTTCACCTCAATTAAAACCTCTTTTTCAAGATTTAATGACCCTATAACCAATCCTGCAACAATAGCAATAACTAATCCAATACTGACATACAATAAAGCAATTTTCCAACCAAATAAAGAGAAAAGCATAGCAATGACAACGGCATCACTCAATGGAGCTGAAATTAAATAGGAAAAAGTCACCCCTAAAGGGATTCTTGCTTGTAAAAATCCTAAAAATAAAGGGATAGCACTACAAGAACAAAAAGGAGTTAACACACCAAAAACAGCTGCTAAAACATGCCCTACAATTTTATTTTTTCCACTTATATAATCTCTTGCCTTTTCTATAGGAAAGTAGCTTCTTAAAAAAGTCACTAGATAAATAATAGTAATTAAAAGTATAAATATTTTTACAGTATCATATAGAAAAAAGTGTAAAGCCTCAGCTACACTAGTCTCTTTTTCTAAAGCTAAAGTTTCATAAACAAACTTCGCACTTAACTCTTCCCACCAATCAAACATTGTGATCCTTTCTTTTTACCAAACTAGTGTCAATAATACGACTAATAAAATAGGAGGAGTTACAATAAGACCAAACTTACTGTACTGCCAAAATCCTATTTTTACACCTTTTTGATTTAAAGTATGAAGCCATAAAAGTGTAGCTAAACTACCAAATGGTGTCATTTTAGGTCCAAGGTTACACCCTATGATATTTGCATATATCATAGCACTGTTTCCTATATCTTTTAGAGCTATATCCATCACCATAATTGTTGGCATATTGTTCATAAAAGCACTTAATATTGCAGACATAAATCCAGTACCAATAACAGCTATAAAATCACCTTGTGTATTTAAAGATTCTAACATAACAGTTAAATAGTCTGTTAATCCTGCATTTTTTAAACCATAAACAACTATGTAAAGTCCTAAAGAGAACCATACCACTTGCCAAGGTGCATTTTTGATGATATGAACTGGTTCGACAGTTTTACTTAATGTAGAGATAAGTAAAAACAGAAGTCCACCACCTAAAGCAAATACAGAAACTGGAATATCATAAGCATCACCTACAAAATATCCTACTAAAAGTAGGGCTAAAAATACCCATGAAAAGTAAAACAAAGTTTTATTTTTCAAAACAGAGTCTGCATCTTTTAATAAATCTATATCAACTTTTTTCGGAATATCTTTTCTTAAAACGATCAATAACACAATGATAGTTACAATAACACTTACAATAAATGGTAAGTACATATTTGTCAAGTATTCAGCAAATCCAATGTTAAAGTAGTTAGCAGTTACAATATTTGTAAGGTTTGAAAATACAAATGGTAGTGATGCACTATCAGAGATAAATCCACCTGCAAGTAAAAATGCTAAAATAGTTTTCATATTGAGTTTTAAAATTCTCATTTTTGCTAATAAAATAGGAGTTAAAATCAATGCTGCTCCATCGTTTGCAAATAGTGCTGAAACCAAGGCTCCTAATAAAATAGAGTAAACGAACATCTTTACTCCATCTCCATTTGAAAACTTTGCCATTTTAAGTGAACACCACTCAAAAAAGCCAATTTCATCTAAAACTAAAGATAAGATGATGATACCTATAAAAGCAAAAGTTGCATCCCAAACTATATCAAAAACAGTAAACAGATCTTCATAATTAACCACACCAAAGATATAAGCTACAACTGCACCAATGACTGCAGATGTACCTATTTGTAAACCTTTAGGTTGCCAGATTACAAAAAGTAGGGTGATAAGAAATATACTAACGGCTATTATCATCTATATTTACTTTAGATTTATATTTTTTGTAACTTCTTTTAGAAGTCTATCTTGGATAAGAGCATACGCTTCTTCAAAAGCTTCAAATCCATTACCATCTGGATCTTCAAAACCTACATGGATTCTGTTAACTGGTTTAGGGAAAGTTGGACAAGCTTGGTCTGCGTTACCACAAACAGTTACAACTAAATCAAAATCGATATCGATAACTTCATCTAGGTGTTTTGAAAAATAGCTATCATCCCAAGCACCTTTTTGTTCTAAGATTTTTTTAGCATTTGGATTTACTTTTCCTGTTGGTTTCATCCCACAACTATATGCTTTTACACCATCTAAGTGTGTGTTTATAAGAGCTTCCCCTATGATACTTCTACATGAGTTTCCTGTGCACATGATTAATACTTTTTTCTCATTTTCTGTCATTTTACATCCTTCTTTTTTTAATTTTGGTATATCTAAATCTAAATAACTAATTTCTTCTAATACATTTAACCTGAACTTATCAAGTGGAGTTCGTATACTATAATAAGCCCATCGTCCACGACGGCTAACTTTTAAAAAACCACCATCTTTTAAAATTTTTAAATGTCTTGAGATTCGTGATTGAATCATATCAAAAGAGTTTTCGATATCACACACACAAACTTCATCATTTTCATTTATAAATCGTAAGATTTTTAGTCGAGTTTCATCGTTTATTGAACCAATTGTTTTAAGAAATACATCCATAATTTACCGCCAAAATTGTTTTAATTTTTGAAAGTATAGCAGAAAAGTAGTTATATATCAAGATATGTTGATATGAACTACTTTAAAAAAATATTTGTTAAATATGCCCAGTTTTAACAAATATTATTGTTTCTTCTTTTACAAAAGGATGGTGTACACTTAAGTGATGGTTTCTTATCCATGTGTCTTTTTTGAACTCTCCATGCTCATCTATAAATATACCAGTTAAAACATATATCTCTTCACCACCAAAGTGTTTATGTTCTATAAAAACTTCATCTTTAGGCCCAAGTACAAGCGCTGTACCCTCAATCAAAGGCATCACTTGTAAGTTTCCTTGACCTTGAAGCCACTCTTGTTTTGTAGTATCGATGATGATTTTTTCATAGTGTGCTCTGTAGTTTTCTTTTCTAAAAATTTTGCATGTACTTTTACAACTTACTTTTTCTTGATTTTCTTCTGGTAAGTTTAGATATGTGCCTTTTTCAAAATCCCCAAACTCATTTGAATATGTACCTTCTAAAACAAATATCTCTACAGATTTAATAGAAGGATTAATAGATAGTTTTGAATTCTTATCTAGCTCAATTATAGATGTTTTTTTATCAGCATCTATAGATAATATTTTTTCTTTATAGTTGAGTATATCGTTGATTTCCCATATTTGGGTAGTAGTATTTATGCTGATAGATTTATCATAATTGTTATTGAGATTGTTCATAATATATTTACCTTTATTTTTTAACATTATAAGTTGTTTTACAATAAAATGGTATTAAAAAAATATTATAATTGTAGGGATAAGATGAAAAAAAAGTTTGATTATATTTATGATAATTATGGACATATTATTATATGGGTTTTATTGGCTATCCAAGCTATTGCAGTGGCTATTACAAGTTATTGATTTTAAAAGCAATCATAAAATGACTACTTTTAAAAAAATTATACGGCAGTAGGGTCTACAAAAGTTCTAGATGCTAGCTCTTTATCTATGGTATATAAACCATATCCGCTGTCACCTACGAGTGTAATATGATCGATGATTTCTGATACTGTTGCTTCCTCTTCTACTTGTTCTGTTACGTACCATTGTAAAAGATTATATGTTGCGTGATCTTTTTCTTTCATCGCTATGTCTGATAACTCATTGAGATTTTTTGTCATAGTTTGTTCGTGTGCAAGAGACTTTTTAAATACATCTAAAAGTGACTTGTATTTTACTTTTACCCCTTTTATTTCTGGTAAAGTGATCTGTGCATTTTGGTCTTCAAGGTATTTGAACATTTTCATACCGTGAGATACTTCTTCTTGATACTGAATCAAAAACCACGATGATGCACCATTAAATCCCTCTTGTGAACAGTATGCACTCATCCCTAGATATAAGTATGCTGAATGAAATTCTTTGTTAAGTTGTTCTACTATTGCTTTTTGTAAATTTTCTGTAATCATTGTATATCCTTTATTTTAATAGTTGTAGTATATAAGTTTTAATGTTATAAAAGTATAAAGAATCAAAGTGATATAATTTATTATAAAACTAAAGGCTTAAAATGGATAATAATAAATTAGAAAATATGTTTTTATCAAAAAAAGGTGCGCATATTGATTTTCCATTTGGAGATGATGTTACTGTATTTAAAGTGATGAATAAAATGTTTGGACTTTTTAGTTTAAATGATGCTATTTATCATGTAAATTTAAAATGTGATCCTTTAGATGCACAAGGGTATAGAGATATATATGAGTGTGTAATACCTGGATATCATATGAATAAAAAGCATTGGAATACTATTGTTTTAGATGGTTCTATGAGTGATGAAATTTTTGAGGAGATGATATCTGAATCATATGATTTAGTAGTTTCAAAACTTACTAAAAAACAAAAAGAGGAGTTAAAAGTTTTATAAAGGAGCAGATATGATTTATCTAAATTTAAGTTTAACTCATGTAAAGTTTCATCATATTTAAAAAGGAGTGAACATGAAAAATAGATTTAATACAAAATCATCTTACATAAAAAGTGCATCTACAAAAGACACAAAATCACTCCTCCTCTTAAATCTCTAATATTAAAATTTATACGCAACAATTTTAATTAACCAATCATAATAACATTACTTTAGTATAAAATTTACACATATCTTTTAGTGGATATTTCTGTACTTTTTACCAATCATCACCAGTATAACACCAAGGAAAAGCAATGAGCTTAATTAATAAACATTTAAAATATAACAAGTACCCAACAGTAGAAAACTTCTCTAGAACATGGCCAGATAATAGTATCACACAAGCACCAATTTATTGTAGTGTAGACTTAAGAGATGGAAACCAAGCATTAAAAGACCCATTAACTATTACTCAAAAAGTTGAGTATTTTCAGCACTTAGTAAATATGGGATTTAAACAAATAGAAGTAGGATACCCAAGTGCGGGGGATACAGACTATAATTTCTGTAGAAAAATAATTGAAGAAAATATGATACCTGATGATGTTTATATCCAAGTGTTAGTACCTGCTCGAAAAGAGTTAATAGCAAAAAGTGTAGAAGCATTACGAGGGGCAAATAAAGCTATTTTTCATATTTATAATCCTACAAATGAGTTCCAGCGAAGAGTAGTTTTTAACAAAACTGATGATGAGATTATAAATATGGCAGTTGAGGGTATGAAAGAGGTAAAAAGGTTAACTTCTGATTTTGAAGGGGAGGTGATGTTTCAGTATTCTGCAGAGAGTTTTTCTCAAACTGATTTACCTTTTGCAGTTAAAATATGTAATGCGGTTATCGATGTAGTACAACCAAGTAGTAAAAATAAAATCATCATAAATTTACCAAATACATTAGAAGCGTGTATGCCAAATGTATATGCAGATAGAATAGAGTGGATGTGTACACATTTAAATACACGCGAAAATGTAATCGTGAGTGTTCACCCTCACAATGACAGAGGTACAGCAGTTGCAAGTGCAGAGATGGCTATATTAGCAGGGGCAGACAGAGTTGAAGGAACAATATTTGGAAATGGTGAACGAGCTGGAAACTTAGACTTAGTAACAGTGATTTTTAATATACACACACAAGGGATAGATCCTCAAATAGATTTATCAAATATAGATGAGATAAAAGAGTTTATAGAAGAAGTAACTCAAATAAAAACACATATCAGACATCCTTATGTAGGAGATATGATATTTACTGCTTTTAGTGGTGGACATCAAGATGCTATCAAAAAAGGGATGGAGTTTTATAATAAAAGTGACAAAGAAAAATGGACAGTTCCATATTTGCCAATGGATCCAAAAGATATAAAAAGAGATTATGAAAAAGTGATACGGATAAATTCACAGTCAGGAAAAGGTGGAGCTAGTTTTATTATCTCAGAATTTTTAGGAATAGAGATGTCAAAAGAACAGTCAATAGAGTTTGGTAATGTGGTCAAAGAGATATCTGATAAAAAAGGGATAGAGTTAGATAAGGATGAAATTATTGAGATATATAACACAAAATATATCTAAAAAGGGATTATCAATAGTGATAACCCCTTGTTTTTAGTTTATTATTTATTATTTGCAATTGCATTAGCCATTTTAATTAAATTTTCTGACCAATTAATAGCAAGTGGTGTTTCTTTGACAACTTTTATATTAAGTTGTTCCGCAATCACTTTTGCGCTTTTATCTGAAAATTCTTTTTGAGCAAAGATAACTTTGATATCTTCTTTTTTCGCTCTTTCAATAATCTCTTTTAATGCTTTTGGTTTAGGGTCTTTCCCTTCAACTTCAATCACTAACTGTTCAAGCGAATAGTTATTTGCAAAGTATCCCCACGATGGATGAAAAACCATAAATTTTGAATCTAACTCTAAATCAACTAATATCTCTCTAATTTTTATATCTGTTTTTGAGATTTCATGTAAAAACTTTATATAATTATTTTTGTAGTATTCTTTGTTCTCTGGGTCAATATTTCGTAGAGTTGAGTAGATATTTTTTGCCATAATTTTTACATTTGCAGGACTTGTCCATACATGAGGGTCTTTGCTATCATGGTGATTATGATGATCGTGATTCATCTCTGGTTCACTTGCTACTGGTTCTATGTCATTGTTTGCGAGGTCTTTAAAAAAATGTTCATTTTTTTCAAATTCGAAAGGTAAATGTTCTGTAAAAAATACATAGTTACCATCTTTTTTAATATCAATAATAACTCTTGTAATATCTTTTTCTTGATGAAAAGTGATATTATATAAATTTTTACTTGGAGTTAAAGAGTCTAAATCTTTTTTATTTATAAATTTATTATTTTTTAGTATAGAGATAGCTTGTTTTTCAATACTTTCTATTCCCTCTTGAGTGCTTTCTTTTGTAGAAAGAATTAGCATCTTCATTTTTTCATCTGCGTATTGTGAGTTTACCTTTGAAAAACTCCACGTATATGATCCTTTTTTTAGCGGAAACAATCCAGCCCACTCAAAAGGGATCTCTGAATCTTCATGATGATGTGCATGACTTGGCATTTTAAGATAGTTTATCCCTGTAGTCATTTGTACAAATTCCATTTTTTTATTTTGTTCTTTAAATTTTCCTAGCCATGATTCTTCAAATTCAATGCCTATTGGAAAATAGATATCTGCTTTACTAATTTCTCTCATTTGTGACGCTTTTGGTTCGTAAGTATGTGGATCGCTCCCTGGTCTTACCATTGATGTAACGTGTACTTTGTTACCTCCTATTTTTTGCACAAATGTTTTTTGGGGTAGTATACTTACAACAACATTTGTTTTTGCATATATAAATGTATTTATTATCAATAATAGAAGTATTGAATGTTTCATCTTAAATCCTTTTCATTTATGCGACTTAGTCGCATTTATTGGATAGTAACATGCTTTTTATTAAATGCGACTGAGTCGCATTTGGTATTTTTGAGTATGATTAGTGTAGCCTTTGATGATTATTTGTTCTTTTATTGGATAAAGTTAAGGAAGGGAAATATACTAAAATATGAAAAAATTATAACTAAATGTGCTATTTAGTACTAGGTAAAACTAGTCTAAACTCTGCACCTTTATTATTTTTATCATTGTATAAATATTCAACATTTTTTACACCAATAGTACCTTTTAGGGCATGATGTATGATATTGTATGTGATATTTAGACCTAGTCCAGTTCCTAGTGATTTGTGTTTTGTTGTGAAGTAGGGTTCAAAGATTTGGTCGATGATATCTTCTTTTATTCCCCCTGCATTATCTTTAAACAGTAAAACTGTTTTATTATTTTGGCTAAATGCTTTTATTTGAATATATCTTTGTTCTATAACGGTTGATAATTTATCTATTGAGTTATTAAAAAGATGAATAAGGCATTGTTTTAGTTCGTTAATCGAGCCATATACTTCTATGTCTTTTTCTATATCGATAGCAATATCTACATTTTTGTCTTTATATGAAGAAGATATAAGTCTTGCAAGGGATTTTATACAATGCTCCAAATAAAAAGAGTCTTTGATGGTATCTTCTGAAATGTAGTTTCTAAAATCATCAATAGTCTGAGAGAGGTGTTGTGCATTTTTATTGATATCTGTACAAATAGAATAAAAAGCTTCATCTTTAAGTACTCCGAACTCTTTTTGCATCTGCATACCTGTAATACCTGTAGAGATACAAGATAGTGGTTGTCTCCATTGATGAGATATGTTTACAATCATCTCACCCATAGATGCCATTTTTGATTGTTCATAGAGTTGTTTGTTTTTTTCGATATTTTTATGAACTTCTTTATCTATTCTTTCTTGTAATTTGACTTCATTTTCTTTGAGTAAATTATTTTTAAGAATCAATTCATTTGTTTTTGTTTCAACCATAGCTTCTAAACTATTTTTGTATTCAAAAAGTTCTTGTTTATTTTGGAATTTTTCTATGACTTTTTGTATCACTTCAACAAATTGTGGTATTTTTACAGGTTTTAAGATATATCCATCTACACCAAGTTTAATCAAATCCATAAAATGTTTTTTGTCTTCATCAGATGACATAATAAGCACAGTGATATTTTTACTCACTTCTCGTATTTTTGTTATCATTTCGATACCATTTATTTTACTCATATTGATATCTGTGATGATAAGGTTATATTTATTATCAAGAAATTTTTGAAATCCCTCTTCCCCATTACGTGCTGTATCTATCTCATGAAAAAATATTTTAAATACACCAAATGCAGACTCTCTATGTTTTAAATCATCATCTACATAAAGTACTTTGATTGTTTTACTAAATTTAATGAGGTCTTCTAATTCAACTTTTGCCATTGTTTCTCTTTTTAGTTATATAAGTTTTTCTTTTATTATATTGCTTTATTGCTTTAGAAAGAGGAATTTTAAGAGTGGTGTAAGTTTTATAGATAAATCACTTATAAAGAGATTTATCTATGTTTATTAAAATTTAAAACAATCCATCAACAATAGACTGTGCTTCTTTTTGAATAGTTTCTAAGTGTTCATTTGAGATGAAACTTTCTGCATAGATTTTATATACATCTTCAGTTCCTGAAGGTCTTAGTGCAAACCATCCATTTTTTGATGTGATTTTAAGCCCACCGATTTTTGCACCATTGGATGCTACGGTGATGATTTGTTCTATTTTTTCACCTGCTATTGTTTTTGCTTTTATATCTTCAGCACTTAGGTTTTTTAGTTTTTGTTTTTGTTCAAAAGTTGCAGGAGCATCGATACGTGCATAGATAGGATTGCCATGCTTTTTTACAAGGTTTTCATAATATATACCTGGGTCTTTTTGTGTTTTAGCTAAAATTTCTGCTGACAAAAGATTTAAGATGATTCCATCTTTATCTGTAGACCATACCTTTTTATCAAATCGTAAAAAACTAGCCCCAGCACTTTCTTCACCACCAAAAAATACTTCTCCATCTACAAGTGGTTTTACGAACCATTTGAACCCAACTGGTGTTTCTAATACTTTTTTATCATTATCAATGGCTACTCTATCTATCATAGAACTACTCACTAAAGTTTTACCGATATTGAGATTTTTAAAATCTCTACTACGAGAGAGATAATCAATCGCTACACTTAAATAGTGATTTGGATTTAAAAGTCCATTACTTTTTGTAACGATTCCATGTCTATCAAAATCAGTGTCATTTCCAAAAGCGATATCATAGTTATCTTTCATAGATATGAGTCCTGCCATAGCATAAGGACTAGAACAGTCCATTCTTATTTTTCCATCTTTATCACAGTGCATAAATGAGAAAGTAAAATCTACAGTGTCGTTAAAAATATCCATATTGAGGTCATATTTTTTTCTAATTGCATCATAATATTTTAGACCACTTCCACCCATAGCATCTGCACCTATTTTTATTTTGGAATCAGATATTGCTTTCATATCGATAACATTTTCTAAGTCATCTACATACGGTGTCATAAAATCGTGCTCTTGAATACAATCAAGTTTTAAAACCTCTTCAATCTCTAAATAATATACCCCTTCTAATTCATTTGAAAGGTATTCATTGGCTCTATTTTGTATCCAGTCAGTCACATCAGTATCAGCAGGTCCACCATCTAATCCGTTGTATTTAAATCCACCGTCACATGGTGGATTGTGAGATGGAGTGATAACTATTCCGTCACTTCCTTTGTCTGCTAAAATAGCATGAGATATTACAGGAGTAGGGGTGTAGTCAAAGTTTTGAGCATAACAAACATTTACCTCATTTGCTCCTAGTACTTGTAGTGCTGTTGTATGTGCTGGAGTTGAGAGTGCATGAGTATCCATACCTATATATAAATTTCCAGTGATATTATTCTCTTTTCTATAGTCTACAACTGCTTGCGTTACTGCAAAGATATGCGCTTCATTGAAACTATTTTTGAGAGAACTTCCTCTATGCCCTGAAGTACCAAAAGATACACGTTGTGTAGCATCTTGCATGTTTGGAAATTTGATATAATAATCACTGATTAACTCTGCTATATTTTGTAGTATCTCTTTAGGGGCAATCTTTCCTGCATTTATGTTCATTTTTTTCCTTTTATAATTCTATGAGTTCGTTTATTATTTCATCTTCTATTTTAGATAAATATTTTTTAAAATCTATTTTATCTTTCTCTTCTATCTCCATATGTGCAATGATACGTAATCCTTTTCTATATGGTAAAATAGATGTTATCATACCTCTTGCAAAAATATCTTTATTTTTACTAGTATCATCAAAATCCAATGGAATAGTGATATTTACATGATCTGAGATGACAAGTTTTGTTTCTTCACTATTGACAAACATAGTGATGGTGTCTTTTGATATATCCAAAACATCAAAAGCAAAAAATTTATGATGGTCATGTAATCCTACACTAAATTTTCCATCATAAAAATAGTGTCTATTACTACTATTTCGTAGTGTATATTCTGTATACATAGGACGTGATAAGTTTATGGTATTATTTTCTTTATCAATATTAAGAAGTTTAAATCGCATAAATTTTTTGATGGATTTAAGTTCGATGATAGTATTTCCCTCGTGATCTATAGCTAAAATCTGTATATGAGGTATTTTTATACTTACTATATCATCTATGATTTTTAATATTTCACCTTCTTGTTCTATAACGACATCTTTAAAATAGTTTACTAATCGTACATGTCCTTTTTGTTGATATAATAATTCCAAATCATGAAGACATTGAGTATATTTATCTAATGGATTATTTATAGATATATTAATTAAAATGTCGATAAATTTATCAATATTAAGGGGTTTTAGTAAAAAATGGTCAACATTGAGTTTTATAGAATCCAAAATCACATCTTCTTCATTATGTGCAGATAAAATGATCACTTTTACGTTGTCATTTATAAAACGTATCTCTTTTATCATATCCAAACCGCCTTTTTTTGGCATAGATAAATCTGTAACTATGATAGAAGGATTGTGCTTTTTTACACACTCTATACCTTCTTCTCCATCATAAGCTTGATACACAGTCTTGAAAAACTTTTTAAGAAAAGTTGATAATTGTTTTTGTATAAGGTGACAATCTTCAACTATTAAAATTGAGTTTTCTTGTACTCTTGTTCGTAATAATTTTAATTTTTCTACATCCATAATTGTTTACCTATTATTTTAATAACTCTAAATCATGAAAAGCATATATTTTTTTCTCTGAAATATTTAACTCTTCAATTTCTAGACATATAGCATCTTGACAAATAAATTTTTCTAGTTCATCTCTTTTTATTTCTAATTTATCTTGACTTAAAATAGCAAAATCGTCACCAAAAACTCTAAAAATATTATATTTATTATACCGTTTTTCAAGTTCTAAATAAACATCTTTGAGATAATTGTCTCCACTTTTCCATCCATGTTTTTTATTGAGACTATTTAAATTGTGTATAGAAATCAGATACATATACTGGTATTTTATCTCATAACTATTTTTGATAAGAATTAAATCGAGATAACTAGAGTTATAAGCTTGCGTTGTTTGGTCTTTGTAAAAGTAAGAAAAACGTTCTTTTTCTATAGTTGTAATAGGTAACTGTGTGATACTTACATCTATAGATATATTTTTAAGCGCACTCATAGCAGCATCTACAACTTTTGCTGAAAAGTGTATATCTCTAAGTTTGGATATCTCTTGAAGTGCTTCAATGGGATTTTTTCGTGCTTTATAAATTCTACTTGTAGTCATCGCATCAAAAACATCAGATACTGCTAATATTTGAGACTCCAATAATATCTCATCACCTTTAAGCCCATTTGGGTATCCACTCCCATCATATCTTTCATGGTGAGATTGGATATAGTTAGTAAGGTCATTAAATAATGGAATTTTTCGTAACATATCCACACCGATTTGTACATGCTCTTTAATGATAGAATATTCTAAGTCATTTAATAAACTGGGTTTTAAAAGTACATTATCAGGGATAGCAATTTTTCCTATATCATGTAAAATTCCTGCTTGATAGAGGTCTTCACATGTAGGTGTATCGAGATGTAACTCTTGTGCGATTAGTTTTGAGTATTTTGCCACACGTAAAGAGTGACCACCTGTATAGGTGTCTCTTTTTTCTATCATTTGAACTAGTGCATAAATAGTTTCTTTGTAGTTATTTATTTTCGCTTCTTCTAGCGTCCGAATCTCTTCTGTTTTGTTCTCAACCATCTCTTTTAGATTGTTTTGATATTCGATATTTTCTTTAAATTTATGAATTTTTTCTACCAGTTTAAATAAAATAGTATTGAGTTGATTGAAGTCGATAGGTTTTAAAATATACCCATCTATTCCTAGTTTTATAGATTCTATAAAGTCTTTAGTATCTGCATAAGCTGAAACGATGATGATATTTTGATTTTCATTTATTGCTTTGATTTTTTTTACCATCTCTATACCATTGAGTTTTGGCATCAAAATATCTGTGATAACTAAATCATAATTATTTTGTGTATATAAATCAAGACCCTCTTGTCCATCTATAGCTGTATCTATGCAAGGGAAAAATTTACTTAAAAAGACTGTCATCATCTCTCGTAACTCTTTCTCATCTTCTACATAGAGTAGTTTCACATCCTTTGCTAAGTGTTGTAACTCTTGTAATGTTTTTTTCATATTTTTTTGTCTTTTAGAATTATTTTAAAACATGCACCATTGTTATTATTGAATGCATGAATTGTTCCATGGAGATGTTTTTCCACGATTGTTTTACACATATATAGTCCTAGTCCTGTTCCTGTTTTATCATTTTTTGTACTAAAATAAGGATCAAATATTTTAGGAATAACCCACTGTGGTATCCCTCCTGCATTGTCACATATTTCTATTTTTACACCATCTTCATCGTCAATCGTAGAGATAAGAATCTCTTTATTTTTTATCTTGTTTTCGTGAAGTATCTCTTTTGCATTTTTTAAGATATTTAAAATCACTTGCATCAATTCTCTCGAATGTGTTTTTATCTGTTTTTTACTATGGAATTTTTTGTTAAGTGTTATATCATTATTTTCTAAAGATTTTCCTATAATATTAAGTGCATCTTCAAAGACGTCATGTACAGATACAATCTCTTTCTTTTTTTTAGGTTTGAAAAACTCTCTAAAATCATCAATAGTTTTAGATAACTCATTTGTCTGAATAATAATCTCATCAGATACCTCTTTTAAAGAATCTTTATCAATCATCTCTAGTTCTACATCTGCTAAAATATTATTAGCTCCCATAGAGATGACACTCAAAGGTTGTCTCCATTGGTGTGCAATCATACTTATCATCTCACCCATAGCTGCATTTCTTGACTGTGCTATCATCATCTCATCTTTATCATGTAACTCTTCTTCTATCAATGTTTTTTCAGTGATATCAGTATGAAATCCTACCATCCGTATAGGCTGATTATTTTCATCAAAGATGGTTTGTCCACGATCCAAAATCCAAACCCAAGAGCCATTTTTATGTTGTAGTCTATGTTTATTTACATATTGTTGCGTTTTTCCATCAATATTTTGTTGGATATCAAATAAAGTCTGCGCTCTATCTTCATCGTGCACACGATCTTTCCATGTAGGAAAGATATTTTCAAGTTCATTGTCTTCATATCCAAGCATTTTTTTCCATTGTGGTGAAAAATAAACTTCATTTGTAGTAAGATTCCAATCCCATAATCCATCGCGAGTACTATTTATAGCTAACTCAAATCTTTTTTGAAGATTAGCAAACTCAGTGATGTCATTTAATGTAAACATTGCACGCTCTTTTCCATCGATGCTAAGTTTTCGAGAATTTACGATGAAAATATGCTCACTATTTTCTTTTTTTAAAATTGTTTTATGTAACAAATAGGGTCTTTTTAAAACATAATCTATCCAATACTCCCCATCAATATATTGTTCTAGATATCCTTTTCTTTTGATAAATAAATCTGAGATACATTTATATTGTGTATGAAATGATTCCAGATTTTTATGTTGAGTAAAATTTAAAAATGTTTTATTTACTTTTTCAATATCTTTTCCTATAGTAGAAAGTATGAGATTTGGAGAACTGTCTTCAAGAGTTTTAAGATAATGTTCATTAAACTTTAAGTCTTTTAGGTTTTCATTGTAAGTATTGACAAGTCTATTACTAAACTTGGTGATATAAAATTTTGTTACGAGAAATAAAGAGATAAACAAAACTATAAGTATGAGATAGTAAAAAAGTGTATTTTCTGAATTATGTATGATATCTTCTTCAAAGTAAAATGATGAAAACAGTATGATTAGAAAAAAAGTAATAAATACGGTAACTATAGGTTGTAAAATTTTAAATTTTAATGTTTCTGCATCTAAAATTTTTTTCATAGCAAGACCTTCTTTCTTATTTTGAATTATATCTTTTGTTTGATTAAAGCTCTTTATATTTGAGCAGTGTAATTTAAACAAAATATAGCGTTACTTTTAGAATATTCTTATATAATTATTCTATATTTTAATAAAGGGATTTTTATGGTAAAAAAAATACTCATAGCACTATTTTTATTTTCTAGTACAGTATACTCCCAAGTTCTTAGTATAGCAGTAGCTGCAAATGTCAGCTATGCCATGCCAGCTTTAGAAAAAGAGTTTCTTTCTCTTTACCCAAATATACAAATACGAACTATTTTAGGAAGCAGCGGAAAACTTACTGCCCAAATCCAAAATAGTGCTCCATATGATATCTTTTTATCAGCAAATATGAGATATCCAAATGCTTTGTATAAAAATAAAATAGCCATTACTAAGCCACTCATTTATGCACAAGGTACACTTGCTATCCTTAGCCCAAATCAAAGAGGTTTTAAACACGGTATAAAACTCCTAAAAAGCAAACTAGTAAAAAGAATAGCAGTAGCCAATCCAAAAACAGCTCCCTATGGTGTAGCAACTTTTGAAGCATTGGAAAAAATAGGAATAGTATCTGATATCAAAAATAAAATAATTTATGGTGAATCAATCTCCCAAACAGTATCATACACCCAACTTGTAGCAGATGTAGGAATCGTAGCGAAATCTTCTCTTTTTAGTCCTAGATTAAAAAAATATCACGAAAATGTACATTGGGTTGAAGTAGATAAAACATTATATACTCCTATAAATCAAGGGGTTGTACTTTTGAAACATGCAAAAGAAAATAAACATGCAAAACTTTTTTATGACTTTTTATTCAGTAATAAAGGAAAAAACATCTTAAAACAATACGGTTATACCATCCCATGAATCATATCTTAGCCACAGTATCAAAAATACAAAGTTGCGATAGTTTACATATAGTAAAGTTCGATTTCAATGGCATCGAATTATCGATGATGAGTCTCGAACTAGCTAAAAATATCCAAGAAAATACAAAAGTAAAACTCAGCACAAAATCGTCACATATAGCAATAGCAAAAAAATTTTCAGGTGAAGTAAGCTACTCAAATAAACTCAAAAGCAAAATCATATCTATAGAAAATGGTGAACTTTTAGCATGTATAAAAGTGCAGATATTTGATACTATTTTAGAGTCTATTATCACTGTAAACTCTTCCAAAAGAATGTCTTTAAAAGTAGGGGATGAAGTAACCGCTTTTATAAAAGCGAGTGAACTCTCTATCTTAGAGGTTTGTGATGATTGAGGTTTTTAGTAGTTTAGAGTTCACTCCTTTTTTACTCTCTTTTAAACTAGCTTTTATCACAACTCTTATTTTATTTGTGTTGAGTGTACCACTTGCTTGGTATCTTTCACAAACAACTTCTAGAGTCAAACCTTTTTTAGAAGCTATAACAGCACTTCCTTTAGTACTTCCACCTTCTGTTTTGGGTTTTTATATCTTAGTGGCACTTTCACAAAATTCACCCATAGGGGCTTTTTTTCAAGAAGTTTTTGATGTGCAACTTGTGTTTAATTTTACTGCTTTAGTAATCGCTAGTTGTTTTTACTCACTACCTTTTATGGTACAGCCTTTGCAAAGTGGTTTTGAATCTATCAATAAAAATATGTTAGAAGCCTCATACTGTGCTGGAAAAAGTAAATATGAAACGATTTTAAGAGTTGCATTACCAAATATAAAACCAGCACTTATGACTGCTATCATTGTAACTTTTGCACATACAGTAGGAGAGTTTGGAGTAGTACTTATGGTGGGTGGTAGTATCCCAGGTGAGACTAAAGTAGCTTCTGTTGCTATTTATGAGATGGTAGAAATCATGGACTATAGTGCTGCACATGTGTATAGTGGTATCATGGTAGGTATGAGTTTTTTAGTACTCTTGAGTGTATATATTTTTAATGCAAAGCAGAAAAAAACGTTTTAGTTTTGTATGTGAAATTTAAATATTGCATTATGCAATATAATTAAAAAAAATATTTTTTTGATGATATGATATTTAAAAATATATAGGTTGTACACTATGGAAGAGATATCAAATCAAAATATTCAAAATATGATTTATACAATACGAGACCACCAAGTTATGTTAGATAAGGATTTAGCAAAATTGTATCAAGTGGAATCTAAAAGATTAAATGAACAGGTAAAAAGAAATATAGAAAGATTTCCTTTTCACTTTCGTTTTCAATTAACAGAAGATGAATATGAATCTTTAAGGTCGCAATTTGCGACCTTAGAAAATAATCGAGGAAAACATACCAAATATTTACCTTATGTTTTTACAGAACAAGGTGTCTCAATGCTTAGTGCTGTTTTACGTAGTAAAATAGCTATCGAAGTTAGTATAAAAATTATAGATACTTTTGTAGAGATGAAAAGAACCATGTCATCTAATAGTTTGATATATCAAAGGCTAGACTCATTGGAGAGAAAACAATTCAAAACAGATGATAAAGTAGATATGATACTTAACGCTATAGAAGATAAATCTATACAACCAAAGCAGGGTATTTTTTATGATGGGCAAGTGTATGATGCATATGTTTTTGTTTCTGATTTGATAAAGAGTGCACGTGAAAGTATTAAACTCATTGATAATTACATCGACGAAAATGTATTGACATTATTATCTAAACGAGATGAAAATATATCTGCAACTATTTATACAAAAAATATAAGTAAACAGATACAATTGGACTTGAAAAAACACAATGAACAATATCCAAGTATAGAGATAAAAAAGTTTGCTAATTCACATGATAGATTTTTGATAATTGATGATAAAATTCTATATCATATAGGAGCAAGTTTAAAAGATTTGGGTAAAAAGTGGTTTGCTTTTTCAAAATTAGAAATAGATATTTTTATGATATTGGATAAGATTGAAGATAGATAAAGGATTTAGTGTGAAAGTAATTTATGAAATGAGATATAAGTGTTAAGACTTATTTTTTTTCTTATACTTTTTGTAGCAGTTATATATTTTTTGATGTGGTTAAAAAGTAGATTTAACCGCCTCAAACCAGAAGCGAAAAAAAAGCTTTTGTGGTTCGGGCTATCAAACATTTTTGCTTTTTTTAAAGCAAGATGGTTTTGGGTGCTTACTATTTTATGGCAGGTTTTAAAAAGATTTATTGGTAGATAGTTTAGTTAATTAGCTAAATAAAATGTTTAGTAAAGTAGCTAAACTTTTTGTTTAGTCATATGACTGTTTAGTGACTTGACTAACCAATTTAAAAAAGGGATAAAATGGAACTAGTTTATTTATGGGTAGAGAAGTATAAAAATATAGAGAAACAAGGGTTTAACTTTTCTCCTAAGTTTGAGTTTGAATATGATAATGAATATAGAGATGGAAAGTTAAAAGATGATTGCTGAACTTTTAGTGTAGATATCTATGTAAATGAACATTTTAAAAATCTAATAAGACTAGAGAGTTGATTTAGTTAAATGAAGAGTGTAATATTATTACACTCTTCAAAATATACATGGTAATTGATACCGACTTAGCTTACTTTATTCCAGAATAGGTTTTAAAGTAATTATTTTGTTTTTTCATTTTGTCATCCTTGCTTTTAAATTATAATTTTGTATTCTGCCCTGTTATTATTTTTACTGATACATATTCATTTTTTGTTTAAGTCTTAATACTACTTTTCTTATATTTAATCCTATATAGGGTAAGAATATATTTAGTTCTTACCACTTGGATTATCTATAAATAGAACCGTAATCGAGTGTTGCTATCAACACTCGTCGTAGACCTTGTCTAACCTCTAGCTATGATATAACTATAGATATATTGACAATTAAATCTTGAAATTGAATGTTATCCATAGACACATAAGGAGAAGAAATTCCCCCTAATATCCATAAAATAACGCTTCTCAACAAAAATTTCTTCATGCGCACATTACCTTTATAAAAACTGGTGATGGTTCGCTTTCTCTTAGTTAAACCTAAGTCAGGGACGTAGAACCCCTGAATTCAGATTTTTTTAAGCATACTTTAAATATACTTCTAAATCAAAAAAAACAACTTAATTATTTAGAACAGTAACAATACTAAAACAAAGAACATTATTTCTCCAAAATAAAAGAAATAAATCATCTAAAGTTACGCCAATAACTTTTGATAACTCTAACATTATAGTCATAAGATCCTTAAGAAATCCTTAAAATTTAATAAACAGTAACAATCTTTTTAAATACTCTATTTTATATCACAAAGATATAGTATATGAGATGATACAAAAAGCAGAGTTATATCCAGAAAGTAGACTCAAAGAACTACAAGACTTAACAGGTATCCCATTTCAACAAATAAAAAAAGATATTTTTAATCTAAGTGATGAAAAAGATTTATCTAAAAAACCATTTTCTAAACTTATCAAAGATATGAGTGAAGAACTAGGACTTATATAACAAAATGTAATGTTTTTTACTTCCTTATTAATTTTAAGATACTATAAATAAAAATCATAAGGTATTATAAATGAAACAATATGATAAATGGAATGAAGTAAAAAAAGATGTAGAGAAAAAATCATCTATATTTACTTTTAAAGTTAGAGAAATATATTGGCTTAAGATTGGTCAAAATATAGGTTATGAAGTTTATGGTAAGGGTGAAGAGTTTTTACGACCAGTATTAGTAATAAGAAAATTTTCTAAAGAAAGTTTTTTAGGTATTCCACTTACTAGTGCAACAAAAGATGATATGTTTCATTTTAAATTTGTACCTGCAAATAAGTCTAAAATTAATTATGCAATGCTTTCACAAATAAAATTATTTTCATCAAAAAGAATAAAAAGTAAAATGGGAAAGATTTCAATAGATGATTTTATACAATTAAAATATAAGTTAAAAAAGTTGTTAGATTTAGATAATATGCCCTTATAGATATAAGGGCTTCCTGCAAGCAGGTTGGTTTGTAAGGTTATTATACAAAAAAAATAAATATATGTCAACAAATATTAAACTTAAAAAATTTATTAAATAACATTTTTTCACTATTGTTTTAAAATAAGCTAAGATATATCTATATCAATTTGATTTAAAAATATAACAAAATGCAATGTTTTTTACTTCCTTATTAATTTTAAGATATTATAAATAAAAATCATAAGGTATTATAAATGAAACAATATGATAAATGGAATGAAGTTAAAAAAGACACTAACAATCATAATATAAAACTTGGTATAAAACAGCGTGAAATATTTTGGGCGAAAATAGGACAAAATGTCGGTTATGAGCAAGATGGAAAAGGGGGAACACTTTTCACGTCCTGTCATCATAATCAGAAAGATTACAAAAGATTTATTTGTTGGGATTCCTACTTCTACGAAACTTAGAGAAGGTAATGATTATTTTCATACTTTTAAATATTTAGATAAAGATAAAAATGAATTAATAGTTTCTGCTTTAATTTTGCAACTAAAAGTATTTAGTATAAAACGACTTATGAATAAAATTGGGATGATAAATAAAAATGATTTTGATTTAATTGTAAGTAAAAGTAAAAACTTGATTGCTCCCACTTAAAAAGTGGGTATGCCCGAAGGCGAATTATAAGTACATTATAATAGAAATAAAAATATAAGTCAAGCTCAAAAAATCAACGAAATAACATTTTTTTCCTATCATTTTAAAATAAAATAAGCTAAGATATTTCTATAACAATTTGATTTAAAAATATAACAAAATGCAATGTTTTTAAGTTATTTTCAACTTAAGTGCTAAACTATTCAAAAACATCAAGGTGACAGAAGATGAATAGTATTATAAAATCAAGTGAATATAACGCTTGGCTCAAAGAGTTAAAATCTAAACTAAAAAGCTCACAAATAAAAGCATCCATAAAAGTAAATACAGTACTCCTAGAGTTTTATTGGGAACTAGGAAGTGAAATAGTTGAAAAACAAAAAAATAGCACTTGGGGAAGTGGATTTTTACAACAACTTAGTTCTGATTTGATGATTGAATTTCCTGATATGAAAGGTTTTTCTTATAGAAATTTAAGACTCATAAAACAGTGGTATCTCTTTTATTCAAATTGGCAACAAGTTGTTGCCAAATTAGAAATTGAAAATACGAAACAAGTTGTTTCGCAATTGACTCAAATTCCTTGGGGTCATAATATACACATTGTTACAAAAGCAAAAGACACTACAGAAGCACTTTTTTATGTAAATAAAACTATAGAAAATGGCTGGAGTAGAAGTGTATTAGTTCATCAAATAGAAAGTAAACTTTACCAAAGAAGTGGCAAAGCCATCTCAAACTTTGAAAACACACTTCCAAAAGCACAATCAGACTTGGCAAATGAACTTATAAAAGACCCATACAATTTTGACTTTTTATCTTTAAGTGAAAACTTTAAAGAGAAAGAGTTAGAATCTGGGTTATTAGAACACATTACTAGTTTTTTACTAGAGCTTGGAAGTGGTTTTGCATTTGTGGGGAAACAAAAAAATCTAAAAGTAGGGGAAAGAGATTTTTATATTGATTTACTTTTTTATCATATACGAATGCATTGTTATGTAGTCGTTGAGTTAAAAACAGTGGATTTTGAACCAGAGTTTGCAGGGAAATTGAACTTTTATATAAAAGCAGTGGATGAACAGATAAAAACGAAAGAGGATAAACCAACTATAGGGATATTTTTATGTAAAAGTAAAGATAAAGTTGTAGTAGAATATAGTTTAAGTGATATAAATAAACCCATGGGAATATCACAGTATCAACTCACTCATATGTTACCTGAAGAACTAAAAGAGAGTTTACCTAGTATTGCAGATATCGAAGCAGAGTTAAATAGAAAATAAAATATAAACTTATTTATTTTCTACAAGTATTTTTAAATAAAATAAGCTAAGATATATCTATAACAATTAAAAAGGATCGAAAATGAAAGTCCTATTAACTGGTTCTACTGGATATATCGGTAGACGACTAAAACACAAAATGCTAGAAGATACAAATATATCACTTCGATTGTTTGTACGAAATGAAAACAGCGTGACGCAAGATGTACGAGATAAAGTAGAAGTGATAGAGGGTGATACTTTTGATAAAGAGAAACTCAAACTTGCTTTAACTGGTGTCGATGTAGCATATTATCTTATCCATTCACTCAATAAAAAAAACTATAAAGACTTAGATAAAATATCTGCACAAAATTTCATCGATGTTGCCCACGAGTGTGGCGTAAAAAGAGTGATATATTTAGGCGGACTTGGGGTCAAAAATGAAAACACAAGTGAACATCTTTTAAGTCGTATCGAAACAGGCGAGGTGTTGAGTTCTTCCTCTTCAGTACAAACTATATGGATACGTGCTGGGGTGATTATAGGTTCTGGGAGTACGAGTTTTGAGATTATTAGAAACTTAACAGAAAAACTGCCTATCATGACTACACCAAAATGGGTTTATACAAAAGCCCAACCAGTTGCAGTACAAAATGTCTTAGAGTATTTGTATGATTCTATGCACTTAGAGATAAAAGAAAATATTATCGTAGATATAGGAAGTGAAGAGTTGAGTTATCGTGATATGATGATACGAACTGGAAAGGTGTTGGGATTGAAAAGGTTACTTATTCCTGTTCCATTTTTGACTATTAGTTTATCTTCTCATTGGTTAAATCTTTTTACACCTGTTCCTTTTATCGTAGCAAAAGCACTTATCGAGGGACTCAAATCTGAAGTAACTATCCAAAATGATAATGCAAAAAAATACTACCCAAATATACAGCCTATTAGTTTTGATGACTCAGTAAACAAAGCAATACTTGAAATAAAAAATAATCAAGTAGTAAGTAGATGGAGCGATAACTGGGGTGTAAACTGGGACAAAGATCATGATAGAGAGATATCAGATGCTATTTTTGTAGATAAAAAAACTATCGACTTAGGAGATGTTTCAAGTCAAAAAGTGTTTAAAAGTTTTACAAGTATAGGTGGCAACAATGGTTGGTTTGCTTTTGATATGTTGTGGGAGATACGAGGATTTATCGATAAACTTATAGGTGGTGTTGGTTTACAAAGAGGAAGACGAGCAGACCATGAGTTACGAGTAGGGGATAGTTTAGATTTTTGGAAAGTAGCAGATATAAAAGAAAATGAAAGGCTTTTACTATTAGCACAGATGAAAGTCCCTGGAACTGCTTGGCTTGAATTCAAAATAGAAAACAATACCTTGATACAGTCTGCGTATTTTTACCCAAAAGGGGTATGGGGAAGATTGTATTGGTATAGTATGATTCCGATGCACTATTTTGTTTTTAACAATATGATAAAAGGTATTTTACAAAGTGCAAAAAACAAAGAGTAGAAGAAAAGACGTTTAATGAGTATTATATTTAAAATGTGTCAATATCCATTTTAAATATATACAAAATAGTAGGAAAATAGAATGTACAAAAACTTAATAATGAAATCTATAAAAGATATTTTTGATAACTATGAGGTTATAGGAAAAGCTATAGCTATCCCTATACTTTTACTTTTATTTTTAAATATAGCATCTACGACATTTACACCTAGTGCACAGAGATTTTCTTTGGTGAGTATATTTTTTTCATTTTTAAGTATTTTAGTAGATATAGTGATTTTGATAACAGTACATCGTATTTTGATACTTGGGAATGATTCAATTCCTAAATGGGGTATCCAAAAGTTTGAACAAAGAGAGTTCTCTTTTTTTCTAAAGTATTTGATAGTTGCTATTGCTTTTGTAGTAACAGTAGTTTTAGTAACGGCTTTTTTACAGTTTTTGGGTATAAATATTTTTATATCTATTTTTCTTACGATGATGGTATGCGCGGTATATCTTAGTCGTATCTCCCTTGTATTTCCAGCAATTGCGGTAGATACAAAAATGAGTTTTAGAGATTCTTTTGAGTATACAAGAGATTTTAAGCTTTTGATTTTTGTAACAGTGATAGTTTTTCCTATACTTTTTTCTTTGGTATTTGGTGGTATTTATACTCTTCTTATATCTTTTTTAGCACAAAGTGTCTCTTCACATTTAAATCTTCTTTTAGTACTTTTAAATGTGGCTATTAGTGTATTTTTAGTGAGTGCTTTATCCAATACTTATATGTATATAAGTGAAACGTTAGCAGATCAACACAGAAACGATGAATACTAAATAGATGTTAAATATCTCCATACAAAAACAGCTTCATGGTTCAGAAGGAAATATGCTTTTAGATGTAGTGTTAGATATACAAAAACATGAGTTTATCGCATTGTCTGGTCTTAGCGGAAGTGGAAAAACGACACTTTTACGTATCCTAGCAGGTTTGGAAAAATCTATAGGAAATATCAATGTAGATGGTGAAGTATGGCAAGATAAAAATATGCTTTTAGCTACACAAAAAAGAAAAATAGGTTTTGTATTTCAAGACTATGCTTTGTTTGAAAATATGAGTGTAGAAGAAAACTTACTATATGTAAAAAAAGATAAAGAACTTTGCCAAAAACTTTTAGAGATGACAGAGTTGGTTTCTTTAAAAAAACGATTGCCTAGTAGTTTAAGTGGTGGGCAAAAACAAAGAGTGAGTTTATGCCGAGCTATGATGAATACTCCAAAAGTATTGTTGATGGATGAACCTCTTTCTGCTTTAGATGTAAATATGCGTACAAAACTTCAAAATGAGATATTGAGTTTACATAAAGAGTTTAGGACTACTACTATTATGGTGAGTCATGATCCTAGTGAGATATATAGATTGGCTTCGCGTGTGATAGTTTTGGAGCAAGGAAAAATTATAAATGATGGTTTACCTAAAGATATACTTCTTAAAACTCAAGGTAGTCAAAAGTTTTCTTTTGAAGGGGAGCTTTTAGATATCAAAAAAGTTGATGTTATCTATATTGCGATTGTTGCAATTGGTCAGCAATTAGTAGAGATAGTAGTGAGTAGTGAAGAATCGAAAAATCTACAAATAGGGAAAAAAGTACAAGTTGGAACAAAAGCATTTATTCCAACTATAACTCAATAACATTTATTTGTTATTTTGCTTTTTTACCTTCTAGTTCTATTATAAGTTTTACTTTTTCTCCTACTACTACACCTCCAGCTTCTAAAGCTTTATTCCAGTGAAGACCATAATCTTTTCTATTTATTTTTCCAGTAAGTTCTAGTCCTACTCTTTGATTTCCCCACGGATCTATTACTGTTCCATTGAGCTCAAAATCTAATGCAACTTTTTTAGAAGTTCCTCGTATGGTAAGTGTTCCATAGGCTTTATCATCTTTGATAGTATCTAAAACAAAAGTCAAATCAGGGTGATTTTTAGCATCAAAAAAGTCTGCTGATTTGAGGTGTTTATCTCTTTTTTTATTTGCTGTGTTAATAGAATTTACTGTTATCTTTCCTTGTAAACTAGTAATCGTATTGGTTTTATCATCATAATTAAAAGTTCCAGAAAATGTATCAAACTTACCAGTAACATTGGCAATCATAAGATGTTTTACTTTAAAACCAACATTTGAGTGACTAGTGTCTACATTAAAAGTTGCTGCATATAATGCTCCCGCACCTAACAGTGAAACCAATCCTAAAGTAATAATATTTTTCATAATAGATCCTTTCTTTTTGTTTCATATCTTTACTAGTTTAAGTTTACTCTTTATGTTTTGTTACTGTCAATTTAAAGTGAAGATTACAGAAAAAGTTTAAAGATAGATTAAAATATTTATGATAAAAGTTATCATTATTGATATGTGTCAATAATTAGAAGAGAATATTAGGATAAAATTTCACCATAAAAGGATTAAATATGAAAAAAGTAAACATATATGAAAATTTAATATATAGTGATACAAAAGTACAAATAACACCATTAATGGATACAGATAGTTCAAAAGAGATTCGTATCGTATTTAAGGAAAACCAAATCATGAAAGATCACCATACAGCACATCCGATTGCTGTTGAGATAGTAGAGGGTGAGATTGATTTTGGTGTAAGAGATGAAGTATTCCATCTTATAAAAGGGGATATAGTTTCTTTAGAAGCTAGTGTAGTGCATAATCTTATTGCAAAAAAAGATTCTATAGTACGACTGACTCTTTCTAAAAAAGATTCGATTGCTAGAGTTAAAGGAGTTTTAAAACTCTAGGGAGTAATCGTTTAAAAAAAGAGCTCATATTGGATATCTCTACCTTTGAACATATCTAAATGTTCAAAGCGTAATCCATCATTTTTAATAGCAGTGTTTACAATACTTTTATTAAACTGTAACACCTCTTCATGATTTAAGAACTCTTCTACTTTCATCCATCGAGCTTCGATGATTTCATAATCATCTATGATATTGATTTCACTAGAAAATGCAATTGCTGTACATCCTACATATAGATTTGATTCTCCAAATTGTAGTGGTTTAAAATGTCCAAGAGCAATGATAGATGTAAACTCTACATCGATACCTGTTTCCTCTTTTACTTCACGTACAACTGCTGTTGAGATATTTTCATCATCATCTATATATCCACCAGGGAGTTTATATCTTTTACCTAATCTATCTTTGATGACTAATAATTCATTGTTTTCATTTATCACTACAACACCTACACCCAAAGTGTGGTTTCTAGCTGTTGGTATGATAGGATTTTCAATAAGTTTTTTTAGTAAAGTTACATCATTTTCATTACAGTGATGAAAAACAAAATCATATTTGGTAAGCAAAGGGATAAAACTTGATTTTTCAATAGGAATCTTTACCCATAACAGTTTTTTATTTTCAAGGTTTTTAATGATATTAAGAAGTTCTTTTTCAAATATGTTTATATCTAAAGGGATTGTAGAATGATCTATAGTGATACCTTCGTAGTTATCTGTAATCAAAGTGATAGTTGTAAAGTCAAATGTTTCTTGCATAGCGAAAATCCTCTCTATTTAAATCGCATTATACATTATTAGTGCAAAAAGATACTTATAAAACATTGTAATCAAATGGTCACTTTTCTTGAGTAAAATCGCCCCTTTTAATTTAGTATATAGGAAAATAGATGGGATTATTACAAATAGTAAAAGCTGGTGTTATTCAAGGAAGTTCATTTCAAAAAGTATTTGAATATAGTAAAAAGAACAATTTTGCAATACCTTGTATAAATGTTATAAATAGTGAATCAATAAATGCAGTTTTAGAAGCTTCCTCAAATTCAAACTCTTCAATTATAGTACAGGTAAGTAGAGAAAATGCAAAACTGTTTGCAGGGAAAATAAGCAAAGGTGAGTCAAATATTTTAGGTGCAGTAAATGTTGCAAATCATGTTCATACTGTCGCTTCATCATATAAGGTTCCAGTGATATTAACTACAGACTATGTTAGTTCAAAAGATTTATCTTGGGTAAATGAGCTACTTGAGATAGGAAGTGAACATTACAAAGTTCATGGATCTGCTTTATATTCATCATATGCTATAGATTTAAGTACAGAAACATATGGAGAGAGTTTAAAAATAGCAAAAAAATATCTAAAGAAAACATCAAAAATAGGTATGGGTTTAGAGATAAAAATAGCTGTAAATTATGGACAATCAAAAGAACTATTACAAATATATGAAGATTTACAAAAGATATCAGAAAATTTTGTGATATCTTTTTCTTTTATAGATGAAGATATAAATGATAAAAAAAAGTTTTTTATTGAATTGCAAAAAACAATACAAAAAACATTTCATACAAACTCAAAGCCATTAAATTTAGTTTTTGATGGGGATTTTTGTATAAAAAAAGATATAAGAGAGCTTATAAATATAGGTGTTGTAAAGATTAATCTTGATGCAGAGATAAAAAATGCATTTTGCGATGGTATAAACAATTTTATGGAATCAAACAAAGAAAATAATCTTTTAGGTAAATATATAGAACCTAAAAAATGGATACGTGAAATTCAAAAAATGATTATCAAAAAAATCAACTCTTTTATCAAGGAATATAATGCGAAGAATTCTATATAATTTTCTTTTTTAAGGATATGTTTTTGTATTATTATCTACAAAGTCAAATTTAGATAAAATAGTATATAAAACTAAAACAAAGTAGAGAAATAAATTTGGCAGAGATAATTAACGTAATAGTATGGGGAGGTATGGCATACCTCCTATTTGTTTTCTTACGTGGAATGAACGAAACACAAGTAAAAAAACATCAAGACAAACTAGACGAAATAGAAAAAAAGAATTTAGAAAAAAACTTAGAATCCAACAAAGAAGAGGAAAATAGATAGATGATTAAACCATTATTAGTAGAGATTGTAGTTGAAGAACTACCAGCAATACCTTTTTTAAAAGAGTTACCAAATATTGAAAAAAAATGGGCTGAGATATTAGAATCAAATGATTTACTGTGTGAGTTTAATTTTTATTATACACCTAGAAGATTGGTTTTTTGGCATAGAGAATTTAAAGTAGTTCAACCTAATAAAGAGCAAGAGTTATGGGGCGCACCTATAAATATTGCATATAAAGATGGTGAACCTACAGGTGCTGCACATGGTTTTGCTAAAAAATGTGGTGTTGAATTATCACAAGTTGAAACTAAAGCAAAAGGGAAGCAAGAGTTTTTATACTACAAAAGTACAGTAGAGGGTAAAAAATCAAGTGAATTATTAAGTAATATGGTAAATGAGTTTATCTCAAAACTAAACTTTGGTAAATCTATGAGATGGGGAAGTCGAACGGATAGTTTTATCAGACCTATTAGAGGATTAAGTATTGTTCTTGGTGACGATGTAATTGACGGTGAACTTTTTGGAGTTCAGTCTAAAAAACAAAGTTTTGGACATAGAATGGTTTCTTATGAACCATTTACTTTTGACTTTGCTGGTGATTATTTTTGTAAGTTAGATAAACATGGAGTTGTGTTATACCCAGATGAGAGAAGAAAACTTATCTTAGATCAAATGGAAAAAATTCAAAAAGAAAATGACATCACTATTGAAATAGACGAAGAGCTACTCGATGAGGTAGTTGCTATTACAGAGTATCCTACTGCACAACTTGGAAACTTCGATGAAGAATTTTTAGAACTTCCAGAAGAGGTTATTATAGGTTCTATGAAAGAACACCAAAGATACTTTGCTGTTTATAATGATGGAAAAATTACAAATAAATTTATCGTAGTTTCTAACTCTTACACGACAGATTTTTCACATATTATTGCTGGAAATGAAAAAGTACTTAGACCAAGACTGGCTGATGGTATGTTTTTCTGGAAAAATGATATCAAAAATGGTTTACAAAATGATGGACTTAAAAAAGTAAGTTTTGTTGATGGATTAGGTTCTATGTATGACAAATGTGAAAGAGAAGCAAAAATTGCAAATATTATTGCAACAAAATTTGACCTAGAAGATGAAAAAGAACTTTTAAATGAAGCTGTTATGTTAAGCAAAGCTGATTTACTTACAGATATGGTTTATGAGTTTACAGATCTTCAAGGTATCATGGGATACTACTATGCAAAAGTTGAAGGAAGAGATGATTTAGTGGCAACTGCATTAAAAGAACAGTACCTTCCAGATGGTGAAGAGAGTGCTTTACCTTCAAATACATTTTCTTGTATCGTAGCTTTATCAAGTAAGTTAGATAATCTTATGGGACTATTTAGTGTGGGTATGATTCCTACTGGTAGTCGTGATCCATTTGCACTTAGACGTGCTGCTGCTGGGATATATAAAATATGTATCGAGCATAAACTAAATTTAGATATCTCTTCTATTATAGATGCTTCATTAGAAAATTATCCAAAATTAAATAAAGCTCAATTAACAGAATTTTTAAATGAAAGACTTTATAAATTATATAACAAAGTAAATCCAAGTGTTATCAAAGCTGTTTTAAATTCTAATTCAAATAGTGATATCTATAATACAAGTTTAAAAATAGAAGCATTAAATCCTTTAGTAAATAGTAGTGAATTTAAAAAAGTAAGTGATACTTTTAAAAGAGTTGCAAATATCGTTAAAGATTTAGATGAAACTGCTACTTTAAGTGTAGATAGTTCTTTATTTGAGGATGAAGAGGAGAAAGCATTGTATGCTCGATACACAGAAGTTTCATCAAAGATTTATACAACTTTTGATGAACAGTTAGATGCATTGTTTAAATTGAAACCAGAACTTGATGCATTTTTTAATAATGTATTTGTTAATCATGAAGATGAAACAATTAAATCAAACAGAAAAAACTTAATTGGTACAGTGTACAACTCGTTTAAAGAGATTGCTGATATCAAAGAGATTACTATATAATCTCTCTTCTTTTAAAGCAAATCTTTTAGATTTGCTTTTTTATCTTTTATACTTTTGTTTCTATAAATTTCTTTTTATTTGTATCTTCTACAACTGTTGTTGCTAAAGCTAAAGTATTAGTTGCTATGAGTTTTGTTTCTTGTGCAACATTAGCATTTTTTTGAGTTTGAGTATCGAGTGTAGTTACTGCATTATTTATTTGTTCTATTCCACTTTGTTGCTCTTTACTAGAAGTTTCAATATCACCTATTAAATCAAGAGTATTAGTTATATTTTTATTTAAATCGTTATATCCAGATATCATAGTATCAGCGATATCTTTTCCTCTATTGGCTTTGTTTGTGGCATTTTCTACAAGTTGTTTAATCTCATTGGCTGCTTCTGCTGATCTACTTGCTAGGTTTCTTACCTCTTGTGCAACTACCGCGAAACCTTTTCCTGCTTCACCTGCAGTTGCTGCTTCTACTGCTGCATTTAAAGAAAGAATATTTGTTTGGAATGCAATTTGGTCTATAACACTAATAGCATCGTTGATTTCATTTACATGGATATTTATCTCATCCATAGAAACTGTTGTTTGATTTGCTAACTCTTCTCCTGATTTTGCTGAAGACATAAGTTTGTTAGCATATTGTGACATATTTACTATATTATCTGTATTGCTTCTTATTGTAGAGGTGATCTCTTCAAGAGCTGAAGCTGTTTCTTCTAAACTAGCTGCTGCACTATTTGCAGAACTACTTAAGACTTCAACATTATTCATTAAGCCATTTGCACTTGATTGGAGTGTGGTACCATTGTGTTTATTTTCACTTAATATACCATTTATAGAGTTTCTTAGTTCATTGATATTATTAATAAATGTTTCAAGCACTCCACCTTTTTCGATATTGTGAAGAACTAACTCTTTTGTATAATCATAATTTGTGTATTGGTTTAAAACATCATTGATATCTGTAAAGTGTTTTTTTGAAGCAGTAATCATATTGTTCACATCATTTTTAAATTCATTTAATGAATTATTTGTTGTGTTGAGTTCAATATGCTGAGAGTACCAACCATTTGTAACTCTATTTATAACAATTTTTGCTTCCTCTATGAGTTTTCTATCTTCATCCATAAGGTTTTTTGTTTTATGAATATTTTCATTTATCACTTTTGCCATCATACCAAACTCATCATTTGATTTTTGATCTAAAGTTTCAACTGTAGTTGTTTCTCTATTTAAATAACCAAAAAAACTTAATAATCCTTTTTGAAAACTTGCTAGTGGTGATAGTATTCTATTTAAAAAATAGTAAACTCCTACTATAGTAAAAATCAAAAAAGAGATAGCTATAAAAACTATAGAAGTTAATTCACTATAAACAGTTTTAAATGCTTTTTCTTTATCAATCTCTACAAACAGTAACCATGATGTAGATTTTATAGTAGAATAGGCGATTAGTTTATCAGTATTTTCAACTGTAATTTCAGCAAAATTTTCTTTTTGTTTTGACATTTGATTATAAATAGCATTTGGTTTATTTATTTTTGTTTTATCTTTATGGATAAGAGTATTTCCTTTTTTATCAACAACATAAGCAAAACCATAATCATCTATATTGATATTTAAAACTGTTGCTACAATTTCATCTAAAAATATATCAGATGCTACAACTCCAATAAAAGCGTTATCTTTAAAAATAGGTGAATACACAGAGATAGTAAGCTTTTTTGTTGCACTATCAATATAAGGTTTTGTTACACCTGCTTGTTTTGATGCATGTGCAGATTTATACCAAGGTCGACTTCTAGGATCGTAGTTATCTCTTTGTGGTGTAGTATCTCTTCCACTCCATCTTGTCATAAAACCATCATCTTCAAATCCAGCATACACTGAACTGAATTTTCCAGATTCTTTTGATAAAATTAATGTTTTTCTTAGTTTTTCTAATTGTTCATCTCTATTAAAATAGATAATTTGTTTTGACAAAGAATCAATAATATCAATTTTTGATTGAAGGTAATTATTAACATATTTTGTACCGTTGTTTACAAGTAAAAGTTCTTTATCTTGTAAATTCTCGTAATGTGACTCATAATTATTAGAAATCATTCTAAACCCTAAAATGATATAGGAGATTGCGATGATTAAAGATAATGGAAGGAGTATTTTTGTTTTCAAATTCATACTTTTTGCCTTTATAAATATTTGAAAATATTATAATATACAAATCTGAGTAAATTTACATCAAATCTTTGGAATTAGAGAATTAGTTTGTATCCTAATCCATACTCAGTGATAATATGCTGAGGATTTGTAATGTTATCATCGATTTTTTTTCTTATATTTCGTATGTGATAATCAAGAGAACGAACAGAACTAATAGAAGATAATGATTCACAAAGTAACTCTCTTTGCATAACAGCATTTTTATTTTCTATTAGGCTTTTTAAAATTTCGTATTCTGTTTTAGTGAGTTTAAGAGGGAGTTGTTTAAATATGATTTGATTATTATCTATGGAAAAAATTTGATCTGGAATAGTTTTTTCCACTTCTTCTTTTTTTGATTTTATATGTATAGCAATTCTAGCTTCTAACTCCTCCAAGTCCAAAGGTTTTACCATATAGTCACAAGCTCCAAGTTTAAAAGAGTGTAGTTTGTTTTTTTTATCTGAATATGCGCTTACTACAATCACTGGCAATTGTATTTGATTTTCTTGAATATATTTTAAAACTTCATATCCTAAAAAGTCTGGTAAGTTTATATCTAAAATAATAAGGTCATAGTGATATTGTTTTATATGTGATATAGCATCTGTTACAGTATCTAATGAAGTGACATCAAAGCCAAATTCTTCAAGATATGATGTTATCCAAAGAATTACATCTGTATCATCCTCTACTAATAATATTTTATTTTTTATCATATTTCATTTACCTTACAAAGATTCCTAAGATTTTACTCGTTAATTGCTTAGTATTATATTGTATAGTTTTAAAATTGATAAATATATATTTTTTGATTATTTTATAGTGTGATATCTAGGAATATAAAGTAAAAAATAGGTATCTTACAAGAAATATAAAAAGGACTCATTATATATAATAGAACAAAATCAAATAATTTTAATACTAAAATAAATTTATTTTTAATTGTCACATTTTTTTTATTTTTAAATGTAACAGTATACGCTGATAAAAAAACTTTAAATATACTTGTGATTCATAGTTATCATGAGAGCTTACCATGGACAAAACAGCTTTTAATGGGTGTCGATAAATTTGAAAAAGAGTATAAAGGAAAATCGAATTTTTTTATCGAAACTATTGATTATATTCGTTTAAAAAAGAAAATGGATCCTAAAATATGGGAACTATATCTTAAAAATAAATATAAAAGCATAAAATTTGATGGAATATTTGTAGATACAATATATCCAGGAAAGCAACTTCACACTATTTTAAACAAACAGTACCCAAATACTCCTGTAGTTTATAGATCAAATATTAAGATAAAAAATAAAAAAAATATTATTACCTTAAATTCAACAGAGATGTCAAATGTTAAAAAAACATTACAACTGGCCGTTATGCACAATCCTAAGTTAAAAAATGTGTATCTTATAAAAGCAGCCAAAGGAGCAGAGTTTATTGAAAATGGTCTTTTACAAGAGCTAAATAAAACAGCATACAAATTAACAATATTGGAAAATTATAGTATAGAAGAATTGAAAAAAAAAGTATCTAAACTACCTGAAGATAGTGTAGTTTTTTATATTCTTAACTTTAAAGACAAAGATGGAAAACGTTTTGTTCCCAAAGAGTTTATACAAGAAATCGCGCAAAATTCAAATGCTCCTATATATAGTTTTTGGAGTTCGTATATGGGCAGTGGTACTATTGGGGGATATATGTTTGATGGAGAACTATCTGCTCATGAAAGTTTAACAAGTTTATTAAAATATATTAATTATTCAGAAAAAGATTATTATATAAATAATAGTAAATTTTTTATAGATTATGAGGTGTTAGTTAGATACGGTATAGATGAAAATAAGAATCCTAAAGATACAGTATTTATCAATAAGCCTATACCTATTTGGGTAAGTTACCCAAAAGAAACAATATTTGCAATAAGCACTATTGTTCTTTTAAGTTTATTATTACTACTTACATTTATTTTAAAGATACGAAATGAAAGAATTTTAAAGATGGAAGAACATATGTTTATTCAGTCAAAACAAGCTGCGATGGGTGATATGATTAGTGTAATTGCTCATCAATGGAGACAACCTTTAAATAGTATTTCTATTATGGTTCAAACAATTCTCTTAAAGTACAAAAAAAATAAACTTGATGAACTGATGATGATTAAATTTAAAACTGATATATTAAAACAGATTCAATATATGTCAAAAATAGTTGATGATTTTAAGTTTTTCTATAAACCAAACAAAGAAAAAAGAGTATTTGATATAAAAGATGAGTTAGTAAAAACTATAGAATTAATTAAAATAGCATATGCAAAAGATGGGATTGAGATAGAACAACACACTCAAGATTCGTATGAAATTTGTGGATATGAAAATGAACTTACACATTGTTTTTTAGTAATTTTACAAAATGCACAAGATGCTTTAAAAAAATCAACATCGAATCAAAAAAGAATTATTATAGAGAGTAAAATAAAAAATGATGAATTTACTGTATCTTTTTATAATAATGGTGAGTTGATACCAAAAGAGATAAAAGAAAAAATATTTAAGCCATATTTTTCTACTAAAAATGAAAAAAATGGAACAGGAATAGGGCTGTATATGGCTCAAACAATAATAGAAAAACATTTCAATGGAACGATAAAAACTTCAAATACCAAAAAAGGTGTTTTATTTGAGATAAAAATATCCAAATAAATTTAGTGTTTTTCTCCTAAAGCTAACATAATATTATCTAAATCTTTGTTTGTTATTTTTTTTCTAAACAAACAACTCCATAAAGGATTTTGTGCATCTTTTATGATGTTGTATTTAAATTGATTTTCATATTTATATATAGGCTCATTTGTACTTGTATAGTCTAACACAGTAGTTTGTTTGTTTTTTGAATCAATGTACAGTAATGCGATATTTTCATCATCTATCTCTCCATTGTATTCAAATGGTATTTTCTTTTGTACTATTTGTATATTTTTAGAATCAAGTCCAACTTTTAGAAGTAAAACATATTTTAACAGTGCCATATCCTCTGTATCAGCATAGCTTGTACCAAATGTTTCCAATGGCGTTGCCCAATAATCATCTTTTTTCCAATGGTTTCTATCTTTTGTAAAACTAATTTTATTAATCAAAGAGTTGATTTTAGAGAGTTTTTCCTCTATTGTTTTATTTTGTAGTTTTTGTATTGTTTTATTAAGATAATTAAATCTAACTAACGCTCCATTTCCATAACGTCGTGTATATTTTTTGATTATTTCTTGAGGGATATTAAAAGTTGGTTTAGGAAGATGGGCTATATCTTCTATATCAAAATCTTTTGTATCTGTATTTGCTTCAGGCAAAGTTTCTAAGTATTCTTGAAGTCTATGCTTTTCTCGTGATCCTTTTCTCATGATAAGAATTGTATCAACTGCGTATGTTCTTGTATCATAATCTAAAAACTGATAAGTTTTTTTTGGTAAGACACGATTTTTTAAGTATTTGTTTTTTTGTTCTTCATCAAAAACTTCTATCATACGAAAGCTTTTGTATTTTGTCAATCTAGCTGAAGGTGATTTTGTTACATAAAAGAGGGCATCGATTTTGTTTCTTTTTAAAAGTTTGATACCTTTGGCTGTTGAAGTATTTCTAATTCTTCCAAACTGAATGCCATATTCTTGTTCAATTGATGTTGCAGTTAAAGTTGTACCACTAGCAATCCCACCAGAAACAATAGTTTTACCATGAAGTTGTTCTATCGTAGTAATATCACTTTTTTCAGAAACTAAAATATGTACAGTCTCTTCATATATTTTACCAACTACATCAACAAGATCATTTTTTGTTTTTCCTTCACTCATGTAAAAAGTTTCTAGCATCGCCAATGCATCAGCTTGCACAAGAGCAACATCAGCTTGCCCTGACGCTACTAAAAGCATATTTTCTATACTTCCTTGTGTATTAATCACTTTTGCTTTTCCGTTGTAAATCTTTTTATTGATATCTTTTCCTACTTTAAAATAGTTACCTTTTTTTCCACCAGTTGCAATTATAAGCTGTTGAGAATAGAGTGCAGAGTAAAGTAGACAGCATAATAGTAGGAGTTTTTTCATCATTTTAAAACCTTATAGAATTTTTATTTTCTTAGATAGTGATATTTATTTTTATCATCTAAGAAGTATATAGTGTAAATCTGAGTTAATTTACACTAAATTCTTAGGAATCTTGATATGAAGAGTTTTATGAGTTGTTTGTTTCTTTTAATTCGTTGATTCTTGCATCAATAATCTCTAAAGTTTTTGCTTGTGTATCGTGTGAAATTTGAGGTAATTCTCCTCCCCATAATTCTTGTGCTTGCTCAAAACCTTTAACTATACCTTCCCTTGCTTGTTCTATGATTTCTAAATTGTCATTTGAAAAGTTAAATACAAAGTCTGAGACTCTTTTAGAAGTTTCATTAACTCCAAAAAAACCTTCATTTGAAACAAGTTGTGTTGCTTCATCTTTTGACAATTCAGTGATTGGTTTTCCTTCGTATCCTATATCTTTAAGACTTAGTTGTCCTTCAGTTTCTTTTCCAGATAAAAAATCCAATACTGCATTTTGTGCTTTTGTATTGTTTACTGTATAGTCTTGTGTGTCCATAGAAAAAAGTACAATTTGGGCATTCATAGATAAAGAAACTTCAATCGCTGATTTATTGATTTGCTCCTCTACATTAAGCTCTTTTGTATCTTTTATTTTGGGTTTTAGTTGTTCTTGCAAATTTGTATTTTCAATAGCTTTTTCATTTGCTTGAGTGTAACCGTTACTGTTTATTTGCATAATGTTTCCCTTTTATATAGTGTACATTATTATAGAACTATAAAAATTAAACTAATATTAAGAAAGTTAATTGATACCTTGTACTAAAAACATATAAAAAATAGTACCTCCAAATATAGAAACTAAATAGTTATTTTTCCATATATGAATTGATGCAGTAAAAAATATAGCAATAAGTTCTTTTAATCCATATGGGTATGAAGTAAACTCTATATCCTTAATAGAATAAAAAATAAGTATAGTCATGATAACTGGCGGAAAATATGTTTCTATGTAGACTACTATTTTAGGAGGGTCTTTTTTTATAAAAAATATAAAAGGAAATAGTCTTGTTAAATAATTTGTAATAGACATTACCAAAATAGCTAAATAGATTTCAAAATTAGACATTTTTGATTCTCGTTTGAAATGTTAAAAGTAAAACCACAGACAATAAAATAGAGGTGATAAGCATCTTATCTGTGGGTACTAAAATAAATGAAATAATAGAAGTAATGCTTCCTATTATAAAAGGTAAAATATTTTTAAGGTTTTTGTACTGTTCAATACATAAAACAATAAAAAGAGCAGTAAGAGAGAATTCTAATCCTTGTGTATTAAAATGGATATTTGCTCCAAGTATTGCACCCAGTGTACAACCTATGATCCAATATGATTGATTGAGTGCAACCAAGAAAAAGTAAAAATGTTTTTTAGATAAATTTTTATCTTCTTTAACAGTAGTAAGTAATCCATAGGTCTCATCAGTTAGACCAAAAATAAGATATTTTTTAAATTTACCAGTATGTTTAAATTTTTTGAGTAGTGAGAGTCCATAAAAAGATTGTCGTATATTGATAAATAAAGTTGCAATAGCAATATCTATGAGTCCCATTTTTGCATTAAAAAAACCAATAGCTACAAACTGTAGGGCACCTGCGTAGATAAATATAGACATTATTGGAGCTAAGTACCAATCATAGTTAAAAGAGGATAACAGTAGTCCAAAGGCAAAGCCTAAAACTAAATATCCCATCATAACAGGGATAGAGATAGTTAAGGCCGATTTGAACTCTTTGTTATAGTTTAAGAGTTTATACATTAAACCTAAAGTGCATTACATCACCATCTTGAACGATATAATCTTTACCTTCAAGTTTTAGTTTTCCACTCTCTTTTGCTTTTGCTTCTCCACCTAAAGATACAAAGTCATCATATGCTATAACTTCAGCCTTGATAAAACCTTTTTCAAAATCATTATGGATAACAGCAGCAGCTTTAGGAGCTGTGCAACCTTTTGGAATAGTCCAAGCTCGTACTTCTATTTTACCAGCAGTAAAATATGATTGAAGTCCAAGTTTATCAAATGCTTTATGGATGATTTTTTCTAGTCCAGATTCCTCAACACCTAAATCATTTAACATCTCTAAAGCTTCATCATCTTCCATACCAACAAGTTCTTCTTCAATTTTTGCACAAAGCATAATTAAATCTGCACCAACAGTGTTTGCATGTGCTTGAAGTTTTTCAACATAAGCATTACCATCAACTAGTGAGTCTTCATCTACATTTGCACCATAAATTACATCTTTGTTTGATAAAAATCTTAACTCTTTATCTAGTTCTTCGAACTCTTCGTTATCTCTATCTTCAAACGTTTTTACAGGGTGTAATGCATCTAAATGCTCAGCTAAAGCTTTTGCTATTTCTAATTTTGCAGCAGCTTTTTTATCAAACTTAGCTTCTTTTTTAAGTCTATCAGTTTTTTTATCAAGTTGTGTAATATCTGCATAGATAAGTTCTGTTTCAATAATTTCTAAATCTCTTATTGGGTCAATGTCACCTTCAACATGAACGATATTTGGATCTTCAAAACATCTAACCATATGTAAAATAACTTCTACTTCTCTAATATTTGATAAAAATTGATTTCCTAAACCTTCACCTTTTGAAGCTCCCTTAACTAAACCAGCAATATCAACAAAATCGATTGTAGAGTGCTGAATTTTATCTGGATTTACTATTTTTGCTAATTCATCAAGTCTTTTATCAGGAACTGGAACGATCGCTTTATTTGGTTCAATTGTACAAAACGGATAGTTTTGAGCCTCTGCATTTTGTGCTTTTGTTAAAGCATTAAAAGTTGTTGATTTCCCGATATTTGGTAATCCTACGATTCCTACACCTAATCCCATTAATATTCCTTTTGAATTGTTATATTCGCGATTATATCAAAAAATTGATTAATTATCATTTTTGGAAAGGGAGTTTATTTATTTTGTAATAGAACTGTAATCAATTTTTACTAGTATTCCACGATAAATAATTTAGTCTTTAATTATATAATTCTGAATTATTATTCAGAATTGATAGTTTTATTGATTTTTATTGATTCTAGACTAAAAAGTATACAATTATTTTATGAACAAATATGTTATAATAACACACGTTAATTAAAAAAGGAAGTACATGTTTAAAAGTATGTCAACAAAAAGCAAATTGTTGAGTTTTCCGCTATTGTTTATAGTGGTAATGATGATTTTAGGTTTTATCTATTTTCATTACAGTAAAGTATCAAATGAAAGGGTTGCTGTTGCAACTAAAACAGATGTTTTCATTCAAAATGTATTGAGTGGAAGAATATCAGTTTATCAATTTTTACGATCACCAAATGATACAAAAGCACAAAAAGTAAGAGATGATTTTGAGTTATTACGAAAAAATGTTTCACAGTTGAAACCTAAATTGTCATTAGAGAAAAATAAAGAAATCTGTAATGATATTTTACGATTAACAAATGAGTATATCTATTTCTTTGATGCTTTTGCTTCTAAAAGAATCACTGATTACAAGAATGGAATCAAAAAAGAATCAAGTGAAATCGCATCAATTATCTCTAAAATGGCTAAAACAGGGTTGGTATTGGAAGATAAATTATCTCAAATCAATAAAAGTGCAGCGATTTTAAAAGTAGATTCTCAAAATACACTGACAACAACATTATTAATTATTTCGATTATTTCAATTGTGATTTTTATTTCATTTTCGATTTTATTGTCAAGTATTATTGTGAAATCATTAAAAATATTTGAAGAGGGTTTAAATCAATTTTTTGCATATTTAAATAGAGAAGTAAATGATGTACAGATGCTAGAAGCTAAAACAGATGATGAATTTGGAAAAATGGCAAAAGTAGTTAATCTAAATATTGAAAAGACAAAAATATCTATTGATGAAGACAGACAAGTAATAGATGATACAATTCAGATTTTAACAAAGTTTGAAAAAGGTGATTTATCACAAAGAGTAAATATCACAAGTTCAAATCCAGCTCTTACAGAATTGATTACCTTGCTAAATGATATGGCATATAATATTGAATCAAATATTGATAATGTATTAGAAGTATTAGAAACATATGGTGCGTATAATTATTTAGGAAAAGTAGATACAAATGGAATTACTGAGCATTTATTAAAACTTGCAAATGGGGTAAATACATTAGGAGATTCTATTACAGGGATGTTAATAGATAATAAAGAAAATGGTCTAACACTTGATAGAAGTAGTGATATTTTACTTGAAAATGTAAATGTTTTAAATAATAATTCAAATGAATCAGCGGCCGCTTTAGAAGAAACAGCAGCAGCTCTTGAAGAGATTACAAGTAATATTACAAATAACACTGAAAATGTTGTAAAAATGTCATCATATGCAAATAGTCTTAGTGATTCGGCACATTTAGGTCAAGATTTAGCAGAAGAAACTACTACTTCAATGGATCAAATTAATAGTGAAGTAAATGCGATTAGTGATGCAATTACAGTTATCGATCAAATCGCATTCCAAACAAATATTCTTTCATTAAATGCAGCAGTTGAAGCTGCTACTGCTGGAGAAGCTGGTAAAGGATTTGCAGTTGTTGCTCAAGAGGTAAGAAATCTAGCTTCTCGTTCTGCTGATGCTGCTAATGAGATTAAAACTTTAGTTTTAAATGCTACAGAAAAAGCAACATTAGGTAAAAAAGTAGCTGATAAAATGATTGATGGATACACAGAGTTAAATAACAATGTTCAAAATACTATTGATTTGATTAATGATATTGAATCAGCTTCTAAAGAACAACAAATGGGAATTGTACAAATTAATGATGCGATAACATCATTGGATAAACAGACTCAAGAAAATGCAAATATTGCATCACAAACAAGAGATGTTGCAGTTGAGACAGATACTATTGCAAAACTTGTAGTGACAAATGCAGATGCAAAACAGTTTGAAGGTAGAGATAATGTTAAAGCTAAAGATGTAGAAGATAGAAGACATGAAAATAAACCAGTCGCAATAGATAGACGAAAAAACCAAACAAATGAGAATACGTTTAAAAATGATGCTGTAGTAACTAAAAATGTTACCACTAGTAATAATCAAAATAGTTCAAAAATCAAACCAATAGTGTCAAATAGTTCAGAAGATGAGTGGGCAAGCTTTTAATAAGCAAATCCACTCATTTGTATAATTATATTAATATTTTATTTTAAGATTAAAATAAGTTATACAACATACAATTTAGCATAAAGATTGGAATAGATTATTCTTTTCTCAATTTTATAACAAGCAATAAATTCAAAATTTACACAAGGATTACAATGAAAAATACTTTCACAATGACGGATAACAGAACAAATAAATCATATGAATTTGATATTCACGATGGTACAAGAGGACCAAGCGTAGTTGATATCTCTTCTTTTTATGCACAAACAGGTATGTTTACGTATGATCAAGGGTATACTTCAACAGCTAGTACAAAATCTGCAATTACTTTTATCGACGGTGATAAAGGTGAATTAAGACACAGAGGTATAGATATAGAAGAATTAGTAGAAAACCATTCTTATATTGAAGTTTGTTATTTACTTTTAAATAAAAGATTACCAACTCCAGAAGAAGCAAAATCTTTTGATTTAGAGTTAAGACATAGATCATTTATTCACGAAAGAATGAGAGGGTTATTTGAATCTTTCCCAATTAATGGACACCCAATGGCTATTATGAATTCAGCTGTTGCAGCACTTACTGTATTTTATGGTGATCATATTGAATTAAAAGATGAAGATGAAGCATTAGAGATGGCAGCTAGAATTATTGCAAAAATACCTACAATAGCAGCATTTTCATACAGACACTCTATGGGTATTCCTTTTATTTATCCAGATGTAAATAGAAGTTTTACAGAAAACTTTTTATACATGATGAGAGCTTATCCAGGTGGAGTTATGAAAATTGGTAATGATGGTGAAAATACAATTTCTCCAGTAGAAGTTAAAGCACTTGATGCTATTTTCTCACTACATGCAGATCACGAGCAAAATGCTTCAACTACAACAGTAAGAAATGTTGCTTCAACAAATGCTCACCCTTATGTTGCTATTAGTTCTGGTATTGCTGCTTTATGGGGAAGTGCACATGGTGGTGCAAACGAGCAAGTGATTAAACAATTAGAGATGATTGGTACTGTTGACAATGTAGATAAATATATTGCTAAAGCAAAAGATAGAAATGACCCATTTAGACTTATGGGATTTGGACATAGAGTTTATAAAAACTTTGATCCAAGAGCTAAAATCTTAAGAGGATTACAAGATCAATTAAAAGATGAATTAAAACTTGATTCAGAATTAATGAAAATTGCTAGTAAAATTGAAGATATCGCATTAAATGACGAATACTTTGTTTCTAGAAAACTATATCCAAATATTGATTTTTATTCTGGTGTTATTTTAACAGCATTAAAAATCCCTACATCTATGTTTACACCAATGTTTGTTATTGGTAGAACTGTTGGATGGATTTCACAATGGTTAGAGTACAAAGAAGATAAAAAAGCAAAAATTGCTAGACCTAGACAATTATACATGGGAGAATAGTGTATGACTACAGCTGAACAGTTAATACATGCTATTACCTTTAGTTTCGATCAAGCGACTTGGGTAACATGGTTGATTATATTTATGGGTGTATTCCAGTCTGTAAGAGGATTTGGAGTTGCTTTTAGAGATAATAAGACATATTCAGATATGAAAGCAAATCCTGATAAAACTGGTATAGCTCAGTTTTATACAGGAATTGTAGCTTCTGTATTAACTGTTTTAGTATTTTTTATACCTTATTTACTTCAATAATATTAAAAAAATAAAAATATAAGAGATTATATTTTTATTTTTAAACTCATCAATTTCTTTTTCATATAAAAATATATCCAAATAGCCGCACTATAAATTATAAGTCCTACTAGTATCCACGCTACTTCAACAGAACATTTAAAATAAACCACTCCTATATACAAGAAAATAAAAGGCATAACAATTTGTCTATATAAACTTACATAAGGTATAACAAAAGGTTGTTTTATACCTTGTAATGTAGAGTTTGATATAAATATAGTTATAAATGCAAAAAATATTATACTTTCAATCATCACATAGTTATATGCTGTTTGAATAACTTCAATATCATTATCAAAATGCATAATAATTGATTTTCCAAAAAAGTATAAAAAAACTATTCCCATGGCACTCATAATATACCCATATTTTAATGCTTTATGAATCACTTCGGAAATTCTATCAAAATTTTTAGCGCCATAGTTATTTGCTACGATAGCACTAACAGCAGTATTTAAACCCAACATAGGTAAGAGTATTATTTGTTCTACTCTATACCCTATACCAAAGGCAGCGACTGTTTTATAACCATAAAATGAAACAAAATACATAATTAGCATTGTACCTAATGACATCATAAACATATTAAGACTCATAGGCAGAGCTTGAGTGAGTAGTTTTTTATAAATTCTAATATCTGGTAAAAACATTTTTGGCGTATTGAAGTTAAATAAATCTGTTTTATAAAGTTTATATATAATATATAAAAATGTAATAAATTGTATAAAGATAGTTGCATACGCAACCCCCTTAAATCCAAATGCAGGAATAAAACCATATCCATATATAAATAAAGGATCTAGAATAAGATTTAACATAAAACCAAATACAAGAGTATTTCTGTAGCTTTTAGTATCCCCTTTAGCTATAAGTGCAGCATTTGCACCTAGCCCTAAAAGCATAGGTATAACACCTATTAAAATAATATTGGTATAGTCCAAAGATAATGATAAAGCTTCATCTTTAGCTCCAAGTAAATAAAATATATCTGGTAAAAATATAAAGCCAATGGAACAAAGTAGGGTGGAAACTATAGCGATAAATGTAATACCATTTGTGACAAATATTTGTGCAAGTTTTTGTTTATGTTTTCCTAGACTATTTCCAACATGAGCAGTAATTGCGGAAGATAAACCAAAACTAATAGAAAGAATCATAAAGAAAACTATAAAACTGTATGACAGTGCAGTAATAGCAACAGTAGATATCATACCTACATAAAAGGTATCAACAACATTATACATTGTATTGAAAAACATACCTATACTAGAAGGTATTGCTATTTGTTTAATTAGAGTATTAATATCTTTGGTTAAGAGTTCATTTTTTTTCATTTTGTATTGTATCTAATAATTCGATATAATAAGAAAAAATAATAGGACTACTGTGACTTTAAAACAAATAAGTATGGCATTTTATGCTACATACCTTACAAATAAATATGGATTTAAACTAAAAAAAGCAAAAACATCACAAGAAAGAATCTCATTGCGATTGGAGTATGCACATTTAATATTAAACAAATTAAATATTAGTGTAGATGTTATCAATAAAGAAAAACTTCCATTGGATGGACAGTATTTGTTGGTTTCAAATCATCGAAGTATTATAGATCCTTTGATTGTTGAGACGGCATTACAAGATAGTAAAGTAGATGGTTTTTGGGTAGCAAAAAAAGAACTATACAATTCATTCTTTTTTGGAACATTTACAAGAAATGCAGGAAGTATACTCTTAGATAGAGAAGCCTCTAATATGGCACCATTTTTTAAAGATACAAAAAAAATAGTAAAAGAGGGACATTCTATTTTTATATTTCCAGAAGGTACTAGAAATAAAGAAAATACACCATTATCTTCTTTTAAAGAGGGTTCTCGTATTATTGCTTTAAAAAATAGATTGCCAATTTTACCTGTACATATAAAATCAAATGCAAATGAGATTTTAAAAGAAGCTATTTTATATAGACCTAAAGGTTTGAAAATAGAGATTGAAATAGGTGATTTAATAGATTATAAAGATAAAACATCTTTAGAAGAAAATTATAGAAAACAGTTTATTAAATAAAATATTGTTAATAAAAAAAGCCAAGATATTTCTATCTTGGCTTTTTTATTGACTGAAAAGAAGTTTTTATAAAACTGATGATTTAATTACCATCATTTTTTCTTTACTCATCTCAACCATAGAGTGTTCAATTCCACCCATACCTAATCCAGAAGCATTAGCTCCTCCAAAAGGCATCCAGTCAACTCTAAATGCAGTATGGTCATTAACCATAACAGCAGTACCACTTAATCTTTTAACAGCTTTTAAAGCAGTATCAATATTTTTTGTAAATACAGCAGCTTGGAAAGAAACTTCTAACGCATTTGCTCTATCAAAAGCATCTTCTATATCAGAGTATGAATAAACACATACAACTGGTCCAAATACTTCTTTAGTAGATACTAAAGCATCATCAGCAGGATTAACAATAACTGTTGGTTCATAACAAGATGCAGAGATTCTATTTCCACCAGTTAAGATTTTTCCACCTTTTTCTTTTGCTTCATTTACCCATTCTTCAACTCTGTTAACTTCGTTGTTGTTGATTAGTGGTCCAACTTCAGTTTTAGGATCTAATTGATCTCCTACAACTAATTTAGAAGCATAATCAGCTAATTTAGAAGCTACTTCATCAACAATTGAATCATGAACGTATACTCTTTGAACAGATACACAAACTTGACCAGCGTGGTAGAAACCACCTTTTCCTAAGTCTGGAATCATTGCATCGATATCTGCATCAGCTTCAACGATAACTGGTGCAACTCCACCATGCTCTAATGCAACTCTTGTACCATTTGCTACTTTAGAGTTAAGGTACCAACCAACTGAACCTGAACCAATAAATGTTAAGAAGTTTACTTTTGGAGATGTAGCAAGTAATTCACCAGCTTCTCTACCACAAACAACAGCTTGTGCCCAACCCTTAGGTAAACCAGCTTGCTCTAAAATCTCTACTAATTTAACAGCAGACATTGGTGTTTGAGTAGCAGGTTTAATAACAACAGAACAACCAACAGCAATCGCAGGGATCACTTGGTGAACAGCTAAGTTAAATGGGTGATTAAATGCAGAAACTGCAGCAACCACACCAATAGGTTCTTTAAAAGTATAAGCCATTCTATTTGCACTTGATGCAGTATGACCCATAGCAATTTCAGTACCCTCAAAAGAACTTAAAGCTTCAATAGAAAGTTTAACACCGTTAATTGCTCTTTGAATTTCAACTTTAGAATCCATATAAGGTTTACCACCTTCAGATGCACAAAGAATAGTAAGTTCTTCAATTTGAGAACTCATAATCTCTACTACATTTTCTAAAATTTCAACTCTTTTGTACTTTGGAAGAGCATTTTTATGGTCATGAAAAGTGTCATTAGCTAAATCGATAGCTGCTTGTACTTCTTCTACATTTGAAAATGGAACTGTTCCTACTACTTTGTCATCAAACGGTGATGTAACTTCTATTGTACTCATTTTTTTCCTTTAGTTTTTAGTTATTACTTTATTTCTTTAAATTAGATCATACACTGTTTATTAGCTAATAAATCATTTAAAATTGCATGATTTAAAGAGTAATCTACAGCTAAGTCAATAAGGTGAACACCTTTACCATTCACACATTTTTCTAATGTTTCAGCAAAATCTTCACAAGATGTTGGTCTGTATCCTTTTGCTCCAAATGATTCAGCAAATTTAACAAAGTCAGGGTTTCCTAAATCAAGTCCAAAGTTTTCGAATCCCATACCAGCTTGTTTCCATTTAATCATTCCATATGAATTATCATTAAGAATAACTACTGTCATATCAAGACCTAGTCTTACAGCTGTTTCCATCTCTTGGTCATTCATCATGAATCCACCATCACCACAAACTGAAACAACTTTAGCATTAGGGCTTACCATTTTAGCAGCCATACCAGAAGGAAGTCCAGCACCCATAGTTGCAAGTGCATTATCTAATAATAATGTGTTAGGTTTAGCACATCTGTAGTTTCTTGCAAACCAGATTTTATATACACCATTATCAAGTGTTACAATATCGTCATCACTTTTTAGTGTTTGTCTAATTGTTCTTACTGCTTTTTGTGGTAAGATTGGGAATCTTGTATCACCAAAGTATTTAGAAAGTTTTGTTCTAATTTCATCAGCTAATCTAACATAATAATCAAAATCCCAGTGATCTTGTTTAGAAATATTATTTGTGATTTTTTCCATACTTGAACCAATATCACCTACAACATCTAAATGTGGGA